>LNFM01001670.1_pt1 | contig 55446 bp, 56 predicted proteins | sample 596031 | NCBI WGS metagenome assembly LNFM01 (sample SAMN04254537, study PRJNA301005) | activated carbon metagenome | isolation source: dual media filters at the Ann Arbor, Michigan drinking water treatment plant | place: USA: Ann Arbor
CCGCCGGTCGAGCCCATCGGCACGCGGCTCATGGATTCGCAGCCGGCGCCAATGGCGAGCTCGGCTTCACCGGATTTCACTTTCGCGGCGGCGATGTTGCAGGCTTCCAGGCCCGACGCGCAGAAGCGTTCGACTTGGACGCCGGCGACGGTTTGCGCGTAGCCCGCATTCAGTACAGCGATACGCGGCAGGTTGCCGCCTTGCTCGCCGATCGGCGACAGCACGCCCATGTAAACGTCATCGACCTTCGAGGTGTCGAGGTTATTGCGATCGCGGATGGCTTCCAGCACTTGCGTCGCCAATTGCAGCGACGTTTGCTCGTGCAGCGAGCCGTTCGCTTTGCCTTTGCCGCGCGGCGTGCGCACCGCGTCAAAAATATAGGCCTCAGCCATAGTCGTACTCCAACGTTTGCGGCGCGCGCGCCGCTCACCCTGCATGGGACCGGAGTCGTCCCGTGGCGCTTTGGAGCGCCTACTCCGCTGACCGCTTGCGCCGGGCTGGCGCAAGCGCGGCAAACTAGTGCGCCTCTCCATCCGCGATGGCGACGTCGCCGCGGAACGAGTTGGCGATGAAACAGGCTTCGTGCGCTTTGTGATGCAGCTCGCGGATTTCCTCCGGCGTCGGCTGCTTCTCACCAGACCATGCGATCTCCGGATTGAGCCGCACTTGCGTCATCGCCATGCGGCCGCGCTCATCCTTGCCCATCACGCCCTCGGCATTGTCGACATAGACATCGACGACGAATCCGCCACGGCGCGCGAAATCGAGAAAGAACAGCATGTGGCACGACGACAGCGACGCCACGAACATCTCTTCGGGATCAACCGCATCTTCGCGCGACAGCGGCACGCGCACGACATGCGGCGAAGATGACGCCGGCATCGTCACGCCGCCATCGAACGCGATCTCGTGCGCACGGGAGTACTTGCCGTCCGAGAACAACTCATCGTTGCGAAACCAACTTAGCGTGGCTGTGTAAGCGTCCATCAAAAAGCCTCCGCGGCGAGCGCCATAACCGGCTCGGCGCCGCTCTTCAGCTTGGCCAAGTGCGCACCGGCGTCCGGCGTCATGCGCGCCAGGAAGTAGCGGCCGGTGGCGAGCTTGGTGTCGTAATACGGATCGGACGCGCCGCCGTTCTTTTTCGCTGCGAGGGCGGCCTTGGCTTGCAGCGCCCACATGTAGGTGAGCGCGGTGATGCCGAAGAGATTAAGGAAATCGTGGCTGGCCGCGCCGGCATTATCGAAGTTCGACATGCCGTTTTGCATCAGCCACATCGCGCCATCCTGCATCTGCGCCTTCGTGGTGCGCAGGCCTTCGACGAACGGCGCGAGGTCAGCGTCGCCGTCATTGGCTTCGATGAATTCGTCCATCTCCTTGAAGAACGCGAAGATCGCGCGGCCCGCATTGGCGCCGAGCTTGCGTCCGACGAGATCGAGCGCCTGGATGCCGTTGGCGCCTTCGTAAATTTGCGTGATCCGGGCGTCGCGCACGAACTGCGACATGCCCCACTCTTCGATATAGCCGTGCCCGCCATAGACTTGCTGGCAATTGGTGGCGTTGGCGTAGCCTTTGTCGGTGAGATAGCTTTTGAGCACCGGCGTCATCAGGCCCATATAGTCGTCAGCCTTCTGACGCACCTCGTCATCGGGCGAGACCAGCAGCAGATCGCCCTGGATCGCCGTCCAGAATGCGAACGCACGAGCGCCTTCGTTGAAGGCGCGCGCATCCATCAGCATGCGGCGGATATCCGGATGCACGATAATCGGATCGGCGGGGCCGTTCGGATTTTTCGCGCCTGTGATCGAGCGTCCCTGCAGACGATCCTTCGCGTAGATCACCGCGTTCTGGTACGCGACTTCCGATTGCGACAAGCCCTGCAGCCCGACGCCAAGCCGCGCCACGTTCATCATCGTGAACATGGCCGCGAGGCCCTTGTTCTCGATGCCGCAGAGATAGCCAACAGCATCGTCGTAATTCAGCACACACGTGGCATTGCCGTGAATGCCCATCTTCTCTTCGATCTTACCGCAAACAACGCCGTTGCGCGCACCGAGCGAGCCATTTTCGTTGACCAGGAATTTCGGCACGACAAAGAGCGAAATCCCCTTCGTCCCCATCGGCGCGCCTTCGATGCGCGCGAGCACGAGGTGGATAATGTTGCTGGCAAGATCGTGCTCGCCAGCGGAGATGAAAATCTTTTGGCCGCTGATGCGGTACGTGCCGTCGCTCTGCGGGATCGCTTTGGTGCGCAGCATGCCGAGATCGGTGCCGCAATGCGGCTCCGTTAGATTCATCGTGCCGGTCCATTCGCCGGTCACGAGCTTCGGCAGATATTTCTGCTTCAGTTCATCGCTGCCGTGATGATGGATGGCTTCGTAGGCGCCGTGGCTCAAACCCGGATACATGCCGAACGCCATATTGGCCGACGACACCATCTCGTTCCACGCCAGCGCCACGATGTGCGGCAAGCCTTGGCCGCCATAAACCGGATCGCTCGAGAGCGCGGGCCAGCCAGCGGCGACGAGTTGGTCGTACGCGTCCTTGAAGCCCGGCGGCGTCGTCACCGAGCCGTCGGCATGGCGCGTGCAGCCGTGCTCGTCGCCAGCCTTGTTCAGCGGCGCCAGCACGCCTTCACAAAACTTGCCGCCCTCTTCCAGCACAGACTCGATCAGATCGAGCGGCGCGTCGGCGAAGGTCGGCAGATTGGAATAGCGCCCGATATCGAGCACGTCGTTCAGAAGGAATTTGTATTCGCGAAGTGGCGCCTTGTAGGACGGCATCACGCGCTCCCTATTTTTGTTTCGTCTTCTATAGGCGCGTTAGTGCGCGTCTTCGAGACGCTTCTTGGCTTCCTGCTCAAATGCCCGCGCATTCGCCATCGCCGCAGGCGCGGCGGGCTTGGCCAGGAACTCTTCGAGCTTGGAGATATTGTCCGAGAGCGTCTCGATCGCAGCGTCGACGTCCTCGCGCTGGGCCTCGAGGGCGACGATGCGGGCTTTGTACTTCTTCAGCGCCGTTTGCGCCTGGGCGCGCTGGTCGACCTTGTAGAGGTCGAGGATCTCTTTGATCTCGATGAGAGAGAGGCCAACGCGCTTGCCGCGCAGGATAAGCTGCAGGCGGGCGCGATCGCGGTGCGAATAGACGCGGTTCATGCCGTCGCGGCGCGGCGTCAGCAGGCCTTTATCTTCGTAGAAACGCAGCGCGCGAGGCGTGACCTCAAACTCGCGGGCCAGCTGGGAAATCGTGTAGGTGCGCTCGGTTTTCGTCATGGCGGCGGCCTCCCTAAGGCTTCTGCCATTCCAGATAGCTTCCGTTGACGTAAGCGTCAAGAAAAGTTGACGGGGCCGTCATTAATTTATTTGAGAGCCAAAAGCTCCGGCTTGATGTCGGCCGGCGTCCGGCAGCCGTTGAGCGCCATGGTTATATCCAGCTCCGCCGCCAGGTATTCCATTACCGCTTGAACGCCGGCCTCCCCGCCCAGCGCCAGCCCGTAGACATAAGGACGGCCGATCGCGACCGCGCTCGCGCCCAGCGCCAGCGCCTTGAAGATGTCCGCCCCGCAGCGCACGCCGCTATCCAGCATCACTGGGATTTTGCCGTTCACCGCCGCGACCACGCCCGGCAACACGTCGAGCGTGCCGATGCCGCCATCGACCTGCCGACCGCCGTGATTGCTCACAAGGATGCCGTCATAGCCTTCGCTCACCGCTTTTGCGGCGGCGTCAGCGCGCATGATGCCCTTCAGGATGATGGGCAGTTTCGTCCACGATCTGATCTTGGCGATGCGCGCCCAATCGAGGCTCGGGTCAGAGAACAGCTGCGTGAACTGCACCGCCGCGCCGAGCGGGTTTTCCTCCGGCGTTTGCGCGAGCATGCCGCGGAAGACCGGGTCCGATGTATATTGCGCGATCCCCATGCTGCGCAGGAACGGCGAATAGCCAATATCGAGGTCGCGCGGGCGCCAGCCGAGGATCGTCGTGTCGAGCGTGATGAAAATGCCTTTGCAGCCGCACGCCTCGGCCCGCCTCACGAAGCTCTCCGCCAGCGCGTCCGACTTGCCCCAATACAATTGATAGAACCGCGGCCCATCGCCATTGGCTTTGGCGATCTCCTCCATCGGAAACGACGCCTGGCTTGAAATGATCATCGGCAGGTTTAAGCGCGCCATCGCGCGCGCCACCGCCAGGTCCGCGTCGGGGTGCATCATTTCGAGCACGCCAATCGGGCACGACAAAATCGGCGCGGCGGCTTTCACGCCGAATATTTCGCAGCCGAGATTACGTTGCCCTGCTCCGCCCAGCATGCGCGGCGCGATCGGAGCGCGCTGAAACGCGGCGCGATTGGCTTCCATCGCCGTCTCTATGCCGGCCGCGCCCGCCGTGTACGCCCACGCTTCGGGCGACATTTTTTGTTTCGCCGCCGTTTCGAGTTGCGGGAAGCTCGTCGGTATCTCCGGCGTCGAGCCGCTCATGCCGCGCAAGTAAATCGCGCCTTGCGTTTCGGGTCCGAATTGGCGCGGCGCATCAGTCATGGCTAATTCCTGTTTACGATTTTACCCGGCATTAACACGGCCCCGCCTTTGATCGACACTGCAAAGTCATGGGCGATTCTCGATTCTTTCGAATTTCGCTCAGGGGTTGGGCGTGAAGCGGCGCGATGGCGCGCAGCGTAAACGCGGGCGAGGGCTAATATGAGCAGCGCGCAAAGCTGGAGCGTGAAGGGCATCGACCCGAAAGTGCGAGAGGCCGCGCGCGAAGCGGCTGCACGTCAGGGTATGAGCCTCGGCGAATATTTGAGCCAAGCGCTCGCGGGCCAATCGCCGACGGGCGGGCAGCCGGCGACGACGCAGCATCCGCCGCGTCCGCGTTCAACGCGTTATCTCGGCTCGCTCGACGCCGAGAGCGACGACGATTGGAGTGTTGGCACGCGTCCGCACGATCCTTCGCGCCTCGCCCAGCGCATTGAATCGATCGAACGCCGCACGCAACTCGCCGTCACCGGTCTCGACCGCGCCGTCTCCACCATCGATCGCTCCGTGCTCGGCCTCGCCGCGCGCATTGAAGACGCGGAAGCAGCCGCCACCGATGCCGCCGACCGCATCTCCGAAGCGCTCGAACAATTCCGCGCCGCCGGCGAAACGCTGAGCGGCAAGCTTGCTTACGCCGAACACAGCGCTGTTGAGAGCAAGTACGCGTACGACGGCGCCAAAGGCGAACTCGATAGCGTGCGCGAGCGCCTCGAACATCAAGTCAGCGTTGCTGAAGAAGTTGCGCGCCGCGCTGAAGCCGCCGCCTCCTTCCTGACCGGCGAAATGGAAAACGGCGAAGGCCTCGTCGCCAAGACGCTCGCCGAAGCGCGCGCCATCGCGGAAGACGCGGCACGCCAAGCGGCGGAAGCTTCTGCCGATGCGGTTCAGGAATTGCGCCGTCTGCAAGAAGAAATGAGCGAGCGCCTGGCGGAGACGGAAACGTCGACGCGTCGCGCCATCGAGTCCGCTGTCGCTGAAGTTTACACCGAAAATCGCGGCACGCGCGAAGCGCTGCTCGAAGAAGTCGTGCGTCTGGAAACCGAAATCTCCAAGCGCGTCGGCGCCGTCGATCAGCTGAAGTCCGAACAAGCCGCACTGATCGTGCGCATCGAGCGCGCCGAAGCCGGCTCACGCGAAAGCACGGCAGGCTTGCGCCAGGCCGCGGGTGCGGCGATCGCCGACCTGCGCAATGCGCAACTCACACTCGCCGCGCGCCTGAAGCACGTCGAAGACACCTCCGGCGCGGGCGAAGGCGTTGACCTCACCGCACTGCGCCAAGCCCAGAGCGACATCGCCGAGCGCCTCGCCTCGCTCGAAGCCAAGACCGATTCAAGCCCAGTGTCGGAAGCGCTCGCGGCGTTTGAAGCGCGCATCGCCTCGATCGAGAATGGCGGCGTCAACAACGACAAGCTCGAACACGTCGATGGCGCGGTGCGCACACTCGATGTCGCGCTGCAACGCCTGACCGAGCGCATCGCGGAAACGGAATCGACCGCCAACACCGCCATCCGCACGCTCGAAGAAACTGTCTCCTCGCTCGGCGCGCGCGTCGAGCAAGGCACCGGCGCTGTCGAAACCGAAGTCGTGCGCGCGATGCTGGAACAGCGTCTCGACACGATGGCGCAGCAAGTCTCGCAAATGGTCGGCGAAGCTCGCCACGAATTGCAGGACCAGTTGCAAGCCGCGCTCGAAGGCGTCGCCGGCGAAGGTCTCGAAGGCGCGCTCGCGGACGTGAACCGCCGCCTCGCCGCCGCCGAACGCCGCCAAGCGCAAACCATCGAAGCGATCTCGCTCGAAATCCGCCGCATGTCCGAAACCGTCGATAAGCGTCTGCGCGCGGTTGAAACGCGCAATGACGACGCCGCAGGCGCCGCCGTCCGCGAAGAGCTGTCGCGCATGGCTTCAACCTTGGAGCAGCGCTTCGACGACATCGAACGCCGCGAAGCCGGCGCCTTCGACCGTATGGGTCTCGAAATCGGCCGCTTGTCAGAGCGGTTGGAAGAGCGCGTCGGCGCGGTTGAGAACCGCAGCGCCCAAGCGATCGAGCAAGTGGGCGAGCAAGTCGCGCGCATGGCCGACCGCTTCAACCAACGTCAGGACATCCTCGCCCGCGAGCTCGGCGAGCGCATGCTCGACAGCGAAGAACGCGCCGGCGCCCGCGTCACCGAAGCAATCAACTCGATCATGCACCGCCTCGCCGAAGTGGAAGAGCATTCCGCCGAAGCCATCGCGCCGGTGCAAAAGGCCGTCTCTAACGTCGCCTCCAAGCTGGAGCGCATCGAAAGCGGGCAAGACGCGATCGATACGAGCGCCCCGCGCGCCGACGCGATCCCGACGCCGGCCCGCCGTTACGACGACTTCCCGATGTTCGGCGAAACCGAGGACATCGATACGTTCGTGTCGCCGATGGATGCAGCGCAACCGGTGCGCGCAGCCCCCCTGCCGCCACTGACGACGCCCGCGCCGCCAATGCCGGCCCAGATCGCTGGCGACGACGACATCTATTTCTCCGAAGAGATCGATGATCTACTCGAAGGCGGACCAGAACTGCCGCCGATCGAAACTGAGAGCGAGGCCGCGTTCTCGCCGATCGACGCCGCGACGGACGATTTGCTGATCGACGATCCATTCCTCGAAGATGTCGACGTCATCAGCCAGCCTGCTCAAGGCGCGGACGATCCGTTCTGGTCGCCAGACATCGAAGCGACCACGCCGTTTGCGACAGACGCGGTGACCGAAGCGACGGACGAATTCATCACCATCGATGATTTGCCGCCGCTCGACTCTCCGTTCGAACAACCACTGCAGCTCGACCCCGAGCAGCCAGCGCCTGCCGGCAAGCACGATTATCTCGCCAACGCCCGCAAGGCCGCGCAAGCGCAGGTTCAACAGACGAAAGCCAAAGAACCTAAGGTGAAAGCGGCGAAAGCTGCCAAGCCGCCGAAAGAGCGCAAGGTGAAGCCCGGCAAGGAGGCCGATCCAGGGGCTCCGCCGCAACTCAGCTTACGCGGATCAAGCCGCATCGTGCTCTGGGGCGCGGCTGGTTTGATCGCGTTGCTCGTTGTCGGCGGCGCGCGTTACATTGCTGACCAACAAGAAGCCTCGGTCGAGCCCCAAGCGCAGCCGGAAGCCGAACCGCCGACCGCGATCGATCCGGGCGCGCCACTGCCGCCGCCGGATCCGTTCGCCGAAGCGCCAATGGAAGGCATCGCGCCCGATGGCGGCGCAACTGGCGCTGAAGGCGTGCCGCTTGCTAGCGGCGGCACGGTTCAGCCCGTGGTCGCCGGCCCGCTCGCGCCGCGCAACCTCTCGCTCGAACAAGCCGCGCAAAGCGGCGACCTGACAGCGCAGTACGAACTCGCACTGCAACGCATCGCTGCCGGACGCTCATCGGACGGCGTCACAATGCTGCGCCGCGCTGCCGATCGCGGTTTCGCCATGGCCCAGTATCGTCTCGCCAAGCTCTATGAGCGCGGCGAAGGCGTACCCACCGACCTCGCGGTCGCGCGGCAATGGACCGAGCGCGCCGCCGCCGCCGGCAACCGCCGCGCCATGCACGATCTCGGCGTCTACTTCGCACGCGGCGAAGGCGCACCGTTGGACGAAGCGGCGGCGTTCCGCTGGTTCCGCCAGGCGGCGGAACTCGGCGTCGCCGACAGCCAGTACAATCTGGGCGTTCTCTACCAGCAAGGCCGCGGCGTAAACGCGAGCCCGACCGAGGCGATGTTCTGGTTTCTGGTGGCCGCCCGTCAGGGCGATCAGGACGCTGGCGCGCGCGCCGCGGCGCTGGAAGCGCAGCTGCAGACGAACCAGGTCGAGCAAGCCCGGGCCCGCGCCCAGGCTTTCCGCCCGCGCGCTGCAAGTGCGATCGCCAACGGTGAGTTCGGGCAGCGCGCCTGGGCCCGGCCGGCCGCTTAAGGGCTACGACTTTTCTCCTCTGACCGGCGTTGCCTCCGCCAGCGACGGCGCCCATAAGGGGCGCTGGGCGATGACGCGCACGCGTTATTCAGTCAGAGCGGACATTTGATTTACCTGCCGATCGCCGAGATGCCGGTGAGCGTGCTGCTCGTCCTTTTGGTCAGCGGCGCCGTCGGATTTGTGTCGGGCCTTGTGGGCGTCGGCGGCGGTTTCATCATGACGCCGGCGCTGATTTTCCTCGGTGTGCCCGCACCCGTCGCGGTCGCCACTGGCGCCAGCCAGATCGCGGCGACGTCCTTCTCCGGCATTATGACGCAAACACGACGCAAGGCCGTCGATTGGCGCATGGGACTGCTGCTCTCGATCGGCGGCGTCGCCGGCAGCGCATCGGGCGTGTGGATATTCGAGCGGCTGCTGCGTCTCGGCCAACTCGATCTCATCATCTCGCTGCTCTACCTCGTGCTGCTCTCCGGGGTCGGCTTTTTGATGCTGAGCGAAAGCTACGCGTTGATACGCGGGCGTTCGACGCGCGGCGTCTCGATCCTGCGCCGGCCAGCGCGGACGGTGGCGCACACCTTGCCCTTTCGCATCGCCTTCCCGCGCTCTGGGCTTTACATCAGTGTCATACCACCGCTCGCGCTCGGCTTCGCCATCGGCACGCTCGCCGCCATTATGGGCATTGGCGGCGGCTTCATCCTCATCCCGGCGATGATCTACCTCTTGCGCATGCCGACCAATGTCGTTGTCGGCACTTCGCTGTTTCAAGTTCTGATCGTCTCATCGCTCGTCGTCGTGCTGCAATCGGCGGCGACACGCACGGTCGACCTCGTGCTCGCGGCGCTCTTGATGCTGGGCGGCGTGATCGGCGCGCAATTCGGCGCGCGCATTGGCGCCGGCCTGAAGAACGAACAGATCCGCGGCCTGCTCGGCATCCTGCTGATCCTGGCCAGCCTCAAGTTCTTGTGGGACCTGGTGATCCCACCGGTTGAACCCTACGTGCTCGGCGGAGGCCTTTGGTGAAGCGCGCGCTTGCCGCCCTCGCTTTCGCCCTCTGCTGCGCCACCGCTTCGGCGCAACAGCCCGGCGACATGCTGAACGATCTGCCGGCCGCCGTCGCCGAAGAGCAGATCACTGTCAGCTCCGACTATCGCGGCTCCTACATCACCGTGTTCGGGGTCAACCCCGACCGGCGCGGACGCGGCGATATCGTCGTCGTCGTGCGCGGACCGAGCGAAGGCGCTGTGGTGATGCGCAAGCGTCGCGTGTTCGGACTCTGGATCAACGGCGATCCGGTTGAGTTCGCGCAAGCGCCGTCCTTCTTCGCGGTGCTGAGCAATCGCCCGCTCCGCCAAATCGCAAACGCGCAATCGATTTGGCAATACCAGCTCGACCCCGCCGCGTCGGCGCAACTCGCCAGTTCCGTGCCGGCTGGCGGCGACCCATCAGCCTATCGCCGCGCGCTGGTGCGGCTGCGCTACGCGCAAGGGCTCTATCAATCCTACGCCGGCCAGCCGCGCCCCGAACAACGCGGCGGCTTGACCATGTATCAAGGCGGCCTCTTCCGCGCCGTCGTGCGCCTGCCCGCCAACGCGCCGATCGCGCGCTACAATGCCGACACGTATCTCTTTCGCGATGGTCGGCTGATTTCCTCGCAGCGCATCCCGATCACCATTTCGCGCGTCGGCATCGAGCGCCGCATCCACGATCTCGCCACCACCGCGTCGTGGGCATACGGCATCATGACTGTGCTGTTAGCGCTGTTCGCGGGTTGGGTCGCGGCGCTAATCTTCCGCCGGACGTGAGCGCCGACCCACCACCGTTTTTGCCGCGTGCGGCGCTGCGCTTGGGTTTCCTGGGCCTCGCGCCACTGGCGATTTCGGCGCTGGTGACGCTCTCGCAGCACCAGGACACCGCCCACCTCGCCGTCATCGCGTTTTCGATCTACGCGGCCGTGTTGCTCTCGTTTCTTGGCGGCGTGCGCTGCGGTTTCGAGATCATGCGCGCGCCGCAAGAGCCCAACGCCTTGCGCTTACTATTCAGCGCGATCCCGGCACTCGCCGGCTGGGCGTTGACGCTTCTGGTCGTGCTGGTGCCGCCCGCGCTGGGCGCGTCGTCGGCTTTCGCGGGATTATTCGCGGCGCAATACGTCTGGGATCACCGCAGCGCCATCGATGCCGGCGCGCCGGAATGGTATCCGCTGCTTCGCCGCGTGCTGACGGGCGGCGCCATGATCGTGTGCCTGCTCATCCCGCTCGCAACGGCGCTGCAACGCATCTAGTCGCTGAGCAAACGCTCCTGCGGCGCCGGCAGCACCCGCGCTTTGCCCAGCACCAACGCCATCGCGCCGTCTGGAAATAGCGGATCGAACGCTTCGTCGCGCAGATTGAGCCCGCCAGTGAAGGCGCCGAACGCCGGCATCACCAGACGCTCGCCATCGGTGGCGAAACAACGCCGCCGCACGCTGCGGCCGCGCCCCGCCACTTTCGCACACGGATGCAAATGGCCTGCGATCTCACCGGGTGCGACGCCCAGCGTAGGCTCATGCCGCAACACCAGCGCGCCGAGATGCAGCACCTCGCGCACCGCACCGCCCAGCGTCTCGGGCGCGCGGCCATCGTGATTGCCTTCGACCCATACCCAATCGCAGCGCGCGATCATGCTTTGCAGCAGTTCGCGGTCGCGCTCGGCGAGACGCGCCACGCCCGCGCCATCGTGAAAGCTATCGCCCAGCGACACCACGATCTCCGGCGCCAGCGCCTCCATCAGCGCCGCAACGCGAGTCAATGTCGCGTGCGTGTCGTACGGCGGCAGCATCTGCCCGCGCAGTGCGTAGGACGAGCCCTTCTCCAAGTGCAAATCGGAAACGATCAGCGCCTTCGATTCAGCAACCCAGAGCGCGCCATCTGGCAACGCCGTCACCGTCACCCCACACATCCGCGCCTCAACGTTGGCGCCCACAATCGCCAGCGGCGGCAGCGGACGCGCAACCGTCCGCCGCAGGCGCGGCGTTTTCTTCGGCACTTGCGACAGCATGGGCATCAGCAGCGCACCAGATTCGTCATGGCGTGACGATAGCGAAATTCGAGTCCGGGGCATCAAACACTTCATTCAGGCCTTCAAGTGAGCCTCTGTCGCCACTAACGCGGATCGCGCCCGAAATCACAGCGCGGCGCATCGTTCCGGTGGATAGCGCCTGCAAAAACGCCCCGCGCGGAGACGTGATGGTAGGCGCGTCCGCCAGCGTGACGCCGCTTTCATGCACCAGAACGCCGTTAGCGATGGTCACCGCAAAACGCTCATTGCGCTCTGGAAAGACGAGATTGAACGCGAAGCGGCGGGCGCCAAGCTGCTGCGGATTGACGCGCACGGCCAGCAAATCGAGCACGTGCGATGTCTCCGTCGCGGCGACCAAATCCGCGCCTTGCGTTGCCGCGGCGCGCGGCGTCACCCCCTGCTCAAGCTCGCGCGCGGCAGTCAGATACATGTTGCGCCAAATCGCGCTCTCCGCCTGATAGGCCATCTGGCGATGCGTGCGCGCCAGCACTGCGCGTGCGTCGCGATTATCGGGCTCTGAGAAGACCAGATGATTGAGCACCGTCGCTGCCCAGCGATAATCGCCTTCATCGAACGCGCGCTGGCCTTCCGCCAACACACTGGCCGCGCCGCCCATCGCCCGCACGAAGCGGACGGCCTCTTCCGTCGGCGGCAGGCGATCCAGATTGGCGGGATTGCCGTCGTACCAGCCCATATAGCGCTGATAGACGGCCTGACTGTTATGCATCAGCGAGCCGTAATAACCGCGATTGAACCAGCGGTTCGCCAGCGTATCTGGCAAACGCAATTGCGCGGCGATCTCACGCCCTGTGTATCCCGCATTCATCAACCGCACGCTCTGATCGTGCAAATATTTGTAGGCGTCGCGATGGCTGGCGATGAAGTCGCGCACCCGCTCGCCGCCGAAGCGCGGCCAGGCGTGGCTTGTCACCATGATCTCGGTGTCGGCGCCGTAGAGACGCAGCGCTTCGGTCAGATAATCGGCCCATGCTTTCGCGTCGCGCACCAAGGCGCCGCGCGGCGTCAGGATGTTATGCAGCGTCGCATTGGCGTTTTCTGAAAGACAGAGCACGCCAAAATCCGGGAAAAAGAAGTTCATCTCCGCCGGCGCTTCCGTACCTGGCGTCACCTGAAACACGATGCGCACGCCGTCGATCGTCAACGTCTCGCCTGTTGCAGCAATCGTGTGCGTCGGCGGAATGAGGGAAAGCGTGCCGGCGGAGAGCGCAAGGCCGATGCCGGAGGTGACCGCGCCTTCGACGCCCGGCGTCTCGCCCACGCCGAACTGATAGATCGCCCGTCGCGACATGGCGTTGCCTGCGATCACATTCTCGGTGACCGCGTGCTCCATGAAGCCGTCCGGCGCAATGATCTGCACGCGGCCCGCCGCGACATCGGCGGCATCGGCAACGCCACGCGTGCCGCCAAAATGATCGGCATGGCTGTGCGTGTAGATCACCGCCACCACCGGGCGATCGCCCAAAGTCTGCCGCGCCAAGCTCAGCGCCGCACGCGCTGTCTCGACGCTGGTCAGCGGATCAATGACGATGAGGCCGGTATCGCCGGCGACGATCGTCATGTTGGCGATATCGAAGCCACGCACCTGATAGATACGCTCAGTGACCCGGAAGAGCCCAGCGCGCGCCAGTAATTGCGCATGCCGCCAGAGACTCGGGTTCACCGTCTCCGGCGCGGCCTGGTTGAGAAAATCGTAGGCGCGGAAATCCCAGACGACGCGTCCATCGTCGCCGCGTATTTGATCTTCGCCCCAGGCCGATACGAATCCGCGTGAGGCAAAATCTTCATCTTCACGATCGCGCAGCGGCAGACTCTCGGCCACCGCTTCTTGCGCCGCGCGGGTGGCGCTGCTCGCCTGCGCCCACGATGAACCGGGCGCGCACACGAGCGCCGCCGCCAGCACCAAACCTATGCGCATCGTCTCCCCCCCGATTTTTGTGCAGGCTGCGCCAGCGCGCGCGCGCGCGCAAGATCAGCTCATCGCCTCGGCGATCAGTGACGCAGCGTCCTCCAGGATCGCCTCTTCCGCTTCGCCCTGGATTGGCACGCGGCCGACCTCCAACATCACCGGCGCGGCAAACGGCGAGACGTGCGGCAAGTCGCGATGCACGAGCCTGCCCTTGATCCGCCGCAACAGAGCGCCGAGGCGCTTTAGAGCCATATAGCCCTCGCCCGCATCCGCGAGCGCCGCTTGCATCAGAATATGGTCGGGCTCGTATTGCTTCAGCACGTCGAAGATGAGATCGGCGGAGAAGGTCACTTGCCGGCCCGTCTGCTTATCCGCCGCCACCGCCTTGCGCTGGATCATGCCGGCGATCACCGCGCATTTCGCGAACATCGATTTCATCAGGGTCGATTCCGCCAACCAGCTTTCGAGATCGTCGCCCAGCATGTCTTCGTCGAACAATACGTCGAGATCGACATCGCCCATGGGATCGAGCCCCCAGACGGCGACCGCATACTCACTCGCCAGAAAGCCGAGCGGCTTTTTGCCCGCGCGCTCTAACCGGCGCGAAAGCAGCATGCCGAGCGTCTGGTGCGCCAAGCGCCCCTCGAACGGGTAGCAGACGAGATAGTGCTTCAGCCCGCGCGGAAACGTCTCGATCAGCAGATCATCCGGCGCCGGCACGACGGAGCGGCGCTTTTGCATCTTGATCCAGTCGCGCACTTGCTGCGGCAGCTTCTTCTGGCGCTTCGGATCATGCAGCAACTGCCGCACGCGCTCGGCGAGGAAAGTGGAAAGCGGAAACTTGCCGCCGGCATAGGATGGAATTTTCGGATTCTGCTCCGCCGTCGCGCGCACCACCAAGGCATCGCTCTCGCGCACGCCGATGAGGCGCAAGATTTGGCCGCCGAAAATGAACGTGTCACCCGGCGTCAGCCCTTCGATGAACCATTCCTCGATCTGGCCGAGCCTGCGCCCCGGCGTCATCGGCGACGGCGCGTCGCTCTTCGGCACGCCCGGCCGCGGCCGCACGCCCGCACGCATCGCCAAGCGCACATCCAGCATCTCACTTTCAATGATCGCGCCGACATTCATGCGATGGCCCTGCGCCACCGAAGCATTACGAGCGCGCCAGCGGCCGGTCGTCAAATCCTGCACGATGCGCTTATAGCGATCGTACGAGCGCAACGCGTAACCGCCGGTCGCCACCAGATCGATAACGCGATCGAACTGCGCGCGCGTGAGATCAGCGTATGGCGCGGTGGAGGAGACCTCGTCATATAATTCATCTGCGTCGAACGGCTCGCCGCAGGCGCACCCCATCACGTGCTGCGCCAAACAATCGAGCCCGCCCGCCCGTGCATCCGCGCCATCAAGCGCGCCTTCCAGCACAGCTTCCTGCGCTGCCCGGCACTCCAGCACTTCGAACCGATTGCTCGGCGCAAGCAAAGCGCGCGACGGTTCATCGAGCCTGTGATTGGCGCGCCCTATCCGTTGCACCAAACGCGCGCATCCTTTCGGCGCGCCGATCTGGATCACCAGATCGACATCGCCCCAGTCAATACCGAGATCGAGCGTCGAAGTGCACACCACCGCACGCAACTCGCCGCGCGCCATGGCGGCTTCGACCTTGCGCCGCTGTTGCACATCGAGCGAGCCGTGATGTAGAGCGATCGGCAAGCCATCATCGTTGACGCGCCACAACTCCTGAAACGTCATCTCCGCCTGCGCGCGCGTGTTGACGAACACCAGCGCCAGCCGCGCGCGCTTGATCGCTTCATACACTTCCGGCATCGCATGCCGCGCCGTATGCCCCGCCCACGGAATCCGCGCGTCAGAGTCGAGCACGTCGATCACCGGCGTAGCGCCAGGCGGCGCGCGCACGATCACCGTCTCCCCCTCCCCTTGAGGGGAGGGGGTTGGGGGGCGGGGTGAAGCGCCGGCGCCAAGCAACCACCGCACCAGCCCCTCTTCATCCGCCACCGTCGCACTCAAGCCGATGCGACGATGCGCCGGCGCCCAGCGGCGCAGGCGAGCCAATGCGAGCGCCAGCAAGTCGCCGCGCTTTGTCGGCGCGATGGCGTGAATTTCGTCGATCACCACCGCTTGCAAATCCTCGAAGAACACGCGCGCGTGTTCGCTGGCGATCAGCAGACACAATTGCTCAGGCGTCGTGAGCAGAATGTCAGGCGGGTGCGCGCGCTGGCGCTGGCGCTTGTGCGGCGGTGTGTCGCCAGTGCGCGTCTCCAGCCGGACGCCCAACTGCATCTCGTGCGCCGGCGCTTCCAGATTGCGCGCGACATCCGTGGTCAGCGCTTTCAGCGGCGAGATGTAGAGCGTGTGCAGTTTGTGCGACCGCCGCAGCCCGCCCTCGTCCGCCAACGGCGCAAGCTCGATCAGGCTCGGCAGAAATCCCGCCAGCGTTTTGCCGGCGCCGGTCGGCGCGATCAGCAGCGTGGAGAGCCCCGCTTGCGCCCGGCGCACCAGTTCCAACTGATGCGCGCGCGGGCGCCAGCCGCGTTCGGCGAACCACGCTTCAAAGCGCGGCGGCAGGGCAAGCGTGGGGACGTCCATCCGCCCCTTATGTAGCGCGGCCCCGCGTTCATCGAAGCCCCATTGCGCGGCTGGGCGGCGCGGCCTAGTGGCGCTTAAAGGAGGACAAAATGCGGATACTGACGATGATGGCGGCAGCCATGACGGCAAGCGCGTGCGTTTCGGTGGACGTCGCCGAGACGGATAGCCCAGCCCTGCGTGAGACGATCGTGCCGCAGCAATGGCGCAGCACCTACGAAGAATATCACTTTGCGCCCGCCGTCCGCGCTGGCGACTATGTCTTTCTCTCTGGCGTCGTCGCCGCACCTGTCGGCGGAGGGACCAACGAAGAAGCCTTCGAGGCCGGCTACGACCGCGCCTTCGCCGTGATCGCCGCGGTGCTGGCCGAGGCTGATGCGGAGTGGAGCGATGTCGTCGACATCACGACCTATCACACTGATCTTCCGGCTCAGTTCGAGGTCTTCGCGCGCGTGAAGGACCGCTACGTTCCCGAACCTTACCCCGCTTGGACGGCCATTGACGTCGATCGCCTGCTGCTGGACGAGGGCGTGGTGGAAATCCGCGTGATTGCTTACGCGCCGCGCGATTGAGGCGCGGCCTGGGGCGTGGCAAGCTGCTGGTCATGTTTACTCGCCTCCTCACACTCGCCGCGCTCCTTATTGGAGGCTTCGCCTGGTCCGCCGCTGCACAGCAGACCGGCGCCGCCTTGCTGGCCCAAGCTGTCGCCGCGACGCAATCCGCGCAGGCGAACTACGCCTTTGACTTCGAACTCGACACGCGCGAGCAGCAATGGCGCGCGCGCTTCCATCCAAACGCCAACCCGCGCCTGCGCCTCACGCAGCCGAGCCGCGAGTCACTCGACAATGACGGCCGCCGCGCCTTCGATCGCTTGGCCGAGCAGATGGACGGCGTGTCCTGGTGCGCCAGCGAGCATATGGGCCGCGTCGAGGATGTACGCCTGGTGCGCGAGGATGAAACCAGCGCCACGTACGCGTTCCAGCCGACGGCGGAGAGCATTCGCGGCGAGCAAGCGCGCCGCTTTGCCGACCGCTTGCGCGGCGAAATGACGATGCTCAAAGCCACGCCCGACATCAGCCGCGTGCGGCTCTATATCCCGGCCGGTTTTAGCCCGATGCCGCTGGTGCGCGTCGATCACGTTAACATCGTCATCACCTGCGCCATCGCGCCGAACGGACGCCGTTACGCGGCCGAGACCGTGACGGAGATGCGCGGCTCGGCTTTTGGTCAAGACTTCAACGAACGCAGCATCCAGCGCGCGCGCAATCTGAGCGCCACGTGACTGGCCCCTACCAGCAACTCAGCGCTGAGCGCATTTTAGCAACGCTGGATAAGCTTCACGCCCGCATCGTCGCGCGCTTTCCCGAAGCTGGCCTTGTCCGCGTCTGCGCCGACTTGATCGAGACCGCGCGCTTTTCCGCCAGCGACGCCGCGCGCCTGGCCCGCCCCGCCATTGTTTGGCGCCTAGCAGCGCTGGCGCTCGTTCTCCTCGGCCTCGCCGCGCAGGTGGCAGCCTTCAAGTTTCTACGCATCGAAAGCGGGTCACTCAGCGCGCCGGATTTGGTGCAGGGCCTGGAAGCGGCGGTGAACCTGCTCATCCTGTTCGGCGGCGCGGTCTGGTTTGTGTTGTCGGTGGAAGAGCGGATCAAGCGACGGCGCGCGCTCGATGCGCTTCACCGCCTGCGCTCGCTCGCGCATGTCGTGGACATGCACCAGCTCACCAAGGACCCAACCATCGTCCTCGACACGCAAAAGACCGCAGCCTCGCCCGAGCGGACGATGTCGCAGTTCGAACTCACCCGGTATCTCGACTATTGCGCCGAGATGCAGGCGCTGATCGGCAAACTGGCCGCGCTCTATGGCGACCGCATGCGCGACGGCGTGGTTATCGACGCGGTCAACGATATCGAGAATTTGACCAACGGCCTGGGCCGCAAGATCTGGCAAAAGATCACCATCATCAGCGCGCTCGACGAAAGCGCCCCCTGATCTAAAGATGGCGGGAACACGTAACCGGCCTGGACGCTTGTCACCGCAACGCGTTTCGAGGACCGTATGACCTATATGATCGCCCTGCTCGCGACTGGCGTCGCCTTCGGCATTGCCGATGCGCTGTGGCTGAGCAACGCTGTGCCGCGCATTTACCGGCCGATGATCGGCGAGCTGTTGAGCGACAAGCTCAATGTCGGCGCGGCTGTCGCGTTCTATTTGATCTACATTTGCGGCATCGTGTTCTTCGCCGTCCGCCCGGCGCTCGATGAAGGAAGCCTGATGAAAGCGGCGCTTTATGGCGCAGCGCTCGGCTTCGTCGCCTACGCCACCTACGATCTCACCAACCAAGCCACGCTGCGCGTCTGGGACGTGCGGCTGACGCTAATCGACATGGCTTGGGGCACCTTCGCAACGGGCCTGGCGGCGTCGATTGGCTACGCGGTCGCGGCGCGCTTTAGCTAAATTGCCCCTTCAGCGCTGGCGCCGTCTCTTGCGCAATGCGCCGGAGCGCTTGCTCGGCGGCGCGCGTCGCACTCGGGAACGCGACAAAGCCATGCGGCAGTGACTCAAAGCAATGGTAGCGCGTCTTCACGCCCGCATCCTGCAGCAGCTCCGCGTAGGCCGCGCCCTGATCGAGCAGCATGTCGAAGCCAGCGGTATAAATCAGCGCCGGGGCCAGACCGCGTAGATCCTGCGTGCGGATCGGCGAGATGCGCGGGTCGCTCGGGTCTGCATGCTCCGGCAGATATTGCTTCATGAAGAAGTCGATCGTCTCGGCGGTCAGCGGCCAAGCGTCGGCGAAATCGTGCACGGACGGCGTTTCGCTCATGAAATCGACGGCCGGATAGATCAAGAGCTGCAACACTGGCGGTTTCGTCTTGCGAAATTCCTGCGCGATGATCGCGGAGAAATGCCCGCCCATGCTGTCGCCACCGACAGCCGCTTTGCCAACCGGCGCGCCGTAACGAGCAGCGTTATCGACGGCCCACGAATAGGCGGCCATGCAGTCTTCGAGACCAGCCGGAAATTTGTGCTCAGGCGCGAGCCGATAATCGACCGAGAGCACCGGCGCGCCAGCTTCCTTCGCGATCAGCGCGCATAGACGGTGGCAGGTCTCGAGCGAGCCGATGACGCCGCCGCCGAAGTGGAAGTAAACGAGCATAGCCGCTGCATTGTCGCGCACGGTCGGCAGGTAGAGCCTGCACGGCACCGAGTGGCTCCGCCCAGTGACATAGACCTTCTCGATCCGCACGCCCGGCACTTTGCCGCCGCCGAAGATTTCGGCGCCCGCTTCAGTCTGCGCACGCAAGAGCGCGACGCTCATCGAATCCCACGGAATGGCGCGCTCGCGTGCTTTCGCTTCCAGGAATTGCATGCGCGGATCGAGCGTCATGCCGCGCACCACCCGCGGTTGGCCGCCCGATGCCTTGATCAAGGCTTCGTCGGAGCGCGACAAAGCAAGATGCACGAGCGCCTTGCGCAGCCAGGACACGCTTATTCTCTCCTACCCTCAGGATTTCCGCGCTGCGCCTTGCAGGCCGTTCAGCAACAGACCTGTCACGAACCGCGCCGCCGCATCGATATCGGGCGGCGAACGGCGCAACATCTCCGCACCCACCTCTTGCGCGGTGCCGATGCAAGCGCAAGCGAGATAGTCTGCGTCCACACGCGGCGCATCGCCTCGCGCCACGGCTTCTTCGAGGCTTTGGCGGACCTCTTGATAGACCGCCATCATTTCGGGCGTGTCCATACGCAGCACGTGTGGGCGCCGCTCATCGATCGGCCGGCCCTCGGTGCGGTTATCGGCGACGATGAATTGGAAGTAGGCCACGAAGGCGCTGTGCAGATAATCTTCGAAGCTGCGCGCATTCTCGCGCGCCATGCGCAGGATCGGACGGAAGCGGCGCGCGCCGTCATCGGCCAGCGCCTCGTACACTTCCTCCTTCGACTTGAAGTAATTGTAGAAGGTGCCGGAGGCGAGTTGGGTGCCGCGGATGATGTCGCGCACGGTCGCAGCCTCGTAGCCGAGCTGCGCGAACACCTCGCGCGCCGCCGCCAGGATCGCCAACCTGTTCGCCGCCTTGGTCTTTTCGCGCTTGCCGACCGGCTCCAGCGCTATTGCGTCGGTCATAGGGGCTCCCGAGTCATCCCGACGTTATACCGTCACAAAAATGACGTTACGTCAATTTCATGCGATGGCGGGATGCAGCCGGCGCTGCTAGCACCGGGCGATGAGCGGCGAAACCCATTACGGTGAAGGCGAGGACGTCTTCGAGCGCGTCAAAACCATGATGCAGTGGACCCCGCAGGGCCGCGCCCTGGGTTTCGAGGTCCCCAAGCTCGAAGGCAATCACGTCTGGGGACGCTGCCCCTACAAGCCCGAACTGATCGGCGATCCTGAAACCGGCGTCATCGCCGGCGGCGTCATCACCACCTTCCTCGACCAGCTTTGCGGCATGGCGGCGGTGTTGGCGATGAAGGAGCCGTCCATGGTCGCCACCATCGACATCCGCATCGATTACATGCGCGCCGCCACGCCCGGGCGCGACGTGCTGGCCGAAGCGCATTGCTACAAGATCGGCCGCAACGTCGCCTTCGTCCGCGCCGTCGCCTTCGAAGACAACGCCGAGAACCCAATCGCGCACGCGACGTCGACCTTCATGGTCAACGCCACGCGCAAGTTCGGCGCGAATTTGCGGGAGAAGAAAACGTGACCCCGCAGGAGCGCCTAACAGCGGCGCTCGCGCGCATCCCCTATGCGAGCTTCCTCGGCGTGCGGGCTGAACTGAAGGGCGACGAACTCACGCTCGTGCTGCCCTACAGCGACCACCTCGTCGGCAATCCGCTTCTGCCGGCGCTACATGGCGGCGTGGTGGCGGCGTTGATGGAGCTGACAGCCATCACGCAACTCGCCATCGCCTCGAAGAGCGACAAATTTCCGAAAACCATCGATGTCGGCTTCGACTATTTGCGCTCAGGCAAGCCGGTGGACACGTACGCCCGCGCTCGTGTCGTCAAAATCGGCCGCCGCATCGCCAATGTGCAAGCCGAAGCTTGGCAGAACGAACGCGAACAGCCGATTGCCGCAATGCACGGGCATTTTCTCGTGAGCGAAGAAGAGAAGGCAGGCAGCGGGCAGTAACAGCAATCGCTACCGCCCACGCCCAACGCCTAGTTCAGCACTCCAAACAGGAAGAGCAGAATGATGATGGGCAGCGGCAAGCCGATGGCCCAGAGAATGCAACCTTTACCGAGTTCTTCCACGATGCACTCTCCTCAAACACGCGGCGTCGTTTGATACGGAACGCCGTCGTCGAGACGCGGACGGCCTTCCCACTTCGGGTGATGCGAGCCCAGCCAGCCGCCGGCGATGGCGCCAGCGAGGCCGAGCGACAGCGCGCCGACCGTCCACCACGACAGCGCAGCAAGCGCGTCGGCGGTGTCGCCAGCGGTGGCAAGTTCGGCGGCGTTGGCGCCTTGGCCATCGGTCGCATCGCTCAGTTCGCCGATGGTTTCAGCGACGCCTGACGGCAGCGCATCGCCGCTCACAGCGCCTGAAGCCGCAAACGTCGCAAGCGTAACCGCGACCGCAACGGCGAACGCCCACACTAAAAAGCCAGTCAGCAGACCGCCGAAATGATCAGGATAGCGCGCGCCGCGTGCGGCGATGTAGGCGCCGATCTGGAACGCTACCAGCTGCGCGAAGATCACGTAGAGACCGCCGCCGGCCGAGATCAGATTGTCTTGGCTGTCGAGCTGGTACGGGTTGAACGCCGAAGCGCCGACGGCGACGCCAAGGACGTTCAACAGAAAGCCGATCGCGATTGCAGAGACCGTTCCGGCAATAATTGTCGGCCACTGAATAAGCGGATGCGCGTAGTGGCGCCCCGCGATAGAATAGTCGGGATCGAATCTGTAGGCGACCATGTGCTCGCTCCGGCCGAGTGAAATGCTCGACCGGTAAAGAGGCGCCGCGGCGTTTAGTTCCGGGAACTCAGGCGTTTGCGCGGCGCGTCAGCGCCGAAAAATCGTGCAGCAATTGTTCCGTGAGGTTTGCCGGCTTGAAGTTCAGCCCGGCGATCTCACGCACCGGCGTGATCTCGGCGGCGGAACCGGTGAGGAAGCATTCGCTGAAGCTTGCCAGTTCGTTCGGCCAAATTGCGCGCTCCACCACTTCGATGCCGCGTTTCTTGGCCAACCCAATCACCGCTTGGCGGGTGAGCCCGTTCAAGAAGCAATCCGGCGTCGGCGTATGCAGCACGCCGTCGCGCACGAAAAAGATGTTGGCGCCGGTGCCTTCGGCGATCTGGCCGCGCCAGTCGAACATCATCGCATCGTCAAAACCCGCATCGTTGGCGGCGTGCCGCGACAGCGTGCAGATCATGTAGAGGCCGGCCGCCTTCGAGTTCGCCGGCGCGGTGTCCGGCGCGGGCCGGCGCCAGGGCGCGATCATCAAGCGCACGCCCTTCATCTTATCGGCGAAGTAATCGCCCCACTCCCACGCCGCGATGGCGACGTGCACGTCATCGCGCTTAGCGGCGACGCCCATTTGCTCGGAGCCGCGCCACGCCAACGCCCGCACATAGCAATTTTCAAAGCCCAGTTTCTTGATCAGCTCAGCCTTGGCGCGATCGATCTCGTCGGCGCTAAACGGCAACTTGAAGCCGAGAATGTTGGCCGAGGCATGCAGCCGCTCGCTATGTTCACGGCTCTTGAAGATGACGCCGCCATAGGCGCGCTCGCCTTCGAACACGCAGGAGGCGTAGTGCAGCGCATGGCTCAGCACGTGCACTTTGGCGTCGCGGTGGGCTACGAATTCCCCATCCATCCACACCCAGCCATCGCGATCGTCGAAAGACTTTGCGGCCATTCAGGGCCCCTCCTGCTAGTTCTGACTTGCCGAGCCGCCGCCCGCAGGGGCATGGTTCGGGAATTGGTTTTGTTCGTTTTCTCTGGTCGGCGACATGGCTGTCAATGAAGCCTGCGATCTTGTGGCAAGATATGCCTCGAGTGACGCCTTTTCGATCAATCCTTGCCTCGGTCGCGTCACATGAACACCGCACCAGCCTTCGACGCGCTCGACCGCCCGCCGCACTTGCTGCTGGTGGATGATGATGACCGTATCCGCGAACTGCTCAAGCGCTACCTCTCGCAAGCCGGCGCACGCGTCTCGGCCGCGCCCGACGCCGCCAGCGCCCGCAAACTGCTCGACTCGATGGAGTTCGACCTCCTCATCCTCGATGTGATGATGCCGGTCGAAGACGGCTTCTCCTTGGCCGAGAGCGTGCGGCGCACCTCAAAGGTGCCGATCGTGCTGCTGACGGCGCGCGGCATGCCGGAGGATCGCATCCGCGGCCTCTCCATCGGCGCCGACGACTACGTCGCCAAACCGTTCGAGCCGGCGGAGCTCACGCTGCGCATCAACGCCATCCTGCGCCGCGCCGTTTCTAATCGCGGCGAAGCGCCGGAGGTGGTGAAGTTTGGCCCGTTCGCCTTCAACGGCGCGCGCGGCGAACTCAGCCGCGACAGCGCGCTCGTGCGGCTGACGGAAGCCGAAGTGGCGTTGCTGCGCATCTTGGCCACCCGGCCCGGCGAAGTCGTCAGCCGCGAGGAGCTCGCAAAGCGCACAGGCGCCGGCCTCGAACGCTCCGTAGATGTGCAGATGACGCGCCTGCGCCGCAAAGTGGAAGCCGACCCGCGCGCGCCGGTTTACCTGCAGACCGTGCGCGGCGTCGGCTATCGCTTGGCGGCGGACTGAGAAAAACGTCGGCGCTTCAACCCTTAAGGGGATGCCCGCCTTGCTGGCGGGGCGCCGCCTCCGTAAAAGCGCCCGGGGCTAAAGGGGATTGAGCGCGATGACGGAAGCAGGCCAGAAAGCGCGTCCGGCTTGGCAGCCTTACGCCATTGGCTTTGCCTTCCTGCTGCCGGTGATCTCCGGCGTCGTCGATCGCCTCACCGAACCGTCGCGCTGGTTTCGCGACTATAACGCCGTCGCCTGCGGCGCCGAAAAATGGCTGCTGGGCCTACCGATCTACGACCCCACCGTCACATGCGAGGGCATCGATGCGATGCCCTTCGTCTATCATCCATGGGTCGCCGAAGCGTTCGCCTGGCCGCTTTCGATAGTGGGCCAAGACACACTGCGGCTCGCCTTCATCGGTGTTTACATCGTCGCGCTCGCAGCGCTCGCCTGGCTGATCTTCGGCCGCAAGAGCGCGACGCCGCGCACGCGCCGCGCCTGGTTCGCCGGCTTCATGTCCGGCAGCACCATCTATTGGGGCAATGTCGCGATCATCTTGCACGCACTGATCGGCGTCATCGCGATCCATTTGCGCAAGCGCCCGTCTTTGCTCGTGCTCGCCATCGCGTTCGCCGCGATCGCCAAGCCGATCTTCCTCACCTTCGCCGTGGTGTTCCTGGTCGCGCCGCTTCCGCTGTGGCGCAGACTTGCGTATGGCGCGGCCGCGATCATCCTGGGTGCGGCGCCCACGGCCCATTTCGTGCTGACTGGCGGCGAGATGGTGCAGCAATGGCGCGATGTGTTGTCGTACTTCGTTTATGTCGGCAAACCGGGCGACGCTTATCTGGGCTGGCTCAACATGATCGGCCTGCCCGGCGATACGCAGGTTGCAACGCTGGGCTATGTCGCATTCGCTGGCCTCGCCTCACTTGCGGGCGTGATCGTCGCGGAAGCGCTCAACATGGCCGATGACGAACGCGCCGCTTTGGGCCTTAGCGTCGCCGTGCTCTGCATCCCGCGGCTGATGTCGCACGACATGGCGCTGCTGGGCCTCGGTTTCGCCGCCATGCTCACCGCCATTACGGTCGCCCATGCCGGCGCCGGCAAATGGTTTGGCCGCGTGCTGCTTGGCATATGCATCACGGCACTCGTCGGCAATCTGGCCGACCTCGCCGACTGGACGACGCGCATCTGCACCTTCCTGCTCGCGCTCACGCTCTTCGCCGCGGCGATCTGGGCAAGCTCGACGCAAAAAGTGAATCTCTGGCGCGCGCTCTGGTCTGGCCCGGCGCCAGCGCCGGCATGAACAAGCGCTTTCCCATCCGCTTTCGCCTGCGCGACTACCTGCCGCGCGGCCTCTATTGGCGCACGGCGCTCATCATCATCGTGCCGGCGGCGATCTTCCAGCTCATCATCACGCTCGTTTTTCTGGACGACCATTGGCGCTTTACCTCCAAGCGCCTTAGCCAAGCCGTCGCCGCCGACGTCAGCCTGCTGCTGCAAATGTACGAAGCGGAGCCGACGCCCGAGAATTTCCTGCGTCTACAACGCCACGCCCGCGCACCGCTTCGGCTAGACATCACGCTTGATCGCGAGCCGCTGGAGCGCCAAGCTTGCGCCCGCTCGCGCAGCGACATCATCGATCGCTATCTGGTCGAGCCGCTCGACTCGGAGTTTCAGCGCCCGATCTGGTACGATCCGACCTGCCCCGGCAGCTACGTCTTCCTGCGCGTGCCGACGACCGACGGCATACTCAACATCCGCGCCGAGCGCGACCGCGTACAAGCGCGATCCGGCCCGCTCTTCGTCACTTGGATCTTGTGCGCGACGGTTTTCTTCTGCCTCGTCTCCATTCTTTTCATCCGCAGCCAAGTGCGTCCGATCGAACGGCTTGCCGACGCCATGGAGCGGTTCGGGCGCGGCGAGGATGGCGGCCCGTTCCGCATACGCGGCGCACGCGAAGTGCGCGGCGCCACGCGCGCCTTTTTCAGCATGCGCGAACGCGTCAGCCGCCTGATCGATCAACGCTCGCAATTGCTCGCCGGCGTCAGCCACGACCTGCGCACGCCGCTCACGCGTCTCAAGCTGCAACTTGCACTGCTGCCGCCCTCGTCGGAAATCGAAGACGCCAAGCGCGACCTCGCCGACATGGAAGAAACGCTCGAAGAATATTTGGCCTTCGCCCAGGGCCTTGGCGAAGAGGCGCCGGCGCTCATCGATGTCGCAGCCATCGCGAGCGAAGTCGTCGCCGACAGTGCCCGCGGCGGCGGCGACGTTACAGTTGAGCAATCTGGAGATGTGTCGGCGCCGGCACGCGGACGCGCGATCAAACGTTGCCTAGCCAATCTGATCGATAACGCCGTAGCGCACGGCGACAAGGTCCGCGTCACGGTCAAAGGCGAAGAAACGGCCGTGTTTGTTTCGGTTGATGACAACGGCCCGGGCATCCCCGAAGAGCTCTACGAAGACGCCTTCCGGCCCTTCTCGCGCCTCGATGCGACTCGCTCTCGAAATCAAAAGGGCGTAGGCCTTGGCCTTGCCATCGCACGCGACGTCGCGCGCTCCCATGGTGGGGATATCATCTTAAGCCAAAGCCCGCTCGGCGGACTGCGCGCGACACTGCGCTTGCCGCGTCCGGCTTGAGTCAAGCCGCTTCCAATCAAACAAAACTGGAATAATGTCCCGCTCGAACGGGCGGACCATGGCAGACAGCGGCGACATCTCACCTAGAGCACGGATTTGTATCGATTTCGGCACGGCTTTGTCGAAAGCGTCGATCTGTCTTGATCCCATGCTGCCGGTCGAGGTCGGCGTAAAGCCGCTGCCGATTGGCGCCATTTCCGGCGCCGAGCATCCGTTACTCACACCTTCCGTCCTCTATGTGGACGAGGGCCGCCTCTATTTCGGCCCCACCGCTTTTGAACACGCCCGCCGCGGCGTTGAAGATGCGCGCGATCCGTTGCTGTCGTTCAAGACCGTGCTCGGCGCGCGCAATCTCGAAGAAGCGCTGCAATCGAAAATGCGTCCGTCGGTCGATCCGACCGGCACGTTTCGGCATCGCGACGCGCTGGCGCTTTATCTCGCGTATCTCGATCAGCTGATCCGCGAAGCCATCGACCTCGCGCCCAACATTCCAGCTGGCGCGATGTACGCGCGCCGCCGCTATACCAGCCCGGTTTGGCGTCCGGGCAGCGGCGTTGAGCGCGTGTTCGAAGACATCTTCAACGAATCCGCCGCCATCTCGCAAAAGCTCGGCACGCTGCTGCTCGGCCCCAACGGCATTTCGATCGCCCAGTGCCGCGACGCGCTCGACAAAGCCGCCGCCCAGCCCGGCGACGGCATGTTGGAAACCGGCGTGTTCGAACCGCACGCCGCCGCCGCCTGTGCGCTCGCCTTCTCGAACGAGCCCACCAATTTCGTTATGGTCTTCGACATGGGGGCCGGCACCACCGACATCGCCGCGTTCGAATTCGATGATCGCATGGAGCCGCCGACGCTCTCCGAAATCAAGGACGCGCGTCAGTGCAGTGCGCTCGCGGGCGACGAGATCGACCGCATTTTGATCGATCTCTTGCTGCGCAAATCCGGCATGCGCAAAGGCGAGGACGAGGAAATCCGCGCCGCGCGCATGGCCCGCCTCGTCGGCCGTGAACTGAAGCGCGATCTGTTGCGCGACGGCAAATGCCAGTTGCGCACCGGCTGGCGCACGATCTCGGTCCGCGCCAGCGACATGATGGAAGACGAGCGTTTCCGCGCCTATCTCGGCGCGCTGGCCGGCACCATCGCCAAGAGCCTGCAAGCCATCGTCCCGCGCGCCGAAGCACGTGGTGAGCAAGTGATCGATGTCGTGCTCGCCGGCGGCGGCGCGCATCTCTCGTTCATTCCGGCGCTCGTTCAGCGCGCCGCGGCGAGCCTCAACACCAATGTGCGCCTGCGCATCGGCCAACTCTCGCCGCTCAACCCGCTCTATCAGGGCATCGACACCTCGCTCGCAGGCGTCTTCCCGCAAATCGCGATGTCTGTTGGTGGCGCGCTGGTCGAGATGATGCCGGCGCGGGCCTAACGCGCTTTATCGGCCAGATCGGGAAACACCTTCCCCACCTTGTGGACGAGGTACTCGCCATACGTGCCGCGCCACGCATGCACGTTGGCGCGATCCCAACGCTCGGCGCTGTCGTCGCTGGCGCTGATGTTCGGCAACGGCTCGATCTCGGCATCGAAGGCCGGATCGAAAAAGAACGGAAACGAGAGCCGGCTCTTGCCGCTAAGATTGCGCACGCGATGCGGCGTCGACTTGTAGTAGCCGCCCGTCAGCCGATCGAGCATGTCGCCAATGTTGCAGACCAGCGCGCCTTCAATCGGCGGCGCATCGATCCAACCGCAGGGCGTCCGCACCTGCAAGCCGCCATGCTCATCCTGCGCCAGCAGCGTCAGCAGACCATAATCGGTGTGTTCGCCCACGCCCCAGTCATCAGCGCGCGCATCGGCGGGATATTCGAAGATGCGGAACAGCAATGTCGGATCGCGCGTGTAGGTGCGGCGGAAATATTGCACATCGAGCCCGAGGCTGAGCGCCACGCCTTCTATGATCGCATGCGCGCTGCGCGTGGCTTCGTCCATGAAGCGCAACACGAGCGGCTTTAACTCCGGCACCGCGTCAGGAAAGAGATTGCGACCATGCAGCGGCCAGCCTTCGATCACGCGTCGGTCGTCGTCACCGAGCTCTTCGCCGAAATACAAACCCTGCTTGCGATCGGGCTTGCCTGACGTCAGTTCGCCGCCGACGGGAAAGTAGCCGCGCCACGCGCGCCCACCCTTCGCCATCGCGATCTTCATCTTCTCGTCTTCCGCCAACGTGAAGAAGCGCCGGCTCGCAGTGTTTAGCTCAGCTAATGTATCAGTGCAGACGCGATGGTTCACCGCGTAGAAAAAACCGAGCGACCGGCACGCCGCGTTGATCTCACTTGCGACGCGCATAATCGCTTCATTATCCGCGCCGAATAACGGTTTCACATCGATGATTGGCAGCTTCGCTTCGTGCATCACGTCCACGCGCATCAGTGAGGCGCCCGATCAGCCGAACAAGCTATCCGTATGCGAATAGCCCCAAGCCTTGGCGCTGTGCGTTTCATCTTACATGCTTTGAGAAAGCAAACGAGAGGGATCGCCGTGGACGGAAACATTGGACACCGATCGTACGTGAAGCCGAGCCAAGTCGGCGCCAAACCCACGGGCCCGATGCTCGGCGCGGAGATCACCGGCGTCGATTTACGCGAACCACTAAGCGAAGCCGACGTCGCCGCGATCCGCGCTGCGTTGTTGAAGTATAAAGTGCTGTTCTTCCACGATCAGGACATCAGCCACGAAGATCATGTGCGCTTCGGACGCTATTTCGGCGACCTCGAAGGCCATCCTGTCACCGCGCACGTTCCGGGCGCTCCCGAAGTCCTCTTCATCGAAGCCGCAGACGGCATGAAGATCACCGACAAAGTATTGCCGATCGCACGCCCCGCCAACAAGTGGCATACCGACGTCACCTTCCGCGAAATCCCGTCACTGGGCGGCATATTGCGTATGCGTAAACGGCCGCCGACCGGCGGCGACACGATTTTCGCCGACACCGCGGCGATCTACGCCGACTTGCCGCCCGACGTTCAAGAGAAGATCGAAACGCTCGACGCCGAGCACGACATCATCCGCTCCTACGGCTATCGCGTGACGCCGGAGAAGGCCGCGCAATTGCGGAAGGACTACCCGCTCGTCACCCATCCAGTCGTGCGCCGCCATCCCGAAACCGGCGAGCGTCATCTCTTCGTCAATCACGTCTTCACAAGCCGCATCCTCGGCCTGCCGGAAGACGAAGCAACGGCGCTGCTGGCTTATCTGCTCGATCGCGTGAAGGCGCCGGAATACCAGATGCGCTTCCGCTGGAACGATCACGCCATCGCCTTCTGGGACAATCGCGCCACGCAGCATTACGGCGTTCTCGATTACTGGCCGCACGAACGCGTGGTCGAGCGCGTGACGGTCATGGACACGGAGCGGCCCCGGCGCTGAGCCGCCCCGACCCGGGCGCGCGCGGCGCTCTACCCCGACTGCGCGCGCCCGGCCCCTTTATTGCCGCGATGGAACAGCACTCTCTGTCATCGCGTTGTCGACGAACGTGCGTAGGGAGGGTCGAATATGCGGTGCTGGCTCTTCTTCAACCGCGACGTCGCGCCCGGCGTGCCGGAAGCGCCTGAAATTCTGCGGTTCATCGAAGCGGCCGAAGCGCTCGACATCGAACTCCTCGTCCTGAAGCCCAGCGAATTCGATCTCGTGGTCGATAGCGGACACGCCTGGTCGGCGATTTATCAGGGCCGCGAGTTGAAGAAGCCCGATCTCATCATCCCGCGCTGCGGCAGCGAGACGACATATTTCACGCTCGCCGTCATGCGCCACTTCGAACACCAAGGCGTCGCCATCGCCAACAGCCCAGCCGCGATCGAATCCGTCGCCGACAAGCTGCACACGCTACAAGTGCTAGCCGGCGCCAAGCTGCCGATCCCGAAAACCATCCTGGGCAAGTTCCCGATCGACGTCGATCTGGTCGAGCGCGAGTTGGGCTTTCCAGTCGTCGTGAAGAAGCTGCGCGGCACGCGCGGCGCGGGCGTCGTGCTCTGCGAAAACCGCAGTCAGTTCGACGACCTCGCCAATCTGCTCGACGGCGCCACCTCCAACACCGATTTTCTGTTTCAGCAATACATCAAGGCCAGCCACGGCCGCGATGTGCGGCTGCTGGTGATCGATTGGCGCGTCATGGCGGCGATGGAGCGCCGCGCTATCGATGGCGGCTTTAAGTCGAACATCTCGCTCGGCGGCAGCGGCAAGCCGTTCACGCCGCCCAAGGCGATGGCCGATCTCGCCGTCAGCGTCGCGCGCCAACTCAATCTCGACATCGCCGGCATCGACATCCTGTTCGACCAGGACGGCTACAAGATTTGCGAAGCCAATTCCGCGCCGGGCTTTCAAGGTCTCGAGCGCGCCTGCGGGATCAACGTGCCGGAGCTAATCTTCCACGCCATGGGCAAGAAGTTCGGCATCCCGGTGCGCCACTCCGAGCGCTGGGAGCAAGCGATCGACAAGGCCGCCAGAGCGCTGCTGAAGCCGATGAAAGCGCCGAAGCTCGAGCCCGCAAAAGAACACGCGCCCGCTCCCGCCCCCCGCCGCCGCAAGCCGGCTTAGCCCAGCGCGATCTTTCGTCCGGCCAGCTCAGCCAAATCCTGCAGCTCATGCACAACCAGCCGCTCGCGCACCGGCATGCGATTGTACGCGTCGAGTGCTGCAATCTTGTAGGCTTCCGCGAGCGTTGGATAGTTGAATGTGTTCTCGACGAAATAGTCCAGGCCGCCGCCGAGATTGAGCACGGCTTGACCGATATGGATGAGCTCCGTCGCGCCTTCGCCGACGATGTGCACGCCGAGCAAGCGCCGCGAATCCAGCGCGAAGATCATTTTCATGAAGCCGGAATTGAGCCCCATAATGTGGCCGCGCGAGGTTTCGCGAAAGCGTGCGATGCCGGCCTCATACGGAATACGCTTCTCGCGCACCTGCTCTTCCGTCATGCCGACAGTCGAAATCTCCGGAACGGAATAGATGCCATACGGAAAAAATTCCGGCGGCGCGTGCGCTTCGGCGCCGAACGCATGACACGCCGCGATGCGGCCCTGCTCCATCGAGGTTGAAGCCAGCGACGGAAAGCCGATCACATCGCCAACGGCATAAATGTGCGGGACGGCGGTGCGGAACGTCGCTTTGCCGACGGCGATCCGCCCGCGTTCGTCCGCAGCCAGGCCCGCCGCTTCCAAATTCAGCGTCTGCGTCGCGCCCGCGCGGCCAGCGGCGAACAACACCATGTCGGCCGCGATCTGGCGCTGATCATCCAAGCTTACGAGGCAGATCTCGCCAATCTTCTCCACGCTGCGCACTTGCGCCTTGAAGCGGAGGCTGACGCCACGGTCGCGCAGATCGTGCACGAACTCGTCCACCAATTCGCGATCGATAAAGCCGAGCAAGCTCTCGCCCGGCTCGATCACCGTGACTTTCACATCGAGCGCCGAAAAGATCGTCGCATACTCGATGCCGATCACGCTGGCGCCGATCACCACTAGCGAACGCGGCAGCCGCTTCAGCTCCAATATCTCATCGGCATCGACCACGCTCTCGCCGTCGAACGGAATGTGCGCGGGCCGATAGGGATGGGTGCCGACCGCGAGGATGACCTTGTCGCCATGAAAGTGGCGTACCTCGCCGCCATCGCCGACGACCTCCACCGCATGCGGCCCAAGAAACCGCGCCGCGCCCGCCGTCCACGTCACCTTGTTGCGCGCGAACTGGTGCTCCAGCACTTCGACCTCGTGATCGAGCGTGATGTGCAAGCGCCGGCGTAAATCCTCCGCAGTGATGTTTTCCTTATTGCGATGGGCGCGGCCATAGAAGCCGCGCTCGCGCCAGCCGGAGAGGTTCAGCACCGTCTCGCGCAACGTCTTCGAGGGGATGGTGCCGGTGTGGACGCAAACACCGCCGACACGCCGCCCCTTCTCCACCACCAGCACGGATTTCTTGAGCTTGGCCGCCTGAACAGCCGCCCGCCGCCCCGCGGGGCCCGAGCCGATGACAATCAAATCATAGTGCTGCGCCATGCGCGAAAATTTGCGGCGCGCCGGTTAAAAAATGGAACAATGGCCCCTGTCGGGAACGGCACGCCTCGTTCGTTCTTCAAAACGAACACAGGAGATCGATCATGCGCAAAGTTATCGTGGCCGCGTTCCAATCCATGGACGGCGTCATCCAAGCGCCAGGCGGCCCGGTCGAGGATCCGACCAAGGGCTTTTCACACGGCGGCTGGGTCGTGCCGCTGATGGACGAGGTGCTCGGCGCCGAGATCGGCGACTTGTTCGGTCAGCCCTTCGATCTGCTGCTCGGGCGCAAGACCTACGAAATCTTCGCCGCCCACTGGCCCTACGCCGCCAACGCCGAAGACGCCGGCGACCGCGAAATCTCAGACCAGTTCAACAAGGTCACAAAATACGTCGCCACCCGCTGCGGCGAGGTGGACACGTCGTGGCAAGGCAGCGTCGTCCTGCGCGATGCGGCCAAGGGCGTCGCCAAGCTGAAGCAAGAGGACGGCCCCGCCCTCGTCACCCAGGGCTCCAGCGATCTGATCCAGACGCTGCTGGCGCACGATCTCGTCGACGAAATCCGCACCTTCACCTTCCCGATCACGCTGGGCCGCGGCAAGCGGCTGATCGGTGAGAGCGCCGCAGCCCTCACCTTCAAGCTGACGCGGCATGAAGCGAGCAGTACAGGCGTGATCCTCGCCCGCTACGAACGCGCCGGCCCGGTCGAGACCGGCAGCTATGAGTTGGTTGAATCCACGCCGGCCGAATACGCCCGCCGCGAACGGATGAAGCGCGAAGGCTAGAGCGTGAAGCTCGACAGGCGGCGGCTGAAATCGGTCGCCGCCATCGACCAGCCGTCCGAGACCCGCTCGACGTTCGGCGCGATCACTTCGTCGTACTGGATCGACACCATCGCCAGAGCCATAAACGCCAAGCCCGCCCAGAGGCGCACTTGCGCGTCCAACAGATCCTGTATCGTTTGCTTCATGTCACTGAGGTCGAACATGATCGCGCGCCTTCTTGGCTAATGCGCGTTCATTAGTGCGCGCTAAACGTAAACAAGCGCTGACCAATCGGTTAACGGCAAGCACGCGGAGCAGACGAATTGCAGTTCAGTCGTAGCGGATGAAGAAGCGCTTCTTCATCGGCGCCAGCACGCGCCAAACGCCTTTGAAACCGGGCTCGATGACGAAGCTGTCGCCCGCTTCGTAGCGCTGTGCGGGCCCGTCATTGGGAACCAGCTCGCACGCGCCTTCGAGCACGTGACAGAACTCCCATTCCTCGTAGCTCACCCGCCAAGCGCCGACGCCAGCCGACCATTCGCCTGCGAACGTCGTTTCGCCATGCTGGAAATCCAGACTCGTCGTCGCGCTCGGCGCACCATCGACCAAGCGATCGGCGGCAATGGGCGCCGTCTCCGTGGCGCCTTCACCACGCACAGCGTGCAGGTTGGTCACGCTCCGCCCGCCTCGTCCGCTTTCGGCTTCGCCTCGAAGCCGGCCCAGCGACCGAACATCTCTTCGGCGCGGCGGAGGTTCTTATCGAGCGAGGCCATGGTCTTGGCGTAGTCGCCGGCGCTGTCGCCGCGCCAGGCGGCGCGCGCTTGGCCGATAATGACGCCCAACCCTTGCGCCCGCGCCTGCCCGGTCATCCCGTCCGCTTCCAGCCCCGCCAGCGCCAGCACCCAGCGCGCGCAGCGCACGTGCCGCTGGTGCGCGGCCGCCATCAAAGTCGGATCGCGATCGAGGCCATGCTCCATAGCCAACACTGCCGCGCGGTGCGGCTCCATCGCTTCGAAGCGGCGCATGATCAATTCGAACAGCCGGTCGCGCACGCTCTGGCCCGGATCGAGCGCCTCGACATTGTCGGCGATCGCCCGATCGAACGCCTCCTCGACGCAATCCACGGCCTCACCCGGCGACGCCCCGTAAAAGTCCGAGATCGGCCGCGCCGCCTCATCGGCCAGCTTCAGCAGGGTCACTTCGCGCCAGGGCGTGGCGGCGGCCAGCGTCAAAGCAGCCCGGGCGAGGTCCCGGCGGATGGCGGAATCGAGAGCAGTCGTCATGGAAACAATGACCTACGGAATTGAGTTGCGTTCCGAACAAGGCCCGGGTTGGACTTGCCCGTCAAGCGGGCGGCCCTCGGGGAACCGCAGCGCTGGAGGCCACAATGCCGGACGGGAATTTCGCGGGGCGCTTGCGCGCCTCGCATCCAAACCATGACCACGATCTCCAAGCGCGCCTGGCGGCGTGGAACCACACGCGCCTGTGCCTGCGGACCCCGGTGCGCGACTGGCGCGGCGCGCTGGAACATGACCACGCCATGCGACTGGAAGAAGTCGCCTTCATCGAAGCCGCGCGCAAGCCGTTTGCGGCCACCGCGATCGCTGCACCGCGCGAACCAGAGGCATTTGTCGCCTGGTTTGAAGGCCTGAAAGAAACCGGCCCGGGCCAAGGCGATCCGCTCTTCCCCTGGCTGGCCGAGCGCGCCTCGCTCGAACAGATGCGCTGGTTTGTCGAGCAAGAGGCCGCCGGCGAAGCGGGGTTCGACGATCTAGTCGCCATGGCGCAGGTGAAGGCACCGGTGCAGGCCAAGCTCGAACTGGCGCGCAATTATTGGGACGAAATGGGCCGCGGTAACGCCAAGGGCATGCATGGCCCCATGCTGGAAGCGCTCGTGCACGCGCTGAAGGTGACGCCGACGCTCGAAAACACAGTCGCGCCCTCGCTCGCGCTCGGCAACACGATGGCGGCGTTCGCCACCAACCGCATGCACGCCTACCACGCTATCGGCGCGCTCGGCGTCATCGAACTCACCGCCCCCGGCCGCGCCACGCTTGTGAGCCTAGCGCTGCGCCGGCTGAAAGTATCCTCGAAAGCGCGGCATTATTTCGATCTGCACGCGGTGCTGGATGTGAAGCACTCGGAAGCCTGGAATCGCGAAGTGTTCGTCTCACTCGTCCGCGACAATCCCGATTGCGCGCGCTATCTCGCCGAAGGCGCGCTGATGCGCCTCCAATGCGGCGCCGATAGCTTCGAAGCCTATCGCCGTCATCTGTGGGGCGGCGACGGCGAACGAGCGCACGCGTGAGCGAACGGGTTGCTGCGCTCCAGGGGCTGTTGCTGACGCTCAAACAACGCGGCTACGACTTCATCACGCTGACGCCCGCGACGCATGCCCGCATCATCTCCCGCGAAGGCCGCCAGATTGCGCGCGATCTGCGCGACGTGTTCGGCTGGAGCCTGCCCTTCGCGCCAGAACTCGTGGATGCCACCCTGCTTACGTTCCTGCGCGCCGCGAACATGCTTGAACAACAGGGCGACACGCTGCGCAGTCTCGTGCGTGTCTCCAGCCTCGACAGCGACCTCTACGTCCACTCCGCCTACCCGACCACCGGCGCCGACGCCGTCTTCTTCGGCCCCGACTCCTACCGCTTCGCCAACTTCTTGAGCGAGACGCTGCCCAGCCTTGGTGTGCGCGCGCATGTCGTCGATATTGGCGCCGGCACAGGCGTCGGCGCGCTGATGGCGCGGCGTACTTTGCCAGAGCCGCGCCTCACCCTTTCCGACATCAACCCGCTCGCCCTCGACATGGCCCGCGCCAATTTCGGCGCCGCTGGCGTAGAGGCTGATTTCATCGAAAGCGACGGCCTCAAAAGCGTCGACGGCGACATCGACCTCATCATCGCCAACCCGCCCTACATCGCCGACCCCGCCCACCGCGCCTATCGCGACGGCGGCGGCATGCACGGCGGCGAACTCTCGCTCCGCTGGGCACAAGAAGCCGCGCAACGGCTAGGCCCCGGCGGCGCGTTCGCGCTTTACACCGGCAGCGCCATCGTCAAAGGCGAAGACAGGCTTAGAGCCGCATTGCACGAAGCGCTGGCTGACTTCGACGTGCTCTACGGCGAACTCGATCCCGACGTGTTCGGCGAGGAGTTGGAGCGCCCGGATTACGCCGACGTAGAACGCATCGCCGTCGTCGGCCTCGTTGCGGTCAAGCGCTGACCATTCGCCGCAGCGCATCCGACAACAACGTCGTCGCCCGCGCGCGATCTTTCCAACTCAGCACCACCGCCGGCCCGGTGTCCGTCTTGTTGACGTCCACAACATAGAGCCGCCCGCTCTCATGCTCGCGCAGCACGTCGAGCCCGCCCCAATCGAGCTGCATCTCGGCGCAGAAGCGCCCGATCTGTGCGATCTCCGCGGCCGAGAATGCCTCCTCCGGCGTCTTCACCACGACACTCTTGTTCTGGATCGAAAACCGCGCCGCAGCCGGCTTTTGCTTCACGAACACCACGACGGGTCGCCGCCCCACGCACGCCGTGCGCAGATCGTAGGCGCAACCATCAGCGCCTTCCGTCTTGATTACGCGCTGATACGATTTGCCCTCGACCCGCGCCGTCGGGCACAGCACCACGCGCCCATCGTGCAACCCATTGCCCTCGCCCTTCTCAACCGCTTCGCCCACGAACGTTGTAGGATCGATCGCCAAGGGATAGCCGAAGGCGCACTCCATCACGCGCGCAACATGGCTCTTCGACACATCGCCGACGCCAAAATTGAACGCACGCGCGTGCGGCGGCGCTGGTGGCGCGGCTTGCGTCTGATCTTCGAAGTAAAACGCCGCATCCGCATGCTCAGGCGATGTCGCGAAATCGAGCCCGCCCCACACCATCGCCGCCCAGACGATGTACCAGGGCCGCGGCCGATGCGGCGCGAACCAGACGCGCGGCGGCGAGGGCCTACTCAATTTGGCGAGGAAGCCGTGCACGCGCACGAACAGATAGTACGTGAACCAGCGCGCTATATCGGCCCAGAGCTGCCAATCGTTCTTGAAGCGCACGCCCGTCGATTTGACGTGTACATAGCCGTCCACGATCTGGAAATCGAAACCCCAGAAACCGCGCTGCGTGTTGCGCCCTGGTGCGAGATCGAAAACGGACATCGGCGGGATTGGGGGCTCGGGATTGGGCATTAGGTTCTAACGCCCCAGTCCCCAGCACCCAATCCCTAATCCCCAATCCTACTTCCTGCCGAGATCCCGCGAGCGCTGCGCCGCGGCACTTACCGCTTTGCGCAGCAGCGGGCCTAGGCCATCACCGGCGCCGAGCACATCGAGCGCGGCTTCGGTGGTGCCGCCAGGCGAGGTGACTTGCTTGCGCAGCACGTTGGGCGTTTCCCCCGTTTCCAGCATCAGCGCGCCGGCGCCCGCGACGGTGCGGCTGGCGAGACGCATGGCGGTGTCTTTGTCCAAGCCCTCTTGTTCAGCCGCCGCCGCCAGCACTTCGGCCAGCAAGAATACATAAGCCGGCCCCGAGCCGCTCACCGCCGTGACCACATCCATCAACCGCTCCGCCGCGATCGGCTCGACTGTGCCCAGCGGCTCCAGCAATTGCTCGATCAAAGCGCGATCTTCCGCCGTGCAGGCGGGCGAGGCTACATAAGCTGTGACGCCGCGCCCGATCCGCGCCGGCGTGTTCGGCACGCTGCGGATGACGCGTTGTGCGCCCAGTTCACGCGACAACGTCTCCATCGGAATGCCGGCCATTACCGAAAGCACGCGCGTGTCGGGGCCGACAAAACCGCGCGCCGTCTCCGCCACGGCCGCGAAGCTCTGCGGCTTCACGGCCAGCACGAGCACATCGACTGGTCCGGGATTGGGCGGATTGAGCACGGCGCCGACAGTTTCCAGCGCAGTGACCAGATCAGGATCGAAGTTCGGCTCTACAACTGTAAGCGTCAGTCCGCCGCCCTTGCGCACGGCTTCAATCCAGCCGCGCACCAAAGCACCGCCCATGGCGCCCGCGCCAACAAGTGCGATGGATGGGGCGTCTAGTCCGCTCACGCTGCTCCGCAAGTTTCAAACAAGGCGGCCGCCGACGCATCGTCCGCGCTCATGCCGCCCAGTATGAGGAAATGAAACGCCGGCTGGAAGCGCTCTGCTGCATCCATCGCCGCGGCCAGCATCGCCTGCACTTCGCCGACTGAGATCTCATCACGCCCGATCATTGGCATGGCGTGGCGGAAAATGATGGTGCCGTCGTCTGACCAGACGTCGAAGTGCCCGAGCCAGAGATTTTCGTTGATCAGCCCTGCGAGCTTGATCGACTCTGCACGCCGCGACACCGGCGCCTGCAGATCAAAGCCGAGCGTAAACAGCAGCGCCGGCAATTCGTGACGATGGCTGAAATAACCGACCGTCTCGCCCAGCGAGCATTTGAAGCTGAAATGAACGTCGCCATCGTCGGCGCGCTCGCTCTTGAAGCGGTCGTCGGCGCCAAGCACCATCTCGACCGTTTCCATTGGGTCTGACGTCGTTTCGACTTCGTCGTCGAGATAGAGATCCATTGAGCGTCCCCTATGAGCTCAAGGGCCAAGCGCATGGCCTGCCAATACGATCTCTTCGCCTTGGGCGCTTCTAAGAAGAGCGCTCGAATCAAGCCCCGATGACTAGGTAAGCGCCTTGAGTGTTTCGCAGAACTTAACGGGCCGGTTTTCCAGCCGCGAAGTCATCGAGACTTCACATCCGCCAACACAGCGCGCGGTTAAGCCCGATCTTTGAGCAGCGCTTCCAGCGCCGCCACACGCGCCTTCAGTTCGTCGGCTTCGGCGCGTGCATCCGCCGCAAGCTGCTTGACCGCCTCGAACTCGTCGCGGCCTACAAGGTCCATTTCGGCGACAAATCGATCCGCCTGCGCCCGCATGAAGCTTTTGGCCTCGGAACTTGCGCCCTGAGCCATACCCATGGCCCCGGTCATCAGCTTGGCCAGGTCGTCGAACACGGAGCTTTGCGTTTGCATGTGGATCGTTCCCTGCGGGGTGTTTAAGAAGCGGGCCGAGGCTGTGCAATGCGGCCGATCAGCTAGGTAAGGTGGGCAGGCGTGATCCTGGAAGCGATACAATTCCCCAACATCGACCCGGCGGCGCTGACGCTCGGCCCGTTCGGCGATTTCGGCCCTTTCCACTTGCGCTGGTACGCGCTCGCCTACATTGCCGGCCTGGTGCTGGGCTGGCGCTGGATGGTGTGGCTGATCCGCCGCGACAGACTCTGGGCGCCTGGCAAGCCGGCCATGTCGGTGCCGCAGGTTGATGATTTTCTGTTCTGGGCGACGCTCGGCGTAATCCTCGGCGGCCGCATCGGCTATGTGCTCTTTTACAAAATCGACATGCTCTGGACCAACCCGCTTGAGGTGCTCCAAATCTGGCAAGGCGGCATGAGCTTCCATGGCGGCTTCCTCGGTGTCGCGCTCGCCGCCTGGTGGTTCACGCGCCAGACGCACGTCAACGAAGAGCAGTTTGCGTCGCTCGCCAAGAAGCACGCCGTCGCCGAACCGCCAGCCGCGCATCGCAGCGATTATGTTCGCCTCACCGGCCTTGGCTGGATGAAGAAGAAAGATGCGGAAGACGCGCGCGTCAAAGCCAAGACCGACAAAGTCGATCTGCTCCGCCTCGGCGACATCGCCGCTGCAGCCGCTCCCATCGGCTTGTTCTTTGGCCGCCTCGCCAATTTCATCAATGGCGAGCTCTGGGGCCGCGTCACTGACGGGCCTTTTGGCGTGGTCTTCTGCAACGAGCGCTTGCTGATCCAAGGCGGCGGCGTCTGCGCTGCGGGACTCGAACCGCGTCACGCCAGCCAGCTCTATGAAGCCTTCCTCGAAGGCATCGTGCTGTTCGCCATCATCACCATCGCCACCTTGCGCTTCGACAGCCTGCGCCGCCCCGGCCTCAATACCGGGCTCTTCCTGGTGTTCTACGGTCTCTTCCGCGCTGTGCTGGAAACCGTGCGCGAACCCGATGCGCACATGCCTGAAGCTCTGCGCGGCGTCGTCACCATGGGCATGCTACTCTCCATCCCCATGATCATCGCCGGTGCATGGCTCATCCACCGCGCGCTTAAGCAGCCGAAAACGGTCGCCGCGTGAGTCTCAAAGCGAGACTGATCGAACACATTCGCGAGAACGGCCCGATGACCGTTGCGCAGTTCATGGGCGCGTGTCTCTACGATCCGGAAGACGGCTATTACGCCACCCGCCCCTCCATCGGCGGCGAGAACGCGGACTTTCTGACCGCACCTGAAGCGAGCCAGATGTTCGGCGAACTCATCGGGCTTTGGTGCGCGCATGAATGGGACGTGCTCGGCAAGCCGGCGTTCAATCTGATCGAACTCGGCCCAGGACGCGGCGTGCTGATGCAGGACATGCTCCGCGCCACCCGCCGCATCGAAGGCTTCCACGATGCGTCAAACATCGTGCTGGTCGAAACCAGCGCGCCCATGCGCGACGCACAAGCCGAACGCATCGACAATGCCGAATGGGCGCTGCGCCTCGAAGACGCGCCCCCCGGCGCCTCGCTCATCGTCGCCAACGAATTTCTCGACTGCATGCCGATCCGCCAATTTTTCCACGGCGAGGACGGCTGGCATGAAAAGCTTGTCGGCCTCGACGAGGCAGATCAACTCGCCTTCGGCCTCAGCACGCCGCTGCCCGCCCCCGATAGCGAAGATGAAATCGGCGCAGTTCGCGAGATCGCGCCGGCGCTGGATAGCTTCATGTACGAACTCGAACGCCGCCTGCACGAAGCGCCGGGGCGCGCGCTTTTCATCGATTACGGTTACGTCACGCCCGAAGGCGCCGACACGCTGCAAGCGCTTAAGAACCACAAGAAAGTCGATCCGATCGAGGCGCCCGGCGAAGCCGATCTCACCGCGCACGTCGATTTCGCGCGCGTCGCGCAATTGGCCGAGACTGCCGGGCTCACCGTGCATGGGCCGATTGGCCAAGGCCAGTTTCTGCGCGCGCTTGGGCTAGAGCTGCGCGCCGAAACGCTCTCTAAGGCCAATCCGCAACACGCCGAACGGCTCGCGCGCGAAGTGCATCGCCTCACCCATGCCGATCAGATGGGCGCGCTTTTCAAAGTGATCTGCATTTCCAGCCCCAACACGCCGCCGCCTGCCGGATTTTGAACGACACGCCCGCCCCCGTATTCAAAGCCGCCACGCTCGACGGCGCCCGCCATGGCTTCTTCGGCCGCCAAGGCGGCGTCTCCACCGGCATCTATGCAAGCCTCAACGCCGGCACAGGCTCTGACGACGATCCGGAAGCCGTCCGCGAAAATCGCCGGCGCATTGCTGATGCGATGGACGTCGCGCCAACACACCTGATCGGCGTCCATCAAGTCCACTCGCCCACGGCCGTGTTCGTCGACGCCCCATGGATCGGCGATCGCCCACAAGCCGATGCACTCGTCACCAAGACGCCCGGCCTCGCCCTCTCCATACTCACCGCCGATTGCGCGCCGATCCTTCTTTGCGATTCACACAACGGCGTCATCGGCGCCGCGCACGCTGGCTGGAAAGGCGCGCTGGGCGGCGTCATTCAAAGCACGGTGGATTTGATGTGCGCGCACGGCGCTGATCCCACGCGCATCAGCGCCGCCATCGGGCCTTGCATCCATCAAGCATCTTACGAAGTCGGCGCCGAATTCCAGGCGCAGTTCGTCAGCGCCAAACCGGACTACGCCGACTATTTCTCCCCCGGCGCCGCCGGCAAGTTCCAATTCGATCTGCCGCGCTTTTGCGTCGCGCGCCTCAACGCCGCTGGCGTGCAGGGCGTCGAGGTCGCGCCGCACGACACCTATGCCGATGAAGCGCACCTCTTCAGCCACCGCCGCAGCGTCCATCGCGCCGAGCCCGGCTATGGCCGGAATTGCGCCGCCATTGCGTTATAGAGCGCAGCCATGACGTTCGGCTCCCTGCAAACGCTGCGCGACAAACCGATCCCGCAACCGCGCCCCAAGGGCGGCTATCGCGACGTGCCCATCGCCTTCGATGGCGCGGCGAACGCCGAGCCGCTCAGCGAGGCCGCCGCATTCGGCCTCGCCGGCCAGAACTTCTACGCCAACCCGCGCAATCCGCCCTACTACCACCGCATCCCCGGCAGCATCGACGCCATCGTGCTACGCGACGGCGCCGCGCGTCGCTTGCAAAGCGTGAACACACACCTCGCCGCAGCTGATCTCGAACTCTTCATCTTCGACGCATGGCGCCCGCAAGCGGTGCAAATCTATTTCCACGACCAATGGCTCCCCGCCGAACTGAAGCGCCGCAATCCTGCGCTCGAAGGCGACGCGCTGCTGGCGGAAGTCGAAACCTATTGGGCCGCACCCAGCGCCGGCGAAGACGCGCCCTCGCCGCACTCCACAGGCGGCGCCGTCGATCTCACGATACGTTGGCGCGGTGGGGATCCGCTCTGGATGGGCTCGCTCTTCGACGACGCGTCGGCCATCGCTCACACTGCCCATTTCGAAGGCGCCGCTACGGATGCGGCGTTCAGCTTCAGCGCCGAAGAGGCCCGCGCCAACCGGCGTTTACTCTATTGGCTGATGCGCGACGCCGGATTCGCCTCCAACCCGACCGAGTGGTGGCATTTCTCCTATGGCGATCAAATGTGGGCGCAACTCACCGGCGCGGACGCCGCACTCTATTCCGGCGCCGAATATAACGTGTCGCCGTAGCGACAGCGGCGCCATGGCATGCGTCCAGGCTTCATAAATCTGCAGCAAAGCCTTTCGCCGCCGCTGAGTCGCGCCTAGAGACGGGGCGTCACGAGGAACGCGTCGGGGCCCGCATTCCATGAAGCTATTGTCTGCAAATTCGAACATGGCGCTCGCCAAGGCGATCGCCGACCATCTCGACACGCCGATGGCGGAGTCGGAATTCAAACGCTTCAAGGACAACGAGATCTTCTGCGAGATCAAAGAGAACGTGCGCGGCGAGGATGTGTTCTTCATCCAGTCGACCTCCTACCCCGCCAACGACCATTTGATGGAATTGCTGATCGGCATCGATGCGCTGCGCCGCGCCTCCGCTCGGCGCATCACCGCGGTCGTCCCCTATTACGGTTATGGCCGCCAGGATCGCAAAGTCGGCGGCCGCACGCCGATCTCGGCGAAGCTGGTCGCCAATCTGATCACCACTGCCGGCGCCGATCGCGTGCTGACGCTCGAACTGCACGCCGGCCAGATCCAAGGCTTCTTCGATATCCCGACCGACAATCTCTTCTCCACGCCGGTGCTGGAGAAAGACATCGTCGCCAATTGCGCCGACGTCTCGGCGCTGATGATCGTCTCTCCCGATGTCGGCGGCGTGGTGCGCGCCCGCGCGCTCGCCAATCGCCTGAACGCCGATCTCGCCATCGTCGACAAACGCCGCGAAAAAGCCGGTGTCTCGGAAGTGATGCACATTATCGGCGACGTCGAAGGCCGCGACTGCATCCTGATCGACGACATCGTCGATAGCGGCGGCACGCTCTGCAACGCGGCCGAGGCGCTTTTGGAAAGCGGCGCGAAATCCGTCTCCGCCTACATCACCCACGCCGTCCTCTCCAACGGCGCCGGCAAACGCATCGACGATAGCAAGCTCAAGGAATTGGTCGTCACCAACTCGATCGACCCGACCGAGCATCAACGGAAGTGCAAAAAACTCCGCATCGTCTCCGTCGCCCCCCTGATCGGCGACGCCATCTGGCGGATCGCCAACGAGCAGAGCGTCAGCTCACTGTTCGAGTAGCGCGACCCGCAGCGCCTTCGCCAAACTGGACCGCGGACCTCCGGCGCGCATCGTTTGCGCTGCGCAAACGATGCGCGAAGCGCGCGGCGTTGGTTGGAGACGATCAACGCACCTACAGAGACTACTCAACGCGGATCGCGCGCCCCGTTCTCCCTTTTGCGCCAATGGCGGCCGCGCCATTGGATGACTTCGCGCGTACGTCATGCAAGGATCGGGGCGTTGGGAGGCGCTTATGCGTATGTTCAAGGCGATTTCTTTTTCCGTGTGTCTCGCCCTCGCCGCCTGCGGCCAAGCCGCGGCGCCGAGCGACGCCGACGCGCAAACCGCGGGCGCACCCAGCGCTGAAGTCAGCAACGCGGAGAAAGCCGCCATCCTCGCCACGCTCGGCGCCAGCGCCAATGCGCAAGGCCAAGTCGAAAACGAATGCGGCGAACGCGTCACGCCGCAATTCCTCGCAGCGGACGTCGGCCCCGGCGTCGGCCGCGCCGTCGCTTATGTGATCGGCGGCGGCCCGAACATGCCCAGCTGCTACGGCGACGGTTCGCAGCTGCATCTGCTGCGCAACGCAGACGGCGGCTGGCGCGAAATCCACCAGCATCGCGGCGGCGGCATCATCATTCTGCCGACGCAACACAATAACGGCAACGACATCGCCAATGGCGGCCCCGGCTTTTCGTTTCCTGTTTTGGAGTGGAACGGCAGCGCCTACGCCAACGCCAACCGCAGCGTCGCCGATAGCGCATTAGACGGCGCGCGCTTCGTGCCGAACTAATCGCCGCTGCGATCCGGCTTCCAGGCCGTGATCAAGCGCGGGCCGGCGGCGCGCAAGAGATCGCCTTTGATCTCGAACGCGGCGAACGCCGCTGTCGGGAAATGGCCGCTGAACTCGCGCGCGAGTTTCGAGCCGTCATGGGCTTGATGGACAAGTGCGGAGACCAGTTCGCCGATGCCAGGATTGTGGCCGACGACCACCACCGTCTCAGCTTCACTGGCGCTGAACGCATCCCAGATATTCTCCGGCGCGGCATGATAGAGCGCGTCGTCATACTCGGTGGCGAGCGCGAAATTTTGCAGGCCGTGTTCGGCCGTCTCGCGCGTGCGCTGCGCGGTGGAGACCAAGGCCAAAGTCGGCTTCAGCCCCGCATCCTCCATCGCCGCGCCCGCGAGCGCTGCTTCGCGGCGACCGCGCCCGGTCAACCCGCGCGCCTCGTCGCTGTCGGCTTCGTGGGCGCGCACGGCTTTAGCGTGGCGGAGCAGGATCAGGGTGCGCATGAATCAGGATCGTGCCCGCCCGGCAAAAAAGCGCAACCGTTCGCATCCGTTCGCCGAACCGGCGGCTGCTCAAGGGCAAACAGAACGGGAGTTTGTGATGAAGGTGCGGTGGATCATTTTGGCGGTGGCGGGCGCGGTCGTTATCGCCGCCTGGACGGCCCTGGGTGTGGCTTACTTCAACCGCCCGTCGCTACCGGTCTGGGCCGGCATCGTGACAGCGGCGGCGTTGAGCCTCGAAGGATTCCTCTGGGTCGCCGCCGGCGTGTTCGGTTGGGGCTTTCTGGCCAAACGCCGCGCCGCACTCGGCCGCTTCCGCGATCGCCTGTTCGGGCGCCGGCCGCCTGCTGCGGAATAGGCCGCGTTTGTGAGCGGCGCGCTGCCGGTCTAAGCAGGCTTCCCGTTTTGGATTCGTGCTGATGACCGACCTCGCAACCCTCGCCGCCGGCGCCAAGGCCTGGCCCTTCGAACAAGCCCGCCTCGTCCTGGAGCGCCACAAGCGCCAGCCGAAAGAGACGGTGATCTTCGAAACCGGCTACGGGCCGAGCGGCCTGCCGCACATCGGCACCTTCGGCGAAGTCGTGCGCACCTCGATGGTGCGCCACGCCTTCCGCACGCTGACCAATGACAGCATCGCCACCAAGATTATCTGCGTCTCCGACGACATGGATGGCATGCGCAAGATTCCCGACAACGTCCCAAATCACGCGCTACTCGAACCCTATTTGCAGCGCCCGCTCACCGACGTGCCCGACCCGTTCGGCACACACGAAAGCTTCGCCCATCACAACAACGCGCGCCTCTGCGCTTTTCTCGATGGTTTCGGCTTCGAGTATGAGTTCAAGTCGGCGACCGCGCTTTATAAGTCTGGCGCCTTCGACGCGATGCTGATCCGCGCGCTCGAACGCTACGACAAGATCATGGCGATCATGCTGCCGACGCTCGGCGAAGAGCGCCAAAAGACCTACAGTCCGTTCCTGCCGATTTCGCCGAAGTCCGGCCGCGTACTCTACGTGCCGATGAAGCGGATCGATGCCGCTAACGGCACGGTTACGTTCGACGACGAAGACGGCGAGGAGATCACGCAAACCGTCACCGGCGGCCGCGCCAAGATGCAGTGGAAGCCGGACTTCGGCATGCGCTGGGCCGCACTCGGCGTCGACTTCGAAATGTTCGGCAAGGATCACCAGCCGAACCAGCCGGTCTATGCGAAGATCTGCCAAGCGCTCGGCGTCGAGCCGCCGATCAACTTCGTCTATGAACTTTTCCTCGACCAGAACGGCGAGAAGATTTCGAAGTCGAAGGGCAACGGCATTTCGATCGAACAATGGCTCGCTTACGCCGCGCCCGAGAGCCTCTCGCTCTACAATTTCCAGAAGCCAAAGACGGCCAAGAAGCTTTATTTCGACGTTATACCGAAGGCGGTGGACGAATATCTTTCGTTCGTCGATGCCTACCAAAAGCAGAACGAAGCCGAGCGCATCGAAAATCCGGCCTGGCACATTCACGCCGGCAAGCCGCCGGTGAACGCGTCGCCGATTTCGTTTGCGCTGCTGATGAACCTCGTCTCCGCCGCCAATGCCGAGACCAAGGATCAGCTCTGGGCCTTCATCCGCAAGTACGCGCCGGGCGCCACGCCACAGACGCATCCCTTCCTGGATACGCTGACCGACTATGCGCTCCGCTACTTCAACGATTTCGTGAAGCCGACGAAGCAATTCCGCGCCGCCACCGATAAAGAGCGCGCCGCCTTCGAGGACATGATCAAGCGCCTCGATGCGCTCCCGGCCGACATCACCGACAGCGAAGCGATCCAGGCCGAAGTCTACGCCGTCGGCAAGGAACATGGCTTTGAGCCGCTGCGCGATTGGTTCAAGGCGCTCTACGAAGTGCTGTTCGGCGTCGAAAGCGGCCCGCGCTTCGGCGCCTTCGCGGCGATCTTCGGCGTGCGCGAAACCGCCGCACTGATGCGGCGCGGCCTTGCGGGCGAGTTGCTCAGCCCAGGCTGAATTGACTCTGACGTCCTGATCGGTTCGACTAGCTGCTCGCACGCATTTCAGCGATTGGCGACCGCCGCATAGCGACGGCCAGCACGCATTGCTTTGGAGTTCCATGGAAGGTCACGCCCTTATCGCCACCCTCGTCGGCGCCATCGCGCTGTCGTTCTTCTTCGGCTTCATCGCCAAGAAGCTCAAACTCTCGCCGCTGATCGGCTATTTGCTCGCAGGCGTTGCGGTTGGACCGTTTACGCCGGGTTTTGTCGGCAATGCCGGCATCGCGCTCGAATTTGCCGAGATCGGCGTCATTTTGCTGATGTTCGGCGTCGGCCTGAAATTTTCGCTCGAGGATTTATGGGCGGTGAAGGGCGTCGCCCTCCCCGGCGCCATCGTGCAGATGACCGCCGCCACCCTGCTCGGCTACGGCGTCGGCACCCTGATGGGCCTCGACGCCGCCGAAAGCCTCATGCTCGGCTTTTCGCTCTCGGTCGCGAGCACGGTCGTGCTGCTCCGCGCGCTGGAAGACCGCAACATTTTGAAGACCGAGAACGGCCGCATCTGCGTCGGCTGGCTGGTGATCGAAGACATCGCCATTGTGCTGGGCATCGTGCTGTTGCCGGCGCTCGCCACCGCCGGCAATGGCGGCGGCGGACTAACCAGCGCGGCATGGATGGCGCTTGGACTGACGGTCGGCAAGATCGCGATCTTCGTGGCGCTAATGCTGGTTGTCGGCGCGCGGCTTTTCCCATGGATGATCGTGCAGATCGCGCACCTGAAATCACGCGAGCTCCTATCGCTCGGCACGCTGACGTTAGCGCTTGGCATTGCGTGGGTAGCTTACGAATTGTTCGACGCTTCGTTTGCGCTCGGCGCCTTCCTGGCCGGCGTCGTGCTCAACGGCAGCAAGTTCACCCACCGCATCGCCGAGGACTCGCTGCCGCTGCGCGACACGTTCGCGGTGCTCTTCTTCGTTTCGGTCGGCATGCTGTTCGATCCGATGACGCTGATCCGCGCCCCGCTCGAAGTGCTGGCCGTTGTCGCCATCATCATCGTCGGCAAGGGTGCGGCCGCGCTCGCGATCACTTCGCTCTACAAATTGCCGCTGCGCACAGGCATGCTGATCGCGGCCTCATTGGCGCAGATCGGCGAATTCTCGTTCGTGCTTGCAGGGCTCGGCGTGCGCCTCGAACTGCTGAGCGGCGATACGTACAACCTGATCCTGGCCGGCGCGCTGATCTCGATCGCCCTCAACCCGCTACTCTTCAAACTGGCCGAGCACATCTCGGACAAATCCGAGCGGGCGCCTCCTGAGGTTGAACGCGATGCAACCCTGGATAAGTTGTGAGCTAAAGCCGGTTTCAATCCTGTGTTGCACCCATGGGGATGGACGGGACAGAGCCGCGATCAAACGAACTCCGCGACGCCGCGGTCGCCGTCAGCGCGGCCGAGCTCGACGCAGCGAGCCTCGGATTTCACCGCGCTTTCCCGCGACGCTCGGCGAAACGCGTAATCTACGTCACGCAAATTCTGTTTCTTGCCGCACTCGCGGCGGCCTTCGTCTGGGCGATGCGTGAAGCCCCAGCGCTCACATTCGGCGCGCTCCACTTCACCGCTCTCGCACTCTTCGCGCTCGCCATCGGTTTCCGCTTGATCGCCGCGTCGAGTTTGAAGCCACTCTTGTCGCGCTTGGCGGAGCCAAAAGTCTGGCCAATCTACACGATCCTTTGCCCGCTCTACCGCGAAGCCAATGTTGCGCCCGATCTCGTCAGCGCTCTCGACGCGCTCGACTATCCCGGCACGTAGTAGCAAACCGGACCACGTCCGGTTTGCTACTACGTGCCGGGAGTACGTGACCGTATACGACGCAGAAGATCGCCCGCATCCCATGCAGCTGCACGCAGCACTGGCCGCGTTCGAGGATGGCGACGAGGCGCTTGCCTGCGTGCAAGCGCCATTGGCGATCGACAACACAGAAGCCAGCTGGATCGCGCGCCAATTCGGCGCTGAATACACAGTCCAGTTTCGCGAAGTGCTTCCGCTTCTGGCGCGGCTCAAGCTGCCACTACCACTTGGCGGCTCAAGCAATCACTTCCGCACCGATGTCCTGCGCGCAGCAGGCGGTTGGGACAGCTACAACGTCTGCGAGGATCGCTCGAATTTCGCGAGTAAACTCAATCGCTTTCGAACGAGCCCGTTTCACATCCCATTCGTGTCCCAATCGTACGCGAGCGCTGCGTAGGGCTCGCAGTTTGTGGGACATGTCTAACGTCAGCGTGCCGTGATTTACGCGTCCCGTTCCGCTCTCATTTCTGTGGGTAACTGCAAAAAGTGCGCAGTAGGGCGTCATAGGGAAGCGCTGATCAGCACCGCGCATCGAGCATTCGCCCCTCGGCGGAGTTGCGCACTGTACGTTCGAGCGTGAATTGATCAAGCGCGCGCATCGTATAGCGCACGGAGCGGCCAAGCTTCACGAACACCGGACCTTTGCCGAGACGCCGCCAGGCTTCCAGAGTTTTTACGCTGACGCAAAGCACCTGCGCAGCCTCCTCCACCGTCAATCGCCGATCTTCCTGACCAATGACCGGCGCTACTTGCCTCACTACTTTCTTTTCGGGCTTCGGGCGTGTTTTGCAGATTGCGACCGGCGGCTCTGGACGATCGCAACGCCGCGGCTCCTCCGGAATCGGCGGCGCAGTTGGCGCTGCTTCCGCGAACAGAAACGAAAGCTGGTTGGCAGATGCGTGACACGCAGATTTGCGAGCGAGCTTCATGACCATCACTGAATTTGGTGGGCCCATCGTGCGCGCAATCGTTCCGCCAGCGAAGTTGATTAGTCGCTCAGTTGAGAACAGCGATTGTCCGGCGGCGCGCCGCATCAAACGCCCAAGGCAACATCGTCCAACGCGCAATCTGGATTCAAATTTCCTGAAAGCCGACGCGGTTTCCTAGTGTGCCCCCATCGGTGTTTCCCCGTGTTGCTCAGTGTTGCTGGCGGAAGTTCCTAGAATTCCCGCCCCACGAGAAAAGGCCGTTCAGCGATCCAAGCCGAGAGACGGCGTCGCTTTGACTTTGCCGTTCGCGATTGAGAGCGAATAAGCCTTCCCTTGCTTCAGCGAGAGCGAACGCGTCACGCGCACCAACGCCACGCCATCGTTTCGTTCAAGCATGGCGAACCTGCCCTGGTGAAGCTGAACAAAGCCCCGCACGCGCCACTCGCGCTCCAACCCATCGCCGACGTTAATCGCTCTCTTCCCCGTCGCGCGTGTCAGCGCCTGTTCAGCGCTCGACAATTCAGACGCGCGAAGACGATCCAACGCCCCGTGATTGAACTCAAAGCGACCGGTGAGGTCGCGACCGCCGTTCCCCTCTCGTTGATGCCAGCCGATCCGCTCAGTGACGGCGTTGCGGACCTCTCGCGTGTTTGGCAGGCGCGGCGCCTCGCCCGCGAGCTGACGGACGATTTCACGATCAAGCTCGGTCTCGGCGGGCGCTTCGATCTGCGTGGCGAGCGGCGTTTCGGAAAGCCGATCGATCTTTACACGCGTTCCGGCGCCCTCATGGGCTTTCGGTTCGATCGCGACGATCGCCCCGGACTGCAGACCCGCTCCATCGCGCTCGCGAACATTGGCGAGCACCGGGCGCTTCGTGCCGTCGAGCACAATCACGTAGCCCTTGCCTGTCTCGCCGCGTCGGCCGGCTTCCAATACGGGGCCTACGACCCGCCCCATCGATTGGTCATAGAGTTTTAGCCGCCCTTGGCCCGGCTCAAGTTCGCGTCCGAGGCGGCGGCGGAGATCGATGCCTTTGCCGATCTCCTGAAGCCGTGTTGCCCAGTCGTGATCGAGACGGAAGTGATCGCGCTTCTCCTCTCGTCCGAGCCCCAAGCGCGCCAACTCGCGAACACGGTTTCGGAGCGCGGCCCGAAGCGTGGGCTCGAGCCTGCGTCCGATCGACTGAATGCGATGGACCCTGCCAGGCTTGAGTTCAGCGGCCAGCAGCTGGTCAAGCCGCGTCGATCGTTCCGCGCGCGTCTCCCGCTCAAGCGCCAAGCGTTCATCGTCGCGCCCGCGATCGCCCAGCATCTGCGTTGCCACCTCGCGGGCCGCGTGGCGCAAGCCCCAGGTGGCATAGTCGCGTGGGATAATAAGGTCTGGTCCATCGCGCCGGCGGCCGCGCAGGATCACGTGCACATGAGGATTGTCGGTGTTGTGGTGATCGACCGCCACCCAGTCCAACGGCGCGCCGAGATCGCGTTCCATCTGGGCCATCGTCGCGCGCGTGAAGTCTTTCAAATCCTCGATGCGAGCGCCGCTCTCAGGAGCCAGCATCAAGCGCATGTGGCGCTTGTCCTCATCCGCCCACTGAGCCAACCGCGGCGCTGCTTGCACGCGGTCTTCTTCGTGGTCATAGAACTGGCCTGGCTCTCCCTCAGGCCCTGCGCCGTCTCGCTCGAGATATTTGCCGTGCGCGACAAGCTTGCCAGCCCCACTCCCGCCATGACCTTGATAGAACACCGTCACCACGACGCGCTGGCGTGGGTCTTGCGCGAATGCGGCATTCGCGCGCCCGGCGCGAAAACCTCCAGCGGGCCGGCGTCCCGAAAGCAGCTTAGACAATTGCCCGCCCAGCGCGCCGCTGCGCGCCCGGCCACTCGAAGCGCCCGTCTTGTGGACTTTGCCGGTGAGACCGTCCTCATCCCTAAAGACAGCCATGTCACGCACGGCCGCTATGTTGTGCATGACCTCGCTCGGGCGCACGAGAGCCGAAGTCTTCAAGCGCTCAGAGAGTGATGCTTTGGGCATTGCCGCGCCACGCCACGTTGAATTTGAAGCGATGCTGCTGCTTTCGCTGCGCGATGATTAAGCATGCCGCGCGAAAACGCTAGAATTCACAAGCCTCAGAAGAAAACCTGCGGCGCTCTTAATCTTGCTCTCCACCGCACCCCTTCGTTTTCGCGCTTTTCCTTCTCCACTCGCCTTCGCACGCAAGTCCGCGCCAAAATGTTGCTGCGCGTTGCGCCGCGATTCCTGGTGTTGGAAAAATCTCAGAGCGGACGCCAGACGCCTTCGATCAAATCGTCAGAGATCGGTCCCCAATAGCGTCCGTCGAACGAGTCTGCGCTGTCGCCAAGGAGGAGAATTTCGGAAGACGCCAGTGTGCGGCACCCGACCCATCCCTGCGGTACGCCAGCACGATTTTGAACCACTGCCACTTCGGCGCCATCGACGCTTAAGCTGCGTCCATCGCTGCACACGTGCTGGCCCCCAATTGCGGCCAGGCGTTTGATGAAGCGGTCGCCTTCGTCGTCGTACTGATGCGCAGTGGCTTCGACGGGAGCAACGTCGCGGGCGCGCACGGTTACGAACATCCCACGGGCAGGATCACCCGACACTCGAATGTAAAAGCCGACCGGCACTGACGGACTGTGATTGAACAGCACGACATCTTGTTGTGCGCCGCTCAGAGCCAGCGCGGCCAGCGCCAAAGCGCCGCCACCCAACCAGATTTTATAGGACCTCAAACGCACGACCGCAGTCAAAGGCAAGCGCCTCATCCCCTCACCTCAATTCATCCGGGGCGGGTGGGCGGGTCTCGCGATAGGGATAAAAGCCCGAAGGGCCGAGGCCGTGAGGGCTCGGTGCAAAGCACGACAGCCCGGCCCGGCGGCGAAGCCGACGGGATCGCCCGTGCAATCAAAAAACGAAAATGCCGTAACTTGCGGCAAACCGACGGCAACGCGGTGGGCGGGTGGGTGGGCCATTGCGTACGGCGTTTCGGGTAACGCGAAGCGAGTTTTCGAAGTCGATCTCGACGCCTCACGCCACGGTGAGTAAGCGCCTGAGCGCGCCGCCACGCCGCGTAAGGCTGGCGATCGTGACCGCATCAAGACTCGCCATGAACGCTTCACGCGCCGTTTCGAGCGCCTGCGCGAGACTGCATGCCGGAACGATCACGCATGTAGCGCAATCGGCCAGACAGCCCACCCCCTCCATAACGCGCACGACGGCGCCTACGCTGATCATCGCGGCCGGCTTCGCCAAGCGCAGCCCGCCAAGACGCCCACGCGCGCTCTCAACGAAGCCCGCCTTGCCCAGATCATGGGCCACCTTGGTGAGGTGGTTCTGGGAAATCTCGAAGGCCCCGGCGATCTCGGGGATTGTGCACAGCCGGTCGGCGTGGAGAGCCAGATAGATCAGCACGCGCAAGGCATAATCGGTATAACGGGTGAGGCGCATGGCGGGCGTCCACACAAACACCCAAGACCTGCGTCTCTCTTGATCCAGATCAAGTCGGTCAGCCGAAACCGCCGATACCTGTATTTTCAATACAGGTTTGGAGTTGGTCGATGCCACATGATGGCGAAGCGATCACGGCAGAAGCGCTCGCCGATCTCGTAAAGGTCTTCTACGCGCGCGTCCGGCAAGATCCGGAGCTCGGGCCGATCTTTAATGACGCCATCACCGACTGGCCCCATCACCTCAGCAAGCTGACCGATTTCTGGCACTCCGTGATGCTGACGAGCGGTCGCTACAAAGGCAATCCGATGCTGAAGCACGTCATTCATCGTGCGCGCATCACCCCCGAGCACTTCACGCGCTGGCTCGCATTGTGGCGCGAGACGACCGGCGAAATCATGGCGCCGGCCGCCGCCGCCCAGCTGCAGGCTAAGGCCGAACGCATCGGCGAGAGTCTAAAGCTTGCCCTCTTCTATCGGCCCGCAGATGACGCGCCGGCGCGCGCCAAGCAATAATCAGGAGCTCACCACGTGACCGCAATTCCAGATGTCGATCTCACTGTCCATCATACCGCCAGAGGCGTGTCTGACCGCTTCGCGCTTGGCTTTACCAAGCTGCTGCGTTGGTGCGCCGATACGTTCTTCGCCAAACGCTACGGCCACCGGGCCATCGTACTTGAAACTGTCGCCGCCGTGCCTGGAATGGTCGGCGCTACGCTGACCCACCTGCGTTGCCTGCGTCGCATGGAGGACGACAAGGGCTGGATCCGTACCTTGATGGAGGAAGCGGAAAACGAGCGGATGCACCTCATGACTTTTATCGAGGTTGCCAAGCCGACGCTGTTCGAACGCTTTGTCGTGCTGGCCGCGCAATGGGTGTTCTATCTCGGCTTCTTCGCTCTCTACCTCATAAGCGCCAAAACAGCGCACCGTGTCGTCGGCTATTTCGAGGAAGAAGCGGTCATCTCCTACACGCATTACCTCAAGGAGATCGACGAGGGCCGCAGCCCGAATGTGCCAGCGCCGGAGATTGCCAAGCGCTATTGGAAGCTGCCGGCTGACGCGACCCTGCGCGATGTCGTCTTGGTGGTGCGCGCCGACGAGGCCCATCACCGCGATGTCAATCACGGCTTCGCCAGCGAACTCGCCGGCGCGGAAGTCGACCACGCCCAACACGCGTCTTATCCTGATCACGCAGCGCAAATTCCGCGGGCGGCATGATGGTCTCATCTCACTCTTCAATGGCGATTGCTCGCAAGCCTGCGCATGCGCACGCTCCAAGCACCGCCCCGCCCCATGTGCGGCGCCGCAGCATAAAGCCGGCGCCTGGTGTGGGACACTTTGGCTTTAGTCCGTCACGCGCACGCGATAGAATCCGACTCGCTGCGAACCGTTTTCACGACACGCGATCCTTCTGATCACGGGAGCGCCCCATGGCCACCTACGCGCAAGTGTTCACGATCCGACGCCTCTGGATCATCCTCATCGCCAGCATGGTCGTCATGTTCGCGACCCTGCTCTATTTCGGGCGCGAGATTTATCACGCAGCCCCGCCCATACCTCAGTCCGTGCGCACACAGAATGGCGAAACCCTCTTCACCCGCGCCGACATCGAACGCGGTCAGGCCGTATGGCAAGCCATGGGCGGCATGCAGCAGGGTTCGATCTGGGGGCATGGCGGCTACTTGGCGCCGGACTGGAGCGCTGACTGGCTGCACCGCGAAGCGCTCGCCTATCTCGACATCATCGCCCGGCGCGATGAGGGCGCGCCCTTCGCACAATTGGATCAGCGCCAGCAGGAATACGCGCGCGTGACGCTGCGCCTCGACATGCGCGCCAACACGTACGATCCGGCCACCGGCGCTCTTACCCTCGCCAATGACCGCGCCACCGCAATCGCGGTCGTCGGCGAGCACTATCGCGATCTCTATCAGGCGCGAACCGAAGCAGC
>LNFM01002061.1_pt1 | contig 55427 bp, 50 predicted proteins | sample 596031 | NCBI WGS metagenome assembly LNFM01 (sample SAMN04254537, study PRJNA301005) | activated carbon metagenome | isolation source: dual media filters at the Ann Arbor, Michigan drinking water treatment plant | place: USA: Ann Arbor
GGATCGGGGCCGTAGCTCAGATGGGAGAGCGCTGCAATCGCACTGCAGAGGTCAGGGGTTCGATTCCCCTCGGCTCCACCAGGGGTTTTTGAAAAGTGCGTTTATTCAGATGCTGTCATTAAACGCCACGTGATCGTCGGCGCATTGCTCTCCGTTGATGACGTCTGCTAACGGGTTTTTTGGGTCATGTGGGCATGCCGAAAGGCAGTTGGGCTATCGCAATGGGGCAGAATGGCGGGCAGTACATTTGACGCGAAGCGTCTACCCACGAATTTAGCGTACGCCGCTTGACGGCGCCCCTGATGTCAAATCTTCGAGCAAGCATAGTTGTTTTTGAGTTCTGCGTTAAAAAACGTCCCAACCGACGCCGCTTGCATCAACCTCTCGTGCATGAACTGAGGAACATTATAGTACTCATAAATAGTGCCGTTCCTGAATTCCACCTCAAGAGTCTCGTTATCAGGATTGTATCCTACGGATGCGAGGTTTGATGAACTAACTGGTTCTCTTTCCATAAAAGTTCTTTCCTATTGCCCTGGTTCCCACTTTGGATTTTGCGAACGCCACGCTGCGGCAAGCCTCGCGTAGTCAGCTGGTGTGACAGGAGCTGACCAGGAGGCCGCAACCAGCGGGTCACCGCTACGAGGACGATTTTCCTCGCCGGGCAATGTCATCCGGCATCGAATGGGTAGGCGCGCAGCCTCCCCAATAATAATCGCTTCACCTGTTCGAAGGACAGGCAGACTATCGACGACACCGCTCAAGTTGTCCGGCAGAGCGGCTTGGACTTTATTCCGATCATTTGTATTCGTAAGCCGGAGAGCAAAAAACGTTCCGCATTGCGAGAGAATTGTTTCGTCAATTTCTGACGGACGTTGGCTTATGATCATTGCGCCAATTCCGAATTTTCTGCCCTCCTTTACAATCCGTTGAACGATATTTCTCGCTGGACTGTCGTCATCTTTTCCAAGGTAACGGTGCGCTTCCTCCATAACGATCAGTTGCGGGCGTTTCCGTCCACCTTCTGGCAGCTCTCTCCCCCAGAACAATCCTTCGTAAATAATGTTGAGGATTCCCCCGATTAAGCGGGTCATCACGACACTCGGAATCCCCGACAGATCTAGAATTGTGATCGGCTTGTCGTGACCAAGCCAATTCTCCAGAAGTTGGTCGAGATCACGCTTAACTGTCCCGTCAAGCTGCGGTTCCCAGTCGCCGGGATGCAGCATGAAATCATACTGGCGGTTGAGAAGTCGGGATCGCAATTGACCTAGCTGACGCCGGATCGACAGAACTCCGACCTTATTCAGGAAAGGTGCACTGGTTCCAAGTCCGGGCGGTGGGTAAATTGGTGGAGTTAGCGATTCCGCATCGCCGGTGTTTGTTCTTGCGGAAACCAACCCCTGGTTATCCTGTGTAGTTTTAAGCTCGGGGTCGATTAGGTCGTGCCAAAGCTTCTTGAGACTAAAAGGGATGGGACTGCTGATTGTCAGTGAAGTCGCGCTAACACCCGCCAACTTCTGCTTAGCCGCAGAAGCCTGTTTTTCCTCAAGTATACGATCGTGGATTGTAGTTAGGGCTTTCTCCTCAACCTTCCCCAAGACGAATTGGAGAATATCGTCGATGTCCATTGCCCAATACGGAATGACTAAAGAATCGGACCCATCCGTTGGATTTACTCGAAACGTCTTTGCTATACCTTTGAGTGCGTCGCCGTACTCGCCATGCACATCTAAGAGAAGGATGCGAGCGTTTGGGAATGATTTCTCACCGGATTGGCCAGCTGAAATTGAACGCAGCAAGCTCGCTACAGTGGTCGATTTGCCCGAACCAGTCGAGCCAAGCACGGCAGAGTGGCGAGTTACAAGTCGATCTAGATCGATTCGAACAGGAATTCCCTCCGCAGCGGCCAGTCGGCCGATCGTTACCTGACCGGCGTCAACTGTACCGTAAATCTTCGCTAGGTCATCTTCCGTTACGAGATGAACCTCGTCCTTGATAGCGGGATATTGGCTGATGCCACGTTCGAAAGTGGCCTCCACAATTTCGCCTACCAGTTGGACAGTCATCCACCATTCGCTGGGAGTGTCTGACATTATGTTCGACTTAGGCGTGGCGTTCGCACCGACATCGGCAATGATGCCGTAGAGATCGTGATACCCTTGCGGTATGCGAACAAAGCTACCGACTTGCCCCACGCGATAACTCCGCCCGCCAATAATAGCGATTCCGGAAGAGATACCTTCAAGCTGGCGGACGCTGAGAGTTGATCCAGATACGGCCCCGATGTGTCCAAGTAAGGTTGGGGAACTCATGGGCTAATTGTTGGCGCGGCAGCTGGCGGAAGCGGCGGCGCAAATATTTGGGCCGTGCGAGAAGCCGCAAAAAAGCGAGCAAACGGCTCAATCGCGCCTATAAGAAAATGTTCCGGTGAGGCCGGATCGGTTTTACCCCAATATGTCGAACGGATAGGTCCCCAATCCTTGCTTGGAAGGTCAGCGGGGAGTTGCCACTTTCCCGCCACGCCATTCATCATTCCCTGATCCCGTGCGTAAATGCTGAAATTCGGTTGCTTGCTTGCCAAGTCGACCGCTGCCGCCTCTTCAGCAAGAGTTTTATACTGGAAAGCAAAAACGCTAGACGATGCGTTAGCGGCGAGGCCCTCCCCAATGCGGGCTGCCACATGGGCATCAGCGAAGGAAAATCCAATGGAGATTAGAAGCGTATCGCTTGTACTAAGAAAAGCCTTTAAGCGATCCAAGAGAGCAGTGTATGGAGCTTTTTGTGTTTGGTCGTACTTGAGGTGCTCTGGGAACACTAAATGCGTGTGACTGCTTTTGCCTGTGCGTATGACGTCATCTGCTTCGCCTGGGCACCAACCAAGTGATCCGTGCAGTTTCCAAACCCGAGTCCATCGCGGCGGGAGATCACCCCTTGCAACCGTGACTGGATCAAAGAACGGCTCACGTCCTCCGGTGAAGCCGTCAAAATATGGAGCTCGTGCGCGCTCAAACGTCTCTTCAAGGAGCAGGTCGTAGTTGGTCGTGAATATCTCAACTGCGTGATCGCGCGACGTGCCGATGATCCAATTCACGAGATCTGTGTATGCCGATGAACCATTCGGCAATCGAACGTCCACAACCTTGCCTATTTCAGCACAAATTGCAGATCCAAAATTTTCGTACCCTTTTGCATCAAGGCCATGAACTTTGGTTTTTCCTATAACCTTCGAAAGCGCTCTGACGCGCGAAAGCAGCGTTTCGATATCCGTCTTAGGTTTGGTCTCGTCCAATAAAGCATCAACTTGAGTGGCATATTGAGTGCTGAGAGCAGTTATAACCTGCTTTGTCAGCCCCTCAACGGTGGGCACGAGCGGATAGGAGCCATCCTCCTTCATCATGCCAGCGGGAGCGCCAGCACCGATCAGAAGGCCAATTCTCTTGCGTCCACCTGCAATAATTGTTCGCAGGGCCGCCATGTACTGGTCGGGATTATGGACACTAATGCTCATGGTTCCCTTTATCACGTCGTTAGGCCACGTGACATGTAGCGTCGTCATTTGAATGGGTTATCCACGGCGCAGATAATTTATAAGGGCGGATCGCGCATCGAGAATGGTGCCGAGGGCAATTATGTGGGTCGAATGATCACTAGCAAAATCGATCCGTTGCTGCCTTTTCCATCGCCAGCCTGATGGTCAGTCTAGAAGCATTTCGACCGGACGACCAAAGTCCCGGCGTTATCGCCAGTCCACTTGCTGCCCGTTTACCGAGGTGCTGCAGTCATGGTTCGAGATTGGTTTCGCCATGAAGTTAATCCGAACGCCTATAGCCGCTTCCTATACCTTGCATCAGAAGCGAGAGCACCGCGGCAGCGTTTGAGACGCCGCCGCGGTTTCGTCGTGTGTTCAATCTCACGTGCGGTCGAGGTTCATGACTTTGGTCCAGGCCTTGATGAAGTCCTGCTCGAACTTGGCGCGGGCGTCGTCGGCTGCGTAGACTTCGGAGAGCGCGCGCAACTCCGAGTGGGCGCCGAAGATCAGATCGACGGGCGTTGCCGTCCACTTGGCTTTGCCTGTTGCGCGGTCCTGTCCTTCGTAGAGGCCCTCGGTCTTGGCCGACTTGGTCCACTTCGTCGACATATCCAGCAGTTCCCGGACGGTTGGTCAGCACGCCATTTGTCGATTCTGCCGTGTTGGCGTTGATGGCCCGCAGGCCGCCGACCAGAACCGTCATTTCCGGGACCGTCAGGGTCAATAGGTTGGCGCGCTCGACCAGCATCTCGACCGGCGACAGGCGGTTGCCCTCGCCGAAGTAGTTGCGGAAGCCATCGGCGTGCGGTTCCAGTGCTGCGAAGGACGCCGCATCGGTCTGCTCGGGCGTGGCGTCCATGCGTCCGGGCGTGAAGGGAACCTGCACCTCCGACCCGGCCTGCTTGGCGGCCTGTTCGATGCCGGCCGCGCCGCCAAGCACGATCAGATCGGCGAGGGAGATTTTCTTGCCGCCGGTCTGGTTTGCGTTCTGGGCCTCGTTGAAGGCTTTCTGGGTCGCTTCCAGGCTCGCCAGCACCTTGGCGAGTTCCTTGGGGTTGTTGACCGCCCAATCCTTTTGCGGGGCGAGACGGACGCGTGCGCCGTTGGCGCCGCCGCGCAGGTCGGTGCCGCGATAGCTGGCCGCCGACGCCCAGGCGGTGCGCACCAACTCGGCCGGGGTCAGGCCCGACGCGAGGATCATCGACTTCAGTTTGGCAACGTCGGCGTCATCGACCAGGGGATGATCGACGGCAGGCACGGGGTCCTGCCAGATCAAGTCCTCGGTTGGGGCCATGCTGCCCAGATAGCGGGTGCGGTGGCCCAGGTCGCGATGCGTGAGCTTGAACCAGGCGCGCGCAAAGGCGTCGCCCAGTTCTTCGGGGTTTTTCTGATAGCGCTCCGCGATGACCTTATAGCTCGGGTCGAACTTCAGGGCGAGATCGGTGGTGAACATGATCGGCGCGTGGCGCTTGGTTGCGTCGTGCGCGTCGGGCACGAGTTCTTTGGCGGCTGGGTCTTTGGGAATCCACTGAATTGCGCCGGCGGGAGACTTTGTCTGCACCCACTCGAAGCCGAAGAGGTTGTCGAGATACTGTTGCGACCAGGCGGCGGGGCTCGACGTCCATGCGCCTTCAAGGCCGCTGGAAATGGTGTCTGCGCCTTTGCCGGTGCCGCATTTGTTGGCCCAGCCGAGTCCCTGCTGCTCGATGGCGGCGGCGGCCGGTTCGACGCCGACGCACGTGTCGGGCTTGCGAGCGCCATGGGCCTTGCCGAAGGTGTGTCCGCCGGCAATCAGAGCCACGGTTTCGGCGTCGTTCATGGCCATGCGGCCGAACGTTTCGCGGATGTCGCGCGCGGCGGCCAGGGGGTCGGGCTTGCCGTTGGGGCCTTCGGGGTTGACGTAAATGAGGCCGAGCTGGACGGCGCCCAGCGGCTTTTGCAACTTGCGGTCGCCGCTGTAGCGCTCATCGGCGAGGAATTTTTTCTCCGGACCCCAATAGACCATGTCGGGTTCCCAGTCGTCGCGACGGCCGCCGGCGAAGCCGAAGGTTTTCAGACCCATCGACTCGATCGCGACGGTGCCCGTCAGAACCGTCAGGTCGGCCCAGGAGATCTTGCGGCCGTATTTCTGTTTGAGAGGCCAGAGTAGGCGGCGGGCTTTGTCGAGGCTGACGTTATCGGGCCAGCTGTTGAGCGGTTCGAAGCGAATCTGGCTGCCGTCGGAGCCGCCGCGACCGTCGCCGATGCGATAGGTGCCCGAGCTGTGCCAGGCGAGGCGGATGAAAAACGGGCCGTAGTTGCCGTAGTCGGCGGGCCACCAATCCTGTGACGTGGTCAGCAAGGCTTGAATGTCTTTTTTCAGAACCGCGAGATCGATGGAGTTGAATTCGGCGGCGTAGTCGAAATCCTGGCCGAGGGGATTTGACTCGGCGGCGTGCTGGCGAAGCGGGCGGAGGTCGAGCCGTTCGGGCCACCACTCCTGGTTCGTCTTGCCCGCTGACTGCGCGAAGGCGGCGGGCGGGAGCATCGTCATGGGCGCAAGGCCGGCTGTCAGCGCCAACACGAAAGCAGTTGTTTTGAGCACGCGATTCACTCCCGGATTTTTTTGTGATTTTCCTCCGTGAGCATTATTGAGGGTGAAGCGGGTCGCAAGGTGCCGATGCGGTATCGACATGCTGCAAGGTTTGCATCGTTAAGCGTGCAGAGGCTTCATCAGCCTGTCGTGCAGAACGCAGGCGCGGCGAGCAAGCGCGCATGATGAGATAGCCGGCGGCTTTCCAGGGCAGCAGATCAGGGGTGCCACGGCTCGGACGCATCGCCGTCGGGATTTTCGTCGACGTCCTTTTTCGTGATTTCGCGCGCGATGGCGAAAAGGGCGTCGCGAACGCCTTGTCCCGAGACGGCCGAGAGCGTGAGCGGTTTTTTGCGAGCGGCTTTTTTCAGGGCTTCGAAGCGTTCGACAAGTGTCGCGTCGTCGAGGGCGTCGCATTTCGACAGCGCAACGATTTCTTTCTTGGCCGCCAGTTCGGAACTGTAGGCCTTGAGTTCGCGGCGGACGACGCGATAGTCCTCCGCGACGTCGGCGGAGGTTGCGTCGACGAGGTGGAGAAGAACGCGGCAACGCTCGACATGGCCGAGGAAGCGATCGCCAAGGCCGGCGCCTTCGTGCGCGCCTTCGATCAAACCGGGAATGTCGGCCAGTACGAAGTCGGCCGATCCGGCACGGATGACGCCGAGGTTGGGATGCAGCGTGGTGAAGGGATAGTCGGCGATTTTCGGTTTGGCCGATGACACGGTGGCGAGGAAGGTCGACTTGCCCGCGTTTGGCAGTCCGACGAGACCGGCGTCGGCGATCAGTTTGAGGCGCAGCCAGATCGTGAACTCATCCCCCGGCAGTCCGGGATTGGCGTGACGGGGCGCCTGGTTGGTGGCGCTCTTGAAGTGGGCGTTGCCAAAGCCGCCATTGCCGCCTCGGGCAATGAGGACCTTATCGCCGGGATTGGTCAGGTCGGCGAGCGCGGTCTCCTGGTCTTCGGCGAGAACTTCGGTGCCGGGCGGAACCTTGATGGTGACATCCTTACCGTTGGCGCCGGCCCGGTTGCGGCCCATGCCATTGACGCCGCGGTCGGCCTTGAAGTGCTGCCGGTAGCGGTAGTCGATGAGCGTATTCAGATTTTGAACGCACTCGATCCAAACGTCGCCGCCCTTGCCGCCGTCGCCGCCGTCGGGCCCGCCGAACTCGATGAACTTCTCGCGCCGGAAGCTGATGCAGCCGGTGCCGCCGTCGCCTGCCTTGATGTAGATTTTAGCTAGATCGAGAAATTTCATGCCGCGCCCCGCCAAAGGAAAGCGGTCATCGGGCGCTTTCGTTCATAAATGATCGTGTCGACTTCAGCGCGGCGTGCAAGGCAGAAGGCCTTGTTGACGCCGACACAGCGGAAGCCCAGTTTTTCGATGACGCGAGCCGAGGCTGCGTTGTCGATGAAGTGACAGCATGTGATCTTCTGCACGCGCGCCACCTTGTAGGCATGGCGCATGACGGCTTCGGCCGCTTCCGTGACGAAGCCCTGGCCCCACCAAGGCTTGCCGATCCAATAGCCAAGTTCAGCGGAGCGGTCGTTGGACTCGACCGTGTAGCCAATCAGGCCGATCAGATAATTGTCGTATTCGATCCCGCGCACAAACTCGTTGTCCTCGATGCCGCGAATCCATTCGTCGGCGTCGAATTCCGTATAGGGATGCGGCAGGCGGGCGGTCATGCGGGCCACGTCGATGTCACCGGCCAAGACCGCAATGCGGCGCGCGTCGGCGTGGTTCAACTCCCGCAGGATCAATCGCTTTGTACGCATCGGATCGGTCGATACTCGAGGGCTATTGGATACGAGGACTGTGCGGCCGGACGCCAGCCTAGCGCAGAAATGCAACGAGGGGAGACGCTTCTCGCATCTCCCCTCGGCATGATCATCGTTGACGACCGGATTTATTCGGCGGCTTCGGCAACCGGCGGCGTAACCGAAATGTAGGTCCGACCGTTGCCTTTGGCCTTGAACTCGACCGTACCTTCGATCAAGGCGAAGATCGTGTGATCCGTCCCTATGCCGACATTCTTGCCAGGATGCCACTTGGTGCCGCGCTGCCGACACAGGATGTTGCCGGGAATGACGTGCTCACCGCCGTACTTCTTGATGCCGAGGCGCTTACTTTCGGAATCGCGGCCGTTGCGCGTCGAACCGCCGGCTTTCTTTTGTGCCATAGAAAAATCCTCGATGTCGGGCCGTGGCGTCCGCGCGGGAGCCTACGGGGAAAACTATTAGGCAGTGATGCCGGTGATGCGGATCGTCGTCAGATCCTGACGATGGCCGATCTTGCGGCGGGAGTTCTTACGGCGACGCTTGCGGAACGCGATCACCTTGGGGCCGCGTGTCTGCTCGACCAACTCGGCGGTGACCTTGGCGCCCGACAAAAACGGCGTGCCGACCTTGATGTCGGCGCCGGCACCGACAAGGAGCACTTCGGCGAATTCAATCTTACCGTCGTCCGTTACGTCGATTTTTTCGACGGTGAGGACTTCATCCTTGGCGACACGATACTGCTTGCCGCCGGTCTTGATGACTGCGTACATTCTGGCCTCTTTCCGCGCGGTGTTCCGCGCATTGGGTCTCATCCGCACCCTGTGGCGCCGCAAATGCTGCGGACTTTCAATGGGTTGACCGTGGAGTCAACCAGAGCCTCGGGTAGCGACTTTTCGCGCGGGCACCTTAACAGGCCCCACGTTCGGGCTGGTTATGGTCGAGGCAGGGTTTGGTGTCAACACGGCGGGGCTGAAATGAGCGTGTTGTCGGTGCACCGACTGCGTTGTCACCGTTCCGTTCTTGTATGCTGGGCCAACGGGCCGCGCGGCGACCGCAGTGAGCGTTATACAGGGAAGTCCATTGCTGGTTGAAATTCCGGTCCTCGACTGTGGGATGGACTTCCCGCTGGCAACTCTCAATGCTTACGCGGACAAGGCGCATGCGCTGCTCGATCTGGCGACAAAGGGGGTCCCGCGCACCGCGCTGCGGCAACTCGACCGCGTGTCTAAAGCCTGGCTTACAAAGTGGGACAACGCCCATCTGCCGGAGATCGAAGCCATCGCGCAAAGGCTCGATCGACCCGGCGCGTACTTTTTTTCCGTCAACTACGAGTGGGGCTGCACCTGCCGCGCGGGGCCTTCGCCGGACGGCCAGAGTGCGCGTCTTATTCGCGTGCTCGATTGGAAGACGCCGGGTCTTGGGCGCAACGTCATCGCAGCGCGCATCGCGGCGCCGGCAGGGCGGTACGTCACGCTGACGTGGCCCGGGTACACAGGTGTATTGAGCGCGGTGGCACCCGGGCGTTTCGCCGTGGCGCTCAATCAAGCTCCGATGCGAAACCCGGTCGGCCTTTTTTACCTCGATTGGGCGGCCAACCGCCGGCGGGTGTGGAACATGCCGCATGCGATGCCGGCGCATGTGTTGCGATCGGTGTGCGACGAGGTCTCGTCATTCGAGGATGCCGTGGGCCGGTTGGCGGCGGAGCCGATCTCTACGCCGGCCATCTATTCCATTGCGGGACTTGCAGCGCACGAGACGGCTGTGATCGAGCGCACCGAAACGGAGGCGCGGGTGCATCGCGGCGCGCAGGTCGCAGCGAACCATTGGCGGTCGCACGGATGGAGCGGGCATCCCCGCGGTGGCGACAGTGCCGGACGGGCAGCGATGCTCGCGGGAGTGGCGGCAGACCTCGCAACGGAATTCGAATGGTTGCGGCCGCCGGTGCTCAATCCTCGAACGCGGATCAGCATGGTCGCCGATGCCGGGCAGGGTCTGCTCGTGGCGCAAGGGTTTGAGAATGAACGTGCTGCAACGCAGGTGTTGCGGCTCGACATCTAACGGTCCAATCGGGTTTGTTAACCTCAGGCTGGATGTTCCTTGCGAAACATTGGGTCAGCTAGGCGTATGATGGAATGAACGTGTTGGTATTTCCGAATCGCTCCATCGGCGAGTGTGGTCCATGATAGAAAATCTGCACGATATTCGAGCGCGCAAAGAATACGAAGCAATCCGCGGATTCTATGTGCACGTCATGGTTTTCGTGCTCGTCATGTTGTTGCTCGTCGTTCTCGACGTACTCGGCGGGTCGGGGATGTGGGTGCAATGGGTGGGGCTCGGCTGGGGGGCGGGGCTTGCTTTTCACGCATATGCAGCGTTCGTGTTAAGACCGCGTCGCATGGCGCAGTGGGAGCAGCAGCAGATCGACGCTGTCGGTCGGCGTGGTGCGGCTCGGAACTCCTAGCAATCTTCTAGACACATCACAGATAGACCCGGCGAGCAGAACTCACCGGGTCCATAGTGGGATGACCGTTCGTGTCGGCCGCCAGCGTGGGCTTACATTTTCGGCATAACGACGGTGTCGATCACGTGAATGACACCGTTCGAAGTTACGATGTCCGCGGTCACGACCGTTGCATTGTCGACCTTCACGCCCTTGATCGCGTCGACGGAGATTTCGCTGCCCTGAACCGTTTTGACCTTGGCCGTTTTGCCGGCGATGTCGGCTGCCATCACCTTACCCGGAATGACATGATAGGTCAGAATGGCGGTGAGCTTTGCCTTGTTCTCGGGCTTCAACAAGTCTTCAACCGTGCCCTTCGGCAGCTTGGCGAAGGCAGCGTCGTTGGGAGCGAACACGGTGAATGGACCTGTGCCCTTTAACGTGTCGACCAGACCTGCTGCCTTTACCGCGGCAACAAGTGTCGTGAAGTTGCCGGCGCCGACAGCGGTGTCGACGATATCCTTTGTTTCCGCACGTGCGGCCGTCATCGGTAGCGCCATCGCGGCGGCGACCATCAATGCGTAAATAACTTTCATAAGTGAAACTCCTCATTGCAGTGCCAGGGAGCACGATGCCGCCTTTGTCTTTCCAGGCGTCGCGTGCGCATGCGTCCGGTGAAATCAGGGAAAGTCACCAGACGCAGGAGACAACGCTTGGCCACTGCCGGTAGATCCACGTCGCGGTCGGCTATCTTTTTCGAGTATTTGTGATCCATCTTTGCTTCGCCATGATCGGCAGCGGGAGTGGTCGGTAAAATGCAAGAAGTTCCCATTACACAACTGTAATGGGAACTCCTTCTCCTATCTGCGCCGTGACGTTTTCGCGTCAGCTCTTCGGAAGCAGGACTTGATCGATGGAGTGGATCACGCCATTCGACTGCATGACGTCATAAATGGTGATGTTGGCAGCGTTGCCGCTCTCATCCTTGATCACGACGTTGTTGGGTCCGTTCAGCGTTGCCGTCAGCGTGCCGCCGGCAACGGTCTTGAGAACGGCCTTGCCATGTCCCTTCTCAATGCGCTTTTTCAAATCCCGCGCCGTGATGCGTCCGGCGACGACGTGATAAGTCAGAACGCCGGTCAGCTTGTCCTTGTTCTCGGGCTTCAGAAGTGTGTCGACTGTGCCGGTCGGCAATTCGGCAAAGGCCGCGTTGACGGGGGCAAACACCGTGAAAGGACCTTTGCTCGATAACGTGTCGACGAGACCAGCCGCCTTGACCGCGGTCACGAGCGTGGTGTGATCGGCGGAGTTCACGGCATTCTCGACGATGGTTTTTGTCGGAAACATTTCCTGGCCACCGACGATGACGTTTGTCTTGGCAAAGGCGACCGTTGCAAGCGATGGGGATGCGACGGCGAGAGCTACGGCTGCGAAGGCCATTTTCAAATTGTCGTTCATAGGGAGATCTCCTCGGTTTTTTTTGGTTCACACGGCCAACCCACAGTCAGTGATCGACTGCACCGGACGTGTGCTGGAGCTACGGGTCGCTAGCGACAGGGTTTCCGAGACGCTGCGTCTATCTTTTTGCGCCAGCAATGATCTGGAACAGCGGCGAGGTTCGTTTATACGGACCAATAAAGTAGCGGATGTTTCACGACAAACATCGGGCGGGTCGGCACCTCCAGCGGCGTTACGAACACGTCGCATGCCCCCTTGCACCGGCGCAGCGCAGCGTTTAGAAGCGGGCTCCGCGGCTTCCGGAGAGGTGGCAGAGTGGTCGATCGCGTCGCACTCGAAATGCGAAGTACGGGCAACCGTACCGGGGGTTCGAATCCCTCCCTCTCCGCCATTTCTCTAAAGCCTTGAACGGTAAGGTGGTTTTTGGGGTTCTAGATCCCCCATTTCGGCAATAGGCCAAGCGGTCTGCGAAGGTCGATTTCAGCACCAGTTTTTTGTCGTCCAAGTGCTCGGAAGCCCATCGTTCGTGCGGGTTTTCTCGGACGCGGAAGGCGAGTTCAAACTGCTCCGCAGAGCCGCGTTTCGGGAAGGCGTTGGCTTGCAGCTTTTCGATGATGACCAGCTTCTCTCGTACCAGATTTGCGATGCGCCGTTCATAGGCGGCTATCACCCAGGCCGGGGATGATTCCACGATCCGGTCGAGGAGCTGTTCGATCTGCTGCTCAGTCTTGCGCAGATCATCGCGCAGGGCCTTGGCGATGTCCTCGGTGCGGCTGCCACGCTCGCCCCATGCTTTGAAAAACAGGTCTTTGAACAGGCCAGCGGTCTGCGCTGATAGCAAGTCGAAGATCGGTATGGACGCGCGTATCGCGCGCAAGGCGGCTCATATCATCGATGATAGCGGCGCTCTCGTCGCGGCCGCTGTGGTGATTGAGATAGGACAGCATCGCCATCACACCGGGGCGCTCGGAGAGCGATCCGGAGATAGCTTTATCAAAGAACGTCTCTACGATCGCATAGCCTTTGCGCTCGGCATATTCGCGGCAGCGCATGGCTTGGGATTCGAGGGAGGGGCAGCGCCCCATAGCACTTCAATCGCGTCAAGGATCGAAGCCCCGAAGGGCCGAGACCGCCCTGCACGCGCGGGCTCGGTTCACGAGAGCCTGACCCGAAATGGAGTGAGAGGGACGCTAAACACTTGTTTTCCTGTAAATTTGCCCAGAGTGATCGAACCGTGTAGTATGAGTGTATGAGGTTGTTTGCCCAAATCATTCTCGTGTTTTTTGCCGTTGTGACCATCGGTGGTCATGGCGCGGCGCAGCCTTTTGTCTATCACGCACAAGACCATCACCAGACGGACGCTCATGGGATGGATGGTCACGGCCATGAAGCGGGCGTGATGATCCCGATTGAAAGCAGCTCCACGTCTACGGTGGATTTCTGCGCGCAAAATTCGTGTGAAGCACCCGAGAGTGACCAATCCGGGGCGCACTTCCACATTCCCTGCTGCGGGTCTTTTTTGGCCCTGCTGCCCGCTGAACTCGGCGTCAAGGCTATGGCCGTTGATGCCGTGGACCATCCAATTGGTCGCTCAAGCCTGGCGCTTGGTGAGCTTCGCTATCCCCTGTTGCGCCCGCCCTGCCCGTTGGCTTGACGCGCTTGAACCTCGCCCGCTTTCGCGGATGAGCGTTCAGCGATTGGATTCGGCCAGCGGCATTTCCTTGATGTCCCAAGTCACTCAAGCACCTTGCGGTATGCAGGGTGCGCAAGAGTTGCGCAGGACGTGATGCCCCCCCGGCCGATCCAAGGTTTTCCTTGCAACAGATCGGCTTGAGCTATGTTTCGCATCATCACACCATGTGCACTCATCGTTTTGACCTTCAGCGCCGCATGGGCGGGGCCGGGACATGACCACGGCGAGGAAGCCCCTGCGCCTCTGACAATCTCAGCCCCTCGGCTGGAAAGCGTCGGCTCCACCATGGAGCTTGTGGCGACGTCGGAAGGCCATCACCTCATCATTTATCTGGATCACCCGGACACCAGCGAGCCAATCGAGGGGGCCTCGATTGAAATCTCAGGCGATGGTGTTCCTACGTCTGTCGCCAAACCTATTGGGCCAGGAACATATGAACTGGAGGCCGACTGGGTTGATCAGCCGGGCATAAAAGCATTGGTCTTTACAGTCACAACCAAAACCGATGCCGATCTGTTGAACGGAACGTGGAGCGTTCCTGAGGCTGGCCATGCCGCACCTTCGGATGGTTCAGCGACACCCCTTCTCCAAGTCCTCACACGGCCCGATATACTAGCCATGCTGGCTGGCATGCTTGCCCTCGGCTTCGTGCTGGCCTTCGCGCTACGCTTACATTCGCGGCAGAAAATGGCGCCCGGCGACGATGCGGTCCCTATCGCAAAAGCCCCGGCAGCCAAGTCTAGTCCGCTCAGAAGCGCGGCGGAGATTATTCTTATCGCGGCCCTGATCGGGTCTGTGATGGCATCGCCCGCTCTTGCCGGTCCCGGCCACGATCATGGTGATGGCGGACATGACGAGGCTCCAGCGGCGGCTGGAGGTAACACGCCCCGCAAGCTGCCGGGTGGCGGCGTATTCGTTCCCAAATCAACCCAGCGTTTACTCGGTCTTCGCACGAAGCCCGCTGTGGCCGCAACGTCGGAGCAAACGCGGGAACTGATCGGCACGGTTGTGCCTGATCCATCCTCATTCGGGCAAGTTCAAGCGCCGATGGATGGGCAGATTGAAGTCAGCGAGCGAGGCATTTCCTATGCCGGGCAGAAAGTGCAGGCGGGGGAAGTTCTCGCGCTTCTCGCTCCTTCCATTCCGGTGGCTGATCTAGGCACGATGCAGCAACTGCGTGCTGAGGTGGATGGTAAGCTGATTATTGCCGAGCAAAAGCTGGACCGCCTCACGCGCATCGCCAGCGTGGTCGCCAAAAGCCAGATTGACGACACGACAGCCGAACTGGCCGCCTTGCGGGAACAAAAGCGCGTTCTGGACCCCAAAGACACCCAGAAGATCGCGCTTAAGGCTCCGGTCAGCGGCATTATATCGGTGGCCAATGTGCGGGCCGGGCAGGTCGTGTCCGCACGCGATACGCTGTTTGAAATCGTCGATCCCGACAAATTATGGGTAGAAGCCATCGGCTACTCCGGGCATGGCGATGGGCTAATATCCATGGCCAAGGCCGTTGATAGCGAAGGGCATACGCTCAAACTTTCCTATGTCGGGCGCTCGCCGACGCTGCGCCAGCAAGCCCGTCCGTTTCTGTTCCGTATTGAGGATGTCCACCCGGAACTGGTCATCGGGGCCCCTGTCAAAGTCTTTGTGCAATCCGCGGGCACGGCCCAGGGCATTGAATTGCCCCTCGCCGCTGTTGTGCGCGGCAATAACGGCCTCCCGCAGGTCTGGGTCAAGGAAAGTCCCGAGCGGTTTCGTCCGGCGGAGGTGAGAACGCAGCCGCTTGATGGCGAGCGCATCTTGGTTCTGGCGGGCATCAAGCCCGGTGATCGCGTCGTTACAAGCGCTGCCGAACTCATCAATCAGATTCGGTGAGGGGGGCTACTCATGTTCAATACAATCGTCCGCGCCAGCCTTGCCAACCGCCTGTTTGTCCTGATCGGCGGCATCGCCATCATGCTCTATGGCCTCGCCACGCTCAGAACGCTTCCGGTTGATGTCTTCCCCGACCTCAACCGCCCGACGGTCACGCTGCTCGCCGAATCCGATGGCCTAGCGCCGGAGGAAGTCGAGCTGCTGGTCACCTTCCCGATTGAGACCGCCATGAACGGCATGCCGGGCGTAAACCGCGTGCGCTCTGTCTCGGGCGTCGGGCTTTCCATCGTCTATATCGAATTCGACTGGTCGACAGAAATCTACCGCGCGCGCCAGCAGGTGGCCGAGCGGCTTCAGCTCGTGCGCGAGCAGCTCCCGAGCAACGTCCATGCGCAGATGGGGCCCATCTCCTCGATCATGGGCGAGATCATGCTGATCGCCATGTCGGGCGAAACTGCTGATCCCATGGTACTGCGGGAGATTGCCGATTTTACGGTGCGCCCCCAGCTTCTCACCGTTCCGGGCGTTTCGCAGGTTGTTCCCATTGGCGGCGAGGTGCGGCAGTACCGGGTCGTCCCCGATCCAAGGCGCATGGCCAGCCTCGATGTCAGTTTCGAAGCCATTGAAAAAGCGATCCAGCAATTCGGAGCCAACACGGGCGGAGGGTTTGTCGATCAGAAGGCTAGAGAATATCTGATCCGCAACATTGCCCGCACCACCAAAATAGATGATCTGAAGAATCTCGTGGTGGCCTTTCGCGAGGGGCAATCCATCTTCCTCAGTCAGGTTGCGGATGTCGATTTCGCGGCGCGGACCAAGCGCGGTGATGCGGGTTATCAGGGCAAGCCCGCTGTCATTCTGGCTGTCCAGAAGCAGCCGGATGCCGACACAGTCAGCATTACACGCCAGATCGAAGCCATGCTGCCTGAACTTCAACGCGTCATGCCTGAGGGTGTGCGCGTGACTGACATTCAGTTCCGGCAGGCCACCTTCATCGAAACCTCCATTGAAAACGTCCTGCGCGTTCTCGTCGAAGCGCTGATCGTGGTGGCCATCGTATTGTTCGCATTCCTGGTCAACTGGCAGACCACCTTCATCTCTCTGATCGCGATCCCGCTTTCGGTGCTCACCACGGTGATCGTGTTCCAGTTCATGGGGCTCTCGATCAACACCATGACGCTCGGCGGTCTTGCCATTGCCATCGGCGCGCTGGTGGATGACGCGGTGGTGGATGTCGAGAATATCTACCGAAGGCTTGGCCTGCACAGGGCCGCTGGCGGCAAGGATCGCCGCAGCATTGAAACGGTGGTGGCCGATGCCTCCATCGAAGTGCGCTCCGGCATTTTGTACGCCACCGCCATTATCGTGCTGGTGTTCCTGCCGCTCTTTGCCCTATCGGGCATTGAAGGCCGTTTGTTCTCACCGCTCGGCATCGCCTTTATCGTCTCGATACTGGCCAGCCTTGTTGTTTCCATGACGGTCACGCCCGTACTCGCCTATTGGCTCTTGCCGCGCATGAAGCATTTGTCGGAGCATGAAACGTGGCTGGTGCGTAACCTCAAAGCCGTGCAAAAGCGCGGTCTTGAATGGGCCTTCGACCGGCCCGGCTTTGTGATCGGCCTTCCGGCCTTGGCTGTTGTCCTGGCACTCGGCGCGGGATTATTGTTGCCGCGCGCGTTCCTGCCAAGTTTCAACGAAGGCAGCGCTGTGGTCAGCGTAATTCTGCAACCCGGCATCAGCCTTGCGGAATCTGACCGGATCGGAGGGCTCGCCGAGAAAATCGTGGCGGAGGTGCCGGAGGTCAAATCCGTGGGCCGCCGCACGGGGCGGGCTGAGCTGGATGAACATGCAGAAGGCGTTCACAACAGCGAGCTGGACATTGACCTTGAAAAATCAGAGCGCAGCCGCGAGGCCGTCCTTGCCGATATCCGCCAGCGGCTGAGTGTTCTTCCGGCCAGCATCGCGGTGGGTCAGCCTATCGCGCACCGCCTCGATCATATGCTCTCCGGCGTACGCGCGCAGATCGCGCTCAAGATTTATGGCGATGATTACGACACGCTGCGGGGCCTTGCCGCCGATCTGGAAACCCGTCTCAAGGGCATTCCGGGGATTACCGATCTGCAAACCGAGAAGCAGGTGCGCATCCCGCAGCTTCAGGTGCAGATCGACTACGATAAGGCCAAACGCTACGGCCTCAACCCCAACGATATCACTAAAGCTCTGGAGACGCTCTCCAATGGCCGCGTCGTTTCGCAGATCGTCGATCAATCCAAACGGTTTGATGTTGTTCTGCGCCTGAGCGATTCCGACCGCAGCACCTATGCCTTGGGCGAAATGCTGATCGAAAGCCCCGCCGGACGCATTCCGCTTAAATCCGTGGCCGATGTCGTGGAGACGGACGGGCCCAATCAGATTCTGCGGGAAAATGGCCGCCGCCGTATCGCGGTGCTGGCCAATACCGATGGCTCCGATCTGGCGCGCATCGTGGAGGATATCCGCAAGGAAGTGCAGACAGCGAAACTCCCGCAAGGCTATTTCACCAGCCTTGAGGGGCAGTTTCAGGCTCAGGAAGAAGCCTCGCAGCTTATTGCCCTGCTCTCGCTCGTCTCGCTGGGCCTGATCTTCGTGGTCCTCTACTCGCGCTATCAATCAGCCGTGCTGGCGCTCATCATCATGGGTAACGTGCCGCTGGCCTTGATCGGTAGCGTTGCCGCACTTTGGATCGCCGGGCAAAGTTTCTCGGTCGCCAGCGCCATCGGCTTTATCACGCTGGCTGGGATCGCCACCCGCAACGGCATTCTCAAGATCAGCCACTACATAAATCTTGTGCTGTTCGAGGGCGAAACCTTCGGACGCAAAATGATCATCCGGGGAACGCTCGAACGGCTCACGCCCGTCCTCATGACGGCCTTGGCCGCAGGCATCGCGCTCGTGCCGCTGATGATCGGAGCCGATGAACCGGGCAAGGAAATACTCAATCCCGTGGCGGTGACGATTTTCGGGGGGCTGCTGTCGGCAACGCTGCTGGATGCGTTTTTAACCCCGGTGCTGTTCCTGCTGCTTGGCAAGAAGCCGCTCGAAAGACTCGCCTCGGCCGAGGGCGGAAAGGCCCATGCCGAAGCGTTCTAATTCTCAACCCAAATCAACACGGAGAACTACCATATGAAAAAATACACACCCCTCTTTCTAGCCACTGTTCTCGCGCTGGCCTCACCCGCACTCGCGGAAGGCGAGCACTCCCACGCAGGCAAGCATGGTGGCAAGATCGTCGAGACCGGCCATCACCACATGGAGATCGTGGTCAAGGACGGCAGCCTCGAAGTGTATCTCGCGCATGAGGACGGTGACGCAGAAGATATTAAGGATGCCAAGGCTAAAGCCACGATTTTGTCTGAAGGCCAAAAGCAAGAAATCGATCTGGTTCCCGACCCAGCCAATTTTTTGAAGGGCTCGGGAACTTTCAAAGCTGTCAAAGGCACCACCATCGTCGTCACGCTCACGATGCCGGGGCATAAGCCCGAACAAGCGCGCATCAAGCTGGATTGAGGAGCTGCTACATGAAAAATCCAGTCGTGACTTTGATCCTTGCGGCAACAATCAGCACCACTTTTACATCGCTCGTGAGTGCACACGTCATCCCATGGCGAGCCGGCGAGTCCCGAATGAAGGGTTTTGGGCATTGCGCCAAGGGCCCCTGCATGAAGCGCATTGATTTTAGCGCCAGTAAACCACACCGGCACTTGGACGGCCGGATCGTTTTCGACCGCAAGCCGGCAGTCTATCGCTGACTGAGGTTTTGGCGGCGTAGGCACGAACCGGGGGGATGCAACGGGGGCGCGTAGCGGGTCCCCTTGCCGAGGCGGGCGGAAGACCGCCGAGCCAGATCTGCTGTCATACAGCACACATCTGGCGTTCCGACATAAGACGGGTTTCGATAGGGTCTTTCGTGGGCGCGTCTAGGTTCGATTTGACTGTGCGTAGCGGTGTGCGGCTCCCGTGGACCGGGATCATAACCTTGCTTTGGCAGAGGAACTCAAGACGTGGACCAAAGCATTGGAAGCGGAATGATGTCTTGTCACGGGGCCATGTGCCGAGTTCGAATGTATTCAACCCAACATTCAAGCCGGGGCTTCAATGGCGGTTGTGTCGGAGAATTTGCTCTCATGTTCGGGAGCGGCCGGCTTCGTCGGCGGCAGCGCCAAAGCCCAGCGTGTTTTTGTCTGTTCCTCGGCGTTCTTTTCAGCGCCGACCTCCGCCATAAATGCCATGAAGCCCGCGATCGCAACGGCGGCCTGCACGGCCGGGGCTTTGATGGAAAATTCCATCATGCGCGCGTTGTCCTGACGCCTCCACATTTCGGCGGTGATTTTCCAAGGGCATGCGGGATCGGAGAACTGCCAGCGGTGGGCGATCAGCGGACCGAATATGAACAGCGTGTCGAAGTTGATCGTGCGTTTTCCGATCATTTCCAGGAACCGCAGCTGGTCCTTGCCGAAGAGACCACCGATGCCCTTCTTGCCAGATTCAACGCGCTTGATCAGCCCCTTCTCGACAGGCACGGTCAATGACGCGGACCTGACAACGCCCTTTTCGCTCGCGTCGGCTTCCAATTTGAAGCCCGCGAGCTTGGCCCACTCCTTGGACACCTCACTCGGAGACACGGGTCGGAATTTGACGGTGCTGTCATGCTGCCCGCCGATCGTTCGTCTGGCACGCGCAATAACGCCCGAAGCCAGAAGCTCGTGTTCGGGTGTGTCGAAGAAATAGATGTATCGCTGCTCATCGTTGTCAACCGTGAGACCATACCTGTCGAGCGCGAAATCGATCTGGCCGTCTGCGACAGTGGCCTTGACCTCTATGCCATCTGTGCCAGCGACCTGACGGCCGATCCGACCGCGTGTGCTGCCACTGTCCAGTTCCGGGGTATCTACTGTCGAGGTCATAACCAACTCCAGATCCCATTGCATGAGAGACACTAGCCAAGCGGCCTACGCTATAGCCCTCGTCCCCCCACGTCCAACCGTTACATTTTCTAGCCTTCCAGCTCTTGGCGCAGCATTTCCAGTTCGAGCCACTGCTCTTCGGCGGCGGCGAGATCGGACTGTGATTTGGCAAGCGCTGCGGTCGTTTCGGTGAACGTCTTGGGGTCTTTCTTGTAGAGGTTGCCGTCGGCGAGTTTGTTCTGGCGCCTTGCAATCTCGCCGTTCAATCTGTCAATGAGCGCCGGCAGCGTTTCTAGCGCGTGTTTCTCCTTAAACGAGAGCTTGCGCTTGATCTTGCCTGTGTCGGCGGGCGACGCGGCGCCATTTCCGGCGGCAGTATTTTTGGCGTTCATTTGGGCGCGGCGCTGAAGGTCGGCGCCCTTGCGCTGAGCGAGCATGTCCGAATATCCGCCTGGGTACTCACTCCAAAGGCCACCGTCGTCTGCTGCGATGACGCTAGTGACGACACGGTCGAGGAAGTCGCGGTCGTGGCTGACGAGGATGACAGTGCCGGGGTAGTCGGCGAGCAGTTCCTGGAGGAGATCGAGCGTTTCGAGGTCGAGGTCGTTGGTCGGCTCGTCGAGGACGAGAACATTGGATGGCTTGGCCAGGGCACGGGCGAGCATGAGGCGGCCGCGCTCGCCGCCGGACAGGACTTTCAGCGGCGAACGGACCTGCTCGGATGTGAACAGGAAGTCTTTCATGTAGCTGGCGACGTGGCGAGCTTTGCCGTTGATGACGACCTGATCGCCGCGGCCGCCGGTCAACGCTTCTCCGACGGTCCATTCCGGGTTGAGTTCATCGCGACGCTGGTCGAGGGTGACGAGTTCCAGGCTTTGACCGAGCCGCACGGTGCCGCTGTCGGGAGCCAGTTCGCCGGTGAGAATTTGCAGCAGCGTGGTTTTGCCGGCGCCGTTCGGACCGACCAAGCCGATGCGGTCGCCGCGCAGAACAACGGTCGAAAAATCCGTGACGATCGGTCGGGCGCCGTAACTTTTGGTGATGTTCAGCGCCTCGACAATGAGGCGGCTCGACATGCCGCCGTCGGTTGCCGCGAGCCGAACGTTGCCTTGCGCTTGACGCTGTTCGCGCACGGTCTGGCGCATCGATTTCAATTCACGCACGCGGCGCACATTGCGTTTGCGGCGGCCCGTGACACCGCCGTGCATCCACTGTTCTTCCCGCACGATCTTGCGGTCGAGTTTGTGGCGCTCGATCTCTTCTTCTTCGAGGACTTTGTCGCGCCAGGGTTCGAAGTGAGTAAAGCCCTGGGGAAGATCACGGGTGCGTCCGCGGTCGATCCATAGCGTCTTTTTCGACAGCGTTTCGAGGAAGCGTCGGTCGTGGCTGATGAGAACGATGGCGGATCTCAGTCCGTGGATGGTTTTTTCCAGCCACTCGATGGCCGGCAAGTCGAGGTGGTTGGTCGGCTCGTCGAGAAGCAGCACATCGGGGTTCGCGACAAGGGCTCGGGCGAGCGCGGCGCGACGGGCTTCGCCGCCCGAAAGATGCGCTGGATCTTCTTCTCCAGTGAGGCCGAAGTCGTCGAGCAGTTTGCGGGCGAGATAGGGATCGTCGGTGGGACCGAGACCTGCCTCGACGTAGGCCAGAACGTTTGGCACCTCGCCGAAGTCGGGTTCTTGCGGCAGATAGCGAACGGCGGCGCTGGGATGCACGAAGCGTTCGCCGCTGTCGGGCTGCACGAGACCGGCGGCAATTCGCATCAGGGTCGACTTGCCCGATCCGTTGCGGCCAACGAGGCACAGACGGTCGCCCGGTTCGACGTTCAGGTTGGCGCCCTCCAGAAGCGGTGAGCCGCCGAAGGTCAAATGGATATCGCGGAGTGTGAGGAGTGCTGCTGCCATGGCGTGCTGGCTACTAGATGCAGCGCCCGCCGTCCACTTCGATGGCGACGCCGGTAATGAAAGCGGACGCGGGGTCGGCGAGGAACAACGCCGCGTTGGCAATGTCGGACGGCTTGGAGAAGCGGCCGAGCGGAATGCCGGCGGTGAATTTGGCCCGGTTTTCGGGGGTGTCCGGCATGCCCATGAATTGCTCGATCATGCCGGTTTCGCCAATGACGGGGTTGATTGCGTTGATGCGAATGTTTTGGGGTGCAAGTTCTGCGGCCATTGATTTCATCAGTGTAATGGCTGCGCCCTTTGAGCCGTTGTACCAAGTGAGGCCGGGGCGCGGACGCACGCCTGCCGTCGATGCTGTGATGATGATGGAGCCGCCGCCACGCTTCTGCATTTCCGGGACTGCGGCGAGCGTGGTGAGGTAGATCGACTTGACGTTGACGGCATAGATGCGGTCGAATTCCTCTTCGGTCACCGTCATCAGTGATTGATTCTTGTGAGTGACGCCGGCGTTATTCACGAGAATATCGAGGCCGCCGAGTGTTTGCGCGCAGGCGTGAACCATGGCGTCGACGTCGGCCTTGACGGACACATCACAAGTGAACGGAACGGCGGACTTGCCAATGCCGGCCGCGACCTGTGCGGCCCGCTTGGTATCGCAGTCCGCGACCATGACGAGCGCGCCCTCGCGGGCGAACGTTTCGGCAATGCCGCGACCAAAGCCGGAGCCACCGCCAGTGACGATAGCGATTTTACCGGCAAGCCTCATCGGATACGGGCGCCGTCGCCGGGCTCCGTCCGTGCTCTGGCTTCAGCGCGATAGGGGCTCGCCAGATATGTGCCCAGCAATTTCAGCTCGGTGGAGAAAAACGAAAGCTCCTCCAAGGCGAGTTGCACCTTGCGTTCAACGGGATGACCTTCGATGTCGGCAAAGAACATCGTGGCGTTGAACGTGCCCTCGGTCTGATAGCTTTCGAGTTTGGTCATGTTGACGCTGTTGGTGGCGAAGCCACCGAGTGCCTTGTAGAGCGCGGCAGGCACGTTGCGGACGCGAAAAATAAACGTGGTGACGACGACGCCATCTTCTGGCTCGGCGTCGTCAGGTTCGCAGGCGAGAATGACAAAGCGGGTCGTATTATGCGTTTCGTCCTCCACGTCGGACTTTAGGATGTCCAGCCCGTAGATTTCTGCGGCGAGGCGCGAGGCCAAGGCGGCCAACGTCGGATCGTTGCTTTCGGCGACCAACCGGGCGGACCCCGCGGTGTCGGCTTCAGGAATAGCCTTCAGACCCAATTGGCGCAGTGTGTTTCGACACTGGCCGAGCGCCTGAGTGTGGCTCATGACGCCTTTGATCGTGGCCAATGTCGCGCCTGGCCTTGCCATGAGCTGATGGTGAACGCGCAGGAAGTGCTCACCGGTGATGTAGAGGCCGGCATCGGGCAAAAGATGATGGATATCCGCGACGCGGCCAGCCACCGAATTTTCAATCGGAATCATGGCGCACCCGACGTCGCCGGTTTTGACCGCGGCCAGCGCATCTTCGAATGTCGGATAGGGAACCGGCTCGAAATCGGGAAACGCTTCGGTACAGGCAAGATGCGAGTTGGCCCCGGGCTCGCCCTGATAGGCAATCCGCTTCAACGCAGGCGCATGCTTCGATGTCGGCATCGCGATCGGACTCTGTCGATGGTCATTTTTTGCTGGAAGCGGGAGCGATGAGGTGCCGGGCCCGCTCAAGATCGGCCGGAGTATCGACACCGAGAGGAACGGTGTCAACGATCGACACGTCAATGCGCATACCGTCTTCCAGCGCTCGCAACTGTTCGAGTTTTTCGCGAAGTTCAAGGCCGGAGGGCCGCAACGCTACGAAGCGTTCGAGCGCTGCGCGGCGATAGGCATAGATGCCGATATGATGGTAAAGTGGTCCGTCACCGTGGGGTGCCGTGGCGCGCGTAAAGTAGAGCGCGCGCAGGCGGCGGGTCTCCGCCAGTGCGGAGCCAACAACCTTGACGACGTTGGGGTTGTGACGCTCTTCGTCGTTGGTGATTACGGCGGCCAACGTCGCGATATCAGGGCCGCGGGCGTGCAGCGGAGCAATGCACGTGCTGACGAGCGCGGGATCGAGTGTCGGCAGGTCGCCTTGCAGGTTGACGATGACCTCTGCGTCGCCGTCCGGATCGATGCGGTTCAGAGCTTCGTAGATTCGATCGGAACCGGAGGCGTGATCTTCGCGCGTCATAACGGCCTCACCGCCGGCCGACCGGACGGCAGCGAAGATTTGTTCGCTGTCGGTGGCAACGACAACCCGGCCGCACTCCGCCGCCATCGCCTGGCGCCAGACATGCACGATCATCGGCACGCCATGGATGTCGGCGAGCGGCTTGTCGGGCAGCCGCGTGGCCTTGAGGCGGGCCGGGATCAGGATGATTGCGCGGGCTTTCGCCATGGAGGTTGCCTTAGTCGGTCGCTGTCGTCAGCCGGGGTCCGGGACAATAGGTCTCGCGGTGGCGGTCTAGAACACAGCGCATGCCACGTTGCAAGCTGGGTCCAGATTCCTATACATGCGGCAGGGCGTATTCGACCTCGCAAGATCTTGAATTTGATCAGCCGGACCGGCGGGCCGGAGGCCTTGCTGGCAGCAACGAAGGTGACTGATGGATTCCTTTGAACTGAGTAAGATCACAGGCGCCATGCTGGCGGCACTACTTTTGATCGTGGGGTCGAACGTCATCATTGACGCCATCACGGCGACGCCGGCAGGGCAGCCCCTAGCCGGCTACGCCCTGCCGACCGCGACGGCGGAAGCGGCGGGGGAAGCCGCTCCGGTTGCAGCGACTGTCGATCAAACGGCTGCGGCCCCGGCGGCCCCGGGTGCTGGACCCGCGGCTGGCAAAGAAGCCGCTGCGCCGGCTGCTGCTCCTGCTGCAGCGGGGTTTGATGCTAAGGCGGTCGTTGCAATGCTCGCATCGGCAAAGGCTGACGAAGGCGCGGCGATATTCAAAAAATGCGCCTCCTGTCATGTCGTAAAGAAAGATGCGCCGAGTTCTGTGGGGCCGAACCTGTGGGGCGTCGTGAACCGTCCCAAGGCGGCGCAGTCCGATTTCGCGGCCAAGTACTCGGAGGCCCTCAAGGCCAAGGGCGGTGGATGGACCTACGAGAACCTTGCGCTTTTCCTGCATCAGCCGAAGGGTTACATCGCGGGCACGAAGATGGTTTTCGCCGGCATAAAAGATCCAAACGAAATCGCGCAAATCATCGCTTATCTGCGCACACTCGCGGATGCTCCCGCTCCACTGCCGAACTGAAGCGCGGCGAAGAAACCGAAATCGAGAGCCCTGCCAATCACTTGGTGGGGCTTTTTGTGTGAAGATGACATTAAGAAACTTTAAGCGCACTGGCCAGCTGTCCGCGGCTACACGCATGGTATGACATCCAGCGCTGTCGATTGCGGGCAGTGCTTTGACGTGGACATTGCCTGTCGAGGAGGACCACCTGCCGATGCACCGCCCTTCACTTGCTGTTGGCTTTTTCGCCGGGTTGCTTCTCCTCGCATCCGTTCCAGTGTTGGCAGAAGGCGCTGCGGCGCCATTGAAGCGGCATGCCGTGTCCCTCCTGGGTGAACCGAAGCTGCCGGCGAACTTTACACATTTCGAATGGGTCAACCCCGATGCCCCGAAAGGTGGCGCGCTCCGGCTTTCCGCGGTTGGTAATTTTGACAGCTTGAATCCGTTCACCGTCAAAGGCCAGCCGGCGGCCGGTCTCGGCAACGTGTTCGACACCTTGTTATTCAACTCGCCAGACGAGCCATCGACGGAGTATGGGCTTATCGCCGAGTGGATTTCGTATCCGGATGATTATTCGTCGGTCACGTTCGGTCTCAGGCCGGAGGCGAAGTTTCACGATGGCCGGCCGATCACTCCGGACGATGTGATTTTCAGCATGGCGGAGCTTAAGAAAAGCGATCCGCGCAGTAACTTCTACTATCAGAACGTCGTCAAGGCTGAGAAGACCGGCGAACGCGAGGTGACGTTTACCTTCGACAAGCCAGGCAATCGTGAGTTGCCGCTGATCGTGGGGCAGCTCAATGTCATTCCAAAGCACTTCTATGAGGGTACGAACGAAAAGGGCGAGAAGCGCGATCTTGGCAAATCAACGCTCGAACCTCCGCTCGGCTCCGGCCCGTATAAAATCAAATCCGTCGATCCCGGTCGGCGGATTGTTTATGAGCGGGTCGCCGACTACTGGGCGAAGGATCTGCCGGTGACCAAGGGGCAGAACAACTTCGACGAAATTTCGTACATCTACTTTAAGGATCGCACCCCGGCTTTCGAAGCATTCAAGTCGGGCGACGTCGATTTTTGGACGGAGTCGGTCGCGAGCGCCTGGGCCACGCAGTACGAGTTTGCTGCGGCCAAGAAAGGTTTCGTCAAGAAAGAGGCCTTGCCGCACAAGCGCGTTGCGTCGATGCAAGGCTTTGCGTTCAACGCACGCCGGAAGCCGTTCGACGATATTCGCGTGCGCAAAGTCATTGCGCTCGCCTTCAATTTCGAAGCCCTCAACAAGTCGATTTTTTATAGCCAGTATGTGCGATCGCAGAGTTTCTTTGGCAATTCGGAGCTGGCCGCCACGGGGTTGCCCGAGGGTCGCGAACTGGAGTTTCTGAATGCCGTCAAATCGGATGTTCCGCCGGAAGTTTTCACGACGCCGTGGAAGAGCTCGGCGCATGAAAAGGATGCCGATTTCCGGATAAATATGCGGGCGGGGACACAGCTTCTCGATGAAGCCGGCTGGAAGGTTTCCGGCGGACAGCGCAAGAACGCCGCGGGCGAGTTATTGAAAGTCGAGATCCTGCTCGTGCAGCCGGATTTTGAGCGTATTGTCCTGCCGTTCACCGAAAGCCTGAAAAAGCTCGGGATCGCAGCGAGTGTCCGTATTGTCGATAGTTCGCAATATGAGCAGCGCGAGAAGACGCGCGATTTCGATTTGATCGTCGATAGTTTCGCGCAATCACATTCTCCCGGCAACGAGCAGCGCGATTATTGGGGCTCGGCATCGGCGGAGCGCGAGGGCAGCTGCAACACGATCGGCATCAAGAACCCGGCGATCGACAAGCTTGTCGACAACGTCGTGTTCGCGAAGAACCGGGAGGATCTGGTGGCGGCCACGAAGGCGCTCGACCGGGTGTTGTTGTGGAATTTCTACGTCGTTCCGCAGTGGTACTATCCCTACGATCGGATCGCGACGTGGGATATCTACGGCCGGCCGGCGAAGCTGCCGGCGCAAAATCCGGGTTACGTCAACGCATGGTGGGTCGATCCCGCGAAGGCAGATGCGGTGAAGGCCGCGCGTGGCAAGTGAAGCAGGCGTCGGTTTTTCAGTTCGCATGTGCCCTGATAGCCGGCGTGCTGGTCGCGGGGTGGCCGGCGATCGCGGACGAGCGGCATGGGCTTTCGATTTTCGGCGATTTGAAATATCCGGCGGACTTCACGCATTTTGATTACGTCAAGCCGGACGCGCCCAAAGGCGGTAAAGTTTCGCAGGTCGGCCCCGGCGGCACGTTGACATTCGATAGCTTCAATCAGTTCATTCTTAAGGGTGATCGGGCGCAGGGACTCGACCTTGTCTACGACACGCTCATGACGCGCGCGCTCGACGAGCCGGACGCGGTTTATGGGCTCGTTGCAAAGTCGGCCGATGTGGCGCCCGATGGTATGGCGGTCACGTTCAAGCTACGGCCGGAGGCGAAGTTCGCCGATGGTACGGCGGTGACGGCCGATGACGTCGTCTTTTCGTTCGATGCGCTGAAGACCAAGGGCCATCCGAGTTATCGGATCGTTTTGTATGATGTGGAGAAGGCCGAAGCGCTCGACACACATACCGTCAGGTTTTCGTTCAAGGGCGATCTCGTCAAGACCCTGCCGATCGAAGTTGCGCAGCTGCCGGTGCTCCCGAAAGCCTTCTACGCAACGCAGGGCTTTGAAGAAACCTGGCTGCAACGGCCGCTGGGGTCAGGGCCTTACAAGGTCGGTCAATACAGCCAGGGCCGTTATGTTTCATATGAGCGGCGCAGCGACTACTGGGGTCGCGATTTGCCCGTCAATCGCGGCCGCTTCAACTTCGATGAAGTGCGGTACGACTATTTTCGTGATCGCACTTTGGAATTGGACGCCCTGTTCGCGCGCACGATCGACTTTCGCGAGGAGTTCACGTCGAAGGATTGGGCCACCGGATACGACAAACCCATGGTCAAGGACGGCCGGGTCTTGAAGGTTTCTCTTGCCGACGAGACACCTTCGGGTGCGCAGGGGTTCTTTCTCAATACGCGGCGGACGCTGTTTCAAGACATGCGCGTGCGGCAGGCACTCGACCTTGCGTTCGATTTCGAGTGGTCGAACCGCAACCTTTTTTACGGGCTCTATGAGCGTACCGCGAGTTTCTTTGAGAACTCGGATATGAAAGCCACCGGCAAACCGACACCAGAGGAACTGGTGCTGCTGGAGCCTTTCAGGCCGCAGTTGCCGGCGGCGGTTTTCGGCGACGTCTATGTGCCGCCCGTCACAGACGGATCAGGGCTGCCGCGCGAAAACTTGCGTAAGGCACAAGCGCTCTTGAAAGAGGCGGGCTGGACCCTCGATCCATCGACGCGGACGCTCAAAAATCCGGACGGGAAGCCATTCGAGTTTGAAATCCTGCTCGACTCGGCGGCATTCGAGCGGATCGCGGGGCCGTTCGTCAAAAATCTGAGATCCATCGGCATCATCGCCAGCATGCGCCGCGTGGATCCGGCGCAATTCGAACTGAGGATGAAGACGTTCGATTTCGATATGACGGTCCAGCGGTTCAGACTGCGGCTGACGCCGGGAATCGAGTTGAAGAACTTCTGGGGTTCGGAGGCGGCAAAGACGGACGGCAGTTTCAACCTCGCCGGCATTTCCAACCCGGCCGTGGATGCGCTATCGGACAAGATCGTGAAATCGCAGTCACGAGCGGAGATGGTCGTTGCCGCGCGGGCGCTCGACAGGGTGCTGCGAGCCGGGCACTACTGGGTGCCGCATTGGTATAAGGCTGCCCATCATGTCGCCTTCTGGAACAAGTACGCGTGGCCGGACGTGAAGCCGAAGTATGATCGCGGGGCGCTCACCACGTGGTGGTATGATGACGCGAAAGCTGCGAAACTAACGGCTCAATGACAGGGACGCGCGATCGATCATGGGCGCTTATCTTCTGAAACGAACGCTTTTGATCTTTCCGACGCTGCTCGGGATCATGTTTATCAGCTTCGTCATCATCCAGTTTGCGCCGGGCGGTCCCGTGGAGCGGGTCATTGCGCAGCTGTCGGGTTCGGGCGTCGGGGCCACCGAGCGGTTCGGCGGCGGCGGCGGCGGTGAATTGGCCGGCGGTGGCAGTTCTCAGGCCGGGCAGGGCGGCGCGGACGCACTCAATTCGAAGTATCGCGGGGCGCAGGGACTTGACCCAGAATTCATAAAGAGCCTGGAGAAGCAGTTCGGCTTCGACAAGCCGGCGCACGAACGCTTCTTTCTGATGATGAAGAATTACTTCACATTCAATTTCGGCGAGAGCTACTTCCGCGACATCTCGGTCATCGAACTCATTAAGGAAAAGCTCCCGGTCTCCATCTCGCTCGGATTGTGGATGACGCTCGTGACGTATCTCATTTCGATCCCGCTCGGCATTCGCAAGGCGGTGCGCGATGGGGAACGCTTCGATACGTGGACGAGTACGGTCCTGGTCATCGGGTATGCGGTGCCGGGATTTCTGGTGGCGGTGCTGCTGCTGGTCGTTTTTGCTGGATCGTCGTTCTTCCAGTGGTTTCCCTCGCGCGGGCTCGTGTCGGACAACTTTGCGGAGCTATCGACGTTCGGCAAAATCGTCGATTATTTCTGGCATCTGACGTTGCCACTCATCGCGCTGGCTCTCGGCACCTTTACGACCATGACCTTTCTGACGAAGAATTCGTTTCTTGATGAAATCCGCAAACAGTATGTGGTGACCGCGCGGGCAAAGGGACTGACGGAACACGAAGTTCTGTATGGGCATGTGTTCCGGAACGCGATGCTGTTGATCATTGCCGGGTTTCCGTCGGCATTCATTGGCGCTTTCTTTTCTGGCTCGCTTTTGATCGAGACGATCTTCTCGCTCGATGGCTTGGGACTGCTCGGGTTTGAGTCCGTCATCAATCGCGATTACGCCGTGGTATTTGCGACGCTTTACATTTTTTCGCTCGTTGGACTGATCGCCAACCTGTTGTCGGACTTTATCTACACGCTTGTCGATCCGCGGATCGATTTTGAAAGCCGAGAGGTCTGACGCATGACGTCCGTCGACGCCTCCGCTGCTGCCAAGACCGCCGAGCCTTCGCTCGTGCGGCGATTGCAATTCTGGCGCGGCGTGGAGTTGTCGCCGCTGAACCGGCGGCGCTGGGAGAATTTCAAGCAGAATCGACGCGGCTACTGGAGCCTGTGGATCTTCGGCGTTTTGTTCATTCTGTCGCTGTTTGCGGAGTTTGTCGCCAACGACCGGCCGATCATCATGAGTTACAAGGGCGAAATCCTGGCGCCGATTTTTGTCGACTACCCGGAAGAAAAATTCGGCGGCTTTCTCGCGGTGACCGACTATCGCGACCCTGTCATTCTGAATGAAATCCGCGACAACGGGTGGGCGATCTGGCCACCGATCGCTTTTTCTTACGACACCATCAACAAGGATTATCCAACCCGGGCGCGATCCAACGGTTCATGCACGGAGACGAAAGACGGGGTCGAAGTTCCCAGCGGGTTAGGATTTCCCGCGCCGCCGCAGTGGGCGTCGAACGCGAAGTTGTGCGAGGCGGATGCCGAACAATTGGCGCGGTACCATTCGATCGGCAACATGAACTGGCTTGGTCTCGACGACCAAGGCCGCGATGTTATGGCGCGCATCATTTACGGATTTCGCGTGTCGGTCATCTTCGGTCTGCTGCTCACGATCCTGTCGTCGATCATCGGTGTCGCTGCGGGTGCGGTGCAGGGGTATTTCGGTGGCCGTGTCGATCTCGTGTTTCAGCGCTTTCTCGAAATCTGGTCATCCATTCCGGAACTTTACGTACTGCTGATTATCTCGTCTGTTCTGATCCCCGGTTTCTGGACGCTGCTGATTGTCTTGCTGGCGTTTCAGTGGACGGGTCTTGTTGGGATCGTGAGGGCCGAGTTTCTGCGTGGCCGCAATTTCGAGTACATTCGAGCGGCCCGCGCGCTTGGGCTTTCAGACACGACGATCATGTGGAAGCATTTGCTGCCCAACGCGATGGTCGCCACGCTGACCTTCTTGCCGTTCAAGCTGTCGGGCTCGGTTGCCCTGCTGACGGCGCTGGATTTTCTCGGGCTGGGGCTGCCGCCGGGTTCGCCATCTCTGGGTGAGCTTCTGCTGCAAGGTAAAAAGTATCTTGATGCGCCGTGGCTCGGGCTCTCGGGGTTCATACTCATCGCGTTACTGCTGTCGCTGTTGATCTTCGTCGGCGAGGCCGTGCGCGACGCGCTCGATCCCAAAAAGACTTTCCGCTGAGGAACGCGCGATGACAAAGGCGGAAGCCGTGACGCTTGCCAAAGAACCTGCCGGCCTTGGGGCGGCTGAGACGTTGATCGACATCCGCGGACTGAAGGTGGCGTTCCGCTCGGGCAGTGTGGAAACATTGGCCGTCAAGGGCGTCTCGTTTCACATCGGCAAGGGTGAGACCGTGGCGCTCGTGGGCGAGTCGGGCTCGGGCAAGAGTGTGTCGGCGCTTTCGATCATGAAGCTGCTGCCCTATCCGGCGGCTTCGCATCCGGGCGGCGAAATCATTTTCGAGGGGCGGGATTTCCTGCGCGCGAGCGAACGCGAGATGCAATCGGTGCGCGGTAATCGCATCTCGATCATTTTCCAGGAGCCGATGACGTCGCTCAATCCGCTGCACAGCATTGAAAAGCAGGTCGGCGAAGTCCTCAGGGTGCATCGCGGCCTGGACGAAGCAGAGGTGCGTTCGCGCGTGATCGAACTCTTGCGCAAGGTCGGCATCCGCGATCCAGAGGCGCGTCTGGCGGACTATCCGCATCAATTATCGGGTGGGCAGCGGCAGCGCGTGATGATCGCGATGGCGCTGGCCAATGAGCCGGACCTGCTTATTGCCGACGAGCCGACCACGGCGCTCGACGTAACGATCCAGGCGCAGATCCTAGAACTGCTGGCTGATCTCAAGAAAGAGTTCGGGCTTTCGATGCTGCTTATCACGCACGATTTGGGCATCGTGCGGCGCATGGCGGACCGTGTTTATGTCATGCGCCACGGTGAAATCGTGGAGGAGGGCACCACTGAGGCGATTTTCGCCGATGCCAAGCACCCCTATACGCGCCATCTGATTGAAAGCGAACCGAAGGGCCGGGCGACACCGGCGCCGGCGTCGGCTCCCGTGCTCGTTGAGACCGACGATCTCAAGGTTTGGTTCCCGATCAAGCGCGGTCTGCTGCGCAAAACGGTTGATTACATCAAGGCGGTTGATGGCGTGTCGCTGCGGCTGCGCGAGGGCGATACGCTTGGCGTGGTCGGGGAATCGGGTTCGGGTAAAACCACGCTCGGTCTTGCAATTTTGCGCCTCATATCGTCGGAAGGGCCGATCGTCTACGCGGGGCAGCGTATCGACGGGTTCAACTCGAAGGAAATGCGGGCTCTGCGTCGAGACATGCAGATCGTTTTCCAAGATCCATACGGTTCGCTGTCGCCGCGTCTGTCGGTGTCGCAAATCATCGAAGAAGGGCTACAGATCCTCAAACCGGAGCTGACATATGAGCAGCGCCGGGATCGTATTCGCCAGTCGTTGAAAGAAGTCGGTCTTGATCCGGATTGGCTCGACCGGTACCCGCACGAGTTTTCAGGCGGGCAGCGGCAGCGTATTGCAATTGCCCGGGCGATTGTGCTGGAGCCAAAGTTCCTCATGCTTGACGAGCCGACGAGCGCGCTTGACCAAAGCGTGCAAGCTCAGATCGTCGACCTCCTGCGCGATCTGCAGAAGCGGCGCGGGCTCGGCTATTTGTTCATCAGCCACGATCTCAAGGTTGTGCGGGCGCTGTGTAACGACGTGCTGGTGATGCGCAACGGCAAGGTCGTCGAGTCGGGAACGGTGGAGCAGATATTTTCTGCGCCCAAGCAGGACTATACCAAGGCACTGCTGGCCGCCGCCTTCGACCTGAGGGTCGTCAATCGCGGCGCCACCGCCGTTTGATCACCGGTGCAGCCGCAACTGTCGTCGCATTCTAACCGGTTAACGCGGGTTCGCTTGACCTTAAGGTCCGTCGCGGCAATGTGCGGTGCGGCGCACGGTGCGTCGCGTTGTAACTCTCTCGATCGGTCAAGGACAGCATGGCCGGAGTCATTCTTAACTCATTGCGACTTGCCAAGGCGGGTGTCGTGCTCGCCAGCCATAGCGTGCGGTTTGCACCGAAGGGCGGGCCGGAGCCGCTGCCATTCAAGCTGGCGCGGATCGCGACGCTGCCCGTTCGGGTGCTGGCGGCGCCGTTCCAGTGGGGCCGGCAGCGCGACAAGCGCATATCGGCAGCGCTAGCGGCGCTGGGTCCATCGTACATTAAGCTCGGCCAATTCCTGGCCACGCGCGGCGATATCATCGGGCCGGACTTGCAAGGCGATCTGGCTCAGTTGCAAGACCGGATGCCGCCGTTCAGCATGACCGAGGCGAGGGCTGCTATCGAGGCCGCGCTTGGCGGCAAACTCGAAGATCATTTCGTGGAGTTCGGGCCGCCGGTCGCGGCTGCGTCCATCGCACAGGTGCACAAGGCCGTCGTCATCGACAGTGGCGAGCGGCGAACGGTTGCTGTCAAGATCCTGCGACCCGGAATCGAGAAACGCTTCAAGCGCGACCTCGACAGCTACTTTTTTGCCGCGCATCTGGTGGAACGCTGGCATGAGCCCGCCCGCCGGTTGCGACCCGTCGCGGTGGTTGAAAATCTCGCGCGAACGACAGAACTCGAAATGGATCTGCGGCTCGAGGCGGCTGCCATGTCGGAGATGGCAGAGAACCTCAATCCCGATGCAGGTTTCCGAGTGCCGCGCGTTGACTGGCGGCGGACGGCGAAGCGCGTGCTGGTGACCGAATGGATCGACGGTATTCCGATTGGTGACAAGGCGGCGCTGAAGGCTGCCGGATATGACGTCGATGCACTTGGAATGACCGTCATCCGCTCGTTCCTGAAGCACGCGATGCGCGATGGATTTTTTCACGCGGACATGCATCAGGGCAATTTGTTCGTCGATAAGTCGGGCATCGTCGTGGCCGTTGATTTCGGCATCATGGGCCGGCTCGGGATGCGCGAGCGGCGCTTTCTTGCCGAAATCCTGCATGGCCTGATCACGCGCGACTACCGGCGCGCGGCCGAAGTGCACTTTTGGGCCGGATACGTGCCGCCGCACCATCCCGTCGAGGTGTTCGCGCAGGCGCTGCGGGCCATCGGAGAACCGATCCACGGCAAGACGGCGTCGGAAATTTCAATGGCCGATCTGCTCGGTCAGCTCTTTGCCTATACCGACGTCTTTGACATGCAGACCCGGCCGGAACTCATCTTGTTGCAGAAGAGCATGGTGATTGTCGAAGGGGTGGCGCGCGGGCTTAACTCGTCGCTCAACATGTGGGTGGCGGCGGAGCCAATCGCGAAAGAGTGGATCGAACAGAATTTGAGCGTAATGGGGCGGCTGCGCGATGCGGGGGATGGCGCGTCGATGGTGGCTAAGCTTGCCGCCGACCTGCCCGTGTTTCTATCCAGCGCCGAGCGCGCGTTCGGGGCCTTGGGCGCGATGGCGGAGAGCGGCGTGCGGCTCGACGCTGCGACCATCGCGTTGCTCGCGGCAGAGAACACCCGTCGTGGCCGGTGGCGCACCGTAGCGCTGTGGATCGCGGCGATTTCGTTAGCGGTTCTGGCTTTCAGTAAAGTCTAGTGGCGCTTTTTGCTTGGCGCTTCCGAAGTTTTAGTTGGCGCTTCCGACTGCACTATCGTGCAGCCGGCCGGAAGCGCTTGTAGTTTTAGGTTGGCGCTTCCGACTGCACTGTCGTGCAGCCGGCCGGAAGCGCTTGTAGTTTTAGGTTGGCGCTTCCGACTGCACTATCGTGCAGCCGGCCGGAAGCGCTAGTCATTTTAGCTTGGCGCTTCCGACTGCACTATCGTGCAGCCGGCCGGAAGCGCTAGTCATTTTAGTTTGGCGCTTCCGACTGCACTATCGTGCAGCCGGCCGGAAGCGCGGGTTAGTCCTTGCACGGGAAATTGACGGTGGCGTACGGCACTTTCAGACGGCAATTGCCGCTGCCGGTTTTTTTCAGTCCATAGCCGGTGTCGCGTTCGATCTCGGCCAGCTTCTTGGCAATTTTGCCCATATCAAGTTTTTCGCGCTGGGCCTGATCCTCCTCCTCGGGAGGGGTGGTGACAGCGAGAGCTTCGCTTTCGTCCTCGACGCCGGGCAACGCATGCACCTGCGGTTCGGCCGGCGGCTGCGTGTCAGGGTTTCCTGCGGCTGTCGTCGTATCCGGTGGCGTTGTTGCTGTGGGTTCTGGATCGGCGCGCGCCACATTGACGGGTGCATCGATTGTCGGCGTCGGCGCCGGTTTCGCGGCCGGGCGTTGTGCCGGCTTGGGCGCAGGCGGAACGATCTTTGGTTCCGAAGAGACGGCTGCAGCCTTGACTTCGGGTTTGGCCTTTGCCGTCTCAGGCTTCTTGGGCGCGGCTTTAGGCTTTGTAATTTCGGGCTTGGCGATCGGGTCAGCCTTCGCGACGATCGCTTCACTGCCACATCGGGCGAGATCGGCAGGTGCGCGTTTCCAAATCATGGTTTTCGAAAACATCTTCACACCCATGTAGCCGGTCACCTGAAGCGTGCCGTTCGACAAGGGCTTCAATTCGACATCGTATTTCTTCTTGTTTTCGGGACTGTAGATCCAGCCATTGTCCCAAGTCGTCGCGCCGACCTTGGCTGCGTTGCCAATGATCTGGCGTCCGCAACCCTTGGTGTCGGTCGTATCCTTGACCCAGACAACGTGTCCGCACAGAGCGGAGCCACATGGCTTGATCTCAACGGCGCCGCGTCCGGTGTCGTTGTACCAAACGCCGGTCGGATCATTGGCTGCCGTCGCGGCCGCCAGCGGAACGAGCGCGAAAGCGGCGGCACTCACTATTGATGTCCATTTCAACTGCGCAGGCATGGCATCCACCTCTCTTTGAGACGCGCCGCCCCTAATTGAAATCAGGGCGCGCACTCACGTCGGCCCCCCGCCCGCTCGTGCTTTATCCCATGTCGTAACGCGCCAGGGAACCCGCGCTGTTCCCATAGTTACAGACGTTAAAAGGTTAATAACCAATTATGCTGAAATAGGGGTGTGGCGGAGAATTTCCAAGCTACTGAAATGGCAGGATAAAAGAAAAGACCGGAGAGCGCCCCCCGGCGCTTCCGGTCTTTTCCCCCCTCTACCGGCCTAGTTGGCCGGCAAACTTTTTGACGATCAGGTCGCGACTGTTTCCTTGTCGGCGGTGATCGCTGGCACCATCGGCTCGGACATGTCGCGTTCGCGCCGGCGCGCCTGAGGCGGCTGGAAGGCGCGGCGAGCGTGGAATTCGCAGTAGGGCAGGCCGGTCACCTTCTGCTTGCCGCAAAAATGGAAGTCGGCGAGTTGCGGGTCGCCAATCGGCCAGCGGCAATGGCATTCGAGCAGCGTTTGGATCGTTTTGCGTTCGGCGAGGGGAATATCGAGTTCCTCGGCCGATGGCATGAACGGTTCAGCCTGGTAGATGAGTTGGAGCGGTGAATTCGGCGGGGCAGGGAAACGGCCGCCCTTCGGCATCATCCGCTTGCCGCTGTTGCCCGGCAGGTTGGTCGAGCGCGGCCGCGGCCGGTGTGACTTCATGCGCGAGGTCGTCGCCCGGCCGGACAGTCCCAGACGGTGGACCTTGCCGATCACGGCGTTGCGGGTGACGCCGCCCAGGCGGCCGGCGATCTGGCTGGCGCTCAAGCCTTCCGACCAAAGCTTCTTCAGCTGCTCGACACGCTCATCGTTCCAGCCCATGACTTGAAGCTCCATGATAACAGTACCCCCTGGCCGCGCCGCGGCCGCTAAGGGCGCGCGCCGGCAATGACGGGTCTCGTCCTCAATCCGGATCGCAACCGACGCGCGAAGATGCGCGCAAGGGTTGACACCGGCGATAAGGCGATGACCGCGAACTAACGCTTGACTGTGAGACGCTGGGACAAACGCACGCGAACTTTTGGAGGCGTTACAACACTGCCTCGTTTACGCGTGCCGGGCACGAAACTGACACAAGGGTCGCGAGGTACGCGCGACATGTCGTGGCCGGACCAGAGAAAGGTACTACGAGTAGAATTCCGTCTACAAGGCAAGGCGGGCGGTGGAGGCGGTGTTGACTTGGACAAGTGGCTTGCGGGCCACAGAACGATTCGTGGTTTGGCCGAATCTTGGGTTGGCGGGGCTGCCATCCCCGGAAAACACATCCAGAAAATACGAATCACACAAGGGTGTGGCGCGTTGACAGCCGGGCGCCGGCCGCGTACCAATTTTGCTCTCTCCGGCCGCCGAATTGGGCGGCCTTTTTGATTTTCTGGGTCTAGGGGGAACCGCGATGGCAGAGCCGCGCGTGGCTCCAATGCCGGTCCGAAACGTCCCGGGCGGAGGGTCCCCTTCCGCAGCCGTCATGGGGACTTATGCCCGGCAGAACCTCGTCTTTGCCCGTGGACAAGGGGCGTGGCTCTATACGGAAGCCGATGACGCCTATCTCGATTTCGCATCCGGCGTTGCCGTCAATGCGCTGGGGCACGCCCATCCGCGGTTGATCGCGGCTTTGACCGAGCAGGCCGGCAAACTTTGGCACACGTCGAACCTTTATCGTGTGGCGGGACAGGAAGCGTTGGCCGAACGGCTCGTCGAGGTGACGTTTGCCGACAAGGTCTTCTTTTGCAATTCCGGTGCTGAGGCGTGCGAGGGCGCGATCAAAACCGCGCGCCGCTATCATTACGTCAACGGCGCCCCTGAGCGCTGGCGGGTCATCACGTTCGAGGGGGCATTTCACGGCCGGACTCTCGCGACCATCGCGGCAGGCGGCAATCCGAAGTATCTGGAAGGGTTCGGTGAGCCGGCGGGCGGTTTCGATCAGGTGCCGTTCGGCGATATCGAAGCCGTGCACAGCATGATCTGTCCGGAGACGGCCGCGATCATGATCGAGCCCGTGCAGGGTGAAGGCGGTGTCCGTGTTGCTGCTGATGAGTTCCTACGCGACGTGCGCACAATGTGTGACGAGCACGGCCTCCTTTTGATCATGGATGAAGTTCAGTGCGGCGTCGGGCGGACAGGCAAACTGTTTGCGCACGAATGGTCCGGCGTCACGCCCGACATCATGGCGATCGCCAAAGGTATCGGCGGCGGCTTCCCGGTCGGAGCCTTTCTTGCGACCGAGGAGGCCGCGAAGGGCATGACGCCCGGCACGCACGGCTCCACGTTCGGCGGCAACCCTCTGGCGACAGCCGTAGGTGCCGCGGTCCTCGACGCCGTGCTGGAACCGGGTTTTCTCGACACCGTAACGCTGCGAGCCAACCGGCTCGCGCAGGGTCTGGCGCAACTCAAAGACGAGTTCCCCGACATCGTCGTCGACGTGCGCGGCAAGGGGTTGTTGGCCGGCATCAAGGTCGCGCCACCTGTTGGCGACGTGGTCAAGGCGGTCATCGCCGAGAAATTGCTGGCCGTCGGCGCCGGTGAAAACGTGATGCGCGTGCTGCCGCCGCTCAACGTGTCCGATGCCGAGATCGGCGAGGGCTTAGCCCGTATGCGGCGCGCGTTTCAGCGCCTCTCCAACAAATCCTGACATTCATCCCTAACTCACAGGCGCCACGACAATGGCCAAGGCCAACGCCGTTAGACATTTTCTCGATATTGACCGGCTCGATGCAAAGACGCTGCGGCGGATGATCGACAATGCGCACGATATGAAGAAGGCCGGCCGAAAGGTGCCGGTCAAGATGCGGCCGAAGGGGATCGAAGACAAAGTCCTGATCCTGATTTTCGAAAAGCCATCGACGCGGACGCGGGTGTCATTCGACATTGCCATGCGCCAACTGGGCGGTACGACGCTGGCCCTGAACCACACGGATCTGCAGCTCGGCAGGGGCGAAAGTATCGCCGATACGGCGCGCGTGCTGTCGCGATACGGCGATGCGATCATGATCCGGGCGAACAGCCATGAGACGCTTCTGGAACTCGTCGAGCACGCCACCATTCCAATCATCAACGGGCTGACGGATAAGACGCACCCGTGCCAGATCATGGCCGATATCATGACGTTCGAAGAGCACCTCGGGCCGATCAAGGGCCGGACCGTTGCGTGGGTCGGCGATGGCAATAACGTCGCCGTATCGTGGATGCATGCTGCGGCGCGATTTGGTTTCACATTGCGCTTGGCCTGTCCCGATGAACTGATGCCGGAAAAGCCTTTCATCGAGTGGGCCAAGAAAGAGAAGGCCGATATCGCTATCGGTATCGATCCGGTCAGGGCGGTCAAAGGGGCCGACTGTGTTGTCACCGATACTTGGGTGTCGATGGGGCAAACGGATGCGTCGTGGCGCAAGCAGGTCTTGAAACCTTACGCCGTCACGGATGCTTTGATGGCGAAGGCGTCGAAGGATGCGATCTTTATGCACTGCCTGCCGGCTTATCGCGGGCATGAGGTGAGCGAAAGCGTTCTCGAAGGACCGCAATCGGTGATCTTTGATGAGGCGGAAAACCGGCTGCATGCACAAAAAGGTGTACTGGCGTGGTGCTTCGGCGTTGACTGAAAAGAAGAGCACGATGGCCGATCCGGGAACGACGAGGGGAAAATCGAGGGGGGCGGTCGTGGATGGCGCCGATGATCTCGTGCTGCCGTTTTCGACCGACAGATCGGGCATTCGCGGGCGGATCGTGCGCCTGGGCGCTGTCGTCGATATGGTACTGACGCGGCACGACTACCCCGATGCGGTCAGCGAGGCGCTCGGGCAAGCGCTGGCATTGACAGCGATGCTCGGCCAGCCGCTGAAGCCCGGCGGGCGGCTGGGATTTCAAACACGCACCGATGGACCAATCCGGTTTCTTCTTGCCGATTACGAAGCGCCGGGCCGGTTACGCGGATATGCGAGCTTTGATGCGAGCAAGATCGAAGCGATGGGCCTGCGGCCGAGCCAGGGCGAACTCATTGGCAGCGGCCACATGGCAATGACGCTTGAGCGGGCTGGCGAGGACGATCGTTATCAAGGCATCGTTGCGCTCGACGGGCAGAGCCTGGGGGCTGCGGCGCTGACTTATTTCCGCCAGTCGGAACAGCTGCCGAGTTATGTCCGCCTTGCCGTGGCGCGGCAGCGTGTTCAGGGCGGCGACGGGTGGCACTGGCGGGCGGGCGGTCTTCTCATCCAGCATCCGACAGCCGGCATCGAGGACGACGACAGCCCCACGGCACCGCCGGATCAGGAGGATTGGCAGCGTGCGCGCATTCTCGCCGCCACTGTCGAAGATCATGAACTGATCGATCCCACGCTGTCCGCCGAGCGTTTGTTGTTTCGCCTCTTCAACGAGGAAGACGTGCGGGTCTATCAGGGTCAGCCGCTCGATGCACGCTGCCGCTGCTCATTAGAGCGCGTGCAGATGTTTCTGTCGCGGTTTACGCCGGAAGATTTAGAGGGGTTGCGCGAGGCTGACGGCCGCACCGCCGTCACGTGCGAATTCTGTAATAAAAAGTATTATTTTTAGTGGCGCCTTTTGTAGTGGCGACTTCCGACACGCCTCCGGCGCGCCGGCCGGAAGGCGCGGATTTTTCAGTGGCGCCAACCGACTCCGCTAGCGCGGAGCCGGTGTTTTTTAAGTGGCGCCAACCGACTCCGCTTGGCGCGGAGCCGGCCGGTTGGCGCGAAGGGGGGGATTATTCGTCGCGTTCGCGGGCGTAGCTGATGATGGAGAGGAAGCGGATCGGAAGCTTGATGAGTTCTTCCGGACCGTGCGGGGCATCGGCATCGAAGAACAGGCTATCGCCGGGCAGCATCGTGTAGAGTTTGTCGCCGTGGCGGTAGACGACCTCGCCTTCGAGCATGTACAGGAACTCAAGGCCCGAGTGCTGGAACAGCGGGAACACGTCCGATTTCTCGGTCAACGTAATCATATAGGGTTCGACGACGAGACCGGTCGCATTGCCGCCTGAGAAGCCCAGCAACTGATACTGATGGCCGGCCCGGGTGCCGCGGCGCTCGATGACGAGGCCTTGACCTGCCCGGACATAGACGGCGTCGCGCTTTTCTTCAAAGCGGCGAAAGAGTGCGGTCACCGGCACGCCGAGTGCACGCGACAAGCGCTGTAGCGTCGTCAGCGAGGCGGATGTTACGCCGTTCTCGATTTTCGACAGCATGCCGAGCGAAAGGCCGGTGGCGCGGGCCAGATCGGATACGGTGATGCCGAGCTTTTTGCGAAATGCGCGCACTTCACGCCCGATGGCGACTTCGAGAATGTTGTCGCGGGCACCCGAGAGCGCGTGCGGATCCTGGCTGTCCAGGGCTGGAAGCGGCAGGGCGTCGCCGTCGTCGGCATCATCGCCCTCGTCAATGGACTGAAGACCGTCGTCCGACGTTTGGAAACTGCGAACTTTGCGCAAGGAAGTAACGGCTAGGTTGTCGACCTGGGTTACTTTAGGTGCCGTCTCCGAGGCCTTTTTCATCCGCTTTCCAAGCTTCTCAAAACATCCAAGCAGGCGACACTGCTGCCGAATTCCTGCGCCGCATCAATTAAGCAGTCAAAGAAATACAAGGATGACGCGCTATCGGCAAGAATATGGAAGGCGGGGGTGCCGCCGATGTCGGCGCGGGTCACGATCGCCGACAGTTTGGCGACGGACGTTTGGGCAATCGAGAGGTCTGGGAATCGGCTGAGGCGGAGATCGACACCGCAAATTTTTGCGAATAGATCCGAGGCCTTGGCTCCCGTTATGGCGAACCAGGCGTGGCTGTCATTGCGCAACAATGGGTAGGTGCGCTCGCCGGCCTCGAGGCTCCAACTGTCGTGCAACTCCTTGAGTCGTCCGCCGTCGCCGCCGAGCGGTGACAGAAGAATCACTTCGCTGGCTGCAAGTACGAGACAGAGGCCGCCATCCGGCTGTCGGAACGCGCGATTGGGCGTCGGTTCCAGCGTTACGCCGCGCTTTTGCATGGCGGGGATCGTCTCGCGGCCTTTGAAGCCCAGGCGCGGGAGTGGCGACAGATCGGTGATGGCGAGGTGACGGGCCGCTTCTTCGTTGCCGAGGCCAGCGGACACCGCGATGTCGCCGAGAGCTTCCCATTTCGCGCCGGCCTTCAAAAGGGCGGAGCGAAGCGGTGAGCGGCGCAGGTGCAGATCAGGCGTCGTCATGGTGCCGTGTCCTTGCGTGTCGGATTTCAGATGTCCTGGCGCGCGTTTTGAGGATCGTAAAATGGTGTCGGGACGACTTCGGCCGGCACCATTGCGCCGCCGTCGACGCGGATCTCGAAGCGCTGGCCGGCATCAGTCATTGTCGGGGGAAGGTAAGCGAGGCCGATGACTTTGCCGAGTGTCGCGGATTTGACGACCGACGTCACGCGGCCGACGATTTCGCCGTCGCGGATGATGAGGTGGCAGTCTTTCGGTACGGGTGACGCGCTGTCGGTGACGGCAAAGCCGACAAGTTTGCGGGTGATGCCCTTTGCGGCCTGCAGTTCGATGGAACGCTTGCCGATATAAAATGGCTTCTTCTTTGCCAAAGCCCAGTCCATGCCGGCTTCGATCGGGTTGGTGAGGCCGTCCGTGTCCTGGCCGACAATAATATGACCCTTTTCCAGGCGGAGGATGCGCTGGGCCTCGACGCCGAACGGCTTCAGTCCGTGCGGCTTGCCGGCGGTCATAAGAATATCCCACAGCGCTTCGCCGTAACCGGCGGGACAGTGGATCTCATAGCCTGCCTCGCCGACAAAGCCGACGCGCAGCACGCGAACCGGAATGCCGGCCAGAGTGCCGGTGCGGACGCCCATGTAGGGGAAGGCGTCCTTCGAGAAGTCGATATCGGTGGTCAGCGTCTGCACGATGGCGCGCGCCTTGGGGCCGGCAAGGTTCATAGCTGAATAGGCGGCGGTCACATTGGCGACGTCGACGTCCATTTTCCATTGAACGTTGGACCACGTCATCGCGCGGTAGACCTGATCTACGGCGCTGGTGGTGGCCGTGACGTAATAATGGTTCGGGGCGAAGCGGCAGGCCACGCCATCGTCGATGACGACGCCCGACATGTCCGTCATCAGCGTATAGCGGGCGCGTCCGACCGGTTGTTTTTCATAAGCCCAGGTGTACATGCGGTCGATGAAGGCGGCGGCGTCGGGGCCGCGAATATCGAGGCCGCCGAGCGTTGAAACATCGATCAAGCCGGCTGCGGTGCGAACGGCGCGGACTTCGTCGTCGATGGTGCGGGCAGCATCGTCTTTCGAACCATAGTATGCGGGACGCAACCACAGACCGGCGGTCATGAATTGCGCGCCCAGTTCCTGGTGGCGATGGTGCATCGATGTCAGGCGGACGGGCTCGAAGGCGCGGCCGGCCATGTGGGCAAATTTTTCCGGGACCAGCGGCGGGCGGAATGTCGTCGTGCCGATCGCGGCGAGTGGCTTGCCCGTGACCGCGCCAACAATGCGGATGGTGTTCAAGTTCGCGTGGCGGCCCTGGCTCGGTCCAAGACCGGCGGTCGAGTAGCGTTTGACGAGCTGGATATCGTCGTAGCCGTCCTTGACCGAGTTGATGATGTCCTTGATCGTCAGGTCTTCATCAAAATCGATGAATTCCTTGCCCTTGCCGCTCTTGAAGATTGGGTAAGGATGCGTGATCGCCGCCGCGGTCGGGTCGTCGGCGTCGGGCGGTTCACTGCCGGGTTCGCCCGCGGCAAGACGAGCTGCGGCGGAGCCGGTTGCCTTTGCATGTGCGGCCACGCGCGCCGGGGACCACACCCCGGCTGCGGCACCGGCGAGAGCAATGCCTTCCGGTGGGCTGACCGCACGATGCATTTGGATCGCGTCGTCAAAAATGACCTTGGCTCCGGCATGGCTGGCGAGGTTCAACGCGGGTGAGCAGCCGACGGAAATCAGCACGCAATCGCAGGTGATCCAGTCGGTTGCCGCTGCGGTCTTGCCCTGGCCGGTGATCGCGGCCACGCCAACGCTTTCCACGCGCAGGTAGCCCTTGGCGTCAACCAGTGTCGAACCGGTTACGATGCGAACGCCACGCGACCGGACAGCATCAACGGTGGGGCCGGACGTCGTGCCCAGGTCGATGACGGCGGCGACTTCGGTTCCTGCGTCGAGCAAGTCGAGGGCGGCTTCGTAGCCGAAGGTGTTCGATGTCGCGATGACGGCGCGATTGCCGGGGCGGACGCCATAGAGCCGCATCAGGCGTTGGGCCGCTGTCGCGAAGAGGATGCCCGGGCGGTCGTTGTTGCGGAAGACGAGGGGCTGATCAAAGCTACCGGCGGCGACAATCGTCTGGCGGGCGCGAATTTTGTACAGACGATTGCCGCCGATGGCTGCGGCCCAGCCGTCGCTGAAGAGGCCGGAGACGACGGTGCTCGTGAGGATGGTCAGTTTTTCAAGGCCGCGCGCTTTGGCAACAAGTCGGGTGCGCAACGTGTCGGCGGCTTCGCGGCTGTCGCTGACGCGGCCGTAGAGGAGCGAGCCGCCAAGCTGCGAGTTCTCATCGATGAGCAGCGTTTCAGCGCCAGTTTCGGCCGCAGCGATCGCCGCTTCAAGGCCGGCGGAGCCGCCGCCGACCACCAGCACATCGGTAAACAGATACGCCTTGTCGTAATATTTGTGGTCGGCGCGCGGATCGAGGGTGCCGAGGCCCGCCATGATGCGGATCGGGCGTTCGAAATACTTCCAGATGCCGGCGGGGCGGAAGAACGTTTTGTAGTAAAAGCCGACGGGAAGAAAGCGGGAGAAATAGTCCATCACCGAAAAGGCATCGCGCTGCAGCGAGCCGAGGTGATTGATGGATTTCACGGCGATGCCGGCCGCGACGGGATGCAAGTCCGCGCGCACGTTGGGTTCGTCGGCGACCTGGACGAGCGTGTTGGCGTCGAGACCGTTCATGGTCAGTGCGCCGCGCGGCCGGTGGTACTTGAACGAGCGCGACAGCAGTACCTGTTGCGAACCGTATAGCGCCGACGCAATCGTATCGCCGTTAAAGCCGTTGAACAGCTTTCCATCGAAGGTGAACGACAGCGGTTTGGTGTGATCGATCAGAAGCCCAAAGCCAGGCTTCTCGATGCGGTTCGAATGTCCGCTCATGCTGATGTTGCTCCGGTGTCGCCGCCGCCGGTGACAGGCTTGGCCGCAGGTTCGGCCTCTCCTGACGGAATGACAGCGCTCGCCAAAGGCTGACGAGCCAGGAATGCGTCGTAGGTCATGGTTTCTAGAAATTGGTCTGTGATCGTGTTGCGGCGGGCGATAAACCAGTAGTTGGTCGGCGCGTGCAGCCACCATTCCGTGATGTCGCCGGCGAGATTTTCTTCAAGAAAGAGATACTCAGTCCATTCCCGATCGGTGGCCTTTGCCGGATCGGGCATCGGCTTTACTTCGCCACCCCAGACAAATTCTGAAATGTTGCGTGGGCCGTTCAGCGGACAGTTCACGATTTTCATCGAACGACTTCCTCAATGTCCGACGGACGCCGCACCCTTCTCGCCAACGAGATCGAAGGTCGAGAAGCGAGACAGGGCGAAAGGTTTGATCAGATCGGGCTGACGGCCGGTGGCGACGCATTCAGCCATACGCTTGCCGCAGACGGGCGTTGCTTTGAACCCCCATGTGCCCCAGCCGGCATCGATGTAATAGTTCTCCAGCGGCGTCAGGCCCATGACGGGCGAAAAGTCGGGCGTCATGTCAGCCATTCCAGCCCACTGTCGCAGAATGCGCAATTCGCCCATGAATGGGAACAATTCCAGCATGTGGCCCATCAGGCTTTCCTTGAAATCGAGCGTGGAGCGCGACGAATACAGTCCATAAGGATCGGTCGCCCCGCCCATGACCATTTCGCCGCGTGCCGACTGCGAGATGTAGACGTGCAGCGATCCCGACACGACGATCTGATCGAGGATCGGCTTTACGGGTTCAGACACACAAGCCTGCAGCGGAATGGTCTTGATCGGGAGCTTGAGGCCAGCCATGCGCGCGACGTGCGACGAAGAACCCGCGACTGCCTGCATCACCTTGCCGGCATGGATGATGCCGCGATTGGTCTCAACGCCGATGGCGCGGCCGTTTTCGATCAAGATCTTTTTGACTTCGGTTTGCGTGTGGACTTCGACGCCGCGCTTCATGGCTTCCTTGGCATAACCCCACGCCACAGCATCATGGCGGGCGATGGCGCCTGGCGGATGGTACAGCGCGCCCAGAATAGGATACCGCGCTTCGTCTGTGACGTTCATCGTCGGGCAGATGCGCTTGACCTCGGCTGAATCGATGACTTCGGAATTGACGCCAAGGTGCTTGTTGACCTCGGCGCGCCACCGCGCGGTGCGCATGGCGGCGTCCGTATGCGCCAGCGTGAAGTGGCCGCGTTCTGAGTACATGACGTTGATGTCGAGTTCGTTCGACAAAGTGCGGAAGAGTTCGACGGATTCCTTGTAGAAAGCGACGCCTTCGGGGGTCAGGTAATTGGCGCGGACGATGGTGGTGTTGCGCGCGGTGTTACCGCCGGCGAGCCAACCCTTTTCAAGCACGGCGATGTTGGTGATGCCGTGGTCCTTGGCCAAATGGTAGGCCGCGGCGAGCCCATGCCCGCCAGCTCCGATGATGACCACGTCGTAGGTTTTCTTGAGGTCGGGCTTCCATCGGAAGTGGGGATCGTCGGGGTGTTCCCGCGACAGACCGTATTTCAGGAGTGCGAACGGCATTCAAATGCTCCGGCCCAGGGGGCAGCAGACACTCTGCGGACCATGCCCTCGATTGTTCCCAAAGTGCAAGAAATTTTCCGCGTGTTCAAGTTACGGGTCAACGGCCGTTTTGGCGGTTTGCTCGAATATGTTGCAATGCACTGCATAAATTTTGCTGTCTATGTCACTTGTTGAGGCAGTTTATCTTGACATCTCGCGGCACCATGACGCAGACTTTCCGCTCATTAAACACAGATTGCCTGACAGGCAACATTGGTGCACCGGGGAATGTCTCGGCAAATGGGGGAGGTGCTCGTGCAACAAAAAGCCGCTGATCCACGGATCGATCGCATGTTCTCGACGGATTGCCGCTGGGCGGTCGTGGCGCTCGTCGCCGTGTGGGCGCTGTACTCATTCGTTTTCTACGCTCTCCTGCCGCAGCTCACCGATGACGGTGTGTTTGGCGCTTTGTTGATCAGCGGTGGCCTCGTCATGCTTTTCAACGCCGCGGCCATCTGGGCCATGATCAGCCATTACCGCGATGACAAAGCTCACATCTACGGGCTCGACCTGCACTACCTCGATCTCATGAACCGCCGTTAGAGCTGAGGACATCGCCATGAGCAACGGTCATTACGAGCCACCTCGCCAATCGGCTTTGGGGCAGTTCTTCGATAGCCTGTTTTTGCTGGCACTTGTGTTCGCCTCGCTATTTGCGCCGCTGTATCTCGGTTTGGCGTCAGGCGGAAAAACCGAAATCGAACTTGCTGACAAAACGACCTGGGCGGGACTTGGTCAGAACGCCGTCATGCAAGGGGCTTGGGAGAAGCTCGGTTATACGCCGGAAACGGCCGCGCCGGTCATCGTTTCACGTTTCGACTACTCGTTTGACCTCGTGGCGCTCGGCGTCACGGCCTTGATCGTCGTCGGCTACTTCGTGCTCGTCGTCGCCTTCTCCAAGAGCGAGTACCGCGAAGTCATCGCCGAGCGCTTCGGCCGCAGAGACCAGTGAGGGGAGACCGAACATGCCCGACATCAATACACTCAATAATTTCCAGCTTCTCGAGTATGGCGCCTGGGCTCTGTGCATCATCCTTGGCGTATGGATGCTTACAGACATGCTTCGAACCGACATGACCTACTCCGAAGATCTGCTTACCTCGTCGCGTGAAGGCGACATCGAGGACGCGCTCGTCATTGATCCGACCCACCAGGGAGGTCACCGGTGACGCAGACCACAGCAATTCATGGCGAAAAAATCTCGCTTCTTCGCGTCCTCGGCCCGGGGCACGTGTGGGCGCTCGGTGTCGGCATCGTGCTCGTCGGCGAGTACATGGGCTGGAACTTTTCAGTCGGCAAAGGCGGGGCCATTGCCGCCCTGATCGCCTGCTGGGTGGCGGGGCTCCTCTATACGTGCGTGGCGATGATCGATTCGGAAGTCACGTCGACGGTCGCCGCCGCTGGGGGACAGTATGCCCAGGCCAAGCACATCGTCGGGCCGCTGATGGCGTTCAACGTCGGGCTGTTCCTGGTTTTTGCCTACACCATGCTGGAGGCGGCGAACGCCATAACGCTCGGCTATCTGATCCAGACGGTCGGCGGCATGATGGGACAAACGACGGCGGGGGGCGAAGCGCTCGTCCTGCATGACAAGCCGTTTATCGTTCTGACGATCATGTTTCTCGCCTGGCTCAACTATCGCGGCGTTTATGCGACGCTGACTTTCAATCTGGTCATTACGGCCATTGCCTTCGTTGCGATCATCATTCTGTTTTTCGCGGTGAGGCCGTGGTCGAGTGACGTGCTGCAGCACAATGAACTTTTGACCGGGTTGCCCTATGGCTGGATCGGCGTCATCGCCGCTTTGCACTTTGGCCTGTGGTACTATCTTGGCATCGAGGGAACGTGCCAGGCGGCGGAAGAAGTGCGCTCACCGGCACGGTCGCTGCCGCTCGGCACCATGACCGGTATCATGACACTGCTCATTGCCGCGACCATGACGTGGTTCATCTGCGCCGGGTTGATGCCGTGGGAATATCTTGGTCAGGCCGTCACGCCGCTGTTCGATGCCGCACGCCTGATGGATTCGCTGCCGCTGATGGTGCTGCTGTTTATCGGCACCATTTTCTCGACGTTGGCGTCGGCGAACGGCTGCATCAACGATGCCTCGCGGGCGTGGTTCTCGATGGCGCGCGATCGCTATCTGCCGCAGTGGTTCGGTGCCGTGCATCCGCGCTATCGCACACCGTATCGATCTATCGTCTTCCTCGTTCCGGTGGCGGTGCTATTTGCTTACTATGCACCACTCGATCAAGTGATCACGTTCTCGATCCTGTCGGGACTGCTCGGCTACACCTTTATGACGTTCAATGTGATCATGTTCCGGCGCAAGTGGCCGCTCGGGACCATTCAGCGCGGCTACGTGCATCCCTTGCATCCGCTGCCCGCGCTGGTGTTGCTGGTATTATGCGCGACGACCTACTTTGCGGTGTTCCTGGGATACGGAACGCAGCTGATGGCGATGATGGCCTTCTTCATTATCGCGTCGCTGTGGTTCCACTTCCATCGCTACCGGTATGTCCGGCGCGGTGATCAATTTACGATGCCCTGGCCCCGCCCGCTGGGAGACTATTAGTCGGGTGGCAACTACGACACGCGGCGTTCGGCGCAACGCCGCGTGGTCTCCGGCAAAGGCCAATACAGATGTCGGCAGTCTTTTTTTTCATCCTCATCGCAGTGGCGGCGGTGCTCGCCAATATTGCCATTCGCGACCACCGCCGAGCCGTCGCGATGCGGAGGCGCATGCTCGATCCGTGCCTTGGCGTTCTGGATGATGAGGCGTGGTCGGCGGGCGCGGATGGCTTTCCGGCGCTGGCGGGTCGTGCGTACGGGCGGCGGGTCAAAGTGGCGCTTGTCCCGGATACAATGGTTGTACGGCGCCTGCCGCAACTCTGGCTTTCGGTCACATTGCTCGAAGACAGGCCGGGAGCGCCGTCCCTGTCGATGCTGACGCGATACACGGGCAACGAATTCTATGCGGTCACGCCTGACTTACCGCTGCGCATCGAGCCGCCGGCGGACTTGCCGCTCGATATGCTGGTGCGCGGTGACGGTGCTGCGGCAGAGGGGCTGTGCCTGTCACTGGCGCCGGTTCTGAAAAGCATCCTTGACGACGCGTGCGTCAAGGAGATCTCGATGACGGCAAAGGGTGTTCGCATCGTGCGGCAGATCGCGGAGGGTGAACGCGGCGATCACCTCTTGCTGCGGCAAGCGGTATTCACCGATGCGGTCGTGGACCGACGAACTCTGGTGCACACATTATCGCAAGCGGCCGTCCTGCTGGAGCGTCGCACGTCGCGTCCCGGGGCGCGGGCTGCATGACGTCGAAGCAACCGCCGCATCCTTACACCGTGCTGATCATGGCTCTGTTGTTGCCCGGTGGCGGGCACGTGCTTGCGGGTCAGCCACAGCGTGGTTTTGGCTTTGCGCTGTTCACGCTCATCCTGGCGGCGATCAGCTGGCATACGACGACGCCGGATCATTCGTTTATCGGGCGCGCGGCGTTGGGACTGTTTGTGTGGGCTGTTTCCATTCCCGATGCCTATCGGCTGGGACGCACGAACTATGAGCGGTGGCAGCGCGGCCAAAAATTCTTGTCCGCGAGCTAAAAACTCTACTGACAGGAAACAAGTATTCTTGGTAGTTGAGATGTGTTGGGGAAATTGATAGCTTTCTCCCTAAGCGTCTGAGCAGGAAAGGCCCTCTGATGTGTGGGATCGTCGGATTATTCTTAAAAGACAAAGCGTTGGAGCCGCGGCTTGGTGAGTTGACGGCGCAAATGCTGGCGACGATGTGCGAGCGGGGCCCGGATTCAGCGGGTTTTGCGGTCTATGGGTCGTCCGAAAGCGGCAAAGCGAAGATTACGGTTCAGTCTGCCGATGCGGACAAGGATTTCGTCGGACTCGATGCGGCGTTGTCGACAGCGGTCGGCTCGCCGGTGTCGATCGAGCGCAAGTCGACACATGCGGTTTTGACGGTTCCTGCCGATAAGGCGGAGGTGGCGCGTCAGACGATCAAAGCCAATCATCCCGGCGTGCGCATCATGAGCGCGGGCGAGACGATCGAAATCTACAAAGAGGTCGGCTGGCCAACGGATGTTTCGCAGCAGTTCCACCTCAGGCAGATGTCCGGGTCACACGCAATCGGTCATACGCGCATGGCGACCGAGAGCGCCGTGACGACGCTGGGGGCGCATCCGTTTTCAACGGGCTCCGATCAGTGCCTCGTGCACAACGGTTCGCTCTCGAACCACAACAGCTTAAAACGTAAACTCAAGCATGACGGCATGACATTCGAGACGGAGAACGACAGTGAAGTCGCCGCCTCCTATCTCACCTGGCGGATGAACCAGGGCATGAACCTTGGGCAAGCGCTGGAAAAGAGCCTCGACGATCTCGACGGTTTTTTCACGTTCGTCGTGGGCACCAAGAACGGTTTTGGCGTCATCCGCGATCCCATCGCGTGCAAGCCTGCCGTGATGGCCGAAACGGATCAGTATGTCGCCTTTGGTTCGGAATACCGTGCACTTGCTGGCCTGCCCGGCATCGAAACGGCGCGGGTCTGGGAGCCCGAGCCGGCAACCGTATATTTCTGGGAGCGGTAATTGCATGCGCACGATCGATCTTGCCGTCACGCCATTGCGGGATCTCAATTCCGAACTTCATCGGCAGTCGGAAGGCACCAACGAAGCGGAGTGGGAAGTTCTCAATCCGCGTGGCCAGCATGCGGTTGCCGTGGGCGTCGACGCGCCGATCAAAGTCGCGGTTCGTGGGCCCGTCGGCTACTACGGCGGCGGCATGAACAAGAAGGCGGTCATCACAATCCACGGTTCGGCGGGTCCGGGGGTTGCCGAGAACATGATGTCGGGCAGCGTGGTCGTGAAAGGCGACGCCAGCCAATACGCAGGCGCGACCGGACGCGGCGGGCTTCTCGTCATCGAGGGTAACGCGGCCTCGCGCTGCGGGATTTCGATGAAGGGCATCGATATCGTCGTGCGCGGCAACATCGGTCATATGTCGGCGTTCATGGCGCAGAGTGGGCACCTTGTCGTGCTGGGCGATGCCGGTGATGCGCTGGGCGATTCGATCTACGAAGCCAAGCTGTTCGTGCGCGGCAACGTCAAAAGCCTGGGTGCCGATTGTATCGAGAAGGAAATGCGGCCCGAGCATCACGAACAGCTTGCCGCGCTTCTCGAAAAGGCCGGCATCAAGGACGTGAAGACGAGCGAGTTCAAGCGCTACGGTTCGGCGCGCAAACTCTATAACTTCAACATCGACAACGCGGACGCATATTGATGACGTATCACAACCCGCCGACGACACCGCGCAAGTCCGCGACCTTCGACGATTACACGCTTTCGGAAATCCGGCGCGCCGCCGCAACCGGCATCTATGACATCCGCGGTGGGGGCGCGAAGCGGCGGGTGCCGCACTTCGATGATCTTCTGTTCCTTGGCGCGTCCATGTCGCGCTATCCGCTCGAAGGCTATCGCGAGAAGTGCACGACGAGCGTCGTGCTGGGCACGCGGTTCGCCAAGAAGCCGATCGAGCTGAAAATTCCGATCACGATTGCCGGCATGAGTTTCGGCTCGCTGTCGGCGCAGGCGAAAGATGCGCTTGGGCGCGGCGCAACGCTGGCGGGCACCTCGACCACGACGGGCGACGGCGGCATGACACCGGAAGAACGTGGCCAGTCGAAAACGCTCGTTTATCAGTATCTACCGTCACGCTACGGGATGAATCCCGATGACCTGCGCAAGGCGGACTGTATCGAGGTCGTCGTCGGCCAAGGTGCCAAACCCGGTGGCGGCGGCATGCTGCTCGGCCAGAAAATTTCCGATCGCGTGGCCGAGATGCGAACCCTGCCCAAGGGGATCGATCAACGCTCGGCCTGCCGGCATCCGGACTGGACCGGGCCTGACGATCTGGAAATCAAAATCCTTGAACTGCGTGAGATCACGAATTGGGAGAAGCCGATTTACATCAAGATCGGCGGGGCGCGTCCCTACTACGACGTTGCGCTGGCGGTGAAGGCGGGTGCCGACGTCGTGGTTGTCGACGGTATGCAAGGCGGGACGGCGGCAACGCAGGAAGTGTTCATCGAACACGTCGGACAGCCGACGCTCGCGTGCATTCGTCCCGCGGTGCAGGCGCTGCAGGATCTGGGTATGCATCGCAAAGTGCAACTGATCGTGTCCGGCGGCATTCGCAACGGCGCCGACGTGGCCAAGGCGCTGGCGCTCGGGGCCGACGCCGTAGCCATCGGTACGGCCGCGCTCGTTGCTCTTGGCGACAATGATCCGGCGCTCGAAGCTGAATACAACAAGCTCGGCACTACGGCGGGCGCCTATGACGATTGGCATGAAGGCCGTGATCCGGCCGGCATCACGACCCAGGATCCAGAGCTTGCCGCGCGCCTTGATCCCGTTCGCGCGGGACGTAGGCTCGCCAACTATTTGAAAGTGATGACGCTTGAGGTGCAGACGATTGCGCGCGCGTGCGGTCACAACCATGTGCACAACCTCGAACCTGAGGATTTGTGCGCTCTGACGATCGAAGCCGCGGCCATGGCGCGCGTTCCTCTCGCTGGAACAAGTTGGATTCCCGGACACGGACAGGGCGGTTTGTAACCGCCCTTTCTTTTTGCCTGAAACACAACAGAAACGTTCAATCCTATCCGACGTGCCCCTTAGTGAAGGAAACGGCCATGACACAAGATCTCGCATCCCTGGCGAAGGACAGGGGCATTCGCTACTTCATGATCTCCTTCACCGACTTGTTCGGCATGCAGCGCGCCAAGCTGGTGCCGGCGGCGGCGATTGCGGAAATGGAGCGCGACGGTGCAGGCTTTGCGGGCTTTGCAACGTGGCTCGACATGACGCCGGCGCATCCCGACATGTTCGCCATGCCGGACGCGTCCGCCGTCATCCAACTGCCGTGGAAGAAGGAAGTCGCCTGGGTCGCCGCCGACTGCGTGATGGAAGACGTGCACGTCAGCCAGGCACCGCGCGTCATTCTCAAGAAGCTTCAGAAACGGGCCGCTGATATGGGCCTCTACATGAAGACCGGCGTCGAGTGCGAGTATTTCCTTATCAACGCCGACGGCACGGGAATTTCTGACGGACGGGATATCGCGTCCAAGCCCTGCTACGACCAGCAGGCCCTGATGCGCCGCTATGACGTCATCTCCGAGATCTGCGACTACATGCTCGAACTCGGGTGGGGCGCTTATCAGAACGACCATGAAGACGCGAACGGCCAGTTCGAAATGAACTGGAATTTCGACGACGCTCTCATCACCGCGGACCGGCACTCGTTCTTCAAGTTCATGACGAAGTCGGTTGCGGAAAAGCACGGGCTGCGTGCGACGTTCATGCCCAAGCCGTTCTCGAACCTGACGGGCAACGGGTGCCACGTGCATATGTCGGTCTGGGACAAATCCGGCATGACGAACATGTTCCTCGACAAAACCGACGACATGGGGCTTTCGGCGCAGGGCTACAATTTCCTTGGCGGTATCATGAAACATGCCGAGGGCATGGCCGCGATCACGAACCCGACTGTTAACTCGTACAAGCGCATCAACGCGCCGCGCACGCTTTCTGGAGCAACATGGTCTCCGAACACGGTGACATGGACCGGAAACAATCGCACCCACATGGTGCGCGTCCCAGGTAAAGGCCGCTTCGAACTGCGGTTGCCGGACGGTGCGGCCAACCCGTACCTGCTCCAGTCCGTCATTCTTGCCGCCGGCCTCGATGGGATCGACACGGGCGCCAATCCCGGACCGCGCTACGACATCGACATGTACCAGCTGGGACATACCGTGAAGGACGCGCCGCGCTTACCGCTGAACCTGCTCGATGCGATCCGCTATTTCGACAAGGATGCAGGCTTGAAGGCAGCGCTCGGTGATGATTTCGCGGCGAGCTATATCAAACTGAAATCGGCGGAGTGGAATATGTACGCCGCACACCTCACCGAATGGGAGCGCGAGCATACGCTCGACATCTGAGGCGGGGAGCGATGAGCGGACGTTGTCGGTCGATGGGGTCTGAACAGATGGGGTCAGGCACCGGGCTGAACCGTCCGTTGATAAATCTCGACGGCAGGGGCCCGGTGCCTGACCCCAATGCATGGGCTTGATGAGTGGTGGCCTGGCAGCAATGCCGGGCCTTTTTTTGAGAAGGTGGCGGAAGGCTGGTTTGGG
>LNFM01001382.1_pt1 | contig 55412 bp, 45 predicted proteins | sample 596031 | NCBI WGS metagenome assembly LNFM01 (sample SAMN04254537, study PRJNA301005) | activated carbon metagenome | isolation source: dual media filters at the Ann Arbor, Michigan drinking water treatment plant | place: USA: Ann Arbor
TAAAATATTATATCCCAAATTCTTTTACCAGAATTTGGGATTTGTTTTATTGGTTAATGTTGAATTAGCACATTGTTTTTTGGGATTTCTTGCCTGTAATCTTTATTTTTGCTCCCCTGTTGAGAAACAGGGTTTAGTTCTACTAGCACGGACTAAATTTTTAAAGGTAGGAGAGGTGCCTGAGTGGCCGAAAGGAACGGTTTGCTAAATCGTCGTACGGGTTACACTGTACCGTGGGTTCGAATCCCACCCTCTCCGCAAAAAAATAAATCCTGCCAATAGGCGGGATTTATTTTTAGATGAAATGTAAGTAATCAAATATTCAGAGATCATGCAGGTATGAAAAATCCAGGATCTCTGATAGCTTAAAAATTTTGAACTATTTTTCTTAAGCTTATAAGTTCCGTAAACGTATAAGTTTTTTTATTTCAAGAATATCGTTATTGCAATTGTTGATCTGCTCTTTATCCTTTTCCGCCAACGAATTTTGAAGGTCGTTAATTCTCTTGGAAAGCAATTCCTCCAGTTCTGGTAATTCCAATTTATTTAATTCTTTTCCGGTCATATCCACTAAGGTGCAATAGTCTGGCCAGTTAATAAGGCTGTCCAGTTGTGGCAGCATTCTTGACTCTTTTATATAATAATGCAAAACGTAAAGGCCAAACAACCTTTTTAACAGTAGAAAATGGCGAAGTAATAATATCAAATATCGATTTCAAATACGAAGTGAAGGAACATTTAAACTTCTTTTTCCCGGAATGGGAAAGGGCAGGAATATTATTGCCCATCCAAATTTTCTTTTTCTCAGTTGATTATATATATGACAAATAACGTAGCAGAAAAAATTCCGAAGAAAAGAAGCAAACCGAAGTTCATGACGCTGACGGATATTTTCAGTAATAATTCTATACTTAAGCGATACTATTTCAAGACACTAATAGTTGTTGGTGTTGTATGGACTTTCTTTGACTATTCGAGTTTTCTCACTCTTACATTCACCGAGAAAACAGATGAATACCCGTTTGCCCAGGCTGAACAAAGCATATTCATTCTGCGGTTGGTACTCGGTATAACAGCTTATTCGGCAATGGCCTACCTGTTGATCTTTCCATTGAAAAACAAATATCGAAAATATCCACTATGGCTAAGCTTTATTCTAAAAACTCTTGTACTATGTCTACTCACTGCTTGTTATGCTATCATTAGCTTTTATGTAATTTATTTATTTGTATATGGGGTGAACCCCGTAACTGCAAGCCAGACCCTTTATCATTATGTAGTTGAAACAACATGGCTGTTAAATTATATTGATTCCCGGTTACTGTTATACATAATCACTTTATTGATACTGGAGATTAATGAAAAATATTCGCCGGGTGTTTTCACAGATATCTTTATCGGAAAATATGTAAAACCGAAAGAAGAAAAGAGGATCATCCTTTTTATAGACTTGAAGGATTCTACCCCCACGGCAGAAAAGTTAGGACACAAAAAATATTTCTTTTATATCCGTGACTTTATTCATCATATTTCTCTTGCCCTGCTCGAATATGACGGACTGATCTATCAATATGTCGGCGACGAGATCGTTGTGTCGTGGCTCTCCAATGAGAGGAATAAAAATAAATGTATACAATCTGTAATCAGAGCCCGCCGCATCATCCAAAAGGAAAGTAGCTATTATCGCAGAGAGTATGGCATGGTGCCGGAATACCGCATCGGTGTACACTTGGGGTTAGTAATGGTAGGAGAGATCGGTATCGTAAAGAAAGATCTTACTATGAGTGGGGATGCAATGAATACTACGGCCCGCATAAGAACCATGGGAGGTGAACTCAATCAAAAATTTATTGGTTCTGCCGATTTTGTAACTAACGCAGGCCTTGAATCATGGCAGGTGGAAAGCTTAGGGCATATCGATCTGAAAGGGAAAGAATTACCAATGGAATTATTTGCAATTAAAATATAGTGATTCCCTGCTATTTCTTCAGGGGGTAATTCATAACCAATAAGACCGCCACTTTGGTGAGCCATTACACTCAAATTCATATTTACGAAGTTGGATTTTCTCCTTTACTTTTAACCTATGTCAGATATAAGTAAAATTGAATTTCTTAAATTACTCAGCGAAGATGCTGAAGCTGGAAAAGCTATACGGTATAGTTTTAATACGATCTCTAAATCATTAGGCCGCAGCAAAAATGAAGTGGATGTTTTTTTGATAGAAATGAATAAAGCCCGGTTTGTGGCACAATATGCAAAGAAAGGTGTAGATAGTTTTACGGTTGAAATAAAACAAGCAGGGCTTGATGCAGTAATGGACGGGTCATTTATTTAATTACAATGGCTCAATATTTAATTTATATTACTGCTTCTATTAAAAATATGAGGTTATTATTAATAAATTCTATTTAATCCACAAATCACATATCATACTAAAGCCATGCAATTGTTTATATTTTTTCTATTGTAGTTATCCCATCCATAAAGGCAGAAATCAAAGGATTTGCATATGCACCATAGGCATCAGTAACGGTACCTTTTTTGCCATCACTGATTTCCAATAGATATAGAATAGCATTTTCAGAAGGGTCACTGGCTCCTTCAAAGCGATAGAAATTCGTAACTTTTATTTTTTCCTGTGGATAGAAGCTTTGATCATCAGGCGATGACAATCCAGCTTCGGTTATATTAAAATCCGTTACATATCCATCTTTTCTTGCTTTTGCCAGACAAGACATAAGACTTGACATGTCATCAGCAGATTGACTAGTATTCATGATTAATAATTTTATTCGTTTCCGCCTGCATTGTTTTTGCCGATCTTGCCATCAAAAGATTTTTCTTTTTTCTTAGCTGTTGAAATGGAATGTCCTGTTTTCTTTTCTTCATCAGAAACTTTTGTACCCTCATTATAAGCAGGATCCTGTTTACTTCCCTGGTTGAATGCAGCACTACCTGCATTAGTAACTTTTTTATTTTTTGTACCCATCGGTTAAAATTTATTTTTTCTAATAAGCTACATGAAGCTTTTTGTTACTTGTGTATTTAAATTACCGCACCCTTTTTTTGTATCGATATTATTTAGTTTTTTTATAACATCAAAAACTGAAACAAAAGAAGCCTCTTACTCTCACAAGAAAGTAAAGACCAGTTTTTTAAATTTTCCTGAATATATTTCTTACACTTTTTTGAGCATCAATGGTCGTTATACCCGAACTATGAAAGGTTTCAGTAGTCCAACCCTGCCATATTTTTTTATCTGTTTCGGCGTCCATCATAGTAATAGTAACGGTGCCTTCTTTCACCGGGGTCTGGTATGTGTCATAGCCTACAAATCTTGATGGGTAATAAACGGATGACCACCTTCTTCGAACGGGATTAAAAAAATATCTTGTATAGGAATTTGAGTATACAGGTTGTTGCTCGGTAGTAACTGTTCTTTCTACAAATACATCATAACTGATATAGATGTCTGGATTTTCATTCACTACATTCCACCCCCACTTAGCCAACTCTTTGTTTACTTCGTTATGAATACTGATATCGGCATACGCTGTAGCTCGTTTGGATTCATCATTTTCACTAGCTTTTGTTTCCACCCACATATATGTTTTATAATCAGCAAGATTTACTGTATCATCTTTTTCTATGTAAGCTGGTGCGGAGCAACTTAGAAGTAAACCCTGTAATAAAGCTACCGAGGCAATTGTTAGTAAATTTTTCATATACTTTTTTAAAACTTTAATAAAAATCACACTTATGACAAATTGAATTACTTGCCCAAACTTGTTGCAAATGTTTCTTCCGAATAAAAATTGCTAAGCCCAGTACGTTAAGTTTTTATAGTTTTTAATTATAAGGGGTAAAAAGATAGCTCAAAAATGATGAGCTATCTTTTTAAAAATTCATTATGCTTCTTGTTCTTGTTCAGCAGCCCAGTTGATTTTGCCTTCGGCAATTTCTGTTAGCCCTTCATCGGTTTGTTTTTCTTCTTCCAGTGTTTGTTCTAAAATGCCTGCAGCTTCTTCATTACCGAGTGTTCTTGCCAGGCTCACCAATCCGCCATAGGTTGCAATCTCATAATGTTCTACTTTTTGAGCAGCCATAATGATTCCAACATCACGGGTCATGCTACCATCTTCCGTTTCTTCCACAATTGATTCACCTTCTTTAATAAGACCTTCCATTGCTTCACATTTTTTTGCGGTTGGCTTCTTATCAAATAGTTCAAAAACTTGTTCCAGTCTTGATACTTGTTCTTTAGTTTGGGCAATATGTTCTTCAATGGCTGATTTCAATTCTTCTGTAGTGGCCGCCTTTTGCATTTTTGGCAATGCTTTGGTCAGTGCCTTCTCAGCCCAATAAATGTCTTTTAATGAATCAGTAAAAAATTTTTCCAGCTGTGAATTTCCTTCTGCTGCACCACTTTTAGTTTTTAAAGACTTTTCGGTGCCGTTTGTTTTTTTTGTTGGCATGCTATAAAATTTTATAATTAAAATTTGAGAATGTATCACAGGCAATGTTTCAAAGTATGTGCCATTTAAAATGAAAGATGGTTGAAGGAATTATTGTTGAACTAAAAGCACATTTCAATAAAATTATACCCTCATTGGGTAAATACTTACCATGACTACTGGGGGTATCTATCTTTACTTTATAATAATATGAGCGATGCTATACTATTATTTTGGCACTAATTTTAATGATATACTAATAAAAATTACATGAACAAAATAGCTCAACAAGGCCTGCAAATTCCACTGAATAAAATTGGTAAAGCTGTAGATCTTGAACATACTGTTATATCTCCTAATGAAGAAGAGGCCATTAAAACCTTTATGAGAGCTAGTAAAAGACTATTAAATCCACCTGTTTGGAAAGAAATTTCAGGGATGTTCAGTGCTTCATTCCATTTGACAGATTCTGGGAAAGCAAATCCACATCGCCTGGCAATGGTAGGGGATTATTTGAGTATTAATTTTCCCGGTCCCGGAAATTCTGCGGGAGAAGGTTATGATTGGGTACAAGTTGCTAATATAATTGAACATTCAGATCCTGCTATCGGTGAATTTGCAATTGAGTTACATGCTTCCATCAATCCGGGTAAACCTTATGAAGGAATTGCTCATTTTTTTATGGAAGGAGCTACTTCAATATTCGTAGTCCGAAGAAAAGGTTATGCGGTTACTGCGTTCTATCATGGCAGAAACGAAGTTCCGAATACAAACAACGTTTCACTGGGTGATAAGTTGAGGAATACAATAGTAGCTGCCGGTGCAAGGGCTGGTATATCTGAATTGCAATGGACAGCATTGATTAAGGGGCTATTGGAAAAGGAGTTGTAAGCATTTCTATTTTGGCCAAATTTATTCTGTGTTTTTAGGCTTAATTCCTGTTATCATCTGTAAAAAAAAAATAGGCAAATGATTGCGGCTACTTACTTTCAATATCCTTAATTTCTTCTTTTACTTTTTTAATATCCTGCCGGATGTAACAAAAAAGATTCATATAAATATTTGCTATCCATACGAGAGAAAACCCTCCTATGATAATGCCTTTCCAACCAGCCAAGAGCAGTTGGTAGTCCGTTAGGAAAAGGAATAAAATTACAATATAGTGGGAGAAACAATATTCACAGGTGAATATGAAGAAAAACTTTCTCGTAATTACATTTTTAGACTTCGTTTTATTTTCACTATAAGTTCTAAGACCTTTAAAAATTTCTTCTTTAGTAACTGTCCAGGATATACATGCCACCGGCAACGCTAATATAAATAGCCAGTAAACTTGTTCATTGATATTCATTTGATTTTTATTCAACTACAATGGATGAAAACAACATGCCATAAATTTTTATTAAGCTTCTGAACTAACTTAAACAGAAGCAAGGTCAGAAGAAGGCATAAGATTAAACTATCTTATCCGGGTTCTCCATATGAGGTGTTATTTGCAGTAAAACAACCATACTGTATATTTTTCTGCTCAATCAATACTGCAGTTCAACTTAAATCTGCAAGGCATAGTAATTGTTTAATCCATAGTCAACTATATTTTTAATTTATAAATTCAAAGACTATGATGACAGTACAAGTAAAAAATTGGATAGTAATGAGTTCCCTGGCACTCGTAAGTTTCGCAGGGATGAGCAGTTGCGACAAAGACAATGATGATGATAACCGGAACTATACTCTTTCCGGTAATGCCAATGGCTCGCAAATGGTACCTGCTGTAACAGGTACGGGTTCGGGAACTATGACCGGCTCATATAACCCAAACAACAGAACAATGACCTACACTTCAACCTGGGCTGGACTTAGCGGAGCACCTACTTCGGCTGCATTCTATACGGGTGGAAGTGGAGTTGGTGGAACCCAAGCAGGTACTGCATGGACATTACCAGCAGGTATGACAGGTACAGGAACTTATTCTGGCACTATGGTATTAACTCCTGAACAGGCTACACAACTTACCTCGGGAAATTATTACTATTCCTATGGTACTGCGAATAATTCGAATGGTGAAGTAAGGGGACAGATGAATGCCTCGAGATAATAATCAATAAATGTAGCAATATCAGGCACTCATTATAAGCATGTAAAGAAAAGGCTTCTGTAGAAATACAGAAGCCTCTTTCATATAGCTCAAAATAATAGCGATACAATTCCACTAATATATTAAAATCAATTACTTAAATTTTATTGAATTAAGAGATTACTGAGTACCTGTTTTAATTTACCTGGTTCAAAGGGTTTGGTAAGGAATGCATCTGCTCCGCACTCTTTTGTTATTGTCTGAATATTTGCATTACCGGAATACATGACAATAGGGACTGCTGAAGTTTCGGGATTAGATTTTATTTTTCTGCATAGGTCAGCTCCGTCCAAACCATCCATATTAATATCCAGTAACACTATATCCGGTTTACGTTCTTTTATAATGGTCATTATATTTCTACCATTCGGGGAAAATATAGGATCATATCCCTCTTGTAGTAGTGTATGCTGAACAAGTACAAGCATATCCTCATCATTATCTACTACTAAAACGGTAGGCTTTATATTTACTATTTTTTCCATCCATAACCAATAACAATAATGTTGCCGAATGATGGACTGAAAAATAGCAATGAGTAAACTTTTTTTTTGTGAAGTGAAATGTTCTCCATAAATACTTAACTCAGCCTTTGCTGTAGATATCTGGCATTCTCAAAGGCATTCCCTGCGGTATTATTAAAATATACATACACTTCTTTACCGGCTGCAAGGTATTCCCGTATCTCTTCTGCTTTTTTATCCAATGCAGGATCACTGTATGATTCCCGGTAATTACCAGCTGGGCCATGAAATCTTAAATACATAAATTTGGAATCACCTGCAAATTTCGAAACCTTAGCTTTGGAAAAATCATGTAGTACCATAGTGGCATTATATTCATTCAGCAGTTCAGTAGTCTCGCCAACATACCAGCTTTCATTCCGGAATTCAATTGCCAATCGCCATTTTTCATTGGGATCAATCATTCTTATCTCTTCCAATATATTTTCCAGCTCTGCGAAATGTTCCAACCCCATCTTTCCGGGAAATTGAATTAAAAGGCAACCTTTTTTATTTCCTAAGCCTCCCGCAGCTTGCAAAAATTTGTTTATAAAATTAAGATCGCTTTGAAGGCTTTTAGCATGGGTAATCTTACGGCTTAGTTTTAACGTAAATAGAAAATTATCCGGTACATCAGCAGCCCATTTTTCATAGATGGAACGAAGAGGCGTTTTATAAAAGCTGCTGTTGACTTCGATAGTATTGAATAATGTGCTATAATAATGAAGCCGGCTTTTTAATTGATAGTCTGAAGGAAATGACATTTTGCTTCCTGGCATTTGTCCATTACTGGTTCCGATCCGTAAGCTTCCTGTCATACACCTCTTATCATTTTATGTACTTTTCTAAATATCTAATGATATGCCAGATTGAAATTGGATTTTCCATTAAGAATTTAAGTTAACCGGTTTGTTGTTGTATAACTATTTCCCCGTAGCTATTTTCAGCCTGAGGTAAGTGATCTCTTGATACAAATAGTAGCTAAAATGAGAGCCCCAAAAACAATACATACATGGCATTATCTTAGTAATTATTAAAGAATGAAAAAAAAGGAACATCCTTCTATTAGAAATTTTGAACGCTTGGCTAAATTGATGGATTCCCAATTCAGAATTCCTGGAACGAATATCCGGTTTGGATTTGACTCTATCATTGGTCTGGTGCCAGGTGCAGGAGATATTACCAGCTTTATTATTTCTGGATTTATGCTTTTAACCCTTGCTAAAAATGGAGCCAGTGGCTTTCTATTAGCAAGAATGAGTATGAACTTGATTATTGATGCAGCAATAGGATCCATCCCTTTGCTGGGCGATTTGTTCGATGTAGTGTTCAAGGCCAATCAACGAAATCTGAAACTTATGCGGGAGCATTATTCAGAAGGGCGTCACAATGGTAGTTCGATGAAAATCATTATTCCGTTACTGGTTTTGTTATTAGTAATTATAGGATTTATAATCTGTCTGATCTACAAGTTAATTAGTTGGCTACTATTTTAGTAGAACTACAATCATCATTTATCAATCAGGATTTTAAAAGTACGATTTGGGGAAAATATTGCACCATATCTCCTTTACCTCAACTGTTCTATAGAAGTAAATAGATTTTAATCGTTTTTTTTATTGCTGATAATCCGAATTCGTATAAAATCCTCTAGTTTCTCCAAGGAACATTTCGTTTATTATCTTCACGTTAACCATTCCAACTCACTTATTCTACATAAGTTTCGAATTGTTCAAGAACTATGAGAGTATAAAAGCACATCTTCTACCTGGCTGTTCTTTTACTGGCAGGGCTTTTGTAAAAGATTGAGAAAACTTATATATGGAAACTTTACAAGAAAGAAAAGAAGGTCAGGTGGCAAAATCAATAGAAAAGCAAACCTCTAAAATTCCATCGGATATTTTTTTATGGTCAGCAATAGGTACCGCAGCAGTAGCTACTGGTTTGCATTGCGCCGGAAAAAAGAAGGATGGCTTGTTTGTAGGATTACTCGTAGCACCTATCCTAATAGTGGGACTTTATAACAAATTGGTGAAAGTGAAAGGACATGATAAGAATGACAAATAAAAACTAACAAAATGGCTAATAAAAAAAAATCAGCTGCCGATACCAATGCGAAACAAAACGATCTTTCGGTAAATAAGGAATCAGGTATCAATGAATTTATGACCACCGATCAGGGGTTGAAAATTAATGATGATCAGAATTCATTAAAATCGGGTGAAAGGGGTGCAACATTGCTGGAGGATTTTATTTTGCGGGAAAAAATCACTCACTTCGATCATGAACGTATTCCGGAAAGAATCGTACATGCAAGAGGTGCAGCTGCACATGGTTATTTTGAGGTATATGAACCGATGGCAAAATATACAAAAGCTGGTTTTTTAAACGATCCAAAAAGGAAGACTCCCGTTTTTGTACGATTTTCTACGGTAGCCGGATCAAGGGGGTCAACCGATCTTGCCCGTGATGTAAGAGGATTCTCTGTAAAGTTTTATACCGAAGAAGGAAATTATGATTTGGTCGGAAATAATATGCCGGTATTTTTTATACAAGATGCTATAAAATTTCCTGATCTGGTTCATGCAGTTAAACCAGAACCGCATAATGAAATTCCACAAGCCGCATCTGCGCATGATACATTTTGGGATTTTATTTCTTTGATGCCCGAGTCCATGCACATGATAATGTGGGCTATGAGTGATAGAGCTATACCACGAAGCTATCGTATGATGGAAGGGTTTGGAGTGCATACATTTCGTTTAATAAACGACCAGGGTAAATCTGTCTTTGTAAAATTTCATTGGAAGCCTTTACTGGGAGTTCATTCTGTAACATGGGATGAAGCCACGATAATCTCAGGGAAAGATCCAGACTTTCATCGCCGTGATTTGTTCGATGCTATTGAGGCCGGTGCATTTCCTGAATGGGAATTTGGTATACAGGTTATAGAAGAAAAGGATGAACATAAATTTCCATTTGATTTATTGGATCCAACTAAATTGATTCCAGAAGAACTGGTGCCGGTACAACGAATTGGTAAAATGGTATTGAACCGTAATCCAGATAATTATTTTGCAGAAACAGAGCAGGTAGCTTTTCATCCTGGTCATTTAGTACCCGGTATTGATTTTAGCAACGATCCATTGTTACAAGGCCGATTATTTTCTTATACAGATACACAGCTATCAAGATTAGGTAGTGCCAATTTTCATGAGATACCAATAAACCGGTCAATCAATACGGTACACAATAATCAGCGGGATGGCCATATGCGGCAACAAATAAATACGGACAGAACAAGTTACTCGCCTAATAGTCTTGGTGGAGGATGCCCTTTCCAGGCAAAAGCTACAGAAGGAGGATTTACTTCGCATGTAGAAAGAATCGATGCCAAAAAAATAAGAGTAAGAAGTCAAAGTTTCTTTGATCATTTTAGCCAGGCCACTTTATTTTATAATAGCCAGTCGGAAGCAGAAAAAAATCATTTAACTGATGCATTGCGTTTTGAGTTGAGTAAAGTAGAAACGGTTGCTATAAGAGTAAGAATGCTGGGCTTGTTAAGCCAGGTAGATAAAACATTGGCAAAAAATGTAGCCATTGAATTGGGATTGACCGTTCCGAATAAACCGGAGCAACCGATTAATCATAGTATTCCAGCTGATGGAAATCCTGCGAAGTTTCAACCTAAGTTAGTTGATCAGGGAATTGAAAGTTCACCAGCATTAAGCATGGCTAATACTAATAAAGATTCAATACAAACAAGAAAAATTGCTATACTCGCTGCAGATGGTGTAAATGGAACTTCTATTCAACAGATAAAAAAGGCATTGATGGATAAAGGTGCCGTTGTTGAAATCATTGCCCCCCGATTGGGCGAAATAAAGAATGAAAAAGGGGAAGCTATTAAAGTAGATAAAAATCTACGTACAGTTTCTTCTGTGTTGTATGATGCTGTATATGTGCCGGGTGGAAAAGGAAATATTGCCGCATTAATGAATGAAGCTGATGCTATTCACTTTGTAGATCAGGCGTATAAACATTGTAAGGCTATTGCAGTAGATATTGATGCGGAGAATTTTATTGCTAAAACAACTGTAGGACAATTACTGGAAGAAAGAAAGGAGTTGCCCGGCTTTGTATATGCGACTAAAAATAAATCTCTTGCTGCAGATTTTATTAAAGCAATTGCACAGCATCGTTTCTGGGAAAGAGAAACACAGGCAAAAATACCGGCATAAAGGATGGCAAATTTCAGCGAGTATGTAGGCATCGGGGCAGGTATCCTCACTGCATGCTCGCTATTACCTCAACTTTTTAAAATAATAAAGGCGAAGAAAGCAGGAGATATTTCTTATTTCATGCTTTTTATTTTACTAACCGGAATTGGCGGTTGGGTTTGGTATGGAATCTTAAAAGAGGATTGGCCAATCATCTTAACCAACAGTTTTTCATTTTTAGTCAATCTTGTGATTATCTATTTCTCCATTCGATATAAATAGAAAAATATCGCTACAATATTTCAATTTATAGAAACAGATCAAGCAGCAAAACTCCAATCAATCCAAGAATGGAGATCAGTGTTTCCATTATTGTCCAGGAAAGAAATGTTTGTTTGAGTGACAGATTAAAAAACTCTTTGAACATCCAAAATCCAGAGTCATTTACATGAGAGCCGAATACACTACCGGTTCCAACGGCAAGCACCATTAACTCTGGTGAAACAACTCCGGATGTTACTAATGGAGTAACTACACCAGCTGCGGTAATTCCGGCTACGGTGGCTGATCCAATCGCTACTCTTAATAAAGCTGTGATCACCCAACCAAAGATCAGTGGTGGCATTTGCCATTTACCGCTGAAGGAAGCGATATATTTATCTGTTCCACTATCCTGCAATACTTGTTTAAAAACACCACCAGCAGTTATGATCAATAAAATAACGGCGATACCGGCAATGGCATCATTGAGCCACTTCATGGTGGTTTCCATATTGTTGCCTGCACGGATACCAAAGTACCACATAGCAATAAAAACGGAAAGTAATAATGCAATGGTAGGATCACCGATGAACAATATTATTTTTTTCAGTAACTGGTCAGACAGAAAATTATCAGCAATTACTGCCAGTGTAATTAATATAACAGGAAGTAATCCGATTAAAAAACTTGGAAAAGTAGCAGGTAAGACTCTGTCGGCTTTTTCATCTATTGAAAGAAAGGCTGATTTTATTTTTACTTCAACGTTCTTCAGCAAGCGACCTAAAAAAGGTCCTGCAATGATTACAACGGGAATGGCGATGATCAATCCGTAGATCAATGTTTTCCCCATATTGGCATTGAATGCATTCACTAAAAAAACCGGGCTGGGGTGGGGTGGAAGAAAGCAATGTGTAGTGGATAATGATGCAGCCATGGGTATGGCAACATAAAGTAAAGGCAATTTTGCTTTGCTGGCGATGGAAAAAACAAGTGGTACTAATATTACAAAGCCTGCATTATAATATAAAGGGATACCTATTAAAAAGCCCGTTAACAATACAGCCCATTGAATGTTTTTTTGTCCGAAACCATTAATGAGTGTGGAAGAAATTTTTTCAGCAGCACCGCCTGCATCTAATATCTTACCCAATATAGCACCCAAACAAATGATCAAAGCCAATCCTCCCAATGTATTACCTACTCCTTTTTCAATTGACTTAACTATCTGCATGGGCTCCATACCAAGGAAAATTCCGGAAAGAATAGCTACAATTAATAAGGATAAAAAAGGACTGAGCTTTTTATACGTTAAAAATATCTGCAGGCAAATGGCAAGAAATATGACAAGTAGCTCCATGTTTATTTATTAATGTGCTAGTTAATTTTATTTCAGTTTTTCCGGAACATTTAATACGGCATTCAATGCAGGTTTGGGATTTCCATTTCTATCCCATAACAAAGGATAATTGGTACGATCGGGAATGGGGTAATCATTTTTCCAGCTCATACCATCCTGCACTCCCCACAATGTTACTCTATCGATTTTTTCTTTTTTACTATAGAATATGCCAAATAGTTCTTCGTAGCGGTTGGTCAATAATGCTTGAATGCTATCTGGTAATCCTTTTGAATAGGGATCTAAAAATGTTTTAAATTCTTCCAGTTGAAATTGTTTATCACTCATTCCCTGCCCAATGATCTGCCCTTCTTTTGTCAATGGTAATACATCTACATCCAGTTCAGTGATCATTACTTTAACTCCACAGGCTGCATACGCATCGATAGCTGCTTCAATATATTCTGTTTTAGGAAAGTTTAACCCCCAATGACCTTGTATACCTACTCCATCAATACGGATGCCTTCTTGCTGCAACATTTTTACCATGCGAACAATGCCATCTCTTTTTGTGGGACGCCACGCATTAAAATCGTTGTAGTATAATTCAGTATCAGGAGCAAATTCGCTGGCAAACCTGAATGCATACTTTACTAATGTATCGCCATTTCCAAATGCATTTACCCAGGTGGTAGGCCGGTAGCTGCCATCGTTATCTATCACTTCATTCACCACATCCCATGCATGTATTTTGCCTGCATATCTTCCTGCAACGGTCTTAATGTGATTTCGAAGACGTTCAATCTGTTCTTCTTTTGTATTTGGTTTTCCACTGGCATTGGTAAAAAACCATGCAGGTGTCTGGTTGTGCCAAACCAATGTATGTCCGATGATGAACATCTTGTGTTTTTCACCAAAGGCGACGAACGCATCGGCGGGTCCAAAATTAAAAACGCCGGGTTCCGGATTGATCAAAGCCGCTTTCATACTGTTTTCTAATGTAATAGTATTGAATTGGTGAATGACGATATCCTGTGATGCTTTATCAATACCCGAAACGATCTCATCATTTACGGCAGTGCCCAATAAAAAAGCATCTTTGTAAACATCCTTTAGTGCTGCGTTCTTTTTCTCCTCCATCGTTTTGTTTGTTGTTTCATTACAATTTTCAAAACCAAGGATAATAAAACCCAATAAAATTATTCTTACAAGACTTGCTTTCATGCTGTTGAATTTTGTCAATTTTTTTTAAGCTACCGTATTGATGAGTTCTCCTATGCCATCAATTCGAATTCTTATTTCGTCGCCAGATTGTAACGTAAAATCATTGGGCGGTACAATGCCAGTGCCTGTCATAATAAGACAACCACCAGGAAAAGAACATTCACGGTAAACATAACTGACCAATTCTTCCGGAGTTCGTTTCATTTGATCTAAAGCAACAGTTCCTTCAAATACTTTATTTTCTTGCCGGAAGATATCAAGTGAAATAAGAGAGCTTTTATCCAACGGTTTATCAGTGATAAAAATGCAGGGACCCAATGCAGCACATTGGTCATAGGTTTTTGCTTGTGGAAGATAAAGTGGATTTTCACCTTCTATACTGCGGCTGCTCATATCGTTACCAATAGTGTACCCTATTATTTTCCCGGATGATGTTACGACTAGTGTAAGTTCCGGCTCGGGTACATCCCAGGTACTGTCTTTTCTGATTTTTACTTTTTGACGATGCCCCACTATTCTGTTTGTGGTTGCTTTAAAAAAAACTTCCGGTCTTTCTGCTTCATACACTTTTGCATAAAAATCTGCACCACCGGATAACTTAGATTCTTCCTGTCGTCCAACTTTACTTCGCAAATAAGTAACACCGCATGCCCATAGTTCTTGTTGGCTGCCGATAGGAGCTAATATTTCTGCTTCATTGATGCTATTTATTTTTGTGGCTTTTCCTGATTCCAAAAAATCGGTAAGCTTTAAAAAAATAGTATCATCGTTAATTAGGTTATCCCAATCGGTAATGGGAACTGTATAATATTGATTGTTGTGATCAATTAAAACGCCGGAGTTCAGTTTGAATATTCTCATTATTAGTTTCTTAGTTTAATGCGTAATACCTGCATATCGTTGGTGACATAAATAGTTTTTTCATCGGCTGATAAAGCCACATTTGAGGCGGATTCATCTAGTTTTATTTTACCTAATAACTTTGCTTCACTGTTGAATATCCAGATGCCACCGGGGCCGGTGGCAAAAACAGTTCCCTTGCTGTCTATTTTTAAACCATCAGGTAATCCTTTTAATCCTTCTTTTTCATGTAGAGTGCTGTAGAAAATTTTTCCATTAATAAGTGTATCACCTGCTACATCATAGATATACCAATTTGGTTTTTCCGGATCAGAACAGGCAATGATCAATTGTTTTTCACCCGGAAGAAATGCAATGCCGTTAGGCCTGGAAATACTATCAACCAGCAATACAACTTCGCCATTGGTTTTTACTTTATAAACACCATTCCAGGCAATTTCCTTTTTTGGATCATTATCACTTTGTGTTTCCAAACCATAGGGAGGATCGGTAAAGAATAATTCTCCAGTACTATTATATGTCGCATCATTCGGACTATTGAATCGTTTGTTGTTATAACGTCCTGCCAGCGAAATATAATTTGGTGCAGGTTTATCCAATGGCGCATCCATCTTTGCCATCTGCCGGTTTCCACACTGACATAAAACAAGGTTACCTTTTGCATCTAGTAGCAACCCATTCGAACCCATTTCACCGCCTCTTGGTATTGTATCTGTATATCCGGAAGGAGTGAGGTACACTTCTTTACCTTTCTCTTCTGTCCATTTATAAACAGTATCTCTTGGCACATCGGAGAAGAGCAGCATGTTATGTTTTTCAACCCACAACGGCCCTTCGCACCATTGAAAACCTTCTGCAATGACCTCTGCTTTTGCATTGCTGTCAATTATGACATCTAAAGCAGTATCTATTCGTTCGATGCTGCCGGTTGTTTTATAGATTGATTGTTCCACTCCCTTTTGTTTATCATTATTATTGCATGCTACGATAGTGACTAGTGCAGTCACAACAAGTAGTTGTTTCATGTTGACTATTTATGCTTGTTTAATTAATGTGAATCCCTTGTAACAACAGAACCCGAACTTCCCTGTAAGAAATCAAGATCTGCTCCTTTATCAGCCCCCATTACATGTTTGATATACATACTCACATAGCCTCTTTCAGCAGCAGGTTTTGGTGTCAGCCATTCTGCTTTACGCTTTGCTAACTCTTCATCACTTACATGCAATTGTAATAATCGTTGGGCTACATCGAGTTCAATCATATCGCCATTTTGCACCAACGCAAGATTGCCCCCGATAGCAGACTCCGGTGATACATGCAATACTGCTGTTCCGTAGGCAGTGCCACTCATTCGTCCATCAGAAATACGAATCATGTCTTTAATTCCTTTCTCCAGTATTTTTTTTGGCAACGCCATATTTCCTACTTCAGGCATACCGGGATAACCAACAGGGCCCACATATTTTAATACCATCACACAGGTTTCATCAATATCCAGGTTTGGATCATCCACTCTTTCATTATAATCTTCAATACTTTCAAACACAACTGCACGGCCTGTATGTTTCATTAAGGCAGGTGTAGCGGCTGATGGTTTTATTACCGCACCGTTTATTGCTAAATTTCCTTTTACCACTACGCAACCAGCTTCCGGTTTAATAGGAGCATTATATGTTGCAATTACATCTTCATTATAACATTCAGTATTGTTTGCAATATTATCATGATGATTTTTGCCGGTAACAGTGACTACATTTTTATGGAGTTCTTTTTTTAATTCATTTAGTATCACCGGTAAACCTCCTGCGTAATAAAAATCTTCCATTAGATATTTTCCGGAAGGCATCAGGTTCAACAGCAACGGAATTTTGCTACCGAGGGTGTCAAAATCTTCTAAATTCAATTCAACACCAATTCTTCCTGCAATAGCTGTAAGGTGAATAATAAAATTTGATGAACCGCCCACTGCTGCATTTACTTTAATAGAATTTTCAAAAGCTTCTCTTGTTAATATTTTATCGATAGTCAAATCTTCTTTCACCATTTCTACAATCCGTCGTCCACTCAATTGTGCCATTACTTTTTTTCTGCTATCAGCAGCGGGTATTGCAGATGCACCACTTAATGTTAAGCCTAATGATTCTACCATTACTGCCATAGTGCTTGCAGTTCCCATCGTCATACAGTGTCCAATGCTGCGGCTCATACAACTCTCGGCGAATTCACAATCTTCCTGTGTCATCTTTCCGGTCTTCATGTCTTCATCAAATTTCCATACATGAGTACCGCTTCCAATTGTTTGACCTTTGTAACGTCCATTCAACATTGGTCCGCCCGGAACAACAATAGTAGGCAGCCCAACACTGGCCGCACCCATTACCGTTGATGGTGTTGTTTTATCGCAACCTGTTAGTAATACCACTCCATCAATAGGATTACCACGAATGGATTCCTCCGCATCCATACTTGCTAGATTGCGAAACAACATCGCTGTTGGTTTCAACAAGGTTTCACCCAAACTCATAATAGGAAATTCCAATGGAAAGCCACCTGCTTCCAGCACACCTTTTTTTACCGATTCTGCATGGTCTCGGAAATGTGCATTGCAGGGAGTCAATTCACTGAATGTATTGCAAATGCCAATCACTGGCCGGCCATCAAACATATCGGTAGGCATGCCCTGGTTTTTCATCCAGCTGCGATAAATAATTCCATCTTTATTTTTTTTGCCAAACCAATCGTGGCTGCGAAGTTTTTTTGACATTGTTTATTGTTTTTGTTACCAGCTTTAGTTTCCTGATGATCGTACCTTGCGCCTGCCCCGATTTGAGTGATAACGAATAATTCGGGGTAGCACTCTTCCTCGTTCCGTAACCTGTCTGCCGACAGGAAGGTTCTATTCGGCTTTTATTAAAACTCTTTTCCCTGTTCGCATCGCTTCATACACAGCCTGTAAATATTTTACGTCCCGTTTTCCCATTTCTCCGGGCACAATACTTTGTTTATTATTTTTTACAGACAGTGCAAACGCATCCATTTGCCGGGTTTGCTGATTCACTGTTGTAAAATTCATGGCACCTTGCGGTGTATTTCCTTTTTGTCCATTATAATTATAGGCAGAAGTTAATTCAAATGTTCCATTGTCTGCTTCAGCTTTTAAAAAATTCATATTATCGGCATAACTTGTTTTGCCTTCTCCGATCAATCCACCGGGAAATTCAAACCGCCAGGTTAAAGATTGCTCAACTTCTTTAAATTTCTCTACCTCTGTTTTTACCCCTTCTATGGCTGTTACAGCAATAGGTTCCATGCCGGTTGTATAACACATGCCCTGTATAACATAAATGCCTACATCCATCAACGGACCGCCACCAGCATATTTTTGTGTCAATCTCCATTGCGAAGGGCCAGCCTTAAAACCAAATCCACCGCTTATCTTTTTTAGATTACCATAAATTTTCTGTGTACCCAGGCGTACCATTTCAAGATTGTATGGTTCAAAATGTAGGCGATAACCTATCGAAAGAAGTTTGTTTGCTTTTTTACTTGCAGCAAGCATTTTATCACAGTCTTCAACTGTAATCGCCATGGGCTTTTCACATATTACATGTTTACCTGCTTCAAAACCACGGATGGTATATTCTGCATGCATATTATTAGGTAGCACTACATAAATAATATCAATATCCGGGTTATCTTTTATAGAATCATAATTATCGTAACTGTATATATTTTTATCAGGTATATTATATTTTTCTTTCCATGTTGATACTTTGGACGGGGTGCCGGTAACAATTCCTGCCAGATAGCAATGCTCGGTTTGTAAAAGGGCAGGAGCTAATTGTCCTCCGGCATAACCACCGAGGCCAACTAATGCAATACCCAGTTTTCCATTTTTAGCAGACATGGTTTTTTGTTTTTTAGTTTCTTCATTACAATTACCAACAGCAGAAAGTAATGGAATACTTAAACCTGTAAGCCCTACATCATACAGAAATTTTCTTCTTGATTGTTGATGGTTACTCATAAAAAAGATTTATGGTTTACAAAAAGTTGGCATCACTACATGAAAAACAATTTCTCAACTTGGCTTGAGCTTTGCAAGTGTTGAGTAGCGAACAAAGTGTACAAGAGTACTACCGCTGAATTATTCGCTTTTGCTCAACTCGGGGCAGGCGCAAGAGAAGATGATACCTGTCCCGGATCATCAGGAAGTATTACTATCGCCCGGTCAATTCTTCTCTTGCCATTTTTTTACATGCTCAGCTACTTCAACCATTGGTGCCACCCAAATATCCTTTTCGTTTTGTTTTATATAATTCAGTAATTTCTGATGTGCAGGAATAGAAACATCTAATCCATTGCCTCCTCCCACGCCATGAAATAGAATGACCAATAAAGAATTTGTCTGTACAGCCTTCTTCACCCAGTCAATCATTTGCTCCGCTGTATGATTATTCACCATATAGCAATCTATATTGTATAAATCAATCTCGTTGATCTTACGCATTTCATTTCTTACAGCCCTTGCAGCAACGAAATCATTTTTCATTCCGCCGATAAAGGAAGAGTCTGCAATTTTCATATCACCGCAGGTAAATGCAAATGTTCGTTTTGTTTTTCCATCCAATGATTGTAGAAAAAGATTCGTCATTTTAGTTTCATCTACCATTCGCTGTACACTGTAATTGTTCAGATCGTACTCGGGTTGTACCCATTCTCTGCCTTTGCCTCCAATGCAGGGATGAAACAATGTATGATTGCCCAGTTCGTGGCCAGACGGTGCTAATTTTTTCCATTCATTCATACGGGTTTGTACCGATGTAGAAAAGGCTGTAACATAGAAGGTGGCTTTCAATCCCAATGAATCAAGTAATGGAACAGCATTATCCAGATGTTCATTGATCGCATCATCGTATGTAATGACCACGGCACATTTTTTTCCCTGCCAGGTTTGGTTTAATTGTGCAATTGCTGCTATTGATACCAGTAATTGAAACAATACAGTTATTGTAATTACTCTTTTCATTTTTTATTTAATTGCCAGCACCACTACAGAAAATGGTGGCAGCTTTATCGAAAGATTATTTTCATTGACTGTAGCTCCATTAAAGACAGCAGGTTTTACCTTGTCAGGATTTTCAAATGTATTATGGTCTTGTAATTTGCCTGATTGAAGAATTCTACCGGTAATGGTGCTTGCTGATAAACCGCCAAGGTCAATTTTAATTTCCTGTGTATTATTGGCATCCATATTCACCAATGATATATGTGTGACACCGTTTTTATCTTTAGAAGCTGAAGCTGAAACCGCTTGGATCTTTTTTTCTCCCAGCGTATAATCTTTACTTATCATAGCCAACGGAATCATCACTGCATCCTGGTGCACATTGTACATTTCCATTACATGATACGTAGGTGTAAGAACCAATTTTTCTTCTTTTGTAAGAACGACGGCCTGTAATACATTCACCATTTGTGCAAGGTTAGCCATACGTACCCGATCACAATGATTATTAAAGATATTTAAAGATAAGCCGGCGATCATGGCATCCCGCATACTATTTTGCTGGTAAAGGAAGGCGCCATTATTACCCGGTTCCACTTCATACCAACCACCCCACTCATCTACGATCAGTGCTACTCTTTTTTGCGGATCATATTTATCCATTACATCACTGTTATTTTTTACCATTCGCTCCATCTTCCAAGCCTGCTCCATGGTTCTGATATATTCATCTTCGGAAAATTGTGTAGCCGATCCTTTTTTAGACCAGTTGATAACGGAGTAATGATGAATGGAAAGTCCTTCAATTCTACGGGCAGGAATATTTTTCATAACTGTTTCTGTCCACGCATAATCTTCTGTGCCGGGGCCAACAGCAATACGAAATAATCCTTCCGTATTACTATAACTCGTCATCATCGTAGCATATTTCCTGTATTCATTAACGTAATAGTCGGCTGTCATATGACCACCACAATCCCATGATTCATTCCCTACACCCCAATATTTTACATTCCAGGGTTTGCTTCTGCCATTTTGCATTCTTGTATCCGTTAAAGAGCTGGTGCCATTGGCATGATTGACATATTGCACCCATTCCACCGCTTCCTGTACCGTGCCACCGCCCATATTTACAGCGAGATAAGGTTCGGCACCAATCAATTCGCAAAAATCAAGAAACTCATGTGTACCAAAACTGTTGTCTTCTCTTACATTGCCCCACGACATATTCTCGATGTGTTTTCTTTTATCTTTTGGACCAATTGCATCTTTCCAATGATAAATGTCAGCAAAACATCCACCGGGCCAGCGCAGCACCGGGGTTTTAAGTTTTTTCAATGCTTCTATTATATCAAGTCTAACCCCATTTATATTGGGGATTTTCTTTTGCTTATCACCTACATAAATTCCATCGTAAATACAGCGGCCAAGATGTTCCGCAAAGTGCCCATAAATATTTTTATTGATAGTATCCCTGGATTTTTCAGGAAAAAGCACAATTCGGTTTTGGGCAAACAGAAGCTGTCCGCAAAATGCTGCGATAACAATTGCGATAATATGTTTCTTCATGCTCGGTTATTTATCAGTTCTAAAAGGTGAAGCCGGAAGGCCTTCTTTATTATATAAATTTGGATTCACTGGATTATCAGCCCATGCATATCTTACATACATCGGATTTGAAATTATTTCACTCCACACTATAATTTTATCACCTTCAATTTTTGCTTTCGCCCATACAAATTTTTTATCGGCTCCTGCAATAGTGAATTCACCCAATTCTTCCCCATCATTGCTGATCAATCCGCTGCCAATATGATCAAAGGAGATAATGATTTTATTGCTTTCAATCGTGGATGATTGGTAAATAGGGCCGGAATAAACAATATTTTCTCCATAAACTATTTTTTGTGCGGCTAATGCCAATCGTTCGCCAACATCTTTTTTATTGTCAGGATGAATATCATTCCATTCTCCCAGGTCAATTGCTACAACCATTGCTGTTGCAGGCACAGATAGCGATTTTAATTGGGCTTCTCTTAATTCTGCCCACTGACTTTCTGAAGGAAGATAATTTGCATCCATAAAGTTGGGAAGCTGAACGTATAAAAAGGGAATATCAGCTTGTTGCCATTTATTTCTCCAATCTGCAATTTGTGCAGGCTGGAGTTTTGCATATTCAGCCCCCCGGCTTCCATTACTTTCTCCCTGGTACCAAAGAATTCCTTTAATGGAATAGTTGATGGCAGGTGCTACCATTGCATTGTACAGCGCAGTCGGTTGATTTTGTGCATTGATACCAACCACAACAGCACCAGTGCGGGGAAGAAATACTTCTCCAACTTTATATTGCCAGGTGCCTTTTAAGTCAATCGTATCATTGCCGGTAAATATGCAATAAGGTTTATCGGGAACAAAGCCGCCTTTGCCGGAGTTGTTGGTTACTTTAACTACAAAAATATTTTTACCTGCCTTTAGTACATCTGCTCCAATTGCATATCTGCGCTGTGGATACATATAGGTTGTAGTGCCAACCTGCTTACCATTTATATATAAAGCATCTGCATCTACAATTCTCCCTAAAAAAACTTTTGCAGGTTTTCCGATCATGGATGCGGGGATATCAATTTCTTTTCTATACCATACAACGCCGTTAAGGTCTTTTATTCCCTGGTCTTCCCAATAGCCGGGAATATTTATTGGGCGCCACTCTTTCGGAATATAGTTTGTTTCAAACCATTTTGGACTTTCCATTGTTCCTTTATCTTTCGATGCAACTGGTCTGTTTGCATTCGCAGCTTTACGATTCAGATCATTAACGTAAGCGGTGTCTTTATTTTTTTGAATAGTAGTTTGCAGCGCAGGAAATTCTTTTAAGCCTTCTTCACTTGTCCATGCTTCGATAGGCGTACCACCTACACTTGCATTGATCAAACCAATCGGTACCCGATATTTATCATAGATTTTTTTGGCAAAGAAATAAGCAACAGCAGAAAAAGGTCTTACTTGTTCTCCTATGGCAGCTTTCCAAGAGCCATCAGGTAAATCATTCTTCGGGGCTCCCAAATTGTTGCTAACTGGTACAAGGAATTGTCTTATCTCAGGATAGTTCGCTGATTTGATATCTGCGGCATAAGTTATATCATGGATGTTTAACTGGTGTACCATGTTACTCTGACCACTGCAAAAAAATACATCGCCAAATAAAATATCTTTGATCGTAATTGAATTACTTGCTGTAATTGTTAGTGTATATGGTCCACCTGATTTAACTGGTGGTAGCATAACAGACCAGTTGCCATCAGCACTGGCTTTTGTTTTGTAAATTTTACCATTAAATTTCAAACTCAATTTTTCATTCGCCGCCGCCCAGCCCCAAATTTTTAATTTTTTATCTCGTTGTAAAATCATTCCATCGCTGATCAGTCGGGGAAGTTTTACCTGTGCCACTGCAAATATTGTAAATAATAGAATGGTATTAAGTAAAATAAGCTTTTTCATATTTCCTTATTGAACCGAAATTATTTTGCTTACCACATTACTGGTTGTTTTGTTTTTCACCCCTGGCTGACCACCGCCAATGCTTATCATTAATTTTTCTTTTGGCTGATAAGCAGTTCCGCTTTCATCAATTAGGGATAATTGTTCGGGAGTTAATTTGAAGGTGATCGTTTTGCTTTCCCCGGATCCTAGTTCTATTCGCTTAAATCCTTTTAAAGCCCTTACGGGATTAAGTCCGTTCAAATTATTGTATGCAATATATAATTGTACCACTTCCTCTCCATTTCTTTTACCCGTATTTTTTACGGTAACAGTAACTGTTATATTTTTCCCTTTTGAAATAGCGGATGGTGTTTTTAAATTACTGTAAGTAAAGTTTGTATAACTCAAACCATAACCAAAAGGATACAATGCTTCTCCTTTAAAATAACGATAGGTTCTGCCAGACATATCAAAGTTGAGGAAAGAGGGCAGATCGCTATCACTTTTGTAAAACGTTACGGGTAATCTTCCGGCAGGATTGTAGTCGCCAAATAAAACATCTGCGATAGCAGTGCCTGCACTTTGTCCGCCATACCATGCATTTACAATCGCCGGAATATTTTCACTTTCCCAGGGAGTTGCAATGGCGCTACCCGTCATCATTACAAATACTAATGGCTTTCCTGTTTCTTTTAATGCTTTCATTAACGCTGTTTGCACAGCAGGTAACATTATAGTAGTACGATCACCACCATTAAAGCCAGGAAAATCCACTCTCATTTCTTCGCCTTCTAATTGTGGCGATATGCCGCCAACAAAAACAATGGCATCCGCATCTTTAACCCGATTAGTCAACGCAGTAAAATCTGTTTTTTCAAAATTGCCTGTTTTCAATCTCACATTTGCTTTACCATCACCCTGCCAGTACTCTAGCACAATTTTATAAACAGAATCTTTCTTTGTTTCTAACTTATAGGTTCTTGCACCCCAGCGATTGCGTTGCCATGCATTCAATATTTCTTTATCGTTGATCAAAAAGCGATAGCCATCATCTGCTTCCACTTCAAATGTAATATCGCCATCCTGTGCTGGGGTAAAATCGCTGCTGTATTTTGCAGAAAAATTATTTGCTCTCATAGCACCCACCATGCTTTCTCCTTCCTGCCAGAAATTATTGATTTCTTTTTCCATTTGGACGGCTACAGGTTCGCCAACCATTTCTTTATTATTGAAATACTCGGCTTTAAAACCTTGTTTGCCTTCCCATCTGAATTGATTCTTCACATCTGCATACACTAATAATGTATCATTAGTAAAATTAATTGCTTTCTCATATACCACTTCAGCACCGCTGCCTACTTTATCTTTTATTCCTTGTAATGCACTTATCACTTGCGTAGGGATGCCGTTGTAATTGCCCAATACTGCAATTGAGTTATCTGCATTTGGGCCCAATACAACAATCTTTTTTATTTTCTTGTTTAATGGTAAAGTATTGTTTTCGTTTCTCAACAATACAATTGATTGCTGCGCCATTTTCAATGCATGTGCCTTGTGTGCCGGAGCTTCCAAAGCACTAGCCGGTGTTTGCGCATATTTCACCATTGATGGCGGATCAAACATGCCTAAGCGGAAACGAATCGTAAACAATCTGCGCAGAGATACATTTAGTTGATCTTCTTTTATCAAACCAGTTTTTACTGCGTCAACTAATGTTTTGTAAACGGTCTGGCCGCATTCTACATCTGTACCATGCAGTACTGCATCAACTGCAGATGCTGTTGCATCTTTATGTGTTTTATGGTATCGATAAAAATCATCTACTCCCCAGCAATCACTTGTAACATAGCCGGTAAATTTCCATTGCTTGCGCAAAATATCATTCATTAACAGATCGCTGGCGCAACAAGGCTGTGTATTGACAGCATTGTAGGCACACATTACACCCGCTACACCGGCATTTACAATTAATTCTTTAAATGCAGGTAAGTAGGTATCCCACAGGTCATACGAAGAGGGATTAAAATTATCTGAGTGTCTTGATGGCTCCGGTCCGCTATGCACAGCAAAATGTTTAGCACATGCTGCCGCTTTTAAGTATGTAGGATCTTCACCTTGTAATCCTCTTACAAATGCTTTTCCAAGCATAGCTGTCAGGAATGGATCTTCGCCGTATGTTTCTTGTCCTCTTCCCCAACGAGGATCTCTGAAAATATTAATGTTGGGTGTCCAGTAGGTTAATCCAAGATAACGTTCGCCGGTTTTTCCTGTTGCTATTGCTTTATTGTGAATGGCCCTTCCTTCTAATGCCGAATAATCGGCCATGCGATGCAAAGAATTCGTATCCCAGGTGGCAGCCATTCCAATGGCTTGCGGGAACGATGTTACGTTAAATGGAGTTCTTGCTACGCCATGCAGTACTTCATTCCACCATTCATAAGGCAAAATTCCTAATCTTGGAATTCCCGGCGTTGCATTGAGCATTTGCGCCACTTTTTCTTCCAGCGTTAAGCGAACTACTACATCGTTGACCCTTTGTTCAACAGGAAGTTTATAATTCCACATTGGGAATGATTTATAATCCTGCGTACTTGCATTGACACTGGCAAGCATTAAAACAATCGTTATTATTTTTTTCATATATCGATAAAGAGGTTTATTTATAAACATCGTCATCATTTTTTACTTCAAACCAATTATAGGCAGCTTTGGTATTAGATGGTTTATTGTTGGAGGTGGCGTACATACTGTATATACAACCAACAAATCCACCGGCTGATTTTGTACTCAGGTATTTTGCATCAGCATTCTCTAAGAGTAGTTGCCATTTATTTTTTTTAGTCGCATAATAAAAGGTATACTTATCTCCTTTGGCTTCTATTTTAAAGAATATATCTTTTTTGATTTTGCTGCTTATTGTTTTACTTGTAACCAGTTCAACTCCTTTATACAGCTCTACTACCGGTTCCCCCTCCTTTATTGATTTACACAGGTAATAGTATGTTTTTTCATTTTGAAATAATAATAACCCGGCTTTCTCATTATCTGATTCGGGAATAAAGTTTAATGACGTAGCTGCATGTCCTTTGAGATGTGGCTGATGAAATCCTACAAAGGATGGATTCCCTTTTCCGGCACAAGTTTCCGGTCGTAGATTTAGTGAGAGTGTACCGGGTTTATTAGTAAGATTATACCATTCACTGCGAACTGTTCGTAGAAATTGGTAGCGGATGTTTAAATTATTGCTATTGAAATCATCCCGGAAAAGATAATTGCCATTGAACGGTTCTCTTTTCGTTTCAGCAATTGCATTGATGGGGTAGGAGTATTTTATTTCATCACCCCCTAATTCAAATTCAGGCCAGCCATCTTTCCAAACCACAGGGGCCATAAAAGTTTCTCTTCCGGTATTATAAAAATCTCCTTCATAAGGACGACAGCCTAAGAATATGCCCCACCATTTTCCATCTTTACCTTCTACAAAATCTGCATGTCCTGCGGTTGTGATCGGATTCTTTCTTGTTGGATCTAGCTGACGTTGAGTTAGAATAGGATTCTTTTCATAGGAAACAAAAGGCCCTTCTGGTGATTTGCTTCTGAACACAACTTCAGAATGATTGTAACCTGTACCACCTTCTGCACAAATCAAATAATACCAACCATCTTTTTTAATGAAATGTGGGCCTTCTATCCAGACTGGTTTTTTGGCCATATCAGTGCCGCCATTGATCAATAATTTTTCCTCGCCTGTTACTTTGAGATTGACTGCATCAAATTCGAACATCCGTATTGTACGATGTCCATCATGCTTGGAAATATTATCGGGAGGAATACTATTGAATACGATATACGATTTCCCATTATCGTCAAAAAATAAAGAAGGGTCAATGCCATTTACCTGCGGTAGTTTAACCGGATTGCTCCAGGGGCCTTTGGGATCTTTTGCAGTAACAACAAAATTACCCAGCTTGCTTACTTCGGTGCAAACAATATAAAATGTTCCGTTATGATAGCTGATAGCAGGAGCAAACAATCCTCTTGAAACTCCTGCACTGTCAAGGTTTAATTGTTCAGGTCTGTTTAATGCATAACCAATTTGTTTCCAGTTCAGTAAATCTTTGCTATGAAACAGCGGAAGGCCGGGATAATAGGCGAATGATGAATTGACGATATAATAATCATCCCCTGCCCGGCAAATACTCGGATCGGGGTAGTAACCAGCGAGTATAGGATTTTGGAATGATTGTGCTCTTGTACTCATCAATGAAATACATAGTAAGCTTACCAAAAAATATTTTTTCATCATGGTATTCGTCATTTAGTTATTCCGGTTTATAAGGATCTATTGTATGAATGAAACCATTTTCATCGTAAGTTATTTCGGTAACTTTTACACTTCTTAAATGTGTAATACCTTTTGATAAACTGGAGTCATGATAAAATAAGTACCACTTGTTATCAAATTCGCAAATTGAATGGTGAGAGGTCCAGCCTACAACAGGGTTTAAAATTCTTCCAGCATATTTGAAAGGGCCGTATGGATTATCGCCAATTGCATAACAGATGAAATGCGTATCCCCTGTGGAATACGAGAAATAATATTTGCCATTGTATTTATGCATCCAACTTGCTTCAAAGAAGCGTCGATCAGTATCTCCGGCAAGCAAGGGACTTCCATTTTCGTCAGTGATGATCAAATTCTTCGGTGTCTCAGTAAATCCCAGCAGATCATTGGATAGCTTTACAACCTTTGCGCACAAAGCCGGTTCGTTGTCTTTAGGTAAAAAAGCAACAGGACTTTCGGGTTGTTGGCTTTTAAAACTGCCCGTTCTCCAGCGTTGTAACTGGCCACCCCAAATACCGCCAAAGTACATATAGTAATTACCATCATCGTCAATAAACACAGCCGGATCAATAGAAAAACTTCCTTTGATAGCTTCGGGTTGTGGGGTAAAAGGACCAACTGGTGATTTGCTTGTGGCTACTCCAATACGAAAGATGTCATCATGATCTTTTGCCGGAAAGAATAAATAATAAGTGCCGTCTTTCTCAGCAGCATCGGGAGCCCACATTTGTTTATTGGCCCAGGGTACATCTTTAACATGAAGGGCAACACCATTATCAATCGCTTCGCTTTGTGGAGAGTCCATGGATAGTACATGATAATCTTCCATGGCGAAATGACTTCCCAAATCATCAAACGCATCACCGGCATCGATATCATGCGATGGATAGATATAAATTTTGCCATTGAAAACATGGGCTGATGGATCTGCTGTATAAATATCTTTTATAAGCGGCTGTGAAACGGCACGATATTTCAACTTGTCAAAATCAATATGGTCAATCGGATCTTCTGGCATGACTTTGTTATAGGTTGTAAGTAATAAGTTTTAAGTTAGGCACTACGACGTTGTCTTAAATCGCTTTCAATCTGTACTTCCATTTTTTTATTGATCTTATAAAAGAAAAGTAAAGCAGCACCCACTAAAAATGGAATAGCTGGGTAAATGCTCACTAACAGTTTGGATGCATTTACGGCTGTTGCTGTTTGGCCACTGGTACTGTTTGGTATATAATCGTAAATTCCCAATATCCAGGTTAGTAATGAGCTTCCAATAGTCAATCCCGCTTTTAAACCCACCATCATCGCTGAGAAAATAATTGCAGTAGCTCTACGATTGTTTTTCCATTCGCTGTAATCGGCTACATCTGCTATCATAGCCCATAATAATGGAATGGTAATGCCATAGAAAAACCCGTGCAATATTTGCGAGGCAAACATTAATCCGGTTGATTTAGCAGGAAAAAAATAGAAAATAAGAATAAAAAATGTGGAGATGACCAGTGCGATACCAAATACATCTCTTTTACCGTATTTATCTGCTAAAGGTTTTGATAAGGTGATACCAATTATCATGAATAAGATTCCACCGGCATTGAAAAGTCCAAAGCCTGCTGATACAGGATCTTCTCCAAAGAAATTCATGCCTATTCCTGATAAAGCATTGGTAACAGGAATAATAAATTGGGTAAGACTTTCTTTATCTACAAAGTTTTCGAAATAATAAACATATCCGCCGCCCTTCATGGCTAATGTAATAAATACAAGGGTGGTTAAAAGCAACATAATGAACCAAGGCTTGTTCTTTTTCAAATCACCTAAGTCTTCACTCAAACTTGATTTTTGTTCAGGCTTTGGAACAATTCTTTCTTTAGTGGTTAGAAAAGTTATGATCAGCATAACCGTTCCTATAATGGCCAGCCAGGTCATCACTTTTTCAATACCAGCTGCTTTATCGCCATTGCCGGCAGAGATAATGATCGAGTACATAAAAACCTGTACAAAAAATTGAGCAAACATTACCGCAACAAAACGATAGGCCGACATGCTGTTCCGTTCTTTCATGTCGCCGGTAATTACACCACTTAATGCAGAGTAAGGGAGGTTGTTTGCTGCATAAAATAAAAGGAGTAAAGTATAAGTTACAACTGCGTAAATCACTTTGCCTTTATAAGAAAAATCGGGAGTACTGAATGCAAGCAATGCAATTACACCCAGCGGAATGGCTGTCCACAATATCCACGGTCTGAATTTTCCCCACCTCGAATTGGTTCTGTCTGCCAAAGCACCAACTATTGGATTAAATGCAAAGGCAGCAATAAGTCCGACTGTAAGTGTTATTGCAGAAGCATGTTTTGCATCCAGACCGTAAATATCAGTGTAGAAATAAGCTAGGTATGTTACCAGTGTTTGAAATACAAGGTTAGCTGCTAAATCGCCAAGGCTATATCCTATCTTTTCAAATACCGTTAATTTCTGGGAAGCATTTGTACTCATGGTGTAGATTGTTTAAAAATCAGAATCCTTTTTTTTCGTTCTTTTTTGTTTCTATCACTTTGTAAAATGCTGGTTTTGGTTGTAATGCTCTGTCAAATAATAACGGATGATTGGTTCTTCCTCTAACCGGCCACCCATTCAACCAACTTTGACCATCATCTACACCCCAGAAAGTTACTCTTGTTATTTTGTCTTTGTGTTTTAAGAAAAGATTGAACAAGGCTGCATAATCATTGGCTAATTGTTGTTGTACACTATCTGGTAGTCCGTTAACGTATGGATTTAATGAGGGGTCTTCTTTCATCCGCTGACTTACATCAGCTCCTGAAAAATTTCTGGGTAACACTTCAATGTCCACTTCTGTGAACATTACTTTTAATCCCAATGCCGAGTATTCCAAAATACTTGCTTCAATATCTTTGAATGGAACCTTGCCTGCATGCCAATGTCCTTGAATACCTACGCCATCAATACGAACTCCCGCCGCCTGTACTTTCTTCACTAATGCAATACATCCTGCCCGTTTTGCTGGTTGCTCATTATTATAGTCGTTATAATAAAGTTCAGTATTGGGTGATGCAACTGCTGCTAACCGGAAAGCTTCAGTTACAAAGTTGTCGCCCAGTCTATCTAAGAAAATAGATTTACGCATGGTGCCATCCTCATTCAGTGCTTCGTTCACCACATCCCAGGAAAATATTTTTCCGCTGTAACGACCAGCTACGGTATTGATGTGATTGGTGAAAAAGGTATTGAACGAATCCACATTTTTAATATTTCTTGCAAAAGCCGGTAACTGGCTATGCCAGACAAGTGTATGCCCATTGATCTTGATATTGTTCTTTTTTCCGTACTCAATCATTTTATCAGCTATGGTAAAATCATATTTATCCCACTGTGGGTGAATGAGCTCTGCCTTCATAATATTTTCCGGAGTGGCGGAATTAAATTGTTGTTTTATCAATGCATCGACTTTCGGATCCCTTTCTTCAATTTGTGCGGTATTTAAAGCAGTACCGATGGCGAAGTCATTTTTAAAAACCTCCTTTAAAGAAGTTAAAGAAGGCATTGATGGTGCCCCTAAGTTTTTTTGACTGCTGGCGCAAGAGGCCAGCAATAAACTAATGCCGCATAGGGCCGGAATAAATAATCGCTTTATCATTATTTTATTTTTTCTGTTGATACAATGTTTCAGGTGGACCTAGATAACTTTGTTTTACGCCTCCAAAATCCAATACTATTTTTTGCAATACCACAGCCGGACTCACTACCCAATATTTTACAATATGCTTACCCGGTTTCAATATTTTGTGTTTGCTTGATTTAATGATTATACTTTCTGCCACCCATTTGTTCCAGATACCACTGATGCTGTTTTTATCTTCTTTGTTGATGCTGAAAATTTGCGGTGTCTCATCATCAATTGAAATGGCATATTGCAAACCTTCTACAGCATTATAAAAATTTAAGGTAGGTGAGAAATAACAATTTATGGTTACATTGTCTTTACTATAAGTATAAATCTCATATTGAAGATGTGCTGATGAGCCACCCGGTATTTGTTGATTGGCAGTAACCGGAAAACTGGTAATAGCTGAGCCTGTTCTTCCATGGTCAGGTAAAATTTTCCAGGTAATTCCTTTACTGTTAATTGCTTTGGTGAAGTGATTTGCTGCTATTGAAACTCCACTTTCTTCTTCCTCGTAAAAGACATTTCCTTTTACATCGTTAGGAACTTTGGCAACAATTACATCCGTTATGCCAAAATTTTTATTTTTAATAATAGAATCATTTGAGACATATTTTACTTCAGGCATTTTTTGCTTTACAGGTTGTTGCCAATAAGTATAGCCAATATGTGTCTGGCTCATAATATGATTCCACTTGCCATTGTTCAATTGATGGTATGCAAGTGTGATCAATGAATCGTTCATGTATAGTTGATTTACTTTACCTGCATACTCATTGGCTTCTGCCCATTTGTTTTTATAAGCTTCTTTGTTAAGTGCCACATTGTAATACATTTCATTCAGATTAGCACAGGCTTTTATAGGGTGTAGTACCAATTGAAAGAAAGCATCCCGGTATTGAGATGGTAGTTGGCTGTTTACTTTTTCTGCCCTTACAAGTAAATTGTTGTATTCAGTTACAACATTGTTCCATTCATTATAATTTAAACTATAGGTATTTGCATCAAGCAGTTCAGGTTTTCTTCGCCCATTGTATTTTGCATAACTAGCCAACAAGTCTGCAATTTCTTTTGCATATGCTTTACCAAAATTACCTGCTGACCATTGTTGTGAATACTTTTGCAAATCACCTGCTCCAATCTTCTCCGGGTTCCATGCATAATCTAAAAAGAAAGAGATAGGGAATTCCATTGGCTTAATGTCGCCTACATTTACAATCCAAATTTCCCTGGCTTTATATTCCCATGCCAGGTGCATTTGTTCCCATATTCTTGGAAGCGGATTTGTATTTAGCCATTTATAATTTCTTGGACCACCTACATAATCAAAATGATAATAAATTCCGTAGCCACCTTTTCTTGGCGCATCGGTAAGCTTTGGTAGTTTTCTTAAGTTGCCCCAGTTGTCATCACACAATAAAAGTGTAACATCATCTGGCACCCGCATGCCTTTATCATAATAGTCTTGTACCTCCTTATATAAAGCCCATAACTGTGGCGTTTGGGAAGCAGGTTTGCTGGTAACATCTGCAATAATTTCCCGCTGATCTTTTACAATTCTTTCTAACAGTGCTGTTGCTGTTTCTCTCGACATGGGTTCATCACCATCGCCTCTCATTCCTACACTCACAATCTTTTCATTCCAGGCTCTCTCCATACCGCTTTTCCAAAATTCTTTTAATCCTTTTTCGGTACTGTCATAATTCCATTTTTGTTTGTTACCATATCTTCTCCATTCATCATGTGCTCTCATTAGAGGCTCGTGGTGAGAAGTGCCGATCACAATACCGTATTCATCTGCTGCTTTTATATTCAAAGAATCATCATCATAAAACGCATTACCCCACATGGCAGGCCAGATATAATTTCCTTTCAAACGCAATATCAATTCAAAAACCTTCTCATAAAATTTATGATTAAAGCCGCCGAATGTTGATTTGCTCCAATTGGACAGCGCAGGAGCTTCATCATTGATAAAAATGCCACGGTATTTTACCTTGGGTAAATCAGTAATAGAAATATTTTTCTTAATGTAGATCGTTTCTTTCTTTTTAACAGGTACGTCTGCCCACCAATACCAGGGCGATACACCGATTTGTTTTGATAATTCAAATACACCATAGGCGATTCCTCTTCTATCGCTGCCTGTAATAACAATTGCATTTGAAATGCCACTAAAAGGATTGCTAATGGTTTGAATAGAGTAAGCTTCCCATTTATTAGTTAGCGAAACCGTTTTTATTTTATTTGTTTTTGCCACTGCCTGGATAAGGGATGATTTCTCCAGCGAACCAATTATTATAACTGTAGTTGCTTTATTCGGAAGACTGGACTGTAGTATTGGTTTGTTACCGGTAATTGCTTCAATATCTTTTTGTAAAAACCCAGCTGCCAAATTAACCAATGAAGTATCATCTTTGTCCACACAAATAACAATATTGCCCAATGCAAAAGTATTGGCAGATAATTTTTCTCCTGTTATTTGCTGGCTTGTGGCTGCAAATACAAGAAAAAGGCAACACAGTGTTATAAAACTACTTTTCATTTCGTTCAATTTAGAACCCAATGCTATTCCCACCATCAACCGGTAATACAACACCGGTGATATATTTAGCAGCATCACTTGCTAAAAAATAAACTGCTTCACCAATATCAGCTGGCTGTCCCATGATGCCCATTGGTGTTCGTCCAAATACTTTTGCTTTTCTTTCCGGATCGCTATCCAAAGCTTTTGCTGTCATTTCCGAATAAATAAACCCTGGCGCTATGGCATTTACCCGAATTCCTTTTGGAGAAAGTTCAACGGCCATGGCTCTTGTCATGCCATCAATAGCAGTTTTGCTCGCCGTATAGGCAATCACTTTTGGTAATCCATATTGTGCTGCCATGGAGCTGATATTGATTATACAACCTGATTGTTGCACCAGCATTTGTTTAACTACTTCTCTGCTGATGCTGAATACCGCCGTAAGGTTTGTAGTGATGATCTTTTGAAAATCTTCATCCGTAACATCGGTAAATTCTTTTTTCATATTTATACCGGCATTGTTGACGAGAATATCAATCTGTCCAAATTGTTTAATTACATCTGTAATAAATGCCGGAATAGAAGACAAATCACTTACATCGCAGGGCATTGCATAACAAAGGGTACCAAGTTTTTCTTTTGCTGTATCCAACTTTGCTTTATCTCTTCCTGCAATGATGGTGGTGATTCCATGTTGAATAAATTTTTCTGCAATGGCAAAACCAAGACCAGAGCCACCACCAGTTACGATGGCAACTTTTTTGTGAGCTGTTGTCATTTTATAAATTTCAGTTTATTCGAATCACATTAATTGCCTGGAGCAAATGGAAACCGTAAGCTCTTGTAATACTCCAGTGATTTGTCAGGCTTTTCATAGTGAGAAGGGATTGGCATTTTGCTGAATGTCTGAAAGTATAATAAGCAGGCATTTCTCCACCACACGGCTTCGCTATATTGAATGCCTAATAATTGTTTTACATGTTCGAACCGGTCTACATCTACAAACTGTTTTAATCCATTCCAGTTTTTTTGCATTTGCTTTACCCTTTCAGCCCCGTTATAAAATTGATAGCAGAGTTCATCCCAAAGTGTTCGGCCACTTTTCATTTTGAAATGCCAGGATACATGATGAAACCACAACAAATATTTTTCGTCGCAACTGTTGATCTCTTCCCAAACTTTTCTTGCTTCAGGAAAGTATTGCGCTATAGCATTGCTACCAGAACTAGTTCTGTTGAAGCCAATGCCGGCACTATCTGCTTTGTGATAATATACAGGATTCCATTCGGGCCTGTTTAAATTACTTACCCAGGGAGCAGGGCCATAATGATGGCCTGTACCCATTATATGATGTAGGCCAATTGGATTTGAGTATTGCACCATTATATCCCGACTTTCCAGCATCATCTTTCTTGCATTTGTAATAAAAGAAGCATTATTAGTAAAAGTCATTCGGAGCCACTCATCCGCAATTTTTTCGCTGGATAAATTATAGTCCCAGTTCAATCTTCCCAATGCATACCAGTTGGCTTGTGCAAAAGGATGACCGCACCAGTTAATGTCATTACCAATATTGGAAACACCAGCCATGCCATTTAATGAATGTTTATCAATACTACCATCAATAACTTTGGCAACAGTACTTCCCTTGCCATTACTGTAGGTGTCGCTATTTAATACTTCTTTAAAAAGAGGGGCTAAATAAACAAGGTTAGTAGCCTGTCCTAAATATTCCTGTGTCACCTGGAACTCCATCATTAATGGGGTTTTTGGCATGGCACCGAATAATGGATGAAATGGTTCTCGGGGCATAAAATCTATAGCACCGTTTTTTACCTGCACCATTACGTTATTTCTGAATTTTCCATCTAACGGAACAAAATCATCATACGCTTGTTTGTGGCGATCATCGGGATTTTCTGCTGCATATACAAATGCCCGCCATATTACGATGCCTTTAAAAGGTGCAACAGCATCGGCTAACGTATTTGCACCATCAGCATGGGTACGTTTATAATCCTGTGGTCCCGGTTGTCCTTCGCTGTTCGCTTTTACCAGAAAGCCGCCAAAATCAGGGATGTAAGAATAAATTTCTCTTGCTTTTTCTTTCCACCAGTTGCGAACTCCTTCGTCTAATGGATCAGCCGTTTTTAATCCGCCAATTTCAATTGGAGCACTAAATCGGGCAGTTAAATAAACTTTTATACCATATGGTCTGAATGTATTGGCGAGTGCTGCTACTTTACTTAGATATGGAGCAGTAAGAATAGTAGCATTGGCATTTACATTGGTAAGCACTGTTCCATTAATACCTATCGATGCATTGGCTCTGGCATAATCTATATAACGTTTATCAATAAGGCCGGGTAATGTATGCCAGTTCCATAAGGAAAATCCAGCATAGCCTCTTTCAACTGTTCTGTCTAAATTATCCCAGTGATTGAGAAGTCGTAGTTGAAGTTTTGGTGCAGAAGTGAATTCTAATTTGTCAATAGGATGTTCGGTTTGAAGTAGTCTAAGAAAATGAAATACTCCATACAATACACCAATATCGGTATTGGCAGTAATATTGATTTGAGATTTCCCTTTTATATTTCTTTTAGATATAACAAAGCCTTCGCTACCAATTTCTTTAATTGTGATTGTAGGAGAAGGTCCAGGAGTTCCGAATAGTCCAATATTTCCAATTACAAGGTTGCCATCAATTAAAGAATCATTAAATAACGGAACTTGATTAAGCATTCCTTCAGATGCTTTTATTAATTCATCCTTTACAATCTGCATAGTTGCTGAGTTACCTTTTATTGTTATCTCTTTTAATAAAGACTTATAAGATGTAAGCAGTGATTTATTTTCAACAGCTTTATATCGCATCCATAGATCATACCCGTCTTCTGCAAAAAGAAAAGTAGCAGATGCCAATAGCAGTATAGACAGCAATAGTTTTTTCATAACAGCATTAACTTTTTTCGGGTTTGATTGGTTTTCTCAGAGATGATTTGCGAATAATTAAGTCAGATCGTACAACAATTGTATTGGTGTGTTTAATATTCGATACACCTTTTAAATGATTGATCAGGTTGCGGGCCGCAATTTCTCCCATGTCAATACCAGGATAGTTAACTGTGGTCAATTGTGGTTCTATTATTTTGCTAATAGCATCATTGTTAAAACCAACCACGGCAATATCTTCCGGAATTTTAATTCCGTTTTCTTTTAAGGTACGCATACAAACGGCTGCAGAGAAGTCGTTGGTAATAAAAGCTCCGTCTGGAAGCGGCTTCATTTTCAATATTTGCAAAGCGGCTTCTACACCGCATTGTTCACTCAGGTCTTTTATTAGCACCCGGTGTTTATCATAGGGGATTTCATTATCGTAAAGAGCATCTGTGTATCCTTTATGACGTTGCGCATATACGTTACGTTTCAGATTGGCTGTTACCAGTACAATCCGTTTGCACCCTTGGTCTATTAAATGCTGGGTGGCCTGATAGCCGCATTTATAATTATCAATAATTACTTTGGTGCTTTCTGTATTTTCTTCTACCCGATCAAAGAAAACAACAGGAATGCCTTTTTCTTCAAACGCATCGTAATGTTCCAGGTCTTTTGTATCAAAGGCTAGAGAGGCGATAAGGCCATCTACTCTTTTGTGAAAAAGGTTAAGTGCATTCGCCGCTTCTTTCTCAAAACTTTCAGAGGAGTGTGCAATAATAAGGTCATAACCTGCTTCTGTAGTTATTTTTTCAATGCCTGCCAACACGGAGGTAATAAAGTTACTATTCAATTCGTGTACAATAACGCCGATGGTATTGGTCTTTTGTTTACGAAGACTACTGGCAAATGTGTTATGACGATAGCCTAATTCCTTAGCCGCTTCCTGAATCTTTTTCCGGGTGTTTTTATTGATAGATGGATTGTCTTGTAATCCACGGCTTACAGTGGCTGATGATAGTGCCAGTTTCTGAGCAATATCATAAATAGTGACCTCTTTTTTAGGCTTCATTTGCAATCGGTTGCAGCTAAAATACAGAAAATACTGTGTAATAAAATTATGGAAACAGGTTTACAATAGAAATATTATTTTTTATCTGGAAATTGGTTAACTCACATTTTCATAGGGAGATTTGAGTAAAAGTTCCTGTTTGTGTATTTTATATAAACAAACAGAGAAGCAAACATGGTATTATATATATAGTATCATTTTTTATGGGGAAATAAATTTTAGAAAAAAATTGCAATCGGTTGCAACTTTTGAAAAAAATCCTATATTCGTTTTGCGATATAGAAAAAGTGACGATTGTCTAGCTCCTATTCAGTTTTTTATGCCAAGCTGCTATATGATAAAAGACGGGTTTAATTACCGGGATTATCCCGCAGTGCCTGTAATTTCTATTACTGTTCATCAGCAGGGTTTATCTATCACTCACTCACTACGACTTATCAGCGACGCATAGTTTGCAATTAAAATCAACCAATCACTGCAATTATATTCATCTAACAAAACCTCTTTTACTTGCCAAAATGAGAAACATGAAAAAAATAATCAAACAAAAACAAATGCTCCCACTAAAAAAACTGGGGTCGAAACTGTTGATGTTTACGACCGCAATACTAGTGGTATTGCTGGCAATGCCTTCAACGGTATCTGCTCAAAACAACACTATTACCGGAAAAGTAACGAATGAGTCTGGTGTAGGTGTAGCCGGTGCTACCTTACAGGTTAAAGGGAGCTCTACTACCACTATCACAGACAACAATGGAAATTTTTCAATTGTTGCCGCGAAAGGAGCCACTCTTATTATTTCTAATGTAGGTTTTACTGAACGGGAAATAAAAGTGGGTGACGACAACCAAATTAACATTCAATTGCAATCCAGTTTCAAGGATATGGGTGAAGTAATTGTAGTTGGTTATGGTTCGCAACGTAAGGAAGCTATTACAGGTTCGGTTGCTTCAATTGGTGGCGACAAGATGCGGGAAGTTCCTGCTCCTAATATTTCACAAGCCATACAAGGACGTTTGGCTGGTGTGGAATTATCACAAACTTCGACTCGTCCGGGTGCTACCATGCAAATCCGTATCAGAGGTACAAGGTCATTGAGTGCCGATAATAATCCTTTAATAGTTCTTGATGGGATACCTTTCATAGGTTCAATTGCCGACATCAACCCCAACGATGTAAAAAGTATTGAGATCCTTAAAGATGCTTCTGCAACTGCTATTTATGGGTCTCGTGGTGCAAACGGTGTTATACTTATTACAACGGATAAGGGATCTAAGAACAGAAAGCCCCGCATAAACTATAGCGGTTATCTTGGTTCACAAGAAGTTTTTGCTAAATATCCAATGATGGACGGGCCTCAGTTTATTAAACTCCGTGCTACTGCTGGATTATATACCAACGGACAGGATGAGTCAGACGAAATAAATACCGATTGGCAAGATTTATTTTACAGAACAGGGATAGTTACGGATCATAATGTCAGTTTATCGGGTGGTTCTGAAACCGGCAGCTATAATTTTGGTGCTGGCTATCATCATAACCAAGGAGTAATACCAACCCAACTTTACAAACGCTATTCATTGCGTGGATCATTGGATCAGGCTGTGGGAAAACATTTTCGTTTTGGGTTTACTACTAATACAAATTTTAATAAAAGTGAAGGAAACCAGGTTGGTTTATATAGTAACTTAAGCATGTCGCCTATATCCACTCCATATAATCCTGATGGTACATTGAAAAGATCTATCCGGATGATATTGGACAACCAATATGTTTTTACAAAAGATCATGTGGAGAATTTAAGAGACAATAGCCAGTGGATTAACGAAAACCGTGGTTTTGCATCTTACAATGCTATTTATGGGGAAGTGAAAGCTCCTTTCCTTGATGGTTTAAAATATAGAGTAAATCTAGGTTTGGATTTCGTTCAAACTACTGGCGGTTCATATACTGGCCCAGGAGTAGGCGATGGTTTAAATCCTAATACGGTGTCAAATGCAGCGGTTGATAATCGCCAAACCAATCACTGGACATTGGAAAACATTCTTTCTTACGACAAAACTTTTGGTGGAAAACATACAGTGAATGCGGTGGCATTGTATTCAGCAGAACAAAATAAATACAATCGGTCAAATATGTCAGCCTTGGATATACCTGCTGATGCGTTCCAATATTATAATCTTGGCCAGGCTAATGGCCAGTTGACAATTAACCCGGCTAATCAGGATTATCAATTATGGGGATTAATGTCGGCGATGGGTCGTGTTATGTATTCTTACGACAATCGCTATATGATTTCAGCTACTGTACGTTCAGATGCTTCATCCAGGTTAGCAAAAGGAAAACAATGGAATACCTATCCTGCTGTTTCTGTAGGATGGAATATCGCTAATGAAGCATTTATGAAAAATATCACTTTCATAAATAGTTTAAAATTGCGTGCAGGGTTTGGACAAACCTCTAACCAGTCGATTGCTCCATATTCTACACTTGGACAATTAAGCACAAGACCTTATAATTTTGGTCCTACGAATTATGCAACTGGCTTTTTTGTTTCAGCACTACCCAATCCTGAACTAGGATGGGAGTTCTCTAAAACAGTAAACTTCGGTATTGACTTTGCTATCTTAAAAAATCGTTTGTCTGGTACTATCGAGTATTATGTTACAAAGACAGAAGATATTCTTTTAGGTCTTGGTTTACCTCCTACATCAGGTGTGGGAAGTATTGCGTCTAATATCGGTGCTACTCAAAACAAAGGGTTTGAGCTTGCATTAAATGGTACAATCATCGACAATAAAAATGGTTGGACATGGGAAGCTGGTTTTAACTTCTATACCAATAAAAACAAATTGGTATCACTTGCCTCCGGACAAACAAGAGATGAAGGAAACTGGTGGTTTGTTGGATATAATATCAATGCTATTTTCGATTATAAGCGTATTGGTTTATGGCAGGATAAAGACCCTTATCGCAATATTCTTGAACCAGGCACAGACCAACAGATAATAGGTTCAATAAAAGTGGAATACACAGGTGCTTACAATCCTGATGGCTCACCAGTAAGAGCAATCGGAACTGCAGACAGACAGATTTTCAATGTAGATCCTAAATTTCAAGGAGGCTTTAATACCCGTGTAGCTTATAAAGGATTTGATTTGGGCATTGTTGGTTTTTATAGAAATGGCGGTATACTATTTAGCACCATTCATGGATCAAACGGTTATCTAAATTTATTGAGCGGACGTAGAAACAATATCAATGTTGATTACTGGACACCTGATAATACCGATGCTAAATATCCGAAACCAGGCGGTATCATAAGTAACGATAATCCAAAATATGCCAGCACACTTAGCTACTTCGATGGTGGGTTCTTAAAAATCCGCACTATTACACTTGGGTACGACTTTAGCAGAAGCCTTATAAAAAATCCTGATCTTAAAATGAGGATGTATGTTACTGCTCAAAATCCATTTGTAATGTTCTCCGAATTTCATAAAGAATCGGGATTAGATCCTGAGACTAACTCATTCGGAAACGAAAATGCGTCAGTTAATCTTAGTCAAAATTTGAGGCGTATCCTAACAGTAGGTTACAATACTCCATCAACCCGCAATTTTATTGTTGGTGTTAATTTGACATTTTAAAACAAACGAATATGAAACATATACAAATAAAATCTTTTATTGCTACGGCCCTGTTTATGCTGATTTTTTCTTCAGGTTGTAAGAAAATTTTGGATGAGCAGCCCCGCAGCACTTATACACCGGAATTTTTCAAAACTGAAAAGGGTGTTCAGGGAGGTGTTACATCAATGTATGGTCACTTACGCTTTATTTATGGGCAACCTTATTATTACAATTCTTTAGAAACTGGTACCGATGAATATACATGGGCACAAAGTGCGGATGCTAACTTCAGGGATATGGATTATACAGGTGTAGGCAACCTAACTGCAGCCAGTAGCCGTTCTGATGCTTTATGGGGGACTGCGTTTTCCAATATTAATACAGCAAGCGGTATTATAGAAAATGCAGCTGCTGTGAGTTCTATTCCTGCATCATTAATAGCTGAAGCAAGGTTTTTCCGTGCTTTTGATTACTTTTTATTAGTACAAACATTTGGTGGTGTACCCTTAGATTTAGGTGCTGGAGAACTTAAATTCAATACTACTGCGTCAAGAAAATCTGTACGGAACACAGTCCCTGAAGTTTACACCAAAGCAATATTTCCCGACTTACTGATAGCAATAAACGATTTGCCAGTTACCGGTAGGGTTACAGGGGGAGCAACTAAAACGCTGGCACGTCTATATCTGGCGAAAGCTTATTTAACCTACGCCTGGTGGTTACAAAATCCTAATAACATTCCTACATACCCGGCATCGGCAAGAACTGATCCTGATGGTCAGACTGCAGCTTTCTATTTTCAAAAGGCTTATGATATAGCTGTGCAAGGCATAGACAATCCAGGTTCTTTTGGTTTAGAAAATACATTTTATGATTTACATGTAGGAGGTAATGATCGCAATAAAGAAATGATGTTATATGCCGATCATACGCAGGAAAATGAAACTTATAATGGTGCTTGTCTTAATTGCTTTGACAGTGAATCTGGCAATGGCCGCAACGGAGCTTTTTGGATGGTTAACTGGAATTATACTGTAATCAGAAGTGCTCCAAACCCTGATGGAACTGGTAGTGCGGTTAGTTCCGTTCAACGGGAAGCTGTACAGGCATTAGGCCGTCCTTATACTCGTATGGCACCTCCTATTGGAGTTTTCACAAATACATTTGCAGAAAAAACATTGGATGCCCGTTACGATGGTACATTTACAACTGTTTATAGGGGCAACTGGCCTAAAGGAGGAACGCCTAATCCGGTTCTATATAATGCTAATGATCTGCCGATCACCCCGGGTCAACCTGTGTTGAGTTTTCTGGAGGATGAATCAGAAACACCCAATATTGTTTATCCTTCCGGAGCTAATTTTCCGGGAAAAACATCCAATAATGTTGGCGCTGGTAGATTGCCCGGCAGAGCCGATTTTGTTATTAACCCCCGTGGTATAAGTCGGATTGTTTATCCGGGTCTTTGGAAGTTGGGAGTTTATCGTACTGATAATGGTACAGGACTCGGTCAGCCAAACGCTACCAGTACTCGTCCATTTAAAATTGCTAAATTCTCAGAACTATATTTTGTAGCTGCTGAAGCAGCCGTAAAAGGTGCAACCACAGTGGCCGGTAAAAGTGCAAGGGATCTTATTAATGTAATCCGTGCAAGGGCAGGGAAATGGAAATTTTCCAATAAGAACAATGCTGCATTTGTTGCAGACAACAGTGCTGCTATGGTGGCTGCTACTCCTGTCAATATTGATATCAATTATATTTTGGCGGAACGTTCCCGTGAATATTTTGGGGAAGGACACCGTTGGTTTGATTTAGTTCGTACTCAAAAATGGAATGAGCTTGCAGGTACATACGAAATTGGTGCAGCAACTTATGGAAGTCATACACCACAAACGTTTACACGTACTATTCAACCATATCATTATCTCCGTCCTATTCCACAAGGGCAACTTGATGGAATGGATGCAACGCCTGAGGAAAAAGCTGCTTATCAAAATCCAAATTATCAATAGAAAATAAACATTCCTAAGGTTATATGGTTAAAATAAAAACCGGGAATAAGTTTTCAATTATTCCCGGTTTTTTAAATTTCTATGGAAAGGAATAATGCTTGATTAATATACTAATGAGGTAACATTTTTTGAATGCGGGGAGTAATTAATTATAAGTGGTTTGTTTTTTTTGCAGTAGTGATTGTTATCGCTTCTTGCAAAAAAAGCGATTCGTCAGATTTTCCACCCCCACCACCGGATAATACCACTATAAAAGAATCTACTTCATTTACAACAGGTGTAGCTATCAACTACAACCTCATGAAAAATAATTTGACCTACTCAAAAGTTGTTAAAAAACATTTTGACAGAGTAACATTTGAATATCAAATGAAACATGCTGCTAATGTGCAGAACAATGGAATGTATAATTTTACTAATTCCGATGAATTGGTGAGCATTGCCCAGGCTGCAGGTCTTGAAGTATATGGGCACACATTGGTATGGCACCAAAATAATAATGGAAACTATTTACGATCATTGACATCTTCAGGAAGTGCTTTAAATCCTGTATTGGTAAAAAATGCCATGCAGGATTGGATCACTACAGTAGTTACGAGATATAAAGGAAAAATAAAGGCATGGGATGTGGTAAATGAAGTGGTTGACGAAACTGGTAATTTTAGAACAGGAACCAGCACTAACGATGCTTTTTATTGGTACTCGGTATTGGGCTCTTCCTACATAGCGGATGCATTCAATTATGCCCATGCTGCAGATCCTACTGCTGTATTATTTATCAATGATTATAATCTTGAATCGAGCCCTGCAAAACTAAGTGCAACTATTGCATTGGTAAACCAGCTAAAGGCTGCTGCCGTACCGTTACATGGAATTGCCACGCAAATGCATATCAGTATTAATACGCCTGACACCAATATTGATAATATGTTTGCTCAACTTGCTGCCACAGGATTGCAGGTGCATGTATCGGAGTTGGATGTCAGGATTAATCCGGGAAACGTCAGTCCGTTTACTATAACTCCGGCATTATTGGAGCAGCAAGCACAAAAATATAAATATGTAGCTCAGTCGTATAGAAATAACGTACCCGTAGCACAACGCTATGGGATTACTGTATGGAATGTGACTGATGCTGACAGTTGGATAGTTACCAGCATGGGACAGAATGATTTTCCCTGTTTGTTTGATGCTGATTATAATAAGAAACCGGCATTTAACCTTTTTGTTAGTGGATTAAAGCTATGATCTTATTATTTACAATTTTTCTCGCAGAGCAGTTCGTATAGCAATCGAAAGGAAGGGTGAATTCTTTCACCTTTCCTCTTTTAAACTTTACATTAAATTCGATAAAAATTTTATTTATAAATGCTACTATTGGGAATTGATCTTGGAACATCTTCAGTTAAGGTTTCTGTGGTAGACGCAGTTACCCAGACTACGGTGGCAGCTGCTCATTATCCGGAGACAGAAGCTGAGATCATTTCTGCACATCATGGTTGGGCCGAGCAAAGTCCCGATCAATGGTGGGAAAATGTGAAGCAGGCGATCTTAAAATGTCATTCCACCGAAAAATATGACCCACTTGGTATTGGGGCGATAGGCATTGCCTATCAAATGCACGGTTTGGTGTTGATAGATAAAGATCAGCATGTGTTGCGTAATTCAATCATTTGGTGTGATAGCAGGGCTGTGGAAATTGGTGATAAAGCCTTTCATGAAATTGGCGAAGAAAAATCATTAGCTCATTTATTGAATTCTCCCGGAAATTTTACGGCAAGTAAATTAGCCTGGGTAAAAGAAAATGAGCCGGCTGTTTATAAAAAAATAGATAAAGCAATGCTGCCCGGCGATTTCATTGCTATGAAAATGACCGGAGATGTTACTACTACTATTTCTGCGTTGTCAGAAGGGATTTTCTGGGATTTTAAAACCAATAGCTTGTCAGCAGATGTGCTAAACTATTTTGGATTTGACAAAAAATTATTTCCTGCCATTCATCCGTTGTTTGCTTCGCATGGATATTTAAAAGACACAGTTGCTTCCCGGTTATCGTTGAAAAAAGGAATACCTGTTTCGTATAAAGCCGGTGACCAACCTAATAACGCACTTTCATTAAATGTATTGGAGCCAGGAGAGGTCGCCACTACTGCCGGTACATCGGGAGTTATTTATGGAGTGAGCGATGAGCTGTGTTATGATCAGCAATCCCGAATCAACAGTTTTGCACATGTAAATTATAGTGAACAGCAAAGAAGGATCGGCGTATTGCTATGTATAAATGGAACTGGAATTTTCAATCGGTGGATTAAAAATTTAACCGGAATGAACACAACATATGCAGGGCTTAATGATGCTGCTGCAAACATTCCTATAGGTTCGGATGGACTAATGACCTTGCCATTTGGTAATGGTTCAGAACGAGTTTTTAATAATCATATTATTGGTTCTCATATTCACAATCTTGATTTTAATATTCATACCTCCGCACATTTGGTAAGAGCGGTGCAGGAAGGAATAGCTTTTTCATTTCGGTACGGACTTGATATTATGCGGGACAATGGAATTAACCCTTCGGTAGTAAGAGCCGGTAAGGCAAATTTATTTTTGAGTGATGTCTTTACTAATGCATTTGCCGCCGTCAATAATCTGGCCGTAGAATTTTATGAAGGCGATGGCAGTTATGGTGCCGGTATCGGTGCCGGTATTGGTGCCGGTTATTATTCCAGCGCAGCTGAAGCAGCAAAAAAAAGGAAGTCATCGGGAACAGTGCTTCCTGCTAAAAATAGTAAATATGAAGACCTTTATGAAGCATGGAAATTGCTTTTGAAAGATCAACTGGAGAAAATAGATAAGACGAATGCTTTGTCATTGAGTTTATCCTGATTATTTAACCACATTTAAAACAAAAAAATGGCAATTACTCTTGGACAAAAAGAATTTTTTAAAGGAATACCTGCAATTAAGTATGAAGGTAAGGATACAGATAATCCATTAGCGTATCGCTGGTATGAAGAAAACAAATTGGTGGCAGGCAAATCCATGAAGGAGTGGTTGCGTTTCGCTTGTGCGTACTGGCATAGCTTCTGTGGAAATGGAGGTGATCCATTTGGTGAGCCAACGCATATTTTTCCATGGGATGAAAAAAAGGATGCCGTAGAAAGAGCAAAAGATAAAGCGGATGCTGCGTTTGAATTTATTACGAAGTTGGGATTGCCCTATTATTGTTTTCATGATGTAGATGCTGTTGATTATACAAATGATATCAATGAAAATGAAAGAAGATTACAAGCCATTACAAAATACCTGGGTGAGAAGCAAGCTGCTAGCGGCGTAAAATTGCTGTGGGGTACGGCCAACTTATTTTCAAACAGGCGATACATGAATGGTGCTTCTACCAATCCCGACTTTCATGTGCTTGCACATGGTGCGGCACAGGTAAAAGCTGCATTGGATGCAACGATAGCATTGGGTGGTGAAAACTATGTATTCTGGGGTGGAAGAGAAGGGTACATGAGTTTGCTGAACACCAATATGAAAAGAGAGAAAGAGCATTTGGCCAGGTTCCTGCATACGGCAAAAGATTATGCAAGAAAAAATGGTTTCAAAGGACAATTCTTTATCGAACCTAAACCATGTGAACCTTCCAAACATCAGTATGATTATGATTGTGAGACAGTGATCGGCTTTTTACGTCAGCATGATCTGTTGAATGATTTTAGTCTGAACATAGAAGTTAACCATGCCACCTTAGCAGGTCATACGTTTACCCATGAATTACAAGTGGCTGCTGATACCGGTTTATTAGGAAGTATTGATGCCAACCGGGGCGATTACCAAAATGGCTGGGACACTGACCAGTTCCCTAATGATCTGAATGAAATAACTGAGGCGATGTTAGTAATATTAGAAGCCGGTGGTTTCAAAGGTGGTGGAATTAATTTCGATGCAAAAATTCGACGTAATTCCACAGATATGGAAGATCTGTTTCATGCACATATTGGGGGCATTGACACATTTGCCAGAGGATTGATTACGGCTGATAATATTTTGCAACAATCTGATTATAAAAAAATACGATCCGAACGGTATGCAAGTTTTGATAGCGGCAAAGGAAAGGACTTTGAAAATGGAAAATTGTCGTTAGAAGATTTGAGAGCCTATGCAATTGAAAATGGCGAACCAGCTGTAAAAAGTGGCAAGCAGGAGCATTTAGAGAATATTATTAACCGGTTTATCTGATGGCAGTAAAAATAACTGTACAACCATTTGGTGAATATGAAGGAAAGCAAGTAAATAAGTACACCATTACCGGGGATTCGGGTATGCAAGTGGGTGTAATAAATTATGGGGCTACAATCACCAATATTATTATTCCCGATAAAAATGGTTCATTAGCAGATATTGTTTTAGGCTTTGAATCATTAAGTGGATATATTAATGCCGGGGACTATTATTTTGGTGGCGTCTGCGGCCGCTATGCCAATCGAATTGCCAATGCCAGTTTCATGATTAACGGGAGTGAGTATAAACTGGCGGGTAATAATGGAATTAGTTGCTTGCATGGTGGGTTTAAAGGGTTTGATAAAGTATATTGGGATGCCGAAATCCTTTCAGACGGAAACGGCGTAACATTTATGTATAATAGTAAAGATGGGGAAGAAGGGTTTCCCGGCAATATGAAAGTAGCAGTGAGCTATCGTTTAGTTAGAAATGCATTGCATATTGAATATACTGCAACTACTGATAAAGCTACCCCTGTTAATCTTACCAGCCATTGTTATTTTAATCTGTCAGGCAGCGATGACTTAAATATAAAAGAACATGAGTTAAGTTTGAATGCAGATTATTTTGTAGAAGTAGGTACCGACAATATTCCTACAGGAAACCTGGTTGAAGTATTAAATACGCAACTGGATTTCAGAGAAACAAAGAAACTTAGTAGTAATTTGAATGGCTATGACCAGACCTGGGTCTTAAAAAATAATAATGGTAAATTGATGGAAGCTGCAAAATTATTTCATAGTAAAAGTGGAAGAGAAATGACAGTGCTGACAACAAAGCCAGGTATTCATTTTTACAATGGCTACCATTTAAAGGGTAATTATCCCGGAACTAAAAAGGGTAAAGACTATCAGCAATATGCAGGTCTTTGCCTGGAAGCCCAGCATTTCCCGGATAGCCCCAATCATTCTAATTTCCCTAATACAGTTCTAGCTCCGGGAGAAGTCTACAATCATAAAACGATTTATAGCTTTGAGCACTTAAACAAAAATTAAAGCAATAGCAAATGAGTAATTCACTTCAACTGCTTGACTGGATCGTACTTGGTGGATATTTTGCAATTCTTCTTGGTATTGCCTGGTGGGTAACCCGCCAAAAAAATAATACTACGGAAGAGTATTTTCTGGCAGGAAGAAATGTAGGTTGGTTTGTTATAGGCGCATCTATTTTTGCTTCAAATATCGGCTCAGAACATGTAGTGGGACTTGCCGGAACTGGTGCAGAATCAGGAATGCCGATGGCCCATTATGAATTACATGCATGGATTGTATTATTATTAGGGTGGTTCTTTCTTCCTTTTTATATGCGGAGTGGTGTTTTTACAATGCCGGAATTTTTAGAAAAAAGATTTGATGGAAGATCAAGATGGTTTTTATCGTTGTTTTCTATTGCGGGTTATGTATTGACAAAAGTATCTGTTACCATTTACGCAGGTGGAATAGTTGTTTCTCAATTATTAGGAATCGGGTTTTTGGAAGGAGCAATAGGTATAGTTGTTGTTACCGGTGCCTACACTATTATTGGGGGCATGAGGGCTGTTGTTTATACAGAAGCGTTCCAAACAATAATTCTGTTGTTGGGAGCGATGATTATTACAATAATGGGTTTAAATGCTGTGGGTGGGTGGAGCGAATTAAAAGCTACAGCGGGTAGTGATCATTTTAATATGTGGCGGCCTTCATCAGACAAACAATTTCCATGGACAGGAATGCTTATTGGCGGTACCATTGTCGGTATCTGGTATTGGTGTACGGATCAGTACATTGTTCAACGTACACTGGCCGCCAATAATATTAAAATTGGAAGAAGAGGTGCTATTTTCGGTGCCTATTTAAAACTTGCTCCAATTTTCATTTTTTTAATACCTGGCATTATCGCCTTTGCATTAAAGAAAAAGGGATTAATCACCTTTGGAAAAAGTGATGAAGTTTTTCCAACATTAGTAAAATATCTTTTACCCGCAGGCTTAAAAGGACTGGTTGCTGGAGGGTTGATGGCTGCATTAATGAGTTCATTAGCATCTGTTTTTAATTCAGCTTCCACATTATTTACAGTTGATATTTTCAAGAAAATGTATCCTGATACACCGGAAGCAAAACTGGTCCGCACCGGTCGCATCGCTACGGGTATTGTCGTTGTGCTGGGAATGTTATGGATTCCTATTATGCAAAAGATTGGCGGAGGTGTTTTATATCAATACCTGCAAAGTGTGCAGGCATACATAGCACCACCGATTACCGCTGTATTCTTATTAGGAATTTTATGGAAACGGATAAATGCGAAAGGTGCCATCGCAACTCTGCTCTTTGGTTTGCTGATGGCTACTATAAGAATAGTTTGTGAGTTAATGTACACGAATGGAGGAGTGTTGATTGATGGAGCTTCTGGCCCGTTTGCTCAACTAGCCATTATCAACTTTGCACATATGGCTATTTATATGTTCATCGCCTGTGTGGTGGTTTGTTCTGTTGTAAGTCTCGCTACCGACAAGCCGGATTTTGAAAAAATTAAAGGATTGACGTGGGGAACCCTATCGCCAGCGCAAAAAGCAGAAGCAAGAAACAGTTACAGTAAATGGGATGTTGTTGTATCTGTATTACTGGCAGCTATTGTAATTGGTGTTTTAATTTATTTTAGAGGATAGGGTAGCTTAAGTAAACATTATAAAAGTCGAAGCATAAAACAATTCCTTGGTTTAAACCTAATGATTCACATCATTATATCCACAAGGGAGAAAGATATTATGGTCTGGAGTGCGGCTTATTTATTTACTTCTCGCAATTAGGTATAGCTACCAAAAAAACAATAGGTGATTGAAAAATATTCATTCCTGCTAATTTCATAGCTTAGCTATTAATGAAATCGTTAGTAGCACCATTTCTGGCCACTTCTTCCTCTGGCAATGACATTTCTGTAATTTCTTTGCAGTTAGATCAATTGCCAGCACACACAATTGATTGTTTTCCCTGGCCGGCATATAAAAGTAAAGTGTCTGTCTGCTTTTCGATAGCAGGATCAGATAAACATGTGTTATTAAAATTCAAAGTAAGGGAAAAAAATATCCGAGCTATAAATACAGTCATAAACTCTCCTGTGTATGAAGATAGCTGCGTAGAATTTTTTATCGCTTTTGATGATATTGGATATTATAATTTTGAGTTTAACTGTATTGGAACTAAACTGGCAGAGTTTGGAAAGAGTAGAGAGCTTAGAAAATTTCTTCCTTTGTCTGCGATTGAAAAAATAGTGACAGAAACATTTATTAAGTATATTAAGGATGATTTTTACATATGGGAATTAACCGTATTAATACCAGTTGAAACTTTTATGCATCATCAGATTGTTGACATCAGAAGCAGGCAATGCCGGGCTAATTTTTATAAATGTGGTGATAAACTTTTGCAACCACATTATATAGTTTGGTCTCCAATCGTAACTGCAGAACCGGATTTTCATCAGCCACAGTATTTTGGCGAGTTGGCTTTTAGCGCCGGTAACAATTTTTCTAAATAGCGTAAACGGTTAACTTTACGTAATGCATTTGTCCTGTTTATACAGCTTTGTAATTTTTTGTCTTTTTGTTTCCTGTGTTGGCAAACAATATGATACGAAAAATATTACTGATACAGATACGGTTCATACTTGCATTAATATTACTGTAAGGCCACCAACCGCAGATAGCTTAGTAATTATTCCTTCAGGCGATACCTCAACTATTGGTATGGTTTACATCTCTGGTGGTAGCTTTATGATGGGGGGAGATAATGATCAGGCATACGCTGATGAGTTGCCTAAGCATGTGGTACAAATAAAATCTTTCTGGATGGATGTAAATGAAGTAACCAATGCACAATATCAAAAATTTGTTGAAGCCACAGGTTATATTTCTACTGCTGAAAAGAAACCGGATTGGGAAGAATTAAAAAAACAAGTTGAACCGGGAACTCTCAAGCCTCCTGATAGTGTATTAGTAGCCGCATCCTTAGTATTTAAACAAACAAGTGGGCCTGTAACACTTACTGACGTAAGCCAATGGTGGGTGTGGGAACCCGGAGCTGATTGGAAACATCCCCAAGGAAAGGCAAGCAATATTAAAGGAAAAGAAAACTATCCGGTTGTGCATATAAGTTGGTTTGATGCCATGGCATATTGCAAATGGGCTGGTAAGCGGTTACCAACAGAAGCTGAGTGGGAGTTTGCCGCAAGGGGTGGGCTAATCAATAATAATTACCCTTGGGGTAATGAACATGTGAATGAAGGAAAAGCAAAAACGAATAGTTGGGAAGGAAATTTTCCTTACAATAATGAAAAGAAAGATGGTTTTATTACAGCCGCTCCGGCTAAACGATATGCACCTAACGGTTACGGCCTATATGATATGGCAGGAAATGTTTGGGAGTGGTGTGCTGATTTCTATGATGCAGCCTATTATGAAACGTTGAAAAATACGACAACATTAAACCCCCAAGGTCCTGCAAAAAGCAATGACCCTGCAGAGCCGTACACAACTAAAAGAGTACTGCGAGGAGGTAGTTTTTTATGTAATGATAGCTATTGCAGCGGGTACAGAGTGGCTCGTAGAATGAAAAGTAGCCCTGATACAGGCCTGGAAAATACCGGTTTCCGTTGTGTTAAGGATATTGATAACGCTGCAGCTAAATAGTGTTTAATAAAGTATTTAACTGTCAAAACTTCTTGGTTACTAGCTATTAAAATATTGTGCACTCGTTTGCATTGATAATGTACTTTTTATTCAGTTATTTTCATTACTGGACATTCATAATAATACAACTTTAAAAAGCTAATATGAACCGGAAAGATTTTGTAAAAGCAACAGGTATGGCCGTGGCGTCAATAGCCGTATTACCAACTTCAAAGCTGTTTGCTAATGATGCTGATGCTAAAGTAAAAGTGGCTTTAATTGGTGTAGGGCTACGGGGACAAAATCATCTTAACCTATTGCTCAGAAGAGAAGACGTGGAAGTGGTGGCTATTTGTGACATTGATGATAGAATGTTAACCAGGTCGAAAGAAATGATTAACAAGAACGGAAAAAAAATGCCACAGGTATTTACTGGTGATTTGTATAGCTGGAAAAAAATGCTGGAGGCAAAAGGAATTGATACCGTAATAATTTCCACTCCGTGGGAATGGCATAAGGAAATGATTATTGTTTCATTGGAGGCAGGAATAAAATATGTAGGAACCGAAGTAATGCTGGGAATTACGCTGCAAGATCATTGGGATGTAGTTAAAGCGGCAGAAAAATACAAAGCACATGTTATGATGCTGGAGAACGTTTGTTATCGGCGTGATGTAATGGCAGTATTAAATATGGCTCGTCAGGGGATATTTGGAGAGTTAGTACATTTACAGGGAGGTTATCAGCATGATTTACGGGATGTGAAATTTAATAACGGAATTGATGCATACGGAAATGGTTGTGAGTTCGGAGACAAAGCATGGACCGAAGCCCGTTGGAGAACACATCATTCCGTTCATCGCAACGGCGACCTTTATCCTACACATGGTATCGGGCCTATTGCTCATTATATAAATATTAACAGGGGCAACCGCTTTGTCAATATTTCTTCTTTTTCATCTAAAGCAAGAGGTTTGCATAATCATATTGTAAAGAAATGCGGTCCAGATCATCCTAATGCAAAAATCAATTTTAAACTTGGTGATGTTGTAACTACTTCAATTGGATGTGCCAACGGGGAAACTATTTTACTTCAACATGATACAAACCTGCCACGACCTTATTCCCTTGGCTTTAGGGTGCAGGGCACTGATGGTTTGTGGATGGATGTAAACAAAAGCATTTATATAGAAGGAAAATCACCTAAGCCACATCAGTGGGATAGTGCAAAAGAATGGCTGGAACAGTACGATCATCCGCTTTGGAAAAAATATGGTGCCGATGCGCAAGGTGCCGGACATGGAGGAATGGATTTTTTTGTTATTCATTCTTTTATTGAGTCCGTAAAACGAAAATTGCCAACTCCGATGGATGTATATGATGCTGCGGCATGGAGTGCCGTAACACCCTTGAGCGAACTATCTGTTGAAAAAGGAAATGAAACAATAGAATTTCCTGATTTTACAGGTGGTCAATGGATGTATCGTAAACCAGTTTTTGCATTGAACGACGATTATTAATTGTATATGCTGTCCTCTGTTTTATTTGAATATGGGTTATCAGGTAATTCATTCCAGGTGGAAGCATTTGGTACCGGGCTAATTAATAATACCTGGAAGGTAATAACACCCGAAAGGGATTATATTCTTCAACGGATTAATAGTGCTGTCTTTAAACAGCCAGTTGATATTGCCACTAATATTAGTTTAATTACAAAATATCTGCAACAATTTCATCCAGACTATAAATTTGTTGCTCCGGTTGTTACAAAAAATGGCGAAGAAATGATGTACAGGGAAGGGGAGGGTTATTTTCGGCTTTTTCCTTTTGTAACATTATCACACTCCAAAAATGTGGTGAAATCTCCGGAACAGGCATACGAAGCTGCCAAACAGTTTGGAAGATTTACACGGCTGCTTGGAGATTTTGACGTGAGTCGTTTAAGAACCACCATTCCTTCTTTTCATGATTTGACACTGAGATATCAGGATTTTTTAAATGCACAAAAAAATGGAAATAGGGAACGAATTTTTGAGGCCGAAAGCCTATTAAAAGCCCTTAAAAAACATACAGGTATTGTAATTGAATTTGAGAATATAAAAACGAACCCAGAATTTAAATTGAGAGTAACGCATCATGATACCAAAATCAGCAATGTATTATTTAATGCAGAAGAAAAAGGTTTATGTGTGATTGATCTTGATACAGTAATGGCTGGTTATTTTATTAGTGATGTAGGGGATATGATGCGTACTTATTTATGTCCTGTTACAGAAGATGAAAAGGATTGCAGCAAGATAGAAGTGAGAGCAGAATTTTATAAATCAATTGTACAGGGCTATTTTGATGAGATGAAGGAGGAATTAACCCCCAGCGAAAAAAAATATTTCTTTTATGCAGGTAAGTTTATGATTTATATGCAGGCCATTCGCTTTTTGACAGATTATTTAAATAATGATAAATATTACAGGGCAGATTACCCCGGGCACAACTTGGTAAGGGCAGCCAATCAGACCACATTACTGGATCGCTTTGTTGAAAAAGAGCCATTCTGGAAAGACTTTACCCGTTAATAGTAATTTTCAGCAAGCAATTAAAAATCTCTTCATAATAATTGCAACGCTTTAGCTGCATTATCCCTCTGTTGGCAGTAATAATTACAAAAAAATTACATATACCGTATGCCGGGTATTAGCCAAGTAAAGAAAGCGCATTATATTCGGGCATAATTTAAAAGGAACAATATGAAAAAGTTAATGATTTTAGCAATCGGTTTGTTTTATGTAGGC
>LNFM01000427.1_pt1 | contig 55370 bp, 46 predicted proteins | sample 596031 | NCBI WGS metagenome assembly LNFM01 (sample SAMN04254537, study PRJNA301005) | activated carbon metagenome | isolation source: dual media filters at the Ann Arbor, Michigan drinking water treatment plant | place: USA: Ann Arbor
GCGTCAGGACCACACGACTTCGCCGTACGCTTGAGCCACACTCGCCAGTCGCAGCTCTCGCGTCCACCGCATCTCACCGCGCGTTCGTGACGATCGCGAGCGCCCCTCTCGTCGGGTGAGACGGGCGGAATTGTGCCGCTGATTTGCCCGACGACGCGAGCGGAATATTTTTGTGCGGAGGGATGGACAGAGTTTGGGTGATTTGCCCGTCAGGCAGTCTTTTCCCGTCATTCCGGGGCCATGCGAAAGCATCGAACCCGGAATCCATCTGGCCGCAGAACACGCGGTGAAATGGATTCCGGGTTCGTGCTGCGCACGCCCCGGAATGACGAAGCCGCACTCACCACGCATCAACGCAAGGCCGCTTTCTCGTCGTTCGCGTTTCCGGTTTTGGCACCGAGCGCAGGCCGGACATGATCCAGTGCCGGGTGGCGGCGGGGTCGATCACCTCGTCGATCTCCAGCACCGATGCGATCGAGACCGCCTTGCCGTTGGCGTAGAGCTCGGCGACCTTGGCCTTGTAGTAGTTCTCGCGCTCGACCGGGTCCTCGATCGCTTCCATCTCCTTGCGGAAGCCGAGCCGCACATAGCCTTCCAGACCCATGCCGCCGAACTCGCCGGTCGGCCATGCCACCGTGAAGAATGAGGCGTGGAAGCCGCCGCCGATCATGGCTTGCGCGCCAAGGCCATAGCCCTTGCGCAAGACGATGCCGAACAGCGGCACGGTGAGGCTGGCGCCGGTGACGAACATGCGCGCGACGTGGCGGACGATTGCGGTCTTTTCCGCTTCGGGACCGACCATGAAGCCCGGCGTATCGCACAGCGACAGGATCGGAATGTCGAAGGCGTCGCAGAGCTGCAGGAAGCGCGCGGCCTTGTCGCCGGCCGGCGCGTCGATCGCACCGCCGAGGTGTTTTGGATTGTTGGCGATCAGGCCGAACGGCTTGCCCTCGATGCGGATGAACGCCGTGATCATGCCGACGCCGAAATCCCGGCGGATTTCCAGCACCGATCCCTCGTCGGCGAGCAGATTGATCACGCTCCGGATATCGTAGACGCGCAGGCGGTTTTCCGGGATGGCCCGCCGCAGCAGGCGCTGGTCCGGCGCCTTCCAGTCGGCGACAGCGCCCTGGAAGTACGAAAGATACTTCTGCGCCGCCGCCGTCGCCTCCGCCTCGTCCTCGACCAGGATGTCGATCACGCCGTTCGGCGACTGGAACGACACCGGACCGACTTCGGCCGGGTGATAGACGCCGAGGCCGCCGCCCTCGATCATCGCCGGTCCGCCCATGCCGATCGAGGCGTTCCTCGTGGCGATGATGACATCGCAGCAGCCGAGCATCGCAGCGTTGCCGGCGAAGCAATAGCCGGACACGACGCCGACGACCGGCACCAAGCCGGAGAGCTTTGCAAACTGCACGAAGGACGGCCCATCGAGGCCGGTCATGCCGAGCCGGTCGGTGTCGCCGGGACGGCCGCCGCCACCCTCCGCGTAGAACACCAGCGGCAGCCGCCACTGCTCGGTCAGGCTGAGCATGCGGTCGATCTTCTTGTGGTTCATGTGGCCCTGGGTGCCGGCCAGCACGGTGTAGTCGTAGGAAATCACCATGCAGCGGGCGGCATCCGCGCCGAATTTTTTGGCATTCACGGTGGCAACGCCGGAGATCAGGCCGTCGGCCGGGGTGTTGCGGATAAGGTCGTCGACCTTGCGCCGCCGCCGCTGCGCGGCGATCGCCAGCGAGCCATACTCGACGAACGAACCTTCATCGACGAGGTGCGCGATATTCTCGCGCGCGGTACGCTGGTTGGTCTTGCGCCGCCGCTCGACCGAGGCCGGACGGTTCTCATCCAGCGTGATCGCGTGGCGTTCTATCAGTTCGGCGAGATCAGGACGGATGTGGTCGAGATCAAATTGCTCTTCCTCGGCCTCGTCATGGGCTTCGATCTCGGCCGGTTCAAGATAGAGGATCGCCTCGTCCTGCATCAGCGTGACGCCGGGCTCAGCCGCGACCTTGGTCACCCTGCCGCCATGCGGCGCCGTCACCAGATGCTCCATCTTCATGGATTCGAGCACGGCGATCTGTTGGCCGGGACGGACGAGATCCCCTTCCCTGACATCGACCGCGACGATGGTGCCCTGCAGCGGCGCCGGAACCGGCATCGAACCGGCCGGACCGGCAACCGGTGCCTCGGCCGTTGCCGTATCGGCTGCGGGCGCATCGTCGTCGGCGGCCATGCTGGATTCGATCAGCGCCATCTCGGCCGCCAGTTGGGCCTCGCCGACCAGGGCTGCAACGTGGGTATCGATGAAGCCGGTGCTGAGCCGGTTCTCGACGAAATCCGGATGCGCCAGGATCGCCGCGAGGAACGGAATGTTGGTGGCGACGCCGCCGATGCGAAATTCGCGCAAGGTACGCGATGCCTTGTGCACGACGTCGGTCCAGTCGCCACCGGCCGCGTGAACGATCACCTTGGCGAGCAGCGAGTCGAACGCGGCGCTGGTGCGATAGCCCGAATATCCGAACGTATCGACGCGGACGCCGGGTCCGGACGGCAGATCGAACGGCGCCAGCTTTCCGCCGGTCGGCCGGGTGCCGCCGCTCTCGTCCATCACCTCCATGTTGACGCGGAGCTGCATCGCAAAGCCGCGCGGCTTCGGGATATAGCCCTGCGCGAGGCCGAGCGAACCCAGCGTGGCGCCGGCCGCGACTGCGAGTTGCGACTGCACCAGATCGAGGCCCAGCACCGCCTCGGTGACGGTATGCTCGACCTGAAGCCGCGGATTGGCCTCGATGAAGGCAAACGCCTGATCGCTCGCCTTGTCGTTTATCCGCTCGTTATCGACCAGGAATTCGAACGTGCCGAGATTGTCGTAATTCGCGGTCGCCGCCAGTTCCTTGGCCGCCTCGATGATGCGCATGCGCAAAGCGTCGCTCAGCGACGGGCTCGGCGCGACCTCGATGAGCTTCTGGTTGCGGCGCTGGATCGTGCATTCGCGCTCCCAGAGATGGCTGATGGCGCCGTGATGGTCGCAGATGATCTGCACTTCGATGTGGCGGGCATTGCGGATCAGGCGCTCGACATAGACGCCATCGCTGCCGAAGGCGGCCATGGCCTCGGACTGGCAGCGCGCATAGGCCTCCTCGAGTTTGGCGGCGTCATCGACGATCCGCATGCCGCGCCCGCCGCCGCCGGCGATGGCCTTGATCATCACCGCCCCGCCGGAGCCGAGCGAATCGAAAAAGGCCTTTGCCTCTTCCAGGCTGGTCGGCCCGCTGGTGCCGTCGATGATGGGCACGCCGCATTGCTTTGCGAGCGCCTTGGCCTGGGCCTTGTCGCCGAACAGGTCGAGCGCCTCCGCGGACGGCCCGACGAAGACGATGCCCTCCTCGACACAGCGCCGGGCCAGCGTGGAGTTCTCGCTGAGGAAGCCATAGCCCGGGTGCACCGCGTCGCATTCGGTCGCCTTGGCCGCCGCGATCACGGCCTCGATATCGAGATAGGCACGCGCGCCGCGCCCCGGGATCTCGTAAGCGGCGTCGGCGGCACGGGCATGCATCGACTGCGCATCGTCGGCGGAGTAGATCGCGACGGTGGCGAGCCCGACGTCACCGGCGGCGCGCGCGATGCGAATGGCGATCTCGCCGCGGTTGGCGATCAGCAGCTTCTGGAAGGACATTGCACTACCCGTTTAACGGTCTCTCATGGTGGGATCGAGCACGATGCGCAGGGATTCGCCAAGCGCATTGAATGCCAACGACACCACCAGAATGGCAAGCCCCGGCGCGTACATCTGCTCCGGCGCGATCTCCATATACTGGTAGGCCCGGGCCAGCATGGCGCCCCAGCTCGGATTTGGTGGCTGGATACCGAGGCCGAGGAAGCTGAGGCTGGCTTCCGCGAGCAGCGCCGCCGCAAGCAGCAGGGTCACCTGCACGATGACCGGCTGCAGCGCGTTTGGCAGCACGTGCTTCCAAAGGATGTGCCAGGCCGGTGCGCCAAAACACCTGGAGGCATCGACATAGAGTTCCTGGCGCACGATCAGCGTGCGGGCGCGGACGATCCGCGCCAGCGCGGGAAACATCACGATGCCGACCGCGATCATGCCATTGGTGAGCCCGATGCCAAGTGCGCCGGTGACCGCGATCGCCAGCACGATGGCCGGAAACGACAGAAATGTGTCAATGACGCGGCTGATGATGTCGTCGGTCCAGCCGCCGAAGAAGCCGGCGGCGAGCCCGACCGGCAGGCCGATCAGGATCGCGACACCGACCGCGAGCAGGCTGGCATAGACGGTGGCCGGCGCGCCGTAGATCAGGCGACTGAAAATGTCGCGGCCGAGATCGTCGGTGCCAAGCAGATGGCCCGGCCCGGGCGGCGCCAGCATGTTGTTGGCATCCTGCGCGGTCGGCGCATAGGGCGCGATCCAGGGTGCGCCGATCGCCACGATCACGAGCACCAGCAGGACCAGAATAGCCAGCGCCGCGCGCAGGTCGCCGGCCAGCCAGCGGAACAGGCGCCGTAGCCGGCCCGGCTCGGCGCGTGACTTCGGCGGGGCGAGCAAAAGCTCCGTCATTGCTCGATCCTCGGATCGACGGCGGCGCACAGGAGATCGGCGATCAGGTTGACCGCGATGACCACGATCACCATGGCGAACACCACGCCCTGCACGATCGGGAAATCGCGCTGCAGCGCGCCGCGCACGATCAGGCTGCCCATTCCCGGAATGGCGAACACCGCCTCGATCACCACGGTGGCCGCCAGCATGCGGTTGACGAGGAGACTGATGATGGTGAACAGGTTGACGCTGACGTTCTTCAGGCCGTGCTGCCAGAGGATGCGCGTCATCGACAGCCCCTTGGCATGTAGAGTGCGCACATATTGCGACGACAGCACTTCCAGCAGCGACCCGCGCAACTGCCGCGCCACCTCGGCCATGCCGTAGGCGGCGATGGCGATGCCAGGCAGCAACGCGTGCCGGATCGCCTCCCAGGGCGATGCGCTGAAGGATTTGGCGCCGGTCGCCGGCAGCCAGTTCAGTTTCAGCGAGATTTCCGCGACCAGGATCATCGCCAGCCAGAAGCCGGGAATGGCGACGCCGAGCGACGCGACCAGGCTGACCGTCTTGTCGACCCAGCCATCGGGCTTGATCGCCGCGATCACGCCCATGGGAATGCCGGTGACCAGCGCCAGCACCAAAGCGATGGCGACAATCAACAAAGTATTGGGAAAGGCGCGGGCGATCGAAGTCGCGACCTTTTCGCCGGTCAGCAGCGATTGCGACAGGTCGCCCTGCACGACGTTGGCGAGCCAGGCGCCGTACTGCACCAGGAACGGCCGGTCGAGACCGTAGACCTTGCGGATCTCGGTGATGCGCGCGTCGGTGGCATTGTCGCCGGCGAGTGTGACCGCGATATCGCCGGGCACCAGCTTCAACAGTGCAAACACCATGAAGGTGGCGAGCAGGATCACGGGGACCGCCTGCAGCAGGCGGCCACCGATCACCCGTACCGGGCTCCGTCGCGCCATGCCGCTCAGCTCTCCAGCCAGACGTCGTCGTATTTGGGTTTTCCCAGCAGGTTCGGCCTGTAACCCTGCACCTTCTTGTTCATGGCGACGAGCTCGAACTGGAAGGCGAGCGGCGCCACGAACGCATTCTCCATCACCAGCCTCTGCACGGTCGCGAAGGCCTTGCGGCGCATCTCGATGTCTTCGGATGCCCGCGACTCCTTGATCGCGGCTTCGAGTTCGCCCGGCACCGGCGCCCGGCCGCCATTATAGTAGGCGTCCTTGGTGAACATCAGCGAATAGGTCAGGCTCGGATCGGGCCGTCCGGTCCACGCCGCGAGCAGGCCGGAGCCGCGCTTCTCGGCGCCGAAGAACGCGGCAGACGCCTCCGCGATCGGGGCGTTGGAGAATTTCACGTTCATGCCGGCCTTGCGGAACTGTTCGATCAGGATTTCCTGGCGCTGCACCGAATCCTGGTCGGGATAACCGATCAGGTCGATTGCAAGCCCGTCCTTGAAGCCGGCCTCTGCGAGCAGTTGCTTGGCCTTGTCAGGATTATAGGGATATAGCCCGGCGACGGATTTGTCGTAGGCCCAATGCGCCTTCGGCAGGTTCATGTAGGCGGGTTCGGCGAGACCGGCCAGCGCGGCCTTGACGAAGGTCTCGCGGTCGATCGCGAAATTGAAGGCCTGACGGACCTTGACGTTGTCGAACGGCGGCTTCGCCCAGTTCAGGAAGATCTGGAAGACATAGAGCGTCGGGCCGTTGGCGATCTTGACACTGGCGACGCGATCCATGATCGCCTTCTGGCGCGGCGGCATCTGATACATCAGATCGTTCTGGCCCGCGGTGACGGAGCGCGAGCCGGTCGTCAGTTCAGGGATGATGGAGAATTCAATTCCATCCGGATACGGCCGGTTGGGTTTCCAATACTTCTCGTTGCGCTTGACGACGATCTTCTCGCCGTCGGCCCAGCTCACGAAGGCATAGGCCCCGGCGCCGACCGGCGTGCGCGCAACGTTGCCTGCACTGGCGGCCTTGAGCGCGGTCGGCGACACCATCATGCCGGCACGATCGGACAGGATGCCGGGGAGCGCGGCGTCGGGCGCACTCAGCTTCAACGTCACCTGCATCGGACCGGTGGCGGCGACGGAAGCCATCGAGGCAAGATCGGCCTTGACGTTGGACTTCGGATCGGACTTGTTGCGCTCCAGATTGAATTTCACGGCCTCGGCGTCGAGCGGCGTGCCGTCGTGAAAGGTGACGCCGGCGCGGATGTTGAGCACCAGCATGGTGGGATCGGTAAAGCTCCAGCTCTCGGCGAGTCCGGGCTTCGGCTTCAATGTTTCAAAGTCCCATTCGGTCAGCGTGTCGTACATCGTGAACAGGAAGGCGTGGTCCGAGCCCGCACCGCCTGTGGCGGGATCGAGGCTCGACGGGTTGGCGGGTGCCGAAATGCGCAGCGTTCCACCGCGCTTCGGCGTGCCTTGCGCCAACGCGTTGCCGCCAAGCGCGGTGCCGGCCAGCGCGCCTGAAATCAGCGCCATTACCTCGCGTCGGGTGGTGTGTGTCATGGCCTATCCTCCGTCGGGCGTTTTTTGTTCAATTGGGTGAAAAGCTCGGGCGGTCTGCAAAGTGGCAGGCCACCCAGTGATCCCTTGCCAATTCGCGCCATTCCGGCGTCTGCTCCGCGCAGAGCGCCTGCGCGTACTGGCAACGTGTCCGGAAACGGCATCCCGAGGGCGGATCGATCGGGCTCGGGATTTCGCCCTGCAGCACGATCCGGTTGCCGCTCCGCATCGACGACGGCAACGGCCGCGGCTCGGCCGACAGCAGCGCCTGCGTATAGGGGTGCAGCGGCCGCTCCGATACCTGTTCCGTCGGGCCGAGTTCGACGAACCTGCCGAGATACATCACCGCGATGCGTTCGCTGATGTGCGACACCACCGCGAGATCGTGGGTGATGAACACGTAAGTCAGCCCGAGGTCGCGCTGCAGCTCGGCGAACAGATTGAGCACGTCGCCACGAATGGACATATCCAGCGCCGCCACCACCTCGTCGCACACGATCAGCTTCGGCCGCAACGTCAGCGCGCGCGCAATCACCACGCGCTGCTTCTGGCCGCCGGAAAGCTGGTGCGGATAACGGTCGCCGACATCCTGCGGCAGGCCGACGCGCTCCATGGCCTCGCGCGCGCGCTTGAGGCGCTGGGCTCTATCCCCCTCGCGCGCCAGTTCCAGCGGCTCCAGCACCGCAGAGAGAATCGTCATCCGCGGGTTCAGCGCGGCGTTCGGATCCTGGAAAATGATCTGGTAGTCGCGGCGGTGGCTCTGGAACTGCCGGCGCGGCAGCGCCAGGGGATCGACGCCATTGTGCAGGATGGCGCCCGCGCTTGGCTTCAGCAAAAACACCAGCGCGCGGCCGATCGTGGTCTTGCCCGATCCGGACTCGCCGATGATGCCAAACGTCTCGCCGCGGCGGACGTCGAAATCGACGCCGTCGACCGCCTTCACCGTGGCGCGGCGGTCGCTGGTCTGGAACTGGACCTGGAGATCGCGCACCGAGACGATGGCGTCGTTGGCGCCTTCGTCAGCGATATCGGCGGCCTGCGCGCTCATGAATGACCGACCATGGCAGCGCACGGCGCTGACGGCGCGTGCTGCAAGGCGCCGGGCAGATCGAGCTCATTGAAACGCCAGCACCGCACCCTGCGACCGGAGCCTGCATCGCGCAATTCCTGCTCCTTCTCGCAACCAGCGATGGCATGGGCACACCGCGCCTTGAAGCGGCAGCCATTGGGCATGTCAACGATCGAGGGCACCCGGCCGGGGATCGAGGGCAGCTTGCCGTGGCGCGGACTCAGATGTGGCAACGAGCGCAATAGCCCGGATGTATAGGGATGCAGCGGCCGCACCAGCGCGTCGTCGACCGCGGCATCCTCGATCACCTCGCCGGCGTACATCGTGATCATGCGCGTGCAGGTCTCGGCGACGACGCCGAGGTCGTGCGTGATCAGCATCAGCGCCGTGTTCGAGGTTTCGCTGAGGTCGCGCAAGAGTTCCAAAATCTGCGCCTGCACGGTGACGTCGAGTGCCGTGGTCGGCTCGTCCGCGATCAGGAGTTGCGGCCCGCAGATCAAACTGGCCGCGATCATCACGCGCTGGCGCATGCCGCCAGAGAGCTGGTGCGGATAATCGTCGATGCGCCGCTCCGGCGAGGCGATGCCGACACGGCGCAGCATGTCGAGGGTACGCTCCCTCGCCTCCTCCTTGCTGACGTTCGTGTGCACGCGTAGCGTCTCGGAGATCTGGTGGCCGACGGTGAACACCGGATCGAGCGCGCTCATCGGCTCCTGGAAGATCATGGCGATGCGTCGGCCGCGGATGGCGCGCATGGCGCGGGTGCTGCACCTGGCGAGATCGACCCCGTCGAACATGATCGAGCCGTCGAGGCCGGCCAGATTGTTCGGCAGCAGCCGCAGGATCGAAAGGCCGGTGATAGTCTTGCCGCAGCCGCTCTCGCCGACGATACCGACGCGCTCACCGAGCGCGATGTCGAAATCGATCTTGCGCGTCGCCTGCCAGACGCCGTGCGAGGTCTTGAACCGGATGCCGAGGCCGCGCACCGACATCAGCGCCCGCGGGCTGGCCGCATCCGCCGAAGTTTTGCGCTGTACCGGCCGCTCCGCTGCCATCAGCCCACCGCCCGCTTTTTCTGGTCGACGAGTTGTTCCTCCATCAGCATCTCGGTGCCGATGATGCCGTCGAGGGTGAGTTGGTCGATTTCTGCGTCGGAGAGCCCCAGAACGCCGCCGAGGATTTCGCGGTTATGTTCGCCCAGCGTCGGCGGCGCGCTGCGGATCGGGAACGGCTTGTCGGTCTCGCGGAACGGCATCGACGGCTGCGGATGCGGGCCGATGAAGGCGCGATCGAATTCCTGGATGAAGCCGCGCGCGTGCAGTTGCGCATCCTTCAGCAGTTCGATCGGCAGCCGCGCCACGCCCGAGGCGACGCCGGCCGCCTGCAATGCGCTCATCGCCTCTTCGGGATCGCGGGCAGAGGTCCATACGGCAATCGCAGCCTCAATCTCGCTTTCGATGGCGCGCCGGCCGGCCGACGTCTTCAGCCCGGCGTCGGTGGCCCAGTCGGCGCGGCCGAGCAGCGCGGCCAGCTTCGGCCACATCGCATCGCGGTCGACCGCGACCACGATCCAGTTGTCCTCGCCGGCACAGGGAAAGCAGCCATGCGGCACGAAATCCGGGTGGCGGTTGCCGTACCTCACCGGCGCCTTGCCGTCGATCGAATGCGCGATGATCCAGGGCGCGGCGAACGGCATCATGCATTCGATCTGCGCGAGATCGATGAACTGCCCCTTGCCGGTCAATCGCGCGTGAATGAGCGCGGTGAGCACAGCCGCGCAGCCGTTCAGGCCGCCGACGGCATCGCCAAACGCCGTGTGGCTCATGACCGGCGGCCCATCGGGATCGCCCACCACGCTCGGCAGGCCGGAACCTTGCTCCAGCGTCGAACCGTAGGCGCGGCAATCGCGGTTTAAGCTGCCGGCGCCGAACGCCGACATCGACATCATGACGAGTTTTGGATTGAGCTTGCTGAGGATATTGTAGCCGAGGCCGAGCTTGGGCAGCACCTCGACCGAGTAATTGTCGACCACGAGGTCGGCGTCGGCAGCCAGCCGCTGCGCGAGGTTGAGCCCCTGCGGCCGCGTCAGGTCGAGGGTAATACCGCGCTTGTTGCGATTCATGATGCAGTAGCGAATGGACTTTTCGTACATCTGCTCGAGAACATAGGCCGGGCGTCGGTCGACGCCGCGCCACCAGTCCGGATACTGCGTCGCCTCGATCTTGATCACGTCGGCGCCGAGGTCGGCGAGTGTGCGTGTACAAATGGGCCCGGCCCAACCCATCGAGAAATCGATCACGCGGATGCCTTCGAGCGGAAGCCGATTCTGTCCGTTCGGCTCAGGCGCTGGCACACGCGCGGCAGCCTCAGTATGGGCGCTGCCAAGCATCTGCTCGCCGATATCGGGAACCGCGCCGCCCCGCCGCGGCGGCGTGCCGGTCAGGCGCTGCATGGAACCCGCGGTAAACCCGGTCTCCTCGCCGATCATGATGGGGACGATCGCGCCGCGCGCCTTCTTCTCTTCGTCCCCAATGAGGTCGGCGATCTCGGGCACCGGCACGATCGGGATCTTCCGCCGCAAGCCCTCCTCGAACCATTCTTGCGCGGTGCGCTGCTTAAGCCTCGGAATGAACTCGCCTTCGATTTCTTCCATGCGCTGCAGACGATCGGTGCCCATGAACAGCGTCGGGTCGTCGCGCAGCGTGGTCAGCCCCAGCATCTCGCAGAACGCGCGCCATTGTGCGGGCGTAACCGTTGTAACCCCCAGCCAGCCTTGTTTGGTCTCGTAGATGCCGACCGGAAAGGTCGGCCAGAAGCGGTTGACGCCGATCCGCCGCATGATGTCGCCGCGCGAAAACGACTCGAACATGATGTATTCGGTCACGGCGATCGAGGACTCGAAGATGCTCAGGCGGCTCGAGCGCCCCCGCCCGTCCTCCATGCGGCCGAGCGCCGACGAGGCGGCGGCGACAAAGCCCCAGAGACCGGCGAGGATGCCGGTCTGGAAGTCCGGCGCATGCATCGGCGGGCCATCTGCCGGGCCGACCAGTTTTACCAGTCCCGTCAGCGCACGAATGGTCGAGTCAGTCGCGGCGAAATTTGCATACGGTCCCTCGCCGCCGAACCAGCTTGCCTCGAGATAGATCAGTCCGGGATTGGCTTGCCTGATCGCCTCGAGGTCGATCGCCGGACAATCCGAAGCATCGACGTCACGACCGTCGAGCAGGATGTCGCAGGCGCCGATCAGTTCTGCGAGGCGAGAGGTGGAGTTCGAATCGTCAGGGTCGAGCGCGACGCTCGATTTGTTGAAATTGAGAAACGCAAACCACGCGCTGTTTCCTCCCGGCGTCAAAGGCGCGGTGCGGCGAAGCGGATCGCCTTGCGGCGGCTCGATTTTCCGGACGGTGGCGCCGAAATCGGCGAACAAACGGGCGCAGTAGCTTGTCGCTGCGCTGCTCCCGATCTCGACAATTCGCAAATGCGACAACGCGCCCATCACGCTCCCTCATGGCCCCATGACCAGCGTGACGCAGCCGGTGCCGTTTCTTGTTGCCGAACATGAAACCTTGCTGGGATTCGGATGCAAGCGGAATTTTGTTCCGCAATACGGAATTCGCGAAAGTAACGAAGCGCTTTCGTTTGCCCGCGCTTTCTTCGCGCGAACGTTGAACGCGCTACGGCCTAACGGCAATCCATGTTTGTTTCGAACCAACTCTGCAACGACGCCGAAAGCGTCGGCCAGGCGCGCTGAAAGCCGGAGAGCTTTCCCGCATTGACGCGGTAAATCCCGCGCAGTTCGCTCTCGATGTCAGGAAGATCGACGCCGGTGCAACAGCCGTCACGGACGATCAGCCTTCCATCCACAACAACGTCGCGCAACAGCGACGCATTGCCGCGCGCGAACAGAAGGTCGATGGCGTCGACCGGCATGATCTGGTCGCGATCAAGGCGATCGAGATCGATCGTAACGAAGTCGGCTGGTGCGCCAGATACCAACGCACCGGTTCCCGGTGCACCCGTCGCCTTTCTTCCGTTGGCGATGGCGAGCGCGAGGAATTCCGCGCACGTCCAGGTTCGCCTGAAGCCGAGCCCGCCGTGCATCATCTGCACCAGCCGCATCTCGCGCAGGACATCATCGTCCTCGTCCAGCGCCAGCCCGTCGACGCCGACCGCGATGGCACAGCCGCATTGGTGCGCGGCGGCGATCGGCGCCAGACCGGAGCGCAAGTGCAGATTGGAGCTGAAATTGGTGACGATTCGCGCGCCTGATGCCGCAATCATCTCGATTTCGTCGGGCCGGGCGTGGATGCAATGCGCCAGCGTCAGGCGCTCCGACAGGAACCCTATGTCGCGGAGATAGCGGACGACGCCCTGCGGAAAATTCTGGTCCGCCCACGCGCGCTGATAGATCGTCTCCAAAAGATGCATGTGGATGCGCCGGCCGGTCTGCGCCGAGTTCTCGGCCACCGCCTCGAGCAGCGGCTTCGAGCACCACTGCACGCCGGCCGGGCCAAGCTGCACGTCGACCTTCGGACTCGATATTGCCGCGGCAATGGCGTCGGTCAGTTCGATGTAGGCCTGTGGCGACATCGGCGTGCGGACAAACAGTTCCTCGATCGTCCTGCGATCTTCGCCGGCGAGGCCGGCCAGCAGCGGCTCTTCATCGCCATACACCACCGGGTTCCGATCGCGTACCGCCAGCGCGAACGCGATGCGGATGCCGACGTCGGATGCCGCCCGCGCGATCGCCCTCGCCTCGTCCAGCAGTGGCATTGTGCCGCTCGGACGGGTGTAGTGGATCATCATCGCGGCGCACCCGGCCCGCGCCGAGCGCGCCAGTGCCGACGCCGCCGTCAGATATGGATCGACCGGCGTGCCGAGTGCGGATCGAAAAATCCAGCTCTCAAGGGGCATGCCGAGCGCGCCGAACGACGATGCGGCCGGGCGGGCGTGGTCGTGGGCGTTGACGAAGGCCGGAAGCACGAGGGAACGCGAACCAGTCGTGGGCGGCGCTCCCTCCGAGATATCGGTGATGATTCCGCCATCGTGCCGCAGCACGACGTTTTCGAGCAGGCCGCGGTCAGGGCCGGAGAACAGGCTGTTTGCGGGAACTTCCGTGGTCATGACAACGTGCTTCGCTCATTCGTCATTCCGGGGCGGTCCGCAGGACCGAACGCGGAATCTCGAGATTCCGGGTTCGATGCTTCGCATCGCCCCGGAATGACGGTGCACGTTGCATCCGTCAATTCGCCGTATAGACCAACTCACGCTCCTTGCGCGGCGGCAGGAACTCGCGCGAGAAGATCTCCGCGGGCGTCGGCGCGCGGGCGAGCTGGTAGCCCTCGACGATGATGCCGATGGAACGGGCCATGCGGTCATCCTTGACGTCGCCGACACCGATCTCCTTCATCTCGGGCGATACGATCAGCTTGTCGAAGGAGAATTGCAGCCGGCGTTTTTCGACATCGACATTGATCAGGTTATCGTAGTTCAGCGCCGCCTTCATCCCGGCGTTCTGATCCTTGGCAATCGCGATCATGCCCTTGTTGACGGCGCGGACGAGACCGGCGACGGCCTTCGGATTGGACGCCAGCAGCTTCTTCGAAACCATCACGCCGTTGGAATAGAGATCCATGCCATAGTCGCCGAACGAAAACCATTTGTAGTCCTTGTCGGGATCCTGGCGGTTCAGGACAAGGTTGAAATAGCTCGTGATGTTGAACACCAGCGCGGCGTCGATATCGCCCTTGATCAGCATCGGCTCCTGCAGGTTCGGCGCCATGTTGGAGATCTTGATCTTCTCGCCCTCCAGCTTGTTCTTCTGGGCGAACACCGGCAGCAGCCGCGTGGTCGGCGTGCCCTGCGCGCCGCCCAGCGTTCGTCCTTCGAAGTCCTTGATGGTGTTGATGCCGCTGGTCTTCTTGGTGACGATCGCAAACGGCGGCTGGTTCCAAATCATGTAGACCATGACCGGCGCATCCTGCGGCTTGGTGGATGCGTTCTGGATGATGGCGTTGACGTCGCCGAAGCCGGCGTCATAGGCGCCCGACATGATGCGCGTCACAGTTGCGCCCGAGCCCTCGCCCTGATCGATCACGACGTTGAGGCCCTCTTCCTTGAAGAGGCCGTTGTCCTTGGCATAGAAGAACGCGGCGTCCGAGCCTTGCGTCTTCCAGCCCAGCGTAAACTTGATCGTCGTCTCCTGCGCACCTGCTGTGCCGGCGAACAGGGCAACTCCCAACAGCGCGGCGCTTACTCTGGCTAACATGGTGGTCTCCTCGACTGGGTTGGATGGCGGTTGGCGAAAATTGGCTTCATGTCGCGATCACGTCACTCTTGCGGGTGGCCCAGCCGGTGACACGACCTTCTATCAGCGAGAAGATCACGTAGAGCGCGACGCCGAGGCCGGCGAGCACGAACAGGCCGGCGAACACCAGCGGCACGTTGAAATTCGAGGACGCAGTCATCATGACGTTGCCGATGCCGCGGTTCGAAGCGACGGTCTCCGACAGCACCGCGCCGACGAAGGCGTAGGAGATCGCGACCTTCAGCGAGGCAAAGAAGAACGGCATGGTGCGCGGCAGCCCGACATTCCAGAGGATATCGAGCTTGCTGGCGCCGAGCGCCTTGAGCACGTCTTCGAGTTCGGGTTCGGTGGTTGCAAGACCGGTCGCGATGTTGACGACGATTGGGAAGAAGCAGATCGAGAGCGCGGTGAGCACCGCGGGCACCGAGCCGGAGCCGAACCACAGCACGAAGATCGGCACCACGGCGACCTTCGGTATCGACGAAAAGCCCACCAGCAACGGATAGGCGGTATCGTAAGCGGTCTTCGAGACGCCGATGACCGCGCCGAGTACGACGCCGAGGCCGACGCCGAGCACGAAGCCGATCATCGTCGTCGCCAGCGTCTGCAGGATGTGCGGCCAAAGGATCGGGAACTTGTCGAACAGCGTCGCGAACACCTGCGACGGGCGCGGCAGCACCAGATCGGACATCCCTGTCATCAGGCAGAACAATTCCCAGGCCACGAAGAACAGCACGATCAGTCCCGCCGACCAGGCCTTCTGGCGATAATCGAAATCGGGCATGTCAGGCCGCTCCCTGGGTTGCCGCGGTGGCCTTTGAAGCGGATCTGGCGTCCTCGATGAACGCGCGCAGCTTCTGGTTCAGCGCCACGAAATCCGGCTCAAAGGTCATCGCAACCGTTCGCGGACGGACGAAGTCGACGCGGCTGTCGTCGATGATGCGGCCGGGCCGCGCGCTCATCACGCAAATGCGGCTGCCGAGGAACGCCGCCTCGCGCAAATCATGCGTCACCAGCAGCACGGTCGGCTTGTGGGCGATCCAGAGATCCTGAAGGATCGACCACAGTTCTTCCCGCGTGAACTGGTCGAGCGCGCCAAAGGGCTCGTCGAGCAGCAGCATGCGCGGCTCGTGGATCAGCGCACGACAGAGATTGGCGCGCTGAAGCATGCCGCCGGACAATTGCCAGGGGTAGCGGCTGCCAAAACCCTTGAGGCCAACCTGCTCCAGCAGCGCGTTGGCCTTGTCGCGGAACTCTGTCTTGCGCAGCTTGCGGAATCGCGAACGGAACGGCTCGACGATCTTGAGCGGCAGCATGATGTTCCGCTCGATCGTCATCCACGGCAGCATGGTCGGATTCTGGAAGGCCATGCCGACGCGCAAGGCGCGCGCCGCCACTTCCCGGCCACCGACGATGACCACACCTGAAGTCGGCTGCACCAGGCCGCTGACCAGCCGCAAAATAGTGGACTTGCCGCATCCGGAAGGCCCCACCAGCGCAACAAACTCGCCGTCCGCGATCCGGAGCGTGGTGGTGGAAAGGGCCGGCACGGCGCGATCGCCGCGGCCGAAGGTTACCGAGGCGTCCGACAGTTCGATGGCGATCGGCCCGGCGGCGGGCGGAACCGGTGCTCCCCGGAATTCGGAATCTCGTTGCATGCGCATCATGGCTGGAAGTGCATGCAAGCCAGATGCCAGCAGAACCTGCGTTCTGAATCAACGGGATCGCTGCCGGCCATCGGATCGGCCGGACTCCTTTTGTGCAATCGGGCCTTCAAACTGCATGCAATTGAGGCGCTCAATTGCTGGACAGGCGTGCTAAGAGAGCGGCATCGATGCATGTGCCCTTCAGGATTCGCCGATGGCGCCTCGCTCCGCCAGCAAGACCCCGGAATCATCAGACAAGGTCGGCGTGATCTGCCGCGCGCTCCGCCGTGCCATCATCGAGCAGGCGCTGGCGCCCGGCGCCAAACTCCCCGAGGATTCACTTGGCGAGCGGTTCGGCGTCAGCCGCACCATCGCGCGCCATGCGCTGGGCCAACTTGCCGCGGAAGGCCTTGTCGAACTTCGCCGCAACCGCATCGCTGTCGTGGCGACGCCGAGCTGGCAGGAGGCCCGCGATGCCTTCGATATCAGGATCGAGCTCGAACGCCTCGTGGTGCGCCAGCTCGCCGGCAAGCTGACGAAAAATCAGATCTCCGAGCTGAATGCCCATGTCGATGCCGAGGACCGCGCGCGCGACGGGTCGGATGCGGTGTCGATACGGCTGGCAACGGAATTTCACATCCTGCTCGCCAACATGACGAACAGCCCGATCCTGGTGCGTTACGTCAGCGAGGTCGCCTATCGCTGCTGTCTCACATTATCTTTGTACAGCCGGCCGCACTCGTCGGAATGTGCGATCAACGAGCATCGCGCGATCATCGCAGCGCTGGTCAAAGGCGACGAGAGCAAGGTGATGGGCCTGATGCACAGCCACCTGGATTCGGTGGCGAACCGCGCGCTGGTAGCCCCCGCCCCGCAGCGCGGCCGCGACCTGCTGGATATTCTGGCGCCTTATGCCGAGGAAGGCGAAGGCGACCGGGTCGTGAAGATGCCGAAGGTGGTGCGGGCGAGGTAGCGGCCAGTTCCGTCATTGCGAGGAGCGATAGCGACGAAGCAATCCATACTTGCTTTTGCCGCACGATGGATTGCTTCGCTGCGCTCGCAATGACGAGGAACTACGCCTCGATCCCCCGCTGCACCAAAATGCGTTCGGCGCTGTCGTTCCAGACATCCATCTTCACGATCTGCCCGCCCCTCACCACGAAACGATCGACGTAGCGGTTGCCTTCGAACGGCGTGCCGTCGATCCATTCGCCATAGAGCGTGCCGATGCTGTAGACCACGGTCTCGTCCGCGCCCGGGCAGACGTCGAAGCGGTCCATCTTCTTCTTGACCCAGCGATAGCGCCGCGCGTTGAAGCCGGTCGGCCCGCGGGGGTGATCGAATTCCCGTCCGCCGGTGAAGGTGATGATCGTGCCGGGCTTCATGTAAACCGCAGCCGCATCGGGATCCGGAATCATGGAAGCCGTGAGATAGGCCTCGACCACCGCGGCGTCGGACATTCCCTTGAGATCGGCTTTTGCGGCAACGGACATGGCGATTTCTCCTGATGCGTAATAGTACAATCGGCCCGTCAAACTGCATGCACATATTTTAAACAATTGCGCGCCAGAACTGCACACAATCTGGAGCTGCCTGATGGGCGCGCATCCGCTAGGCTCGTCACCATTCCACCCCGCCCGGTCCCCATGAACGCGCAAACGGCCTTCGACCTCATCTTCCGCAACGCCAGGACGCGATCCGCGGCAACCACGGTCGACATCGGCGTCAGCGGCGGGCGCATCGTCGCCATCGAGCCCCGCCTCGCCTGCGAGGCGGCCGAGATCGACGTCGGCGGCAGGCTCGCTTTGCCCGGCTTCGTCGATACGCATATTCATCTGGACAAGGCGTGCCTGCTCGGCCGCTGCGGGCACGACCATGGCAGCGTCGCCGAGGCCATCGCCGCGGTCGCGGCGATGAAGCGCGCTTTCACGGTGGAAGACGTCTACGCGCGCGGCGCAAAAGTGATCGAACGCGCCATCGTGCATGGCACCACCCGCATGCGTACCCATGTGGAGATCGATCCGCGGATCGCGTTGCGCGGCTTCGAGGCGGTCAAGGCGCTGAAGCGCGACTATGCCTGGGCGCTGGATCTGTCGATCTGCGTGTTTCCGCAGGAAGGCCTGACCAACGATCCCGGCGCCGAAGAACTGCTGAGCGCGGCCCTGCGCGATGGCGGCGAAGCCATCGGCGGCTGTCCTTACATGGACACCGACCCGAATACCCATATCGAGAGGCTGTTCGACCTGGCGCAGGAATTCGATATCGATGTCGACCTGCATCTCGATTTCGACCTCGATCCGTCATGGTGGCACCTCGAAGAGGTCTGCCGGCAGACGGAACGGCGCAACTACCAGGGCCGCGTCGCCATCGGCCACGCCACCAAATTGTCGGCGCTGCCGCCGGACCGGCTCAAAGCAGCAACGGCGCGGCTCGCCAAATCGGGCGTCGCCGTCACCGTACTGCCGGCGACCGATCTCTATCTGATGGGCCGCGACGCCACGCATAATGCCCCGCGCGGCCTGACGGTCGCGCACCGGCTGGTCGAAGATGGCGTCCTCTGTTCGGTCGCGACCAACAACGTGCTCAATCCCTTCACGCCGTTCGGCGACGCCTCGCTTTTGAGAATGGCAAATTTCTACGCTAACGTGGCGCATGCCGGCATCAGCGAGTTCGATGCCTGCCTCGACCTCGTCACTGATCTGCCGGCGCGGCTGATGAATTTGCGGGATTACGGGATCGCGCCCGGCAACCCGGCGGACTTGATTATTCTGGATACTGACAGCGGCACCAATGCGATTGCCGAACTGCCTGACATGCTGATGGGATTCAAGAACGGGCGGCAGGTGTTCGAGCGGCGGAAGCCAACGCTGTTTCCGCCGGGAGGCTAGACTAGCAGCCCCCACCGCCGTCTTGCCCGATTGACGCGCCTTCCGATCCGTTGTTGTTATCAGCCAACAACACAAAGCTCCGGGCAGGAAATCCATGAAAAAAGCCACCCAGATCAGAAGCGTCGAGACCCTTGCCTGCGACGCCGGCTGGCGGAACTACCACTTCGTCAAGATCATGACCGAGGACGGCATCGTCGGCTGGAGCGAGTACGACGAAGGATTTGGCGCGCCCGGGGTCACCGCGGCGATTGATCGGCTGGCGGCGCGCGTGGTCGGCAAGAATGCCTATCAGCACGAGCGGATCTATGCAGAACTGTTTTCCGCGACGCGACCGGCCGCCGGCGGCGTGGTCGCGCTGGCGCTCGGCGCCATCGAGAACGCGCTGCTTGACGTCAAGGCCAAGGCGCTCGGCGTGCCCTGCTACGACCTGCTCGGCGGCAAGATCCGCGACCGCATCCGGGTCTACTGGTCGCACTGCGCGACCTGGCGCATCAATCATCCCGACTGGTTCAAGCCTGCGATCACCAGCCTCGATGGCGTCAAATCCATCGGGCGCGAAGTGCGCGAAAAAGGCTTTACGGCGATGAAGACCAACATCTTCGTCTATACCGACGGCAAGCCGCAGGGCTGGCGGCCCGGCTTCGGCTCGCCGTTCGAGCCCGAGATCAATGTCGACCGCAAGGTGCTGCGAAACCTCTGCATGCACTTGGAAGCAATTCGCGACGGCGCCGGGCCCGATGTCGACCTGCTGCTCGATCTCAACTTCAACGCCAAGACCGAGGGCTATCTGAAGATCCTGCGCGCCATCGAGGACATGGACATGTTCTGGGTGGAGATCGACACCTTCAACCCGCAGGCGCTGGGATACATCCGCCGCCAGAGCCCGCACCCAATCTCATCCTGCGAGACGCTGTTGGGCCTGCGTGAGTTTCTGCCCTACTTCAACGAACAGGCGATGGACGTCGCCATCATCGACACACCCTGGAACGGGGTATGGCAATCGATGAAGATCGCCGCCGCCGCCGAGCATTTCGAGGTCAACGTCGCGCCGCATAATTTCTACGGCCACCTCTGCACGATGATGAACGCGCATTTCTCCGCGGCCGTGCCGAATTTGCGCATCATGGAAACCGACATCGACCGGCTGGCCTGGGACCACGAGCTGTTCACGCACGTGCCCGAGATCGTCGACGGCCACCTCATCATGCCGGATCGCCCGGGCTGGGGCACCGAACCCAACGAGGAAGGCCTGCGTGCCCATCCGCCGAAGAGCCAGGGCGGGCTGTTGAATTACGGGCAGAAGAAGTAGGCGCACTCGAATTCACACCCTCGCTCGTCATGCCCGGGCTTGACCCGGGCATACACGACTTGCTGTTGCTTCGGCGAGAAAGACGTGGATGGCCGGGTCAAGCCCGGCCATGACGGAGAGCGCGCGCAGGCCCCGTTCAATTATCGTTCGGCCGGCTTGCGAATGCGCTTTCGATCACGTCGCCGATCGGCTGCCAAGCGTTGCCGTCGAACTGCACCAGCCGCATCTGCTCGATCGGATGGAAGTCGGCCGGCCCGGTGTTGATCGCAATGCCCGGCAACACGATTGCGCCCCGGTAGTCCTTCAGCGACGCGGCCTGCCGCATGATGTTGTCGCGCGACAGGTCGTCGCCGCACTGGGTCAACACCTGGACCAGGGTCTCGGCCGCCGCGTAGCCGAACATGGCGTAGCTGTCCTCCTTGTCGCCATCAGGGTAATACTTGTCCATGAACGCAAGCCACTGCTTGATGGCGGGGTCTTCCTTCCAGGTAGTGTCGCTGGCGTCCTTCAGGAACGAGGTGGAGATCACGCCGACGGAGTTCTGAAGCCCTGCCGGTCTCAGCGCGTTTGCGATCGAAGCCGCCGCATTGACCAGCACGACGACGGGATGCCAACCCAGTTCGGCCGCTCTGCGGATGGCACGCGCCGAGATCGGCGGCGCGCAATTGAGCACGAGCACTTCAGCACCGGAGTTCTTGAGGATTTCGACCTGGGTATCGATCGACATGTCCGCATCGATGGCGATGTCGGCCACGATCATGTTGGCGGTGATGCCGAGCCCCTCCTGCAATCCCCGGAACAGATCGCGGCCGAACTGGTCGTTCTGCCAGAGCACGGCGATCTTCCTGCTCGGATAGGAGGACTGGACGTAATTGGCGTAGATCCGGCCCTCGGCACGAAATGTCGGCTGCCAGCCCATCGTCCACGGAAACCGCTTCGGATGCGCCCACTCCTCATCGCCGGAGGCGACAAACAGCTGCGGGATACTTCTCTCGTTGAGATAGGCTCGCGTCGCCAGATTGCTCGGCGTGCCGAACGATCCGAACATCAGGTGCACCCGCTCGTGCTCGACCAGTTCACTTGTATGCTCCGCCGCCGTTCTGGGATTTGAACTGTCGTCGCGGGAGATGAATTTGATCTTGCGCCCGTTGATGCCGCCGCGCTCGTTGATCATGTCGAAATAGGCGGCTTCAGCCCTTCCGATCGAACCGAACGCGGCCAGCGGACCGGTATAGGGCATGATGTTGCCGATGCGGATTTCGGTGTCGGTCACACCGGCGCCTTGGGCCGGCTGCGTGGCGGCCGGAAACGACGCCAACAACAATGCGGAGAAAAAGGCAGCCAACAGCCTGGTTTTTGTTATTGTTTTCATCAACGTGGCCTCGAACGCCAAGCCCACGGGAGCTTTGCGACGCCTACCCAGCGAACGCGATGATAGCGCCGAAAGCACGGTTGTTGAAATCAAATGTTGAGACCGGTCAGCGTAAGAAAATATCGAGCCATCCCAGCGCATTGACCGTGACGCTGTCGCCGGTGTCGATAAGCACAGTCGTAGTCTCGGCCTCGATGATCGCGGGGCCGGTCAGCGTGTGGCCCGGCTGCAAGTCATCGAGCGCGAATACCGGCACTTCGCGCCAACCGCCGAAGTAGGCCTGCCGCCTGCTGCGTGGTGAGCACGTCCCCGACGACGATGTGGGCTTTGTATCGGAATCCAGCCGCGAGACCTCGCCGACCGCCGCGACGCGAGCATTGACGAAGACGACCTCCTGGCCGCGCGAGGCGTAGGTGTAGCGTTCTTCGTGCCTGACATGGAAGCGGTCCTCGATCCGCTCGACGAGATCGGCTGCATTCCAGTCGAGGCCGTCGAGCGAGACGTCGATCTCGAAGATCTGTTCGCCGTAGCGCATTTCGGCGGAGCGCTCGATTGCAAGCTTGCCGTTGAACCAGGAGCGCAGCCGGCCGGCGGCCTGCTGCTCCAGTCCGGCAAAGAGCTCACGCACCTCAGCGGCCGAAATGCGTCCGGCGCCATAATGCGTGCGGCTGACTTCGTAGCGGAGATCGCTGGTCAGCATGCCCCAGGCCGACAGCACCGACGCCACCGTCGGCACGATGATGCGCTTGATCTCGAGTTCGCGCGCGACTTCGGCGGCGTGAAGGCCTGCGGCGCCGCCGAAGCTCAACAGCGCAAATTTTCGCGGATCGACGCCACGGCGGAGCGTCATCAGGCGGATGCCGTCAGCCATGTTCAAATTGATCATGCGGTGGATGCCGGCGGCGGCCTCGACGCGCGACAGATCCATTGCGTTTGCGATGCGATCCACCGCGGCTTCCGACGCAGCACGATCGAGCGGGCGCTTGCCGCCCATGAAGGCTGCGGCATCGAGATAGCCGAGCACGACATTGGCATCGGTGACGGTCGCCGCCAGCCCGCCATTGCCGTAGCATGCCGGGCCCGGCACCGAGCCTGCGCTCTCCGGCCCGACCCGCAGCGTGCGGCTGGCATCGACGCTGGCGATCGATCCGCCGCCGGCCGCAATGCTTGCGATATCGAGGCTTCGTAGCGCGATGCGCTGGCCGGCCAGCGAGCCATCTGCAGAAAGCGAAGCCTGCCCGCCCGATATCAGCGAGATATCGGTGGAGGTACCGCCCATGTCGAAGGGCACGAGATCGGGAATGCCGACCAGATCAGCGCAGCGCCGTCCGCCCGACATGCCGCCGGCAGGGCCGGACAATACGGTACCCGCGGCTAGCCGCGAGGCTTCCTCGACCGGGGCCATGCCGCCATGCGACAGCACGACAAACAGGCTGCCCTTGAAACCCGCTTCCGCCAGCCGCGTTTCGAGGTTGGTCAGATAGCGCCGCACGATCGGTTCGACATAGGCATTCACGACCGTGGTCGAGACGCGCTCATATTCCTTGATCTGCGGCAGTACGTCACTGGAGCGCGAGACGCTGATATCGGGGAGCGCCTGTTTCAGCCGCTCCACGGCGGCGAGTTCATGAACCGGATTGAGATAGGAATGCAGGAAGCACACTGCGACCGATGTGGCGCCCGATTGCCTGATGTTCGAAATCGCCTCGTCGAGCGATTTCGCATCCAGCGGAATCAGAACCTCGCCGTTGGCGCGGAGCCGCTCTTGGACACCGAACCGCAGATCACGCGGCACCAGCAGCGCCGGCGGCGGCGTGCGCAAATCGTAGCGGTCAGGCTTGAGGCCCTCGCGCATCTCGATGACGTCGCGGTGGCCCTCGGTGGTAATCAGCGCGACCTTTGCGCCCTTGCGCTCCAGCAGCGCATTGGTCGCCACCGTCGTGCCGTGAACCAGCCGGTCGGTCGCGGCGAGCATTTCCGCGCGCGTGACATTCAGCCGCCGCGCGAGTTCTTCCAGGCCCGTCATGACGCCGAGCGATTGATCCGCCGGGGTCGATGGCGATTTTGCGAATATCGTCCGCCCGCTCTCGTCCGTGGCCACCAGATCGGTGTAGGTCCCGCCGACGTCGACGCCTATCCTGAACGTCATGACGAAGCCTGCCCCGCCGTGCTATCGACCAGGCCCTGTTCGCGGTCACGCTGCCGCGCCTCTGCCGACCGTTTGGCGGGCGGTCCCCAGCCGCCGCCGCCGGATGATCGTATCTCGAGACAATCGCCGGGACGTAGCTCAATGCCGACTTCCTTGGTGCGCAGCACGCGCGGCTCGCGGCCTTCGGACAGCAGGCGATAATGATGCGGCTTGCCGTCCTCGCCGCCGAGCAGGCCGCAAGGACCGTGCCGCGCGCCGTCGCCCGCGGTGTTGCCCTTTGCGATCTTCTCCGTCTCCAGCACCAGATCGAGCGCCACGCCGAGGCCGCCGCGAAACTGGCCGTCGCCGCCGGAGCCGGGGCGGAATTCATGGGTGCGGAAATGCAGGGGAAAGCGCGCTTCGGCCACTTCGAGGCTGCCGAACTTGAGCCCGCCAACCGAGTGCCACTCGCCGATCGATGACCAGCCGTCGCCGCCCGACGACGCGCCGCCGCCGGGCCGCGCCTGAAACAGGTGCCAGATGAAATTCCTGCCGGTGCGCGGGTCCTCACCCTGGATCGCGATCCGGAAACGCCGGCTCCAACCCGCCATCGCGCGCTCGGGGCAGGATGCCGACAACGCCTTCACGATGGCTTCGACGATTTCGTTCGAGGGATGGCTGGTGCACAACGTCACCGGCCGGCCGGGATCGGCCCACACCACGGTGCCTTGTTTGGCGATTACCTTCAGCGGACGCAGCGCGCCGGTGTTCTTGGGGATCTCGGCATCGATCAGGTAAGCAAAGGCCATCGCCACCGCCGCCTGCATGTTGGCGTGCGAGGAGTTCACGAAACTGGTCGACTGCGGATCGGAATCAGAAAGGTCGATTTCGACGTCGCTGCCCTTCTTGGTGACTTTTGCCGCGATGCGAATATCCGTGCGGCCATGGCCGTCATCGTCGAGAAACGCCTCGCCGTAAAACACGCCGTCCTTCCAGGTCGACACGACCGCGCGGGTCTGCTGCTCGGTCGCGTCGAGGATCGCTCCGATCGCGGCTTCGACGACCGGCGCGCCAAACTCGCTGAACAATTTCGACACGCGACGCTCGCCGAGATGGGCCGCGCCCAGCATCGCGGCGAGATCGCCCCGAAATTCTCTGGGATTGCGGACATTGAGCGCCAGCAAGTCGAGCAGATCGTCGCGCAGGCGTCCCGCCTCGTATAGTTTGATCGGCGGGATGCGCAGCCCCTCCTGCCAGATCTCGGTGGCCGCCGGGTTGTATGCGCCATGGGTGCCGCCGCCGATATCGCTCTGATGCGCGCGCACGATGGTCCAGAGCAGGCGCTTTCCATCAGCGAATACCGGCACGAACACGGTCACATCGGGCAGATGGCTGCCGCCATGATAGGGATCGTTGAGCAGGATGACGTCGCCGGGCTTGACGTCCTTGAATCGCTCCTCGACCGCAATCGTCGCCCAGGGCAGCGCGCCGACGTGAACCGGCAGGTGATCCGCCTGCGCGATCAGGCGCGCATCGGTGTCGCATATCGCCAGCGAAAAATCGCGGCTGGAGTTGAGTATCTGCGAATAGGAGGTGCGCAGCATCGCCTCGCCCATCTCCTTCACGATCGAACTGAGCCGGTGCTGGACGACGGAACGCGTGATGGGATCGATCTTGGCGGACATTCTTACCCGTTCTTGCTGTACGACTGTTCCTGCTTGTGGCTTAGAACGTGCCTGCTACTTCCGCCAGCGCGCCCGACGCCGCATCGACGATCGCATCGATGTCGGCATCCGTCATCGGGGTCGACAATGCCACCAAGCCATTGCCCGCGGCCAGTACGCCGCGGTTGAGCAGCGCGCGCGAGAACACGATCTGGCGCCGCGCCTCCTCCTCGGTCAGGTAGGCCGACCGATAGTCGCGGATCGGCCTGTCGGCAAAATGAATCTTGAGCAGCGAACCCAGCCCCACCGTGCCGCCGGGCACGCCGTGGCGGCGAAACGCGCTGTCGATGCCGGCGCGAACCGCCTCGCCCATCGCATCGAGGCGCGCAAAGGCCGCATCGTCGAGCAGCTCCATCGCGGCGATGCCGGCCCGCATCGTCACCGGATTGGCCGAGAACGTGCCGCCATGCGGCAAGGCCGGCTTGCCCGGGCGCGGATCGAACACCGCCATGACATCCCGGTGGCCGCCGATCGCGCCGACCGGAAAGCCGCCGCCGATGATTTTTCCGAGCGTCGTCAGGTCAGGATCGATGTTCCAGATGCCCTGCGCGCCCCGGAATCCCAGCCGGAACGTGATGACTTCGTCGAAGATCAAGAGCGCGCCGACCTCGCGCGTAACCTTTCGCAGCGCCTCCAGATAGGCCTGGTCGGCCGGCGCCAGACCGGCGCGATTGGGCATGGGGTCGACCAGCACGCAAGCGAGCCCCTCGCCGTGCTCGCGGATCAGGCTGACGGCCGCCTCGGTATCGTTGAAGGGAATGGTGACGACGTCAGCCAGCACATTGTCAGGCGTACCTTTGGCATACGCCACGGAAACGGGCGCATTGCGGCCCCAGGCTTCCGGTATCGGGTCTAGGCTCACCTCGGCATAATCGTAGGACCCGTGGTAGGCGCCCTCGCACTTGGCGATCTTGGGACGGCCGGTATGCGCACGCGCCGCCTTCAGCGCCATCATCACCGCTTCGGTGCCGGAATTGGCGAAACGCAGCTGATCGACCGAGGGCAGCCGCGAAGCCAGGATTTCGGCGAGATCCACCTCGGATTCCGTCGGCAGGCCGAAGGCCGATCCCAGCGCGAGTTGCGCGGTTGCCGCCTTGATCAGCGCGGGATGGGCGTGGCCGTGGATCTGCGCGGTAAAGTTGTTGATGCAATCGATATAGACGTTGCCGTCGATATCCCAGACCCGGCATCCCTCGCCGCGCGCGGCGTAGATCGGATAGGGCTTCATGAACACGGTGGTGCGGGTATTGCCGCCGGGCAGGCTCGCCAGCGCGCGATCGTACATTTTCTGCGAAGAAGAATTTGAATCAGGATACATGCGGCTTCCGAGCATGGTGGGGCAAGCCTTTATAGCCGCTGGATTTCCCGCCGCAAACCCCAGGGCTTTGTCGCGGCTGTCGCGCGACGGCGCAGACCGGGAGGCCAGGGGCTTCACGCGTACGTGTATTGAATGGCGCAGAAATTCCTTGCCCCCCGACGGAATAGAACGCGCCGCCACGCGTCACCACCCCATGCACGCTGCTTGCGAAGCATTCGAACTCGAACCCGAAAAGGTACTGCGACGATGCTGCGATTTCTCAAACCCGGCCTGGGCGCGGCGGTGTTCGGCGTGCGCCTCCTTGTCGCTTTCGCCGCGCCGCCTCTGGCGTTCGCGCATGAAGCTCATACGCCGGCGCAACAGGCGGCGACAACAGATGAAGGCGCTTTCCTCGCCGAAAACGAAGCCGCGATGGCCAGGATGATGAGCGCCATGGACGCAAAGCCGACCGGCGACATCGATCGCGACTTCGTCGCCATGATGGTGCCGCACCACCAAGGCGGCATCGACATGGCCGTGCTCGAACTGCGCTATGGCAAGAACGAACAGCTTCGGCGCCTCGCGCAGGAAATCATCATCAGCCAGACCCAGGAGATCGTGGCAATGAAGCTCGCGATCGGCGAGCAGGTCACGGCTTCCGTTCCCGCACCCAAGCAAGCCGGCCCGCTGCCGGCGCACAATCACATGAGCAAGTCCGAAGAGACGAAGAAATAGGAACCGACAAATGAACTGTTCGACCTTGAAAAGCAGCCTGCTGGCCTGCACGATCGCTGCCGCCTCAACTTCAGCCTTGATGTTGCCTGCGGCAGCCCTGATGTTGCCTGCGGCAGTCTTGATGTTGCCTGCGACAGCCCTGGCCGGCCAGGCCCCCGGCGCCGCGTCCTCCCCCGACATTCCAATCAGCCATCGCGACCGCGTCTACGCGGCGGAACAATTTTCGAACACGGTGTCGGTCACCGATCCCGTCGACAACAAGCTGCTCGGTGTGATCCGCCTCGGCGATCCGCAACCCGGCAATTTCAGCCCGCTCTACAAGGGGCAGGTGCTGGTCCACGGCATGGGCTATTCGCCCGATCACAAGACGCTCGCCGTCGTTTCGATCGGATCGAATTCGGTGACGTTCATCGACACCGCCACGAATGCGATCAAGCATGTCACCTATGTGGGCCGTTCGCCGCACGAGGCTTTCTTCACGCCGAATGGAAAGGAAGTCTGGGTCACCGTGCGCGGCGAGAATTACATCAGCGTCATCGACGCCGCGAGTTACGCCGAGAAGAGGCGCGTCGAGGTGCCGGCCGGCCCCGGCATGCAAATCTTCTCACCCGACGGCAAATACGGCTATATCTGCTCGTCCTTCAATCCGGAGACGGTCGTGGTGTCAGTCGCCGATCACGCCATTGTCGCACGAGTGAAGCAGGAAAGCCCGTTCTGTCCTGATATCGCCGCCACGCCGGATGGCGAACAGGTATGGTTTACGCTGAAAGACATCGGAAAGACGCAGGTGTTCAACGCGAAGCCCCCGTTCAACCCGATCAGGACGATCGAGACCGGTCCGATCACCAATCACGTCAATTTCGCCCGCACGGCAAAGGGAACGTTCGCCTATGTCACGATCGGCGGCACCAACGAGGTGAAGGTGTTTCGCACCAGCGATTTTTCGCAAGCGGCGACGATCCCGGTCGGCAAACTGCCGCACGGCATCTGGCCGTCCGGCGACGGCACGCGCATGTATGTCGGCCTCGAAAACGCCGATGCGCTTGCCGCGATCGACACCGCCACCAACACGGTGGTGGCGAACATTCCGGTCGGACAGGCACCGCAAGCCATCGTCTATGTGCCCAACGCCGCGCCCAATCCGGACGACCGGCAGAATTTGCAGAGCCTCGGCGTCGCCGGCCAGGTCGCCCACCTCACCCTCGGCGCGAAGGCTGAAGCGAAAGGCGCAAAGCCGCCGACCAGCGTCTCGCTGTTCGATCAGGGCCTGATCCAGGTCTTGCAGGCAGCGGTAACCGGCCTGCAGCCGAAGCAGCGCTACGTGCTGGCGCTGGCCGACAAGAACGACGGAACCGGATCGGTGCAACCGCTCGCCGCCTTCATGACCAACCCGACAGGTTCGGCCATCGTCAATGCGGTCGGGCCGATCCGCCAGATCGTTCAGAATGCCGTCCCCGCAGAACGGCGGTATCTGGTCATCGCGCCTGGCGAACCCGCAAAGTTCGGCGATGCCGTGCAGGTCCAGACCCCATGAACGACATGCTGCGCCTGATCGAACCGGTGATTCCAGCGCTCCGCCGCTATGCGCGAGCGCTGGTCCGCAATCGCGCCGCCGCCGACGATCTGGTGCAGGACTGTCTTGAGCGGGCCGTCAGCCATTGGGGGCAGCGGCGCGAAGGCGATCCGCGCCCGTGGCTGTTCACGATCCTGCACAACCTTGCGCTCAGCCAGTTCCGCCGCGCGGCGCGCCGGGGCAGGCACATCGCCATCGACGAGGCCAATGAAGATGATTTCGGGCAGGACGCCGTGCAAGAGCAGAAACTGATGTACCAGGACGTCCTCGACAAGCTTGCGCGGCTTCCGGACGAGCAGCGCGCCGTGCTGCTTCTGGTCGCGGTGGAAGATCTGTCCTATGCCGACGCCGCCCGGGTGCTCGAGATTCCCATCGGCACCGTGATGTCGCGGCTGTCGCGGGCGCGCGAAAAGCTGCAGCAGGAAATCGAAGGGAGCGCGGACGGCGCAGCTAGAAACGTGGTGCAGTTGCGGAGCATGAAATGACCAACCGGCCCATCGCGGAAGACGATCTCCACGCCTATGTGGACGGTGTTCTGGAACCCGGGCGCGAGGCGGAAGTCGCGGCCTATCTGGAAGGGCACCCGGACATGGCCCGGCGCGTCTCGGCTTTCTCCGATCAGCGCGATCTGCTGCGCAAGGCGCTGGCGCCGATCGCGGACGAACCGCTGCCGCCGCAACTCAATCTGTCGCGGATGATCGAGAACCGGCGACGACGGCCCTCGCCGGTCTGGTGGGCGGTCGCAGCGATGCTGATGCTGAGCATCGGCGGTCTCGGCGGCTGGGTGATGCGGGGCAGCCTGCAGGCCTCGCCCGGCGGACTTGCCGCGCTGGCACAGGAAGCTGCCGACTCCTACAGCGTCTATGCGCCGGATCGGGTCCGGCCGGTCGAGATGCGGGCATCCGACAGTGCGCAGTTGGTGCAGTGGGTGTCGAACCGTCTGAGGCAGCCGGTAACGCTGCCGGACCTGACGGGTTCGGGCTATCGCCTGATGGGCGGGCGGCTGATCGCGACGTCGCACGGTCCGGCTGCGATGTTCATGTATGACGACGATCGTGGCAATCGCCTCGTGGTGCTGACGCGTCCGATGATCTCAGAGCAGAGCGCACCGATGGCGCCGCATTCAGGCGGCAACGTCTCGGGCTTTGCCTGGGCCGATGGCGGGATGGGCTACAGCCTGGTGGGACAGGCCGCAGCCGAAGCGCTCAAGCCGATCGCCAACGAGGTACGCAGGCAGGCGCGCAGCACCTAGGATTTCGACGGCTGGGTGTAGGCCACGAAGACGATGGTCCCGACGATCAAGGTCCCGGCCATGAACAGCAGCACTGCGGGCAATCCGAAGATCGTGGCGACCACGCCTGTTGCCGATTGCATCAGCGCCGCGCCAAGGAAGAACGCGAGGTTGATCGCGGACAACGCCTTGCCGGCGTTCTGCGCGTCCACGAGCTGGCGCGTCATGCCGTAGAGTAATGGCTGCGTCGATATGGCGATGCCCATCAAGACGAGCAACACCGCATCGAATTGCGCCGGTATGGCGGCAACGCCGAGCAGATCGGCCAGCGGATAATGCGGCGCCCCAGCCGCCATCACGGCGAGCAGCAACGCAACAAACGAATGCGTGGCGGCCAGCACTTCGCGGCGATGGCCGATGGTGCGATCGAGGATCCCCATCAGCACGGGGCCTGCGATCAGTGCAAGCGTGAATAGGCCGAGCGCATTGCCCGCCTCGATGCGGCTGAGCGCCTTGATCTCCATCAGCCACGGCCCGCCCCACAATCCCCGCAGCACCAGCGCGGCCGCGAGCGACACCAGCGACAGCGCGATCAGGCCACGCAACGGACGCGACAGGCCGATGCGCAACACCTCGGCCATCTGCGATAATGGCGACGACTGGTCGGCATGCTCGGCCGGCTGCTTCGGTACCAGCGCGAACACCGCCACCGACACGACGGCGCCGAAGCCGGCGGATATCCAGAACCCCGCCCGCCATCCCCAGTGATCGACGACAAAGGCCAGCGGACTCGACGACAGCAGCATGCCGACATTGCCGATCGAGAGAATAATGCCGGACCACAGGCCGAAGCGCGCCGCCGACATCTGCTTGGCGGCGAGCGTCATCGGGCACATCAGCATGCCCGACGTAGCGACGCCGAGCAGGAATTGCCCGAACAGAAAGCTCTCCGGCCCCGTCGCCAGTCCCGACGCCAGCGCGCCGACGATGGTTCCCCCTAGCAGGCTCAGGGAAACCGGACGGACGCCGAAGCGATCCATCGCCGCGCCTACCGGAATCTGCGAGGCAGCGAACGCGAAATGATAGATCGAGGTGAGGCTCGCCAGGGTCTGCGGCGCCGTGCGGAAGTCGGCGGCCATCACGTCGAGGCTGACCGCCGGAATGGTCCGCAACAGCGTCGACAGCATGTGGCCGCAGGCCAGCGCCAGCAGCGCAAAAATCAGCGCGCGGATGTTGATATCCGCGCCAGCGGCCTTGCCGTCCATGAGCCGTCTCGCCCCAAAACTGTTTGGGGGCGAGGTATCACCAATAGGAGGGGAACGCGAATCCGCAGATTACGATGATCGGTTCCTGTGGAACACCGACGTCTGCAATTCGATGTTTCGCGCGGGGCTGCTAGCCAGCGATCTCAAGAAAAATGGATTGAAGACATCTTCCGTGCCGAGAGTGTGCTTGATCATGCCCGCTCGCGGAACCATGATGATGTCCGAGCCGATCCAACCAGCGGCACGGAAGACCGCGAGCGGGAGAACAACATGCAAGTCACGATGAAAGATCGCGTCGCCGCCATCACCGGCGGCAGCAAGGGCCTTGGGCTGGCGGTTGCGCGGCAATTTGCCGCCTCCGGTGCGAAGGTCGCGATCCTCGCGCGTGGCGCGGCCGACCTGAAGGCCGCACGCGAACTGCTGGCCAGAGACGGCATCGACGTTCGCGACTATGTCTGCGACGTGTCGAAGGCGTCAGACATTGCCAAGGCGCATGAGAGGATCGTTGCCGATCTCGGCCCTGTCGACATCCTCGTCAACAACGCGGGCACCGCGCGCACGATGGCGTTCGAGACCATTTCCGACGAGGCCTGGCAGGAAGACCTCGATCTCAAGCTGTTTGCCGCAATCCGTTTCTCCAGGCTGGTATGGCCCGGCATGAAGGCGCGCAAATGGGGCCGCATCATCAACGTGCTCAACACCTTCGCCAAGGCACCGGCTGCGTCGTCAGCGCCGACCTCGGTCACGCGGGCGGCGGGCATGGCGCTGACCAAGGTAATGGCGAACGAAGGCGGCGAGCACAACATCCTGGTCAATGCCATGCTGGTCGGCCTGATCATGAGCGATCAATGGGTGCAGCGGCACGCCAAGCAGGCGCCGGACATGGACTTCGAGGTGTTTGCGAAAAACCTTGCCAAGGGCACGCCCTTGGGGCGCATCGGCACGGCGGAGGAATTCGCCAACATGGCCTGCTTCCTCGCCTCCGAGCAGGGATCCTACATCACCGGCACCGCCATCAACATCGATGGCGGCCGTTCGCCGGTGGTGTAGCCGCGCCGCCGCAAGCAAAAAGGCCCCCGTCGCCGGGGGCCTTTTCGTTTCTTACACCGCGTCCTTGGCGGCCTTGACCGGGCGGGCCCGGACGATCTTGCGGGCCGGCTTGGCCTTGAACATCATTTCCTCGCCTGTGAAGGGGTTGGTACCCTTGCGAGCCTTGGTCGCCGGCTTCTTGACCACGACGAACTTCGCGAAGCCGGGGACAAGGAACACCCCGTTCTTCTTGAGCTCCTTGTGGCCAACGTCAACGAGCGTTTCCATCACGCTCTTGACTTCCTTCTTCGAGACTTCGGTGGTGGTAGCGATCTTCTCGATCAGCTGCGACTTAGACATTTGGGTGGCCATGATTGCTCCATTTGATTCTGGCACCGGCGACGATATGGCGAAAACCGCCTAAAAAACAGGGTTTCCGACAATCTGCACAGCTATCTCGCTAATCGAGTTGCACTGATTCGTCCAATTTTGGCTGGTTTTTAGGCCTTCGAAGCCTCCAGACCCTGTTTTTAAGGGGTTTGAGACACCTCGTTGGGCGGTTTTCCCGGCAATCCATGGCTGCGGTGCTCATGATACGGCAGGGCTAGCCGGAGCGTGACGTGCGGCGCGAAGCAAGGATAGCCTCCGCCCATCGCAACAGTTCGAAGCGGTCGCCTTTGATCGGCTCCTGCGCATCGCGCTGCCGGTAAAGCACCAGCATCCACGGCGCGATCTGGCGCAACAGTCCATGCGCCACGTACGTCACCGGCTCCGTGAACGGCAGCGCCAGCTCGCTTTCCGGGACGCCCTGCACAGCCTTCGCCAGTTCACGGCCGAGCGGCATCGTCAGCGCAACGGCGCGGCCGTTGCAACCGGTCCAGCCATAGGCGTCCGGCCCCAAGCGATGGATACGCGGCAGGAAATCCGCCGTCATGCCGACATAACCGTTCCAGACGTAATCGAAAGAGACCTCGCCGATCTGCGGCCAAAGCCGCTGCAACCGCTCGGTGACGCGTGCCTTGATCCGCTCCACCTTGTTGCCGGGACCGAGCACCGCGCCGCCGGTGATGAGCCGGTTTCGCGCGTCATAGCGAGCGAAGTAGAGTTCGCCGTGGGTATCCGACATTGCCTGCCGGCCGGGGATGATGGTCTTGCGGACGTTATCGGACAGAGGCTGCGTCGACATCTGCCACGACAGCACCGGCATCACCTCGTGCGCGATCTCAGGCACCAGCGACTTTGAAAACTCGCCGCTATAGGCATTGGTCGCCATCACGAGCGCACGGCCGGAGATTTCGCCCTTCGCGGTCTTGACCATCCAGCGGTCGCCACGGCGCTCAAAGCTTTCCGCCGGCGAGCGCGCGTAGATGCGGGCGCCGAGACCGACCACGGTACGCGCCAGCCCGCGCGCCAGCGCCAGCGGATTGACGTGACCGCCGGTCCTGTTCCTGAACCCGCCGAACCACGCATCCGAGCCCGTCATGTCGCGGACCTGCTCGCGCGACAGCAATTCGACCGGCGCGCCGAACTTCGACCACTGCTGCACCCGCCGTTCCGCTATCTTGATCCGGCCGGGTGAATGCACCGGCTGCACCCAGCCGGCCTGCTCGCCTTCGGCGTCGATGTTGTAGCGCCGCGTCAGGTCGAACAGATAGGAAGCGCTGTCGCGCAGCATGCCTACAAAGCGTTCTCCTGCCTCGCCGTGCCTTGCAACGATGTCCTCCGGATCCGGCCGCGACAGCGTCGGGATCACCTGGCCATTGTTGCGGCCCGAAGCGCCCCAGCCCGGCTCCGCGGCCTCGACGATCGCAACATCGACGCCGGCCTCGCGCAGATGCAGCGCGGTGGAAAGGCCGGTGAAGCCGGCGCCGATCACGATCACGTCCGTATGCTGCGTCCCGATGAGTTCGGGCAGATCAGGCCCCGATGGCGTCATCGCGGCCCACAGGGATTCGGGCCAGCGGACGTTGCTCGTATTCATCGGTATCCTTTCTTGCAGCCGGCTCATCCTTGCAGGCGCCTTGTCGTTCTGCTTAGTTTAGCCCGCCCATAAAGCCGAAGGAAACAAGAGAGTGGCACTCAAAAACATCATCGGAATCGATCACGCCGTGGTCATGGTGAAGGACCTCGACAAGTCAGCCGAGAACTACAAGCGGCTTGGCTTCACCGTGTCGCCGCGCGGCACCCACAGCGCGCATATGGGATCGGGCAACTACACCATCATGTTCGACCCGGACTATATGGAATTGCTCGGCGTGCTGACGCCGACAGAACATAATGCTCCGGCGCGGGCGTATCTCGAAAAGAACGGCGAAGGCATCGAGCGCATTGCGTTCACCGCCGTGGATTCAGCCGAAGGTGCGGAAGAGATTCGCGCGCGTGGCTATCCGCCGGTCGGGCCGACCGATTTCGAACGGCCGGTGACGATGCCCGATGGCTCGGTGTCATCAGCGAAATTCCGAACCTTTCAGTGGCCGACGGCGGAAGCGCCGGGCGGCGTCCGCATCTTTGCCTGCCAGCACAAGACGCGCGAGACGGTGTGGATTCCCGAACTGATGAGGCATGCCAATGGCGCCAGGCGCCTGAAGCAGGTGCTGATGGTCGCGCCGGACCCAACGAAGGAAGCCTCGCATCTTGCGAAGATGATCGATCGCGATATCCGCGACGAGGCGGACGGCGCCGTCGCGGTGCCCTCAGGCGGCGACCGCGCCGACTTCGTGTTCCTGACGAAGGATCAACTCGCCAAGCGCTATCCCGGCGTGTCGCTGGCCGGCCTGCCCGAGCGTGGTGGCGCCGGGCTGGTGATCGCGGCCGATGTCGCGGCGGCGGAGAAGGCGCTCGGTGCGTCGGGAGTCAAGAGCGCGGGCGGCGTCGTCGTGCCGCCGGCTGCCGGCAACGGCACCCTGCTCGCGTTCGTGGCGTAGCCGGCAGCGCCCCACGCCGCATCGGAAAGCCGGAACATGGCGAAGGGCAGGATCGAAACCGGCGGCGATACGGCAACCCGCCGTGGTCGCCCCCGTTCCAGCGAAACGACCAACGCCATCCTGCAAAGCGCGTACGCGCTGATGGCGAGCACGGGTCTCGCCGCCACCAGCATCGACGCGGTTGCGCGGCACTCCGGCGTTTCGAAGATGACCATCTACAAATGGTGGCCGTCGCGCGAGGCACTGCTGATCGACGCGTTCCTGAACCATGCGTCGCTGATGCTGCCGCTGCCGACATCAGGCACGCCGGCGGACCGCCTGAAAAGCCACGCCGCAGCCTACGCGAAAGCCCTGCAGGGCGAGTTCGGCAAGGTGCAGCTCGCGGTGATCTCCGAGTGCATCTCAAACACCGGCTCGGCGGAGATTTTCTACGAGCGCTACCTCAGCTACCGAAGAACAGCCCTGGTCGAATTGATCTCCGCCGGCCAGCAGGACCGCAGCATCGGCGCTACCGGGGCCCCGGAAGACCTGTACGACGCCATTTATGGCAGCCTGTTCTATCGCTACATCTTCGGCATCAAGCCGATCTCGCCGGCGCAGGCCCGCACTCTCGTCGACACCCTGCTGATGATCAGGAGCCGCTGACGCTCTCGACACGACTGCGCCGCTGGCGGCGAAACCAGGCCCAGGTCTCGCGCGTCACGGCCAGATAGCCGCGGCCCCGGAACACAATACGCTCGTCGACGATGGCATTCAGCTTCGGCAGCGCATGAAACGGGATCGAGGGATAGGCGTGATGCTCGACATGATAGGGCATATTCCACGCAAACCATTTCGTGATCATGCCGGTGTAGGTGGTGCGGGTGTTCTGGAAGGCGCTGCGCGTGCGTTCACAGCCGGTGTGTTCGGCATAGAGATAAGGCCGCAGGAAAAGCTGGCCGACGACCAGCGGTACAATCCAGACCCAGAGCAGAAGCGTCGTATGGAGCGCCAGCGAGGCAAGCAGCAGCGCGACATAGCCGGTGACATAGAGGCGCGCTTCCGTCACGACGATGTGCCGCTTGCCTTCCGGGATCCAGGGAGCGGAGGCGCTGCCGGTGACGGCATGACGAAGCATCAGCCCCATCCGAAAGGCGATCTGCCGAAGGCCGGTATAGGCAATGGCGAGTTGCGTATCCGAGGCAGGCATCGGACCAACCAGCAGTTCCGGGTCCCGCTCCGGATCCTGCGTGTAGCGATGGTGGTCCCAGTGGAACAGGCAATAATATTCGTAAGGCAATCCGATCGCGAATGAAGACAGGTGTCCGAGCACCAGATTGAGCGCCCGGCTCCGAAACGCCGTCTTGTGCGCGGTCTCGTGCACGACCATGAACAGGAAGGCGACGAAGTACCCCTGCACGACCATCAGCGGCAACGCCCAGACGATGCCGTAGGTCGAGGACACCAGCCAGATCAGCGTACCGACAACGCCGATTGCGCCGTAGTGGCTGACCACGCGAATGATGCCTTGAAGGTCTGAACGCGCCGATAGCTCGCGCAGTTGGGTGGAAGTCAGCGGCTTCTCTCCCGTTGCGGTAAATGCTGTGCTCATGGCCGATCTCCTCCTGAGTTCAACGCTGCAGCAGCGCTGAAATTTCGGCGTTGATGAAATCGCGGTCTGCCGGATTGTTGACGGGATTTCCGGCACGGTGCCCGTGGATCGACGGGATCGGATGCAGTTCGGCGGACCTTGCGTTGACAAGACGGCCCAACTCGGCCTCGTTGTCCCGCAAGTCGAAATAGCGATCGGACTGTCCGGGCATCAGCAGGATGCTCGCTTTGACGGCCGCAAGCGCGCGGTCAATGTCGCCGCCGAATTCGGGACATCGACTGATGTCGCCGTTCTGCCAGATCGCGATCTGCGCCAGAAGGTCGTTGGCGTCGCGCTTCGCGAAGGCGTCGTCCCAGCTTCGTGCGAGGTAATCTTCCAGCGAATGAAAACCATACTCGCGCCACACCTCATCGCGGTAGAACGCGTGCGACATGGCCCACCCGGCATAGACACGCCCCATGGCGCGCAGGCCGGCGGAAGGTTTGTCCACGAACCGGCCATCCCTGAACATCGGATCCGCCGTCAGGGCCGCCTTCACGCCTTCGAGGAATACGTGATTGTACGGAGAGCATCGGGCACTCCCGCAGACGATGGCGGCCCGCTCCACCATATCGGGATGGCAGGCCGCCCAGTGGTAGGCCTGCATGCCACCCATCGACCAGCCGTAGACGAGCGCGATGCTGGAGATTCCGAATTGCTCCACGAGCAGCCGGCGCTGGACCGCGACCGCATCATGATAGCTGATGGCCGGAAACGGCGTTACGTCGGAATTGGAGGGCGATGAGGACAGGCCGTTGCCGAAAAGATTCGGAATGATGATGAAATAGCGATCGGGGTCCAGCGCCCCGCCCCGCTGGATCAGCCATTCCAAGTCGTAGTGCTGCGCGCTGAAGGACGTCGGGTAGACGATCACATTGTCCTTTCGCGCATTCAGCGTGCCGTAGGTCTGGTAGGCAAGCCGCATCGAAGGGAAGACGACACCCGATTGAAGCCGGACATCCCCTGCGTCGAAGACACGATAGTCATGGGTCGTCATGTAAAGCAGTTCCGAGCGCACGCTTCATTATTGTACTTATCGTACATTATTTACATGGAATGGCAACGGTTCTGCTCGCTTTCTTCAACGGATAGCCGGCTTCTCGTGTCCCGGGCGCGATGCAGCGTGAAACGCTGCTTCGCAGCACCGGGACCCACGTCACCCGTTGCCCGATGGGCCCCGGCTCTGCGGTGCACCACTTCGTGGCGCGCCGCGTCCGGGGCACGAGACAGTCACTCCGCCGGCGCCGCGACAGGCACCTCGGCATGGGCGCTGTAGGCGACGCCTTCACCGCTCTTTGCCAGCGCAAACAGCCCTGCCGCCATCACCGCGTAAGCCAGCGCCACGCCTGGCGTAACACCAAGGCCGCCGCCGATACCGACGGCTTCGCCGTGCATGAAACCGAAATAGGTCATGACGGCGCCCGCCAGCGCAAACGCAGATGCCTTCATGAAGTCGCGTTCGATCACGAACACGCCGATAGCCCCGAGCACGAGGCCGCCGAGGATCGCGCCGCCGCCCATCACCTCGAGCCCGTGATAGATGACGCCCTGCTGCGGCAATGCGGCGATGGCCGCCGCCTTGACCGCGTCGACTTTGTCGGCGGCAAGACCGCCGACCGCTTGCGCGGCGGTCATGGTTGAAGCCAGCATGGTGTCGATCTGCAGCTTGGCCCAGGCGGCGAGATGCGGCGTCAGCGCCAACACCACCGCAGGCGCATGCTTGACCGGCGTGGTCTGGAACGCCTGCGCGCCGATCAGCATACCGATATAGAGCAGGATCGGCGAGATCGCGACCACGGGCACCAGCGCCAGCAACACCGAGATGATGCCGAACCAGGAGAGAAGCACCACCATGATTCCGGTCGCCGCCGAATAGCCGATCCGCCCGCCCATCGCCTTCCAGCCGGGGTGGCCGATATAAACAGCGTTGATGAAGGGATTGCCCATCAGGCAGCCGATCAGGCTGACAACGCCGTCGGCGGTCAGCACGCGCGTGGTCGGGTATTCGTCGCCGGCCGCTTCCGCGCTTTCGACATTGTCCATGGCTTCGACGAGATCGTAGATGCCGAACGGAATCGCCGTGACGAGGATGATGCCGAGGAATTCGAAACCGGAGAAGACGTGGCCGATGGCGGGCAGCGGCACCGAGAACCCGAAATTCGCAAAGGCATCGCCGACGCCCTTGAGGCTCAAGCCGCCGAGCCCGAGGCCGAACAGGTTCGATCCCCACGCGATGACCATGCCGACCGCAATCGCAACGAGGCCGGCCGGCATCCCTTTCCAGTATTTCACGCCGCCGAACCAGCTCACCAGGATGATGGCAAAGCACACCAGCCCGATCTGCGGCGTCATGTACATCTCCAGCGCCGGGCGCATCGAGATGAAGGTGATGGAGACGCCCGCGAGCGTGCCGAGCAGCGCCGCGCGCGGGGTGATCTTCCGGATGTACGGCGCGATGAACCCGCCGATCATGAGGATGAAACTCTGGAAGAACACCCAGACCAGGCCGGCCGACCAGCCCTTGATGGGATCGCCGGTCTTGAGCGTGATCGGCAGCATGATCACGAAGGTGACGATGAACATGTGCGGCACGCTGACGCCCGACGGCAGCGCGCAGACGTCGCTGCGGCCGGTCTTCTGCGCCAGTTTGTAGGCCAGGTACGCGTAATAGAACGTCGACAGGCACATCATCAGACCGAGCGCCGGCAGGATGCGGCCGAACACGATTGAATCAGGCATCTTCAGCACGAAGCGCAACAGGCCGGTCAGCACCAGCATGTTGACGAGAATGTTGGTGCCGAAACCGAACAGGGCGTTCCAGTCGCCCGGCGTCCATAACACCGGCTTGAAGGTGGATGTGCCTGATGTCCCCGTCGCGCTCGTGCTCATCGTGATGTCCCCGCTGCTGCCGTCGTTACATTCTCCGGTGAAAGTGCCCTGAGCACCGCGGCCGAGTCGGAGACCCAACCGAAGATGCCGCCCTGGGCCTTGATCATCTTCAGGCCCATCTCGTGAAACTCCGGAAAATAGGATGCACAGCCGTCTGCGAGCACCACGCAGCGATAGCCGCGGTCATTGGCTTCGCGCACCGTGGTGTTGACGCAGACCTCGGTGGTGACGCCGCAAACCAGAAGGTTCTCGATGCCGTAGCGTTGCAGCACCTCGCCGAGTTCGGTGGCGTAGAACGCGCCCTTGCCCGGCTTGTCGATCACGATCTCGCCGTCGAGCGGGTAGAGTTCGGGAATGATGTCGTGCCCGGCCTCGCCGCGGATGAGAATGCGCCCCATCGGCCCGGGATCGCCGATGCGCAAAGATGGCGCGCCGCGCTCGAGCTTGGCCGGCGGCGCATCGGAAAGATCAGGCAGATGGCCCTCGCGGGTGTGCACGACCAGCATGCCGGTTTCGCGCGCCGCAGCCAGCACGGCCGCGATCGGCTTCACCGCCCGCGCAAGCTGGCTGACGTCATTGCCGAGCGTTTCGCCGAAACCGCCCGGCTCCATGAAATCGCGCTGCATGTCGATGATGAGAAGCGCGGTGGCGGACCAATCGAGTGCGACTGGCTCCGGCTCCGCAGCGAGCTTTCCTGAGTTCGCCATGACGTACGCGCCCCGAACGAGAGAACTCTTCGGCCGGAGTCAAGCAAGGCGCGTGCCATTGTGTACAATCGTATCCGACGCATCACGGCCACGGAATCGATTGTTCTTTCAAATCGTTGAGTATCAACGCGGCGGCAGCAGGTTCTCGATCCGGCGCTTTTCCGACGTGCATCTGCCCACCAACTGAGCAGCCGGGTCACGAAAGACGACGGAAACGGCTACGGCGCCGGCTTACGATAAACGTCCTTGGTTGCGATCCGGCCGTCGCGGAAGGTGTAGTGCTCGATGCCGCGCTGCTCGCGCAGTTCACCGGACCCCGCGACGGTCTCGCTGACCCGGAACGTCATGAACGTCGTTTCCGGCAAATGATGGTAGCGGACCTCGTGAAAGCGCTGCACCGAGAACAGGATCTTCTGCTCCGCCAGATGCGCCTTGATGGCGTCGGCGCCGGAGAGCGATTTCGTCACCGCGACGCCGTCGTGATAGAGCCACAGGAAATCCGGCGTCACGACACGGTACAGCGCATTCATGTCGGATTTGAACAACGCTTTTGCAAAATCCCGAAACAGGATTTCGCGTTCCTCGAATGCCGGTGCCATTGTCATCGCCGGCAGCAATACTTCAAATGAAATGCGCTGTCTCTAGCGAGGACGCCGCACTCCCCGCTCCTCCCCATCGAGCAGCGAGGTCCCGAACGCCCGTTTCCACACGGTGAGGAAACGGGGAAACCAGGAGTGGGCAACGGCGCTCTGATAGGCCCAGGTGCGGTATTTGAGGCCATTCTCCGACAGCAGTTCCTGATATCCGCCGTGGGTTTCCGTCGCAGTGCGAATGTCGCGCAAGATGGCCTGCGCGCAGGACCGATAGGTATCGGTACCGGAACATTCGTCGTAGTCCAGCATGCGATCGGCGAATTCGACGTTGAAAGTCGGCCAGGACGAACGTCCCTGGTACGCCGGTGCGGCGATCTTGTGGATCATCTTGTTCAGCGGATTATCCGCCGATACCAGGAAGTGGGACGTATCCGGGATGCGAAACCGAGGTTCGCCGAGGATGAGGTCGGTCGTAGCCGCGAACAGCGCGCGTTCGCTCGGCTCGCTCAGGTCCCAAAATCCCTGGTGCACGTTGACGAAATCCAGTGCAACGGCAGACGCCGGCGGCTCCGTGCGGCAATCCAGGGCATGTCTTATGTAGCCGTGCCTGCCGAACAGCCGGAGAAGCTCCCGCTTGTATTGCGAGAGCTCGCGCCCGAGCAGGCGTTCGAGCTCGATCTGGTCGATCACTCCCAACCGTATGCCGCGCAGGAAAGTCGCGTAGACGCATGCATTGGTGACGAACCGCCTGCGTTCGGCGCGGGTATCCGTCGCCGCAGAACGGGGCGCGGTGACGTCGCACAGCAAGGCCGTGAGGCCGTTTTCATCGAACGGCTCCAGCGAGTTTGCGAGTTCGAACAGCGCTTTCCTCAGGTCGTCGCGGTACGCGGCAAGCAACAGGCGGCCGGCATGGGCGCCTTGCGACATCGCGAGGTACGAAGACGAGTTCTGGTCCGCGCGAACAATCTGTTCCAGGCCGGCCAGGATGCCCAGCAGCGTATCTGACGGCAGCGAGAAGTAGTTGACGCCGATGTACCGATCGCTGCCGGCGGGAACGATGGTCGTCGTGACGACACCGGAACGAACGGCTTCCAGCATCAGCCGGACACTCTTTTCGAGCAAGCGGACCCTGCGGACGGCATCCTCGGAATCCATGATGGTCTCGGGATCGAGAACATCGGGATAGAACCAGGCGAAGTCCCGCGGATAATAGGCGGACGCGTGCGGCGCGCCGGTGACCAGGAAGGCCTCCTGCGGAGAGAAGGCGCTGTTCATCGAATGCCGGTACAGTTCGTGGATGCCTGCCGATGCCTGATATGTTCTCAGGAATCGATCGCCGAGAAAATTCACGGCCTGAATGCCGTTGGCGATGCAGGTGGCCAACAGCCCCTGATAAAACCGGTATTCGCGATGTGACGGAATTGCGATCTGGCTATTCATTTGTCCGGATGAAACTGTCATGTGTGTCGGGCGGCACGGGTTGGTACTCCGAACATCATCGATTCGTCACGCAGCGAAATGACGCTCAATGTCATCACCCTGTCACAAAGCGAGCGCGGCAGCGGTGACGCGAGATAGCCAAGTCCGAAGCGACGTCTACTCTACCGACACCTGATCCTTCGGCCGAAAATTCTCGATCAGCCGCAGCAGCACGCGCGCGCCGGCATCGGCGTCGACCGTCTCGACGTGTTCGGCCGGGTTATGGCTGATGCCGCCGCGGCAGCGCACAAATACCATGGCGACGTCTGCGACGTCGATCATCGCCATGCCGTCATGACCGGCCCCGCTCGGCAGGTCGAACACGCCATAACCTTCGGCAGCGACGGCTTCCGCGACCTGCGCTTTCAGCCACGGCGCGCAGGGCACGGTGCGGTTCTCGTGGGTGACGTCGATCTGCAGCGCTAGCTCGCGCCGCGTCGCGATCGTCTCGATCCGCCGCACGATGTCGGCCACCGCAAGGTTGCGGTGCCGATCCGTCGGCGCGCGAATGTCCAGGGTGAACGACACGAGGCCCGGGATGACGTTGGTAGCGCCGGGCATGGCGCTGATGGCGCCGACGGTGCCGACCAGTCCGGCGTCGTCGGCCCTGCAGAACTCCTCGACCGCCACGATGCATTCGGCAGCGCCCGCCAGCGCATCGCGCCGCAGCGCCATTGGCACCGTCCCGGCATGGCCGGCCATGCCGGTGAGATTTGCCGCCAGCCGCGTCGCGCCTGATATCGCCGTCACCACGCCGACGGGAAGGTTCTGCTGCTCGAGCACCGGGCCCTGTTCGATATGCAGTTCGACGTAAGCAAGTAACTCGCGACGCGTCCGCGCGGCGGACCCGACATGATCGGGGTCGAGCCCGAATTGGCGCATCGCCTCGCGCATCGACAGGCCGTCGCGGTCGCGGGCGTCGAGCACGCTTTCATCGAAGGTACCGGCGACCGCCCGGCTGCCGAGCAGCGTGGAGGCAAACCGCACGCCCTCCTCGTCGGCAAAGCCAATGACTTCCACCGCGAACGGCAGGCGTACGCCTCGCCGGTTCAGCTCGGCGACGCAGGCAATCGCCGTGATCACCCCGAGCGGCCCGTCCCATTTGCCGGCATCGCGCACCGTATCATAATGCGAGCCCAGCATCAGGCAACGCAACCCCGGCCGCTCGCCCTCGTAACGGCCGCAGACATTGCCGATTGCGTCGATACGCGCGGCCATGCCGGCCTCTCGCATCCACGACATCAGCAGATCGGCCGCGGTGCGGTGTTCCGGCGACAGGAATATCCGCGTCAGATTATCGGCTGTCTCGGAAATTGCCGCGAACTGGTCGATCCGGCTTACGATTTCGGCGCCGAGCATTGGCTCATCCAATATCGAACGCGTTGTCGGCGAGTTGGCCGAGATTGGCGTGCCAGTGCTGCGCGATCTGCAGCCGCGTCGGCACCCAGACGCGCTCGTGCTTTCCGATGTAGTCGAGAAAGCGCATCAGGGACGCGGCGCGGCCGGGCCGGCCGACCACCCGGCAGTGCAGGCCGACCGACATCATCTTCGGCGCGGTCGCGCCTTCGGCGTAGAGTACGTCAAAACTGTCCTTGAGGTAGGTGAAGAACTCCTCGCCCCCGCCAAAACCCTGCGCGTTGACGAACCGCATGTCGTTGGCATCGAGCGTATAGGGAATGACGAGATGCGGCTTCAACCCGGGCGACTTGATCCAGTAAGGCAGGTCGTCGGCATAGGAGTCGCAGAGGTACTGCAAACCGCCGGCCTCCATCAGCAGCCTCAACGTGTTGATCGAGGAACGTCCGGTGTACCAGCCGAGCGGGCGCGCGCCGGTCGCCGCGGTGTGGACGCGGATCGCCTCCGCAATCTCGGCGCGCTCCTGCGTCTCCGACATATCCTTGTGCTCGATCCATTTCAGGCTATGGCTGGCGATGTCCCAGCCGGCCTCCTTCATGGCCGCGACCACGTCAGGATTTCGCTGCAATGCCGTCGCCACGCCGAACACCGTTGCCGGCAGGTTCCGTTCGGTGAACATCCGCCACAGCCGCCAGAAGCCGGCGCGCGAGCCGTATTCGAACATGGATTCGATATTGGCGTGGCGCTGGCCGGGCCAGGGTTGCGCACCCAGCACATCGGACAGGAATGCCTCCGAGGCGCGGTCGCCGTGCAGGATGTTGTTCTCGCCGCCCTCTTCGAAGTTGACCACGAACTGCACCGCGACGCGCGCGTTCCCCGGCCAGCGCGGATCCGGCGGGTTGCGGCCGTAGCCGCGGAGGTCGCGGGGGTAGCCGGCGCCGGCCACCTAGACCTCCTCGAAGCGGATCTTCTGCGCGCCCTTCCACAGCACGGTCTTGCCGAACGCGGTCAGGTTCTCCAGCCCCGAGGTCAGGGTGATGAAGTGGTTGCCGGCGAGTTGGCCCATCTTGCTGGCGAAATGAACGCCGCCATAGGCGAGCAGGATCTCGGTCTCGCTGATGCCGCCGGGATAGAGGATGATCTGGCCCGGCGCGGGATAGCTGGTGTGGTTCTCGTACGAGACCCCGAAATCGAGATCGCCGAGCGGCATCCAGACCGCCTCGCCGCTCCAGCGGACATGGATCGCCTGGCTCTCGAACGGCATCGCCTTGCGGAAGGCAGCCACGGTCTTCGGCGCCAGCGCGTCTTCGAACCGGGCCTCAAAGGTGAATTCGCCGGCGCGGACAATCAGTTGGCTCATCGGTTTCTTCTTCTGGATGGATTTGTTGAAGTGGTTTGGCCCATCCATTGCAGCAGGGATGCAGGGAAGCAAGGGCCATTCCAGCCGCTGGCGCCACATTTGGCGGGCCGCAATCCCCTTGCGCAGCGCGTCCTTGGCATGCAGCGCCGGCAGGCCCTGAACGCTTGCTTTCCCCGGATGTTACGCGTTTCATTCAGGCCAAACATCAAGCTCCGGGAAACACCCATGCCAGCCAGAATCATCGGGATGATCGGCACCCAGCAGGAAGGCGTCGCGGTTCACCTGATCAAGGGACAGATCTCGCGGCAGTGGGTCGTCGACTTCACCCGCCTGCATGAGCAATGGAACTACGATTCCGTTCTGGTCGGCTATTACGCCTCGGCCGCCGAAGGGTTCGCGATCGCGCTTTATGCGGCTGATCACACCGAGCAGATCAAGTTCCTGATTGCGCACCGGCCGGGTTCGGTGGCGCCAGCGCTGGCGGCGCGGCAAATCGCGACCTTCGACCAACTGACGCAGGGGCGCATGTCGCTGCATGTCATCGCCGGCACCAGCGACCAGGATCAGGCCAGCGAAGGCGACTTCCTGCCCAAGAACGACCGTTACCGGCGCGCCGGCGAATATCTCGACGTGATGCGGAAGCTCTGGACCAGCGATGGCCCGCTCGATCACCACGGCGAGTTCTACCGCCTCAAAGCTGGCTACACCGACATCAAGCCGTTTCAGCAGCCCTTCCCGCCGCTATTCTTCGGCGGTTCGTCGGACGGCGCGCTGGAGATGGGCGCGCAATATTGCGACGTGTTCGCCATTTTCGGTGAACCGCTCAAGGAAACGCGGGACCGGGTGCAGGATTTCCGCCGCCGCGCTTCGGCCTTTGGCCGGCGGGTCGGCTTCAACATGTCGCTGCGGCCGATCATGGCGGAAACCGAAGGCGCGGCATGGGACAAGGCGAACGCGCTATTGGCCGATGTCGAACGGAAAACCGGGGCTCCGATGCAGCCGACCAACAATTCCGCCGAACGGCTGCTCGGCTATGCCGCACGCGGCGACGTGCATGACGAGCGGCTATGGATGGGAATTGCCCGCGCCACCGGCGCACCGGGCAATACGTCGTGCCTGGTCGGCACGCCGGAACAGATCGCCGCGGCGGTGCTGGAGTATTACCGGCTCGGGATCCACTCATTCCTGCTGCGCGGTTTTGAGAACCCGCACGACACGATGGCGATCGGGCGCGACCTGATTCCCTTGATCAAGGCGGGTGCGCTCGAGATCGACCAGCAGGCCGAAGCCGCCGAGTAGTTCAGCCTGAAACCCGGAAACCAGCTTCACATGGCGGCACAAGGCCTTGGTGGCGCACGAAAAAATGCATGAGAGAAATTACATGAAAGCCGTCGTTGTCGAGAACTACGATTCGATCGACGGCATCTCGATCAAGGAGATGGACCTGCCGGACGTTGCCAGGGGCGAGGTCCGCGTCAGGATCGGCGCCGCGGCAGTCGGCTTCGTCGACGGTCTCAAGGTGCAGGGACTTTACCAGACCAAGGACCCGCTGCCGTTCGTGCCGGGGACCGAATTTGCCGGCGTGGTCGATGCCGTGGCCAGCGATGTCTCCGCATTCAAGCCAGGCATGCCCGTGATCGGAATGACCCGCTCCGGCGCGCTCGCCGAATACATCTCGGTTCCTTCAGCCGCCCTCAAGAACCTGCCGGCGCAGGTGCCCTTCGAGGCCGGCGCGTCGTTCCAGGCGAATTACCTGACCGGGCTTTACGCCCTCGACGCCCGCGCCTCGCTGCGCGCCGGCGAGATATTGCTGGTGCTGGGGGCCGCGGGCGGCGTCGGCATCGCCGCCGTACAGATCGGCAAGCTGATGGGCGCGCGGGTGATCGCCGCGGCGTCCACGCAGGAAAAGCGTGACTTTGCGATCCAGTTCGGCGCCGACGAGACGATCGACTATACCCAGGCGAACTGGCGGGAAACGCTCAAGGCGATGACCGGCGGGCATGGGCCGGACGTGATTTTCGATCCCGTCGGCGGCGAAGTGGCGCTGCAGGCTTTTCGATCGATCGCCTGGCGCGGCCGGCATCTCGTGGTCGGGTTCGCCTCGGGCACCATTCCGGCGCTGGCGTTCAACTTGCCGCTGCTCAAGGGCGGCGCGCTGCTTGGCGTCGACCTCGCCCAGATCCAGAAGCGCGAGCCGGAGACCCACGCCCGCCTGATCGCGCAACTGTTCGACTGGCTCGCCTCCGGCAGACTGAAGCCCGTCGTCGGCAAGGTGGTGCCGTTCGAGAATTTCCGCGAGGCGTTCAAGACCATGCAGTCGCGGTCGGCGCTTGGGAAGATGATCGTCAAATTCGGCTGAACCGACGCCCGCCCGCCGCACTGCAACAGGACAGGACTTCTAGAAGACTCTATCAAGACGCCCGGCCGACGCCACATGCATACCCGCTCGGTCGAATGCACCGGCTATTTGCGCGACGACGGGCTTTGGGAAGTCGAGGCGTGGCTGCGCGACGTCAAGCCGTTCCCCCAGCCGGCCAGTCGCTTTCGCGAGGAACTCAAGCCGGGCGACCCGGTGCACGACATCGGCCTGCGGCTCGCGATCGACGACGGCATGACCGTCCGCGAAGCGGAAGCGACATTGCGCGCGACGCCCTATCCCACCTGCATCGAGGTCGAACCAATTCTGAATCGCCTGATCGGCGAGCGCATCGGCTCGGGCTGGCGCGAACTGGTGCGGCGCAAGATCGGCCGGCTGGAGACCTGCACGCATCTGATGGAATTGCTCGGCCCCGCCGTGACCACGCTGTTTCAGACCATGTCCCATGGCAAGGAGCCGGAGGGCAGCGACTCGCTGGAGGACCAGCAGCGCCTCGGCGGGCGGCCGTTCTTCATCGGCGGCTGCCGCTCCTGGCGCACCGACGGGCCGATCGTCGCGGCGATGTTTCCGCAATTCGCGACCAAGCCGGCTGTAAAGGATTAGGTAGCGGCCGCTGAATCCCAGCTGTCGTCGTTCGGCGACTGTCAGTGCTGCGGGCCCATCAGGCGCTGGGCGTTTTCCGCGCACAATAAATGGTGGTGCAGGTTGGCGATCCATTGCCGGCCGGAAGCCGTCAGGTTCAGGTACTTGATGGCCTCGTCGAGATGCTCCGACACGCTGTTCCAGTAGAAGTCCGGATATTTTTCCACGAGATCTGCCGGAGATGAATAGCCGAGCTCGCTGTTCCTGCCTGTCTCCTCAAACTCGAAAAAGAGCGCGTTGACCTTTCTCGGGTACATCGGATCGCCGAGCTGTCCGATCAGGTCGGCTGCCTGAACCAGTCGCGGGATATTTGTCTCTGTCGGCCTCCGCCCGGGTGACGGCGGGAAGCGGGTATATTCGATCGCTTCGACGATGCGCGCGACGTCCATCATCGACGAGTTTCCAAGCCGCTCCATGGCAAACAGTTTCGATCGGTCGACGTGGTAGGGCATCAATGCCGCATCCGATGCGCCGCGCGGCAACGCGATTTTCAGTCCAGCTTCATTGACCACGAACTCGTCGCTGCTATCGCCGCTCAAGATGCCGCGAACATAGCCGATGTCGTGCAACAGGCAGGCAACGATGAGATGGGTGTAGTCTGCTGGCTGGATACCGCGCGACATCCGCAGGCCTTGCAATATGTCGCGGCCGGCCATCGTAACCAGCCAGGTATGTTCATAGTTGTGATAGAGGGCGTCGCTTTGTCCAATGCATTCGATGGTGATCCGGGCGAGCGAACCAAGGCGTTCCGCCATATCGTCCTGCGTGGGACCAAATATTTCACGGAAGTCCCTGGTCAGGAATCTGCCGAGCCTGCGAGCCGCCGACGCCGTGATGGTTCTCATCGACGCTCTCCCGATGAACCGGAGCCGTTCAAGGGATGAGGCTATCACAGGTTTCAGCGGCTTGGCATGCTGCCCCCTTCGGCTTCGCGCACCAAAGCGATTCTTCAGAGACAATTTTTCAGAGGTTCTTTTTCAGGACGCGCTGGTATCCGCGTCCGCCCGTTCGTGCAGCGCAACAGACGCTGTCCAATGCAGCAGGATGAACTAGCAAGCAGCGACGCTACGAGCATGAACGCCAGCACGAAGACGGCATGCAACATGCCAATACCTGGCTGCAGGCGTTGGCGCGAGAGTTGGTCGCCAGGCGTGCAATCGTGCCGGTCACGCGAATGCAGCCGAAGATGGCAGAGGCATATTGGCGATGCCTTGCGCCACCACCTCCATGCTGCAGCGATGCTGACGGTCGGCCACGGATCCGGGAACACATCCTTTAGAATAGATATCTCAGATATCACTTATTGACATTATAACATCACTACTTAGGATGAAGGAATGACGTCCAAAATTGGCTCGAGCCTCGCCGGCGAGGCAGACTGATGATCACTGCGGCTCAATTGCGGGCTGCCAGGGTGCTTCTCGGCATTGATCAGCGTCGACTCGCGGAGTTGTCGGGGCTTTCGGTGCCGACCATCCAGCGCATGGAAGCGAGTGAGACAATGATTAGGGGCAATGTCGATTCGCTGGTGAAGCTGATCACCGCGCTCGAGGCCGCCGGCATCGAATTGATCGACGATGGCGCGAGCAGTGACGGCGGGGGGCGCGGCGTGCGGCTGAAAAACGCCACGGGACGAACTCACCCGGAAGGTCAGCTAGAGAACGTGGCATCGAGTGGAGCGAGGACGCGCAAATAATGTCCGCCGTCGCCCTGCAAATGGTTTGTGTCGCCGGATTGCTCGGACTGGCCGTGCTGGCGATCGCTTCTAGCCGATCGAAGTTCTCGACGCCCGTCATCTACGGTATGACACTGGCCGTATCGGCGATTGCGCTGGCCGGCGCGTTGCGCAGCCTGATCGGCGGTGCCGCTGACGCCACCACGCTCACCCTGCCGGTTGGACTGCCGTGGCTTGGCGCGCACTTCCGCCTCGACGCACTGGCCTCGTTCTTCCTCGTGGTCATCAATCTGGGTGGGGTGTCGGCAAGTCTCTATGGCCTCGGCTACGGCCATCATGACCCCGCGCCGCACCGCGTGCTTCCCTTTTTCCCCGCCTTTCTCGCCGGCATGAACCTCGTGGTGCTGGCGGACGACGCCTTCTCCTATCTGCTGTGCTGGGAGTTCATGTCGCTGGCGTCGTGGGCGCTTGTCATGGCGCATCATCGCGAACGGGGCAACGCCAGGGCCGGTTACGTCTATCTCGTGATGGCAAGCTTCGGCACGCTCGCGCTGCTGCTCGCGTTCGGCCTGCTGGCGGGACCGGCGGGAGACTACGGATTTGCAGCCATTCGCGCCGCGCAGCATACGCCCTATGCGGCGACACTGGTGCTGGTTCTGATGCTGCTCGGCGCCGGCTCCAAGGCCGGCCTGGTTCCGTTGCATGTCTGGTTGCCGCTCGCCCATCCCGCCGCGCCGAGCCACGTGTCCGCGCTGATGAGCGGGGTCATGACCAAGGTCGCAATCTACGGCTTCATTCGCGTCATGTTCGATCTGCTGGGACAGCCGACCTGGCCGGCCAGCGTGGTCGTGTTGTTCCTCGGCAGCATTACCGCCGTCCTGGGCATCCTTTACGCCATGATGGAGAAGGATCTGAAGCGCCTGCTGGCGTACAGCACCATCGAAAATATCGGCATCGTCTTCGTCAGCCTCGGCCTTGCCATGGCGTTCCAGGCCAATGGACTGAAGGCGGCGGCAGCCCTCGCCTTCACGGCCGCCCTGTTTCACGCGCTCAACCACTCTTTCTTCAAGAGCCTGCTGTTCTTCGGCGCCGGCGCAGTGCTGACCGCGACGGGCGAACGGGACATGGACAAGCTCGGCGGCCTCATTCACCGCATGCCGTTTACGAGTTTCGCCGTTCTCGTCGGCTGCGTCGCGATCTCGGCGCTGCCGCCGTTCAACGGCTTCGTTTCGGAGTGGCTGATCTTCCAGGCCGTGCTGCAAAGCCCGGAACTGCCGCAATGGCCGCTGAAGATCATGGTGCCCGCGGTCGGCGCGATGCTCGCGCTTGCTGCTGCGCTGGCCGCAGCCTGTTTCGTCAAGACCTACGGCGTGACATTTCTGGGGCGACCCCGCAGCACTGAGGCGGAAGCCGCCAATGAAGTCGACCGCTTCTCGCTCGCGGCCATGTTCATCCTCGCCGCATTTTGCCTGCTGGCGGGAATCCTGCCGGGACTGGTAATCGACGCGCTGGCGCCGGTTGCGACCCAGATCCTCGGCAGCCGCATGCCGGCTCAGGCCGGGCAACCCTGGCTTTCGATCGTGCCGATTGCGGAAGGCCGCAGTTCGTACAACGGATTGCTGGTGATGGTGTTCATCACGGTGACGGCCTCGCTGGCGGTCTATGTCATCCATCGCTTCGCTTCCCGCGCGCTGCGGCGCGGACCGGCGTGGGGATGCGGTTTCTCCGATGCGACACCCGCCGCGCAGTATTCGGGCGTCAGCTTTGCCCAGCCGATCCGCCGCGTGTTCGGCACGCTGCTGTTCCACGCCCGCGACCATGTCGACATGCCGCCACCTGGAGACATCCGGCCGGCAAGACTGCGGATCGAACTGCACGACCTGGTCTGGAACGGAATCTATGCGCCGATTGCGGATGCCGTCGGCTTTGCGTCCACACGGCTCAACCGCCTGCAATTCCTGACCATCCGGCGATATCTCAGCCTGGTCTTCGCCACCCTTGTCACACTGCTGCTGGTACTCGCGATATGGACGTGATCTCGGACATCATCGTGCAAGGTGTGCAGATGCTGCTCGTGCTGCTGCTCGCGCCGCTCCTGACCGGCTACGTGCGCAAGATCAAGGCCCGGCTGGTGCGCCGGCAGGGAGCTTCGGCCTTTCAGCCCTATCGCGACCTGCTGCGGCTCATGCGCAAGGAGGTGGTGCTCGCCGAAAACGCCTCGTGGCTGTTCCGCGTGACGCCCTATATCACCTTCGCGGCGATCTGGGTTGCCGCCGCCCTGGTGCCGACCTTCGCGACCGGGCTGTTGTTCAACTGGACGGCGGATCTCATCGCCATCGTCGCGCTGCTTGGAAGCGCGCGCTTCTTCCTTGCGCTCGCCGGGATGGACGTCGGCACCAGTTTCGGCGGCATCGGCTCCAGCCGCGAGGTGATGATCGCAGCACTTGCCGAGCCCGCGATGCTGCTGATCGTGTTTTGCCTGGCGCTCGTCGCCGGCTCGACGCAACTTTCGACCGTCTCGCACTTCCTGGCGTCGTCCTACGTGGGCCTGCGGGTTTCGCTTGGAATGGCGCTGGTCGCGCTGTTCATGGTGGCGATCGCGGAGAACGCACGCATCCCGGTCGACAATCCGGCGACGCACCTCGAACTTACCATGGTGCATGAGGCGATGATCCTGGAATATTCGGGACGCCATCTCGCGATGATCGAATTCGGCGCATTCCTCAAGCTGCTGCTGTATGTCTCGCTGATCGCGTGCGTTTTCTTCCCCTGGCAGATCGCACTGTACGGCAGCGGACCGTTGTCCTACGCGGTCGGGGCCGGCGCCTATGTCACCAAGCTGGCGCTTGCGGGCTTTCTGCTCGCACTGTTCGAGACCGCCACGGCAAAGATGCGGGTGTTTCGCGTCCCGCAATTTCTCGGCATGGCGTTCATGCTGGGCCTGCTCGGTACCCTGCTCCTGTTTGTCTCGAGGAGTTTCTAATGCAGATGCAGAGCCTCGCCTTCGACGTCTCGCATACGCTGGCCGGCGGATTGGTCCTGATCAGCCTGATGATGCTGTATCAGGACCGACTCTATTCGCTGCTCAACGTGTTCGCGCTCCACGCTTTGGTGCTGGCGCTGGCAGTTGCCTGGCAGGCGTTTATCCAGGACGCGCCCCATCTCTACGTTACCGCGGTCATCGCCCTGGTCTTCAAGGCGATCATCATTCCGGTGGCGCTGCACCGCATCGTCAAGCAGCTCGGGATTCACCGCGACATCGAATCGGCGGTCGGGATCGGCCCGACCATGCTCGCCGGTATGGGGCTCGTCGCCCTTTCACTCGTTCTCATGCTGCGGGTGACGAGCGACGCCGACCCGCTGGCGCGTGAGGATCTGGCCTTCGCCTTGTCGGTGGTGCTGCTCGGACTTCTGGTCATGGTTACGCGCCGAAATGCGGTCAGCCAGGTCGTCGGCTTCATGTCGCTCGAAAACGGACTGGTGCTGGCGGCGACCGGCGCCAAGGGCATGCCACTGGTCGTGGAGATCAGCGTCGCTTTCTCCATCCTGATCGCGTTCATCGTGATCGGCATCTTCCTGTTCCGGATCCGCGAGCGCTTCGATTCGGTGGATGTCTCCGCGCTCGACGACTTTCGGGGCGAGCGACGATGAACCTGCCTTCCTTCGATCCCGTCACAGCGGTCCTGCTAATACCGATCTGCTCGGCGGCGCTGCTGGCCATCCTGCCCGGCTACCGACTGACCGCGCGGCTGAACGTCGTTGCCAGTCTCGCGACGTTTCTGTCCGCGCTCTCGCTTTTTGTCATCGAACGCCCCTCCCCGGGGGAGTATGTGCTGATCGACGATCTGAACATCGTCTTCATCGTTCTCAATACTTTCGTGGGATTCACCACCAGCATCTTCAGCGCGAGCTACATCGCGCATGAGCTCGAAACCGGCCGGCTGACCCCGGGCTACCTGCGCTTTTACCATGCGATGTACCAGACCATGATGTTTGGCATGAACCTCGCGTTCGTGTCGAACAATATCGGCCTGATGTGGGTTGCGGTCGAAGTCGCGACGCTGACGACCGTTCTGATGGTCGGCATCTACCGTACCCATGCCGCGCTGGAGGCGGCGTGGAAGTATTTCATTCTGGGCAGCGTCGGAATTGCGCTCGCTCTGTTCGGCACGATCCTGGTCTACATGGCGGCGCGCCCGGTCATGGGCGAAGGCCCGGACGGTATGATCTGGACGCTGCTGGTCGAACGCGCCGCGAGTTTCGACGCGGCCCTTCTCAACGTCGCGTTCGTATTCCTGTTTCTCGGCTACGGTACGAAGGTTGGCCTCGCGCCGCTGCACGCCTGGCTGCCGGACGCGCACGCCGAAGGTCCGACGCCGATTTCGGCCGTGTTGTCGGGCCTCTTGCTGAACGTCGCGCTCTACGCGCTGCTGCGCTTCAAGATACTGCTAACCGCCAACCCGGCCTCGATTGCCCCCGGTCCGCTGATGGTGACGATGGGCCTGGTCTCGCTGATCTTCGCGGCCTTCATGCTGTACCGGCGCCGCGACATCAAGCGGCTATTCGCCTACTCCTCGATCGAACACATGGGGATCATCGTGTTTGCGTTTGGCATGGGCGGCCCGCTCGCCAATTTTGCCGGGCTTCTGCACATGGTGATGCACAGCCTGACCAAGTCGGCGATCTTCTTCGCCGTCGGGCACATTTCGCAGATCAAGGGCACCCAGCGGATTTCGAGGATCCGCGGCCTGACGGTGACCCATCCGGCGCTCGGCTGGGGGCTGGTGGTGGGCGTCGTCGCGATCGCCGGACTGCCGCCGCTCGGGATCTTCATGAGCGAATTTCTCGTCGTCAGCTCGACTTTCGCAAGGCAGCCGTTGCTGGCAATCGTGCTGGTGTTCGGGCTGTTGCTGGCGTTCGGCGCATTGACGTTGCGCCTGACCAGCATAGCCTTCGGCGAGCCGCGCGGCAGCACAGCCCCGGCCGAGGCGTCCTACATTCCGATGTTTGCCCACCTCGCACTGGTTCTGGGCGCGGGAATCTACCTTCCCGCCCCGCTGGTGGTCTGGTTCCAGCACGTGGCTCA
>LNFM01001386.1_pt1 | contig 55272 bp, 39 predicted proteins | sample 596031 | NCBI WGS metagenome assembly LNFM01 (sample SAMN04254537, study PRJNA301005) | activated carbon metagenome | isolation source: dual media filters at the Ann Arbor, Michigan drinking water treatment plant | place: USA: Ann Arbor
CGCTTGAATCCTTTGGTGTGAGAGCCTGGATTCTACCGGTGGCTGGCCCTCTGCCTATCGTTTCAAGCGTTGCACTTATTCTATGAATTCAGGTCACAATTTAAGCCATCCATTTGACTGAGCAATTTATCAATTTCAGAGATCCTGTCATCTAAATGGGCCACCTTTAATGGCTGACCAGAAAAGAAGTCTCTCATTCTTTGATTCTCGCTCTTACGCCAGGTCAAGGTTCGCCTCATACCTTCAGCAGGAATAATAGAGTTATTACAATCTGCCGGTCGACAGTTTGCACTATCTCCCCCACAAAGCGCCTTCTTGGCTCTAAACATACACAAGCCATCATCCATTTGCTCAATAAGCGCTTTCTTGGATAGATTATCCAAGAGCTGCTCTCTATCATCGGCAGGCATACCCATAAAAGCCTTCCTATACCCCTCAACCTCATCAGCACCACCACCAATAATAGGGACCTGAGTCAGCATAATTTCGTCGTACTTCTCTCTAGACAGGGTAAATTTCTCCTGCTGCAATTCAGAGTAGAGATTTAAGTCACCATAATTCTTCGTCATCTCAATATCAAAGTGCTTCAATTGATCTTGAAGCGCAACCAAACCAAGACCACTCCTAATCATAAGTCGTGAGAACTTCTTTCTAAACTGATGTGTCGCAACTGACCACACTTCACCATTAAACTCTACATGATGAAATTCGGCATATTTTTTTAAGGCACAATTTATAGTAGAAAGCGCAATTCTTTCGCCATTATTTACATAGCCTGAAAAAAGAAAAGAATTACCTCGCGTATAACGATGAGCCAAACCCTGCTCAAGCGCGTCTAAAACACGCTCAACAAAGGGAATCGTTTGCCAGAGATAGCGGGTAGCATCATGCTGCAACTTATTGGTCTTTGACACCAAAAAATAAAAATCCCTAACGCCACCGTCAACGCTTACCTGCCGGACACTCCAATTATTAATACGACCAAACTTAATATGAGCCACCTCATGAAATCGCATACCTGAAAACATCGATATCAAAATATAACCAGCTATAAGAAGCCTTGACTCCAACGTTCTTACTTGATTAGCCGAGGAAACCCCATATCTATGCCATGGAAATGGATTCAGAACCTCAACAGAATACCTATACTCACCAGATGGCAGTAATTTCCTTGAAACAGATTTCCTAGACTTATATTCCTTACGCTTCTCCCTTAAATCCTGCAGCTTTTCAGCAATAGACAAATCATCAATCGCACATAAAATTAACTTCTTCGCTACCGAGTCCGGCATCTCAGGGGTAGTTTGATATTTTCTAGGCAGTTTCTTTTGTGCGCGATCCTTCGCCCACTCAGTCTCACTGCGACTATCTCCAAAAGGCCAAGCAACTAACCCATCAGTAAGCTTTCCAGACTGTTCGTAGAGCCACGAAAGGCCATAGATCCTTGAGTTAAGTGTTCTATTGGTAATCAACTCCCCATATTTATTCTCAGACTCCGCCACCCAGTCTTGAAAACCTTGAAAATCAATATCGAAAACATCAGAAAACCTAACGATGCCAGACTCTCTCATGAACCTTAAAAGAGTCCTAACCCCCTTGTTCATGGCAACACAAATAGTCGACCATTTAGGGTATGTCGACGGAGGATCGACCAATAACGAATAGCAATACTCCTTAACCGAATTCAAATAATTTTCATAACCCGACATGGTTATGTCACTGCCATCCCCAAAATGAATTTGGCTAAATTTAAGAACAACGTCCCTTGAACGTAAACTTGGATACTCAGTAGAAAAATCCCAGACATTATCCCTATAGAAAGATAACGCCGATATCTTAATTTTTGCTCTAGCCGACTCCGACACACCCTTGAGGTTAGGATAAAAATCTAGTTCATGATTCAACTCCTGAACAATGTCTCTCGCTAATAAATACAGAGGAGAGCCAAAACGATCACCCATGCTTTCTCTCCTCATACAGGGAAATATCCCACTCCGGAATTGGAGAAGCCAAAGCCTCAGACCTTATTCTCTCAACAACGCCTGAGTCATACTTTACAAGTATATAATTCTCCCAAATGAAGCGCTTCTCAGAAACAGCCTTCCTGTGCTCCAAATCAGTCACATCACCAACTTGCAAAAGATAATCATAAAAGCCAATAAAGCAGAAATATTTCTTTATATCAACAAAGGTTATGATTAAATTCTGACACCCCAAACACACCTCACTACTAGCACTACAGAAGGACCCAGTTTTTTGACCAGAAACAGGAGACTTCAACGGATTCTTGCAGTGATTTAAAAGAGCCTCGTGCATTCCTTGAGCACTCTCACTTACTTCCAGAGATTCGCTAATTAAAGAGCCATCTTCAGCAGAAGAAAGCCGAACAAAAACTGCATCCTGATGAACTGCCCGTCGAGTCAGAAAGATAGGATCATCTAACCGCCTCAAATAATCAGCAGTTGTTGAAAGCCTAGCATGCCCTAATAACGCCTGAAGATAGTTCATATCTTCAGTTCTTAAGTATTCACTCCAAGCCATTGCTGGACGAATCAGTCGCGCCTGAATAGATAAAGGCTTACCATCAGAGCTTGTTAATGCATGTTTTTTTGAAAACGCTTGAAGAGCCCTTTTAAATGCAGAGCCACCTAGAGGCTGGCTAATTTTGAAACGATTGGCGTTTGCAACCCACAACTCCTCTTGGCCGTCTTCCCTAATAGACTCAGTAATAGCAATCACCCGTTTAATTATCATCGCAGGCCAGCCATCGCTGCCTTTATCAGCAGGAATGGTCATTCCTTTCTTAAAAGACCGATACTTTTTCCAGTCAATCATGACACGACCATCATCCAACGGGTCAGGAACTAGGCAGTCTAATGTCAGGCGCTGAATAGTAGATGGATTCAGCTGCGTTCTAATCAAGAGCAACAAATAATATGGAATCAAATCCTCTGCTTGAACCCAGCGATATACACCCAACTCCTTGTAAAAATCCTTTATCCTTCCCCCAAAATATTCTTTCAAGGCACCCCAGAACTCTGGCGCAATCTTCTTCAATTCACCGCCAGATAGAGCTCTGCAACCTAATTTGTTTTCCCAGTACCAGACAAGATAATCTTTCTTTTTCCATGGCGTACGGTAATTGATAGGACAAGGCAACCCCAAATACTTTGGTTGATAATCAGGGCCAGCACCTATGCGGTCATAAAATTCGTTTAAATACTCAACAGTACCTTTTTTACCGTCTAGTGCCGTAGACTGAAAAAAAGTCTGCCCTTTTGGCAGCTTGTACAGTGCATTACTATTAAGCCTCATACATCCACAATTATTCTCCCACCACCAGATTCTATATTCTTCACTGGCCCAATATGACCTATTGCCACCCGGACCAATAGGAGCCACATCTTCTAATGGCGGAGCTATTCCTATCCATCTAGGCTGATACGCCTTCTCAAACCTAGACGCACTTTCACGCATCCCGCGCACAGCCGTATTGAGAATACTTTTCAACTCTTTCTGATCATATCCAACACAGGACGAGACAAGCGAGCTTGACTTGGGAAAGGCATTACGAACGGGAACAAAACTATCGCTAACCTTATAATGGTTACTCATTTGCAAAAATACGGGTGAAATTTTTCGATACATAGAGGCCGCAGTTGAATAGCTTAAACTCTTATCCTTTTTTAGCCATTCCGCAAAGTAACGCAGCGTATCCCCTGACAGTTGCTCTGCCCTATATATCAGAACATTTTCAAGAAATTTAAAGAACCTTGGAAGTATCTCGATGATCGCCAACCGACTTAAATGCCCCATCATATTTCTTCGCCGGTAAATAGCCCAAACCACTACTCCGAGCACATCCCGAAACGAATCAGAGTATGGCTTGCCACTTAAGTCATATGCATATATTTTCGCCGTGTTCTTACATTCTGCAGTGAATTTAAGCTCTGTTTCAGCACGCTCCTCAGCTACAGTAAGGAAATGAAGAGAGCTAGACCTGTTTTCATCCATTAGCAGCCCCTATCAATCTATCAATCTCATCCTGTAGAGCTCTATATGTCCCAGCGTAGGAAATCAGTAAAGCCGTATGGACATAGAAATTCCGAGTCGTGTTCTCATTGGAGTGCCCCATTAAATTGGCCAGCCCCGCCAGATCTTTATTCAAAAGGTAATGGTAAGTACCGTATGTATGCCTTAACACATGAGGTACGGTCTTAACCCCAAGCCTCTCACTTGCCCTGGTAAACAACTTTTCTATCCAGTTCGCTGTCAACCTTCGACCTTTTTCACTTAAGAAGAGCACATCATCCACAACATCATTTCCAGCGATTGATTCTATTTTTTCTACAACTCTTTGCCTGTCAAAATCTACGTACTGCCAAAATTTAACAAGCAGCTTATTGGGTATCAAAACCAGTCTTGCTTTCTCACCCTTGCCGATAAGCCTCGCTGGGGTCGAGTGCCCTCTTAGATTAACCTCGGGCAGATCTTTTAAAGGAAATCCTACTACTTCAGATATCCTAAGGCCCGACTGAAGCATAAACGCTCCAATCAACTTATTCCTTAGCCTTACTTCTGAATTTGCGAACCCCGAAACCTCGGAAAGGGTATCAATGAACTTAACGGCAGTTTCCAAGATAAGAAATTTTGTATGATCGTTTATTTTTCTTGAGTGATGTCCTTTGGTGTTATATTTTTTCCGCAACCCGCCGTATGAGCTAGCGACCTCAACTGGATTCAAATCGGGGCATAGCCTTTTCTCATAACACCATACAAGATAGCGATAAACACCTGTAGCTCTTGCATTTACAGTATTCCAGCTAAGCGGCACTCCAGATGCCTTTCGATAACCACAGAGCGCATCTACGTAGCTATCAAAGACATCATCCGTAATATCTATAAGTTCAATCCCGGAGTTTTCCGACCAAACCAAAAACTCTTTAATATGTTCCGCGATAGTTTTCATACTTTTCGGCATTAATCGGCGGGACAAAAACCGCATGTAGGCATTTGCCTCGCTATATGGTTCAGCTGAATTATTGAAAAATTGCGGAATTTTATGTGAGAGCTGTGAGAGCCTCGAATCGTGACTACTGCGAAAGTCAACATTGACAACCAGAACCATGTACTCTCCTCTGTGACCTGTCGCAAAGTCAGTACAAAACAAAGATAAGCCCGGAGCGACTAAATCCAGTTACTCAATTTTTTAAGAAACAAAACTTCGGAACTTTGCGGAAACGCCGAATACCCCTCGGTATCGCGAAATAGCTAATCTGCAACACTCATGGTTGCTGGGCTGCATATTTCGAGAAAGGGCCTTCTCAGACCATTCGTAGAAGCTAGGCTGGCGGTGATATCAGTTTACATAGATAGCTGCCAGGCCAAGTCATACTAACAGGGCATGCGCCAGGGCAACGACATCGGCACCCAATACCGCTCGGCAATCTACTGCTACGGCGATGCGCAACTGACCGCCGCACAGGCCAGTCAGGCACAGTTCCAGGCCGCACTGGAGCAGGCCGGCTTCGGCCCGATCACCACGGAAATACGCCCGGCCCCGCCGTTTTATTACGCCGAGGCGTATCACCAGCAATACCTGGCGAAAAACCCCGGCGGTTACTGCGGTCTGGGCGGCACCGGTGTCTGCCTGCCGCAGTAACGGGTGATAGGTTCAGGACTCAACGGCCACGGCGCCCTGCCCGCTGGTCGTTGGTTTCCAGCTTTTCAGTAACTGACCCACCTGATAACCGCGCCAGCCGAGCAGGCGTGACGCGGTCAGCACACCGGCCATCAGCGCACCGCCGACCCCGGCCGTCACCGTGTCGGCACCGGTCAGGTACAGCCCTTTGATCGGCGTCTGGGTGTGGATCCAGTGCTGCTCAAAGCGCTCGACCGTGTGATCTATGCCGTAGATTTCGCCCTGCTCGTTCCACTGGAACCACTCAGTGGAGAGAGGCGTGCCCAACTCGCAGAAGTCCAGCGCACCGCGTAATTGCGGTTGGTGCTGGTAGAGGGTTTCCAGCAGTTGCGCCGTCAATTCGGCCTTGAAAGCGTCATAGTCCGCGCCGCGCTTGCCCCAGGTGGTGCCCTTCCATTTAGCAAACCAATCGGGCTGCGTCGGGGCGACGATCTCCACCGTGGCCTTGTTCGGGTACTGCGCATCCCAGGCCGGGTCTTTGGCCGACGGGAAGCTGATGTAAATCAGCGGCATCGCCGGGTTCTGCCTGGCCATAAAGCTGCTGACGTTGTGGTCGTGGTCGTGGGTCGGATAAACCCAGTAGTTGGTCTTCGGCAATTTCAGCTCGGCCGCACTGCCTTTGAAGCCGGCATACAGACACAGCGTTGCGGCCGACAGTTTGGCCTTGGGCAGTTGCGTCAGCAGCCCGTGGCGCTCGGCCACCTGCGGCTCCAGCAGGCGTGTGTAGGTCGGCACCAAGCCAGCGCAGCTGACAATCTGCGGCGCGCGAATCTCGATGCCGTCTTTTTGCAAGCGCACACCGACGGCGCGATCGTTCTCCACCAGCACCTTGTCGACCCCGGCATAGGTGAAGACATGCCCGCCCGCGGCCTCAATCACCGGGATGATGGTTTCAGCCATCTTGCTCGCGCCGCCTACCGGGTAATTGCCTCCGGTGATGTAGTGCTTGGCCACCATGGCATGCATGACAAACGCGGCTTCGGCGGGCGGCAAACCATAGTCGCCCCACTGCGCGGTGAGTACGCCGATCAACTGTTGATTAGAGGTCAGCCCCTCGAGCACTTCACGGGTGGTTTTGAAGAAGTAATCCGGCAGCCACAACCGGCGCAGCTTGCTGTACAGCACACCCACTGAACGTGGCAGCGCTTGCCCGGCGAAGAAGCGCGGCACCTTGGCGCTGACCTCACTGAGCAAATCGACATAACGATCCAGCGCGACGCCCTCATCAGGGAAGTGGCGGCGCATCTCGGCCTTGAATTCCTCGCGCCCAGCTACGTAGTCGTAGGTTTGCTCGCCAATGACGATGCGGTCGTAGTGCGCATCCATCGGTGCCCACTGCAATTGCCCGTCGCTGATCACATCAAACACCCGGCGGATGGTCGACCAAGGTTTATGCACTTCACCGATGTAGTGCACGCCCACGTCCCATTCGTAGCCTTCGCGCTCGTAGCTGTGGGTGTAGCCACCGGCGGTGTAATGCTGCTCCAGCACGCACACGCGCTTGCCGAGTTTGGCCAGCAGCGCGGCCGTGGTGAGGCCACCAATACCGGAGCCGATGATGATGACGTCGTAATCGTTACGCGCCAGACGCGGACGAAAGCGGGTACCTGTGCGTTTCATGGACAGCTCCGGGGTTATGTTTGTTATGCAATTTTTTGCATACTAGGCAGGCATTCGACGACCTGCAAGTGTTTGCATAAGCCGTATACTGCCGTCCCTCTCAAAACACTGCCGGTGAAGCCCATCCATGTCGCTCAAGCACGCCATTCTGATCTTGCTGGAAAGCGAACCCGGCAGTGGGTATGACTTGTTCAAACGCTTCAAAGAGGGCCTGGGCTACTTCTGGAATGCCAAGCATCAGCAGGTGTATCAGGAGCTGAAAAAACTCAGCGAGGCCGGCTGGCTGGCTTTCGAGGCGCACGAGCAAAGCACCCGTCCGGATAAAAAAATCTACCGCCTCACGCCTGCCGGACATGCCGAACTGCTGCGCTGGCTGAGCGAGCCGGTGCAGCCCAATACGATCAACGACGCGTTGCTGGTCAAGCTGTTTGCCGGGGCGCACACCAGTGCCGATAACCTGCGCGATGAGATGCAGCGGCATGTCGTCGTGCACCGCAAAACCCTGGACAGCCTGCTGGCCATCGAACGCGACTACCACGCGCTGCCCGCCGAGCAGCGCCACGCCCTGCGCATGCCCTACCTGACACTGCGCCGTGGCATTCTCGGTGAGCAGTCCTGGTTGCAATGGGCCGCTGAAGTCGAGCACGCCCTGCACAACGAACAGCCGGCTGCCAGCGACGCTGCAACGGGTTAGACTGCAGGCCTTTCGCCACCACCGCCGCCACCCGCATGTCAGAGCCTAACGCCTATGTATCCCCCGACCAGCTGTGTGTCGGCCTGTATATCCAGCTGGATCTGGCCTGGTGGGAGCACAACTTCGCCTTCAACAACTTCAAGATTAAAGACTCGGGGCAAATCAAATCGCTGCGCGCCCTCGGCCTGCAGCGCTTGCGCTATGACCCCGAGCGCAGCGACTGCGAGCCATTGCCGCTCAATGGCCACACGCCGATCATCGAGCCGAGCGCGCCAGCCAACCTGACGCCGCAGCAACAAGCCGCCGCTGTGCGTGCGGAAAAGCTCAAAGCGTTGCGCAAGCGACTGGCGCAGGTGGATCGTCGCTTTATTCAGGCCGGCCAGCAGATCAAAGCCCTCAACCAGACCCTGCGCAGCCGCCCCGAAGAGGCGCTAAAACAGGCTGGCGAAATTGTCGGCGACATGGTCGACACCCTGCTCACGGGCAGCGGCGCCGTGCTGCACAGCATCAACAGCAAAGCCGCCGAAGAGCACTACTACCACGCCCTGAATGTCACCACGCTGAGCCTGTTGCTGGGCCGGCAACTCGGCCTGAATAGCGAGGACTGCCACACCCTCGGGCTTGGCGCCCTGCTGCACGACATCGGCAAGCTGCAAATCCCCAGCAAAGTGCTGCTGAAAAACGAGCCACTGACCCGCCCGGAGCAACAGTTGCTGCAACTGCACTGTGAATTCGGCCTGCGCATCGGGCAAAAACTGATGTTCGATGATGAGGTGCTGCGCATCATCCACGAGCACCACGAATACTGTGACGGCAGCGGCTACCCGCGCCAGTTGCACGAAGCCGGCATCGCCCGCCTGAGCCGGCTGGTATGCATCACCAACCACTTCGACAACCTGTGCAACCCGCTCAACCCACGCAACGCACTGACACCACACGAAGCCCTGGGGTTAATGTTCAAGCACCAGCAATCTCGCTTCGATGCTGTAGCCCTGAAAGCCTTTATTCGCGTGATGGGTGTTTACCCGCCCGGCAGCCTGGTCGCGCTGGATGATGAGCGCTTCGGCCTGGTGCTGGGCATGAACCCCAACACTCCGCTCAAACCGACGCTGATCGTCTACGACGAAACCATCCCCAAAGCCGAAGCCCTGATCGTCGACCTTGAACAAGAGCCCACGCTGAGCATCGCCGCCTGCATGCGCCCCACCCAACTGCCGCCCGCTGCACTGGAATACCTCAACCCGCGTCAGCAGGTGAGCTATTTCGTCGAGCCGGCGCAGGGCCGTTAAGCGCCGCTGTTCTCCTCAATCAACCAATCCAGTCGCCAGCCGCCCTGGCTTTGCCCGAGCAGCTGCGCCAGCCACGGCAGGATTTGCTTGAGTTCATCTTCCAGACCCCACGGCGGGTTGCTGATCACCAGGCCGGAGCCGTTAAGCCGCGCGGCTTCGTCGGTGGGGTGGACGTAGAGTTCAACGCGCAGCAACTTGGGCGCTTTGCTTTTTTGCAGATCGCTGTAGAAGCGCTTGAGCTGGCGCAGGTCTTTGATCGGGTACCAGATGGCCACCACCGCCTGACGCATGCGGCTGATGGCTTCGCTCAGCGATTGGGCGCAGCGCTCCATTTCATCGACTTGCTCAAACGGCGGGTCAATCAGCATTAGGGCGCGCTTTTCGCGGGTCGGCAGCAGGGCGCGCGGCACATACCAGCCCTCGCCCAAGTGCACAGCCACGCGGCGGTCGCCGTGCATGTTTTCCTTGAGCAGGCGGCCGTCTTCGGGGTGTTTTTCGTTCAGGTGCAGGCGGTCTTGCTCGCGCGTCAGCAGGCGCGCCAGTTCGGGGGAGCCGGGGTAGTGGCGCAGCTCATCATCGGGGTTCATGGCGCGGATCACTTCCAGATAATCCAGCAGCGGGTCCGGCACGTCGGTGGCCTGCCACAACCGGGCGATGCCTTGCAGCCACTCGCCGGTGCGGCTGGCTTGATCGCCGCGCAGGTCATACAGGCCGATACCGGCATGGCTGTCGAGGTAGGCGAACGGCGCTTCCTTGCGAGACAGCAAGGCAATTAGGCGGCTCAAAACGTAGTGTTTCAGCACATCGGCATGGTTGCCGGCATGGAAGGCGTGGCGGTAGTTCATTGGGCGGGCTCCTGTGGCCGGGCAGTTTACCAGTTTGCCAGGCGCCGGATGGATCAGTACGGTGACGGCTGACTCGTCTGGCCAGGGAGAACCGCCATGTCACTGCACGCGCTCTTGGGCACCCAGCTGCCGCTGATTCAGGCACCGATGGCCGGTGTGCAGTTGCATGGTTTGGCCGCCGCTGTATCGAATGCCGGCGCACTGGGTTCGCTGCCTTGCGCCATGCTTGATGCCGCCGGATTGCGCAAGGAGCTGCAATCGCTGCACGAAAAAACCCGCCAACCCTACAACCTGAACTTTTTCTGCCATACACCACCGATCGTAGACAACGCTCGCGAAGCAGCCTGGCGCGAGGCGCTGAGCCCTTACTACGCCGAGTTCGGCATTGATCCGGCGAGCATCGCCAGCGGCCCCGGTCGCCAGCCGTTCAGTGCTGAGATGGCCGATCTTCTGGAGGAGTTCCGGCCGGCCGTGGTGAGCTTCCACTTCGGCCTGCCTTCAGCTGCACTGCTGGCACGGGTCAAGGCCTGCGGAGCCAAGGTGCTCGGCTCGGCGACCACGGTGACCGAAGCGCTGTGGCTCGAAGCCAACGGCGCGGACGCGATTATCGCCCAAGGGCTGGAAGCCGGTGGCCATCGCGGTATGTTCCTTACCGATGAGCTGAGCAGCCAGCTCGGCACCTTTGCCCTGCTGCCGCAGATGGTGCAAGCCGTCAGGCTACCGGTGATTGCAGCCGGCGGGATTGCCGATGCCGCCGGGGTGCGCGCGGCCATGGCTTTGGGGGCGGCGGGGGTGCAAGTCGGCACCGCGTACCTGTGCTGCGATGAGGCCAGCACCAGCGCCATTCACCGTGCTGCCCTGCAAAGCACCGCCGCGCAACACACGGCGCTGACCAACCTGTTCAGCGGCCGCCCGGCGCGCGGCATCGTCAACCGGGTGATGCGCGAGTTGGGGCCGCTCAGCCCCCACGCACCGGCCTTCCCGCTTGCCACGGCCGCCATTGCCCCGCTGCGCACTCAAGCAGAAAGCCAGGGCAGCGGCGACTTCTCGCCACTCTGGGCGGGGCAGAATGTCAGCGGCTGCAAGGCGATAAGCGCCGCCGAACTGACCCGCGAGCTGGCCCTGGGCTTTGCCGGGTAAACAGCAGAGCCCTGCTAAAAAAACACTAGACTGCGACCGGACGCGATCAATCCCCTCGCCCCTACGGGGAGAGGGTTAGGGAGAGGGGATACCTGGCCGATGTGCGGTGTTTTCAGCCCTATCCCCCAGCCCCTCTCCCATAAATGGGAGAGGGGAGCAATGAGCATGGTCCTATGGTCAGGCTTCTCAGGGCGACCCGCCCCGGCCAACGCCCCGTTATCACGCTTATTAATAGTGCTGGGAGCCGCGCAAGCAGCTGCTTAGACTCGGCTTATCGCCACCGGAGGTATCCCCATGTCCGAGTCTCTGCTCAGTTCCCGCAACCTGGCCTTCGAACTGTATGAAGTGCTAGACGCCGAAGGCCTGACCCAGCGTGAACGTTTCGCTGAACACAGCCGCGAAACCTTTGACGCGGCCATCGACACCGCCCGTAGCATCGCGGAAAACCTGTTCGCCCCGCACAACCGCAAGAATGACGAACACGAGCCAGAGTATGTCGACGGCGCGGCGGTGCTGATCCCCGAAGTCAAACCAGCGGTGGACGCCTTCCTCGAAGCGGGCTTCCTCAACGCCACCCGCGAGTTCGAGGTGGGCGGCATGCAGTTGCCCAACCTGCTGTCGCAGGCGTGTTTTGCGCACTTCCAGTCGGCCAACGCGGCGACCACCTCGTACCCGTTCCTGACCATGGGCGCGGCCAACCTGATCGAAAATTTTGGTAGTGCCGAGCAGAAGCAGCGCTTTCTGCAGCCGATGATCGATGGCCGTTTCTTCGGCACCATGGCCCTGACCGAACCGCACGCTGGCTCCTCGCTGTCGGACATCCGCACCCGCGCCGAACCCGCGGAAGACGGCACCTACCGGCTCAAGGGCAACAAGATTTTCATTTCCGGCGGCGACCATCCGCTGTCGGAAAACATCGTGCACATGGTGCTGGCCAAGCTGCCGGATGCCCCGCCGGGCGTGAAAGGCATCAGCCTGTTTATCGTGCCGAAGTTTCTGGTCAACGATGACGGCAGCCTGGGCAAACGCAACGACGTGGTGCTGGCCGGTCTGTTCCACAAGATGGGCTGGCGCGGCACCACCTCCACCGCACTTAACTTTGGTGATAACGGCGATTGCGTCGGCTACCTAGTGGGCAAACCGCACCATGGCCTGAGCTACATGTTCCAGATGATGAATGAGGCGCGCATCGGCGTCGGCATGGGCGCGGTGATGCTCGGCTACGCCGGCTACCTGTACTCGCTGGACTACGCCCGTCAGCGCCCGCAAGGCCGCCTGCCCGATGGCAAAGACCCGATGTCCAATCAAGTGGCGATCATTGAGCACGCTGACGTGCGGCGCATGCTGCTGACCCAGAAAGCCTACGTGGAAGGTTCGTTCGACCTCGGCCTGTACGCCGCACGGCTGTTCGACGACACCCTGACGCTGGAGACCGAGGACGAGCGCCGCATCGCCCTGGAGTTGCTCGATCTGCTCACCCCAATCGTCAAATCCTGGCCATCGGAGTTCTGCCTCAAGGCCAACGAGCTGGCCATCCAGATTCTCGGCGGCCACGGCTACACCCGCGATTACCCGGTGGAGCAGTACTACCGCGACAACCGCCTCAACCCGATCCATGAAGGCACCCACGGCATCCAATCGCTCGACCTGCTCGGGCGTAAGGTGTCGATGAACGGTGGCGCGGCGCTCAAGCAACTGCTCAAGCTGATCCACGGCACCTGCCAGCGCGCCGAGGCACATACTTCGCTGACAGCACTGCGCCAGCCGCTGGAGCAACTGCTGGCACGCCTGCAATCCGTGACTCTTGCCCTGCTGGGCGATTTGATGAGCGGCAAGGTCAACGAAGGCCTGGCCAACTCGGCGCTGTACCTCAAGGTGTTCGGCCATACCGTGATCGGCTGGCGCTGGCTGGAACAAGCAATCCGCGCTGAGGAAGGCTTAGCGCGCGGCAATGCCGCCGATGTCGACTTCTACCAAGGCAAACTGCAGGCCGCACGCTACTTCCTGACCTGGGAAGTGCCGAGCTGCCACCACGATCTGGACATCCTCGAAGCGCGCGACGATACCTGTCTGGGCATGCAGGACGCCTGGTTCTAAGAACCTATATACGATCAGCTGCGCGTCGGCCCTGCTGCGTTAAAAACAGGCTCGGAATGCTCATGTACAACTCGTACACTCCGCTTCCTCGCCTGTTTTTGCCTTGCATGGCTCTAGCTCGCAAGATCGTAAATAGGCTCTAAACGTACCGCATGCCGTTACACGACGTCCGACCAGTGTGAGGTGATTTTTTTCCTGCGGCGAAACCGGTCAGCGGTTAGACTCTCTGGCACGCGCCATGCATAGTGGCACGCACCCCAACCCGCACGGAGTACGCGCCTTGGATGCCAGCACCATCAACAACCTGTTTTTGATCGGTGGCGTGCTGGTGGCAATGAGCATCCTGGTCAGCGCGTTCGGCTCGCGCTTCGGCATCCCCATCTTGGTGGTTTTTCTGCTGGTCGGCATGCTCGCTGGCACCGACGGTCCCGGCGGCATCGCGTTCGACAATTACCCACTGGCCTATCTGGTCGGCAACTTGGCGCTGGCCATCATCCTGCTCGACGGCGGCATGCGCACGCGGGTATCGAGTTTCCGCGTGGCGCTGTGGCCGTCGCTGTCACTGGCCACGGTGGGCGTGCTCATCACCGCCGGGTTAACGGGCGTGGCGGCGGCGTGGCTGTTCAACCTGACCTGGATGGAAGGCCTGCTGATCGGCGCCATCGTCGGCTCCACCGATGCTGCGGCAGTGTTCAGCCTGCTCGGCGGGCGCGGCCTCAATGAGCGGGTCAGCGCGACGCTGGAAATCGAATCCGGCAGTAACGACCCGATGGCGGTGTTCCTTACCGTCACCCTGATCGCCATGCTCGCCAGCGGTCAGGACGGCATGAGCTGGAACCTGCTGGTGCAGTTGCTGCAACAATTCGGCATTGGCGCGCTGTTCGGCCTCGGTGGCGGTTGGCTGCTGCTGAATTTGGTCAACCGCATGGACCTGGCCAACGGCCTGTATCCCCTGCTGGTGGTCAGTGGCGGCTTGATCATCTTTGCCATCACCACCGCGGTCGGTGGCAGCGGTATTTTGTCGATTTACCTGTGCGGCCTGCTGCTGGGCAATCAGCCAATTCGCTCGCGGCACAGTATTTTGCACATGCTCGACGGCCTGACCTGGCTGGCGCAGATTGGCATGTTTCTGGTCCTCGGCCTGCTGGTCACGCCACATGAACTGCTGCCCATCGCCCTGCCGGCACTCGGCCTGGCGCTGTGGATGATTCTCTTCGCACGGCCGCTGTCGATCTTTATCGGCCTACTGCCCTTCAAGGCCTTCCATGACCGCGAGCGCGCCTTTATCGCCTGGGTCGGCCTGCGCGGAGCGGTGCCGATTATTCTTGCGGTGTTCCCACTGATGGCCGGCCTGCCGAATGCCCAACTGTTCTTCAACGTGGCGTTCTTTATCGTGCTGGTGTCACTGGTGCTGCAGGGCACCAGCCTACCCTGGGCGGCCAAACTGCTGCGCGTCACCGTACCGCCAGACCCAGCACCCGTATCACGCGCGGGCCTGGACGTGCACCCAACCAGCCAGTGGGAATTGTTTATCTATCGCCTCGGCGCGGAAAAGTGGTGCATTGGCGCACCGCTGCGCGAACTTAAAATGCCCGAAGGCACGCGCATTGGCGCATTGTTTCGCGACAAACAACTGCTCCACCCCTCAGGCAGCACCACCCTGAAAGCTGGCGACTTGCTCTGCGTAGTGGGCCATGAACATGACTTACCCGCCCTTGGCAAACTCTTCAGCCAAGCGCCGACACGGGGTCAGGATTTGCGCTTCTTCGGTGACTTCGTACTCGAAGGCGATGCTGAACTGGCTGCCATTGCCGCCCTCTATGGCCTCAAGCTGGAAGGGGCCGAAGGCCAGTTGCACCTTGGCCGCTTTATCGCACACAAGATTGGCGGCTCGCCGGTGATCGGTGACCAGGTTGAATGGCAGGGCCTGACCTGGACAGTGGCCGCGATTGACGGGAACAAGGTGCGCAAAGTGGGCGTCAGATTCCCCGAAGGCAGTCGCCCAGGCCCCGGGCTGTTCCTTTAACACGGCTGCCTGTTAGCGTTGCGCGCCGCAAAGCCCAACGGGCATATCTGCGCACGCTAGTCGTTCAGCGCAGGTATAAACCCAGTTTAAGTTAGCCCAAACACCGTTATGCGCAGCACAGGCAGGCGCCCAGACGCCTGTTAAACTCAGCTTCTTTTCGAGCCATTGATCGTCATCATGTCCCTACTTCGTCACGTTCTGTTTATCACCCTGTTCGGTCTCTGCCTGAACGCTCCCCTGCAGGCGGCGGATGCACCCAGCCGCACGGATGTGCAAAACAGCCTGGATGCACTGGCCGACCGCAAACTGCCGGAAGCCGAACAGCTGGCCATCAAGCAGACCTTGGAAAAAACCCTAACGCTGCTCAACGATGCGGCCGACAGCCAACAACGCCTGGTCGATCTGGAAAAACAGCTACAACAAGCTCCGCGCCTGATTAGTGAGGCGCAGCGCGATTACGAGCGGCTGAAAAACAGCACGCCGACGCCCGTGACACAGCGTTATGGCAAAAGCTCTTTGGCCCAACTGGAGCAACTGCTGGCCGACCGCAATGCGCAATTGAGCGAGTGGCAGAAGCAAATCATCGACGCCAACAGCCTGGTGATCACGGCGCAAACCCGACCAGAACGCGCCCAGGCGGAAATCAGCAGCAACCAGACTCGCAGCCTTGAAATCAGCAACATTCTCAAGAGCGGGCGCGAAGCCAATAAATCGCTCAGCACCGAGCGCCGCAATCAATTGCTCGCCGAACAAGCCAAGCTGGAGGCGCAAACGCGCTTGCGCCGTCAGGAGCTGGCCGGCAACAGCCTCCTGCAAGACCTCGGCAACAGCCGCCGCACCTTGCTTGACGAGCGCATCAAGCGCCTTGAGCAAGAACTGCTCGATTTGCAGAACCTGATCAACGAGAAGCGCCGCAGCCTCTCCGAGCAGACCCTGGAGCAGCAATCACGCGAGGTTGAAAAAGCCGGCACCGACAGCCTGCTCGCGCAGGAAAGTGCGCTCAACCTAAAGCTCTCCGACTACCTGCTGCGCGCCACCGACCGGCTCAACGAGCTGACCCGTTTGAATCTGCAAACCAAACAGCAGCTCGACAGCCTGAGCCAGAGCGATCAAGCCCTCGAAGAGCAGATCAGTGTGCTGCAAGGCAGCCTGCTGCTCTCGCGCATTCTCTACAAACAACAGCAAGCCTTGCCCGTACTGAAAATCGACAGTGATCTGCCTGATCAGATCGCCGACCTGCGCCTTTACCAGTTCGAACTGAATCAGCAACGCGAGGCGATCAACAATCCCAGCATGTATGTCGATTCATTGCTCAGCAGCCAGCCCAGCGACTCCGTTGATCAGGCCCTGCGCACGGACTTGGTGGCCCTTATCGATACACGTCGCGAGCTGATTGATCGACTAAACCGTGAGCTCAATACCCTGCTCAATGAGTCCATCACCCTGCAGCTCAGTCAGCGACAATTGAAAACCACGGCCGAAGCCCTGCGCGCTACCCTTGACGAGCAAATGTTCTGGATCCCCAGCAACAAGCCACTCGATCTGGAGTGGATTAAATCAGTCCCGCGCCTGCTGGAACGACAAATAGCCGAGCTGCCCTGGGGGGCCAACCTGCGCCAACTGGCTGCCGGCCTGACCGAACGACCGTTGTTATTTTTACCGCTGCTGCTGCTGATTGCCGTGCTGTTGTGGCGCCGGGGCTACCTGTACCGCAAGCTGCGCGAACTGCACCAGGACATCGGCCATTTCAAGCGTGACAGCCAACTGCACACGCCCCTAGCGATCATGCTCAACCTGCTGTTGGCCCTGCCCGGCGCGCTGTTTCTGGCGCTGTGTGGTTTTGCCTTGCAAATGGATGCGCGCGGGCAAAACACCAACTTGGGCGAAGCGCTGTTCCAAATGGCACAAGCGTGGCTGGTGTTCTACACGCTGTACCGCGTCTTTGCTGATGGCGGTGTAGCTGAACTGCACTTCCGCTGGGGCCGCACACAAGTGGCCTTCCTGCATCAACAGGTGCGCCGTCTGGGCTTGGTTGTGTTGGCTCTGGTGGCCGTAGTGACCGTGGCCAAGCATCAACCCGCCGGGTTGGGCGACGACGTGATTGGCCTGAGCGTGGTGCTTAGCTGCTATGCACTGATGGTCTGGCTGCTGCACAAGTTGCTGCTCAGCGGCCCCATCCGCGAGCACGCCTCAGCCCTGCGCATGCTGATCGGCATTGCCCTTTGCGTGCTGCCACTGGCATTGATCGTTGCCGTGGGCTTTGGCTACTACTACACCGCGCTGAAACTCAGCGAGCGCCTTATCGACACGCTGTATCTGGTGGTGGCCTGGGTCATCCTTGAAGCGACGTTTATTCGTGGTCTCGGCGTCGCGGCCCGTCGCCTGGCCTTCCAGCGCGCCACAACAAAACGCCAAGCCCAAGCCAAAGAAGGCGGAGAAGGCAGCGAAAGTGTGGTGGAAGAACCCACACTGGACATCGAACAAGTCAACCAACAGTCCTTGCGACTGATCCGCCTGGCCTTGCTCGGCACCTTTATCGCCGGTCTGTATTGGGTCTGGGCGGACCTGATTTCAGTGCTGGCCTACCTCGATAACATCACCCTCTACGAGTACAGCAGCGGCTCGGGTGAAACCGCAACACTGGTGCCCATCAGCCTGCGCGATGTACTAGGGGCCCTGATTATCGTCGGCATTACCGTGGCCCTGGGGCGCAACCTACCTGGCCTGCTGGAAGTACTGGTGCTGTCACGGCTGAAACTGGCACAGGGCAGTGCCTATGCCACCACCACCTTGCTGTCCTATGCAATCGTCGCTATCGGCTTCGTCGTCACCCTGTCGACCCTGGGCGTTAGCTGGGACAAGCTGCAATGGCTGGTCGCGGCGCTATCAGTGGGGCTGGGGTTTGGCCTGCAGGAAATCTTCGCCAACTTTATCTCTGGCTTGATCATCCTGTTCGAGCGTCCGGTGCGCATCGGCGACGTGGTCACCATTGGCAACCTGTCCGGCACCGTCAGCAAGATCCGTATCCGCGCCACCACCATCACCGATTTCGATCGCAAAGAAATCATCGTGCCGAACAAAACCTTCGTCACCGACCAACTGATCAACTGGTCGCTCAACGACACCGTCACCCGCGTGATTGTGAAGATTGGCGTGGCCTACGAAACCGATCTGCCGTTGGCACGTAAGCTGATGATGCAAGCGGCTGAAGAGAATCCACGGGTACTGCGCGACCCGGCACCGCTGCTGTTTTTCCTCAACATCAGCGCCAGCACGTTCGACTACGAACTGCGCTTTCATGTACGCGAACTGGCTGATCGCAACGCGGCGACTGACGAGATTCTGACCCGCATTGCCCTTACATTCCGTGAACACAAGGTTGAAATGGCCTTCAACCAAGTTGAAGTGATGATCAAAAATCTGCACGGCCAGGAGCTTAACCTCACCACCGGGCAAATGGTTGCAGCCACTGCCGCCGCCGAGTCCAAGCAAGGCGCATTGCCACCGGCAGGGCCGGCCGTAGATCCGCAGTAACAGGGCACCCCACTAGAAGGAGTTGCCTTAGCGTCTCAGTTTTGCCGGGCACAACTGCCCGGCCGGAGCCAAATCGTGAAATCGCTTAACGAACTGCACTTCGACAACCGCTTCGCTCGCCTGGGTGACGCGTTCTCCACCCACGTTTTGCCCGAGCCGATTGCCGACCCGCGCCTGATCGTCGCCAGCCCGGCCGCCATGGCACTGCTCGACCTCGCCCCGAGTGAAGCCGACAGCGAACTGTTCGCGCAGATTTTCACCGGGCATAAACTGTGGAGCACAGCAGAGCCGCGCGCCATGGTCTATTCGGGGCACCAGTTCGGCGGCTACAGCCCACGCCTAGGCGACGGGCGCGGTTTGCTGCTGGGTGAAGTCATCAACAACGCGGGCCAGTATTGGGACCTGCACCTTAAGGGCGCCGGACCAACCCCCTACTCACGCTCCGGCGATGGCCGCGCGGTGCTGCGTTCCTCGATCCGTGAATTTCTCGCCAGCGAACACCTGCATGCACTCGGCATCCCCAGCTCACGGGCGCTGTGCGTAACCGGCTCCAGCACCCCGGTGTGGCGCGAAAAACAGGAGCGCGCCGCCATGGTGCTGCGCCTGGCGCCCAGCCATATCCGCTTTGGTCACTTCGAGTACTTCTACTACACCCGCCAGCACGACCAGCTCAAACAACTGGCCGAGCATGTGCTGCACCAGCATTACGCCGACTGCGCGCAACAGGAGCAGCCATACCTGGCCATGTTCCGCGAAATCCTTGAGCGCAACGCGGCCATGATCGCCTACTGGCAAGCGTATGGTTTCTGTCATGGCGTGATGAACACCGACAACATGTCGATCCTCGGCATCACCTTCGACTATGGCCCCTACGCCTTCCTCGATGATTTCGACGCCCGGCACATCTGCAATCACTCCGATGACAGCGGCCGCTACAGCTTCAGCAATCAGGTGCCCATTGCCCAATGGAACCTCGCGGCCCTCGGCCAAGCGTTGGTGCCGCTGGTGGAAATTGATGCCCTGCGCGAATGCCTTGGCTTGTTTCTGCCGTTGTATCAGGCGCATTACCTCGACCTGATGCGCAAGCGCCTGGGCCTGCTCAGCGCCGATGACGGCGACGAAGCCCTGGTGCAACGCCTGCTGCAACTGATGCAAAGCAGCGCGGTGGATTACACGCGATTCTTCCGCGAACTCGGCGACAGCCCGGCAGCGCAAGCCGTGGCGCGCCTGCGCGACGACTTCACTGACCTCGCCGGCTTCGACGCTTGGGCCGCCGACTACCTAACGCGCAGCGCACGGGATAGCAACGATCAAACGCAGCGCCGCACACGCATGCACGCGGCCAACCCCAACTACATCCTGCGCAATTACCTGGCCCAAGAGGCGATTGAAGCCGCCGAACAAGGCGACTACGCCCCCGTGCGCGAACTGCATCAGGTGCTGTCACAGCCCTTCGATGAACAACCCGGCTTCGAACGCTACGCCCAGCGCCCGCCAGAGTGGGGCAAGCATTTGGAAATCAGCTGCTCGTCGTAGCCAGTTGCACACAGCGGGAGAGGCTTTAGCCGCGACATTCGCCGCTAAAGCGCCTCCCACAAGACACTCCCGATACACAGCAACGCACAGACACAGTGCGTGGTAGCCATAGGATGGATGACGCCTTTTTCATCCTCCAAACCTGCCACGGTAGATGGATAGAGCGCCATCTCCCCTACTCACTACGCCTAACGCCCAGAGCGGGGCAAGCATTTGGAAATCAGCTGCTCGTCGTAGCCAGTTGCGCACAGAGGGAGAGGCTTTAACCGCGACAATCGCCGCTAAAGCGCCTCCCACGAGACGCTCCCGATACACGGCAACGCACAGACACAGTGCGCGGCAGAGCGACCAGTACAGCCTTATCTATTAAACCGAAAAGGCATATAAACCTTTCCAAACATTCTTAGACTATCTAAGAAAAGCCGATTATCTTCGCGGCCTGCTTACGCCCTGTTCTACCACCCGCTGTCAGGTGCGCACTTTAGTTATGAAAATTCGTGATCTCGATCTCAGCCCGAGCACGCTCAATGATGAGCACCAAGCGTTGGGTCTACCTCCCGTAGAAGACTTCGTCACCCACCCGGACAATCACCCAGTATTGCGCGCAGCCGTATGGTTCGCAGCACTGACATTGATCGGCCTGCTGCTGTTCTTGGCGTGGCGATTGTTCTTTGGCGATAACAACGGCCACAGCGGCCTTGAAATCATCGAAACCACCCTCCACAGCCCAACGTTCTGGAGCGCCGTGGCGGTCGGTTTCTTCGCCCAGGTCATTGATGGTGCTCTGGGGATGGCCTACGGCATCACGGCCACCACCTTCCTGCTAAGCGCCGGCGCATCTCCGGCCGCGGCGAGCGCAAGCGTTCACATTGCGGAGGTATTCACCACCGGTTTATCGGGGATTTCCCATGCCAAACTGGGCAACGTGAATAAATCGCTGTTCTTGCGCCTGCTGTTGCCCGGCATCATTGGCGCCGTTCTTGGTGCCTTGCTGATCACCAGTTTTGATGGAGATGTCTTAAAGCCTTTTATCTCCGCCTACTTGTTGTTGATGGGGCTTTACATCCTCAGCAAAGCCTATCGTCATGTGAAACAACAGCGTCGCGAACCTAAGCATGTGGCCAAGCTGGCCCTTTTTGGAGGGTTTGTGGATGCGGCGGGCGGCGGCGGGTGGGGACCGGTCGTGACCAGCAGCTTACTGGGTTCGGGGAGCGATCCTCGCACCACCATTGGCTCAGTAAACTTCGCCGAGTTCTTCCTGACCATCGCAAGTGCCACTTCCTTTATCCTGCTGGCGGGCCAACCGGATACGTGGATGATGGTTGCAGGCCTGGTCTTTGGCGGCATGTTTGCGGCGCCTTTTGCTGCACTGCTGTGCAAAAAGCTTTCTGCGCGCACCCTGTTAACCATTGTTGGCTGCCTCATCACCCTGATCAGCGCCTATAACATTTACAAAGCACTTAGCTGAACAGTCAACTCGGCATAAGCCTAATAAACGTTCTAACAAAGGCCCGTTTCATTGCCCCAGCGCATTGACCGGGCCTTCTTGCTTTGGCCATGCTGCGGGTCTTTCAAACTGCCCTGAAGGAACGCGCGCATGAAATTGGAAACCTTGGCCATCCACGCCGGCTACAGCCCCGACCCGACCACCAAGGCGGTGGCGGTGCCGATCTACCAGACCAGCTCCTTTGCCTTCGACGACACCCAGCACGGTGCCGATCTGTTCGACCTGAAGGTCGCCGGCAATATCTATTCACGGATCATGAACCCAACCAACGCCGTGCTCGAAGAGCGCGTGGCGGCGCTGGAAGGTGGCGTCGGTGCGCTGGCGGTGGCCTCCGGCATGGCGGCCATCACCTATGCCATCCAGACCGTCGCCGAAGCGGGCGACAACATCGTTTCGGTGGCCAAGCTGTATGGCGGCACCTATAACCTGCTGGCCCACACCCTGCCGCGTTTTGGCATCGAGACACGCTTCGCCGCCCACGACAACATCGCCGCCCTCGAAGCGCTGATCGACGACAAAACCAAAGCCGTGTTCTGCGAATCCATCGGTAACCCGGCGGGCAATATCGTTGACCTGGCCGCGCTGGCCGCCGCCGCACACCGTCATGGTGTGCCATTGATCGTCGACAACACCGTGGCCACACCGATCCTCTGCCGCCCGTTCGAGCACGGCGCGGACATCGTCGTGCACTCGCTGACCAAATACATCGGCGGTCACGGCACCAGCATCGGCGGCATCGTGGTGGATTCCGGCAAATTCCCCTGGGCCGACAACAAGGCGCGCTTCCCCCTGCTCAACACGCCGGACCCGTCCTACCACGGCGTGACCTACACCGAAGCCTTCGGCCCGGCGGCCTTTATCGGTCGCTGCCGCGTAGTGCCGCTGCGCAACACCGGCGCGGCACTCTCGCCGTTCAACGCTTTCCTGATTCTGCAAGGCCTGGAAACCCTGGCGCTGCGCATGGAGCGCCACTGCGAGAACGCACTGAAGGTCGCCCATTACCTGCAAAATCACCCGCAAGTGGCTTGGGTGAAATACGCCGGCCTGCCGGATCACCCCGAGCATGCACTGGCGCAACGTTACTGCGGTGGCAAACCGGCCTCGATCCTCTCGTTCGGCATCGTCGGCGGTCAGGAAGCCGGCGCGCGCTTTATCGATGCGCTGCAGTTGGTGGTGCGCCTGGTCAACATCGGCGATGCCAAATCGCTGGCCTGCCATCCGGCTTCGACCACCCACCGCCAGCTCAATGACGAAGAGCTGCAGCGCGCCGGCGTGCCGCGTGACATGGTGCGACTGTCCATTGGTATTGAGCACAGCGACGACATCCTCGCCGACTTGGCGCAGGCGCTGGACGCCGCGGCACACTAATCGCCCTTGATATCCGCGCAAGCGACTCCAGATAAGGGATAACCGCCTCTGGAGTCGCCCATGTCCAATCCCCTGCTCATCCCCTGCCCACATTGCAACGGACTCAATCGCATCCCTGCTGAACGCCTGAGCGACTCTCCCCGCTGCGGTCGCTGCAAAGGCGAAGTGCTGCACGATAGCCCGTTTGAGCTGACCCAGGCCAACTTTGCGGCGCAGAACAAAGGCGACCTGCCGCTGCTGATCGATGTATGGGCCAGCTGGTGCGGCCCATGCCGCAGCTTTGCGCCCATCTACGAACAAGCCGCTCGCCAGCTGCAAGGCCACTGTCGGTTGAGCAAACTGGACAGCGAAGCCAACCCGCAACTCGCCGGCGAAATGGGCATTCGCTCGATCCCGACGCTGATCCTGCTCAAAGGCGGTGTTGAAGTGGCCCGACAAAGCGGCGCGCTGCCCCTGCCACAGTTGTTCGGCTGGTTGCGTCAGCACGGCATCTGACATCCCCCAAGCTATAGGACGTAGCCCGGATGAAATCCGGGAAACCCGCGCGCGTTTCTCCTGGATTGCATCCGGGCTACGCGCGGGTTACGCAGCACGGCCGGTGAGCGAATCGGTCAATCGACCGCTGAGCTCGCCGTCATTACCGCCGTCACAACCAACCTTTAGGCTGACACCACAACAATAAACGTGGAGCCCTTCATGTCGATGCCCTTGGAGTTGGTACGCCAACTCACCGAAGAACAAATCGCCTTCGTTAAACGCAGCGGGCTCAAGGCCGAGATATTGGAACCCGGACACGTCAGCCTGCTGATGCCGCTGGCCGGTAACCAAAATCACATCGGCAGCATGTACGCAGGCGCACTGTTCACCCTGGCGGAAATTCCCGGCGGCGCACTCTTTCTCACCAGCTTCGACGCGCAGCACTTTTACCCCATCATCAAGGAAATGAACCTACGCTTTCGTCGCCCGGCAACCGGTGATATTCGCGTAGAAGCACGCCTGGAAGACGCACAAATTCAGGCCCTGCAAAAACAGGCAACAGAAGAAGGCAAAGCCGACTACGTTTTAGAGTTGCAGCTGATCGACGAGAGTGGTGAAGTAGTGGCTCAGAGTCGCGGTTTGTACCAGTTACGCAAACGCTGACGCCTGACCTTGCCCTGGGTCAAAAGCGCAGTTATGACTCGAGGTCACAAAAATGTGCCGACATGCATCGGCAGGAGAGCGCCGCCCATGCCCAGTCACATCCTTATTGCCCACGACCTGCGCGACACTGCGGACATGGCCCTGTGCCGCGCCACGCAACTGGCCAAGCAATTCAACGCCAAGCTGACCATCCTTCATGTGCTTGATCCCAACAAGACCAGCCAAGAACAGGATGCCGCCAAACAGGCGCTCGATCGCAGCCTCACTCAATATGCGCCACCCGGCACACAATTGCTGGTTCGCAGCGGCATCAAACCCTCGGAAGTGGTGTTGCAACAACTTAACGAACTGGGCTGCGACCTGCTGGTACTTGGCGGTCACCACCAGCGTCATGACTTTTTCTCCGGCACCAGCTTGGACCGCATTGCGCGCAACTGCCCGGTGCCGCTGCTGCTGGTTGCACGCAATGATTCACGCCCCTACGAGCGTGCACTTTCGGCCATCGACTTCTCGCTGTGCGCCTGCAGCGCCTTGGGCCAGGCTTACCGCCTGCTGCCAGAAAACGCCACCTTGCACGCCCTGCATGTGTTTGAGCCGGACAAAGGCACACCTAAACAGGTCGAAGCACAACTGGACACACAGAAAGCCCTGATCAGCCAGCTACTGGAAGATGAGGCTCAAAACCTGCCACCGACTGGCCCCAGCCTGACCCATTCGGTCGAGCAAGGCGGAATCCTGCGCTGCCTGCAGAGCCACCTGAAAACCCACGACATTGAATTGCTGGTGCTCGGCAGCCATGGCCGCAGCGCGCTCTCACAAGCCCTGCTTGGCAGCTTGGCGCAGCACTTCCTGCACAAAGCGCCGTGTGACATTTACGTCGTCCGCTGACGATCTGCTGCGCGTCGGCCCTGCTGCGTTGAAAACAAGTTCGGAATGCTCATGTACAAAAGTACACTCCGCTTCCTCACCTGTTTTCGCCTTGCATGGCTCTAGCTCGCGAGATCTTCAATAGGCTCTGAACCAGAAAATAAAAAAGCTGCCTAGGCAGCTTTTTTGTTATCCAGGCTCTGCTCAGTCAGCGCTGTTGAGCAAGTCATGCAGCTCAACAAACTGTTGAGTCAACTTATGGTTGCGATCCAGGTAAATCAGCGGTGTGCAGGCTTGATGCGACTCACGCATCTTTACCGAACTCATCAAGTTAACCGGCAATACCGGCAACCCTTCGGCAATCAACTCATCGAGCAACTGTTGCGGCAGCGTGGCACGCGGCTGGAATTGATTGACCACAATGCCTTCGACTTCCAGGCCCTCATTGTGGTCTTCCTTGAGTTCTTCGATTTCACGCAACAAGCCATACAGCGCCTGACGCGAAAAGCTGTCGCAGTCAAAAGGAATCAACACCCGATCCGCCGCGATCAATGCCGATACCGTGTAGAAGTTCAACGCGGGCGGGGTGTCTAAATAAATCCGCTCGTAATCTTCACTGAGGTCTTCGAGCAGTTTGCGCAGCTTGTTGATCTTGTGCTTTTGCTCAAGTTTGGGCTGCAAATCAGCCAGCTCAGCCGTGGCGGTGACGACATGCAGGTTGTCGAATGGCGTTTCGTAGATATCCACGCCGCCCTTCTTACCGAACGGCGCTGACGACAACGTGCCTTTAAAGAACTCAGCGATACCCATGGGGATGTCCTCGCCGGTAAGACCGGTGAGGTAATGGGTCGAATTGGCCTGAGCATCAAGGTCGATCAGCAGCGTGCGATAGCCCTGAGAGGCGCTTACCGCAGCCAGGTTGCAGGCAATGCTGGACTTACCCACCCCGCCCTTCTGGTTAAAAATCACGCGCCGCATGAAACACCTCCCTGAGCCCCGAAATGGTCTTGGATTCTATGCAAAGTACGTGACAAGGGCGAGGCTTTAGCAAACCTCCCGATCAGCCGTGATACTGCGCCGACAACTCATGCACCGCTTCGAAGAAGGCGCGAGCGTGCTCCGGGTTCACTTCCGGGGTGATGCCGTGGCCGAGGTTGAAGACATGGCCGCTGCCATGACCATACGCCGCGAGGATGCGCCCTACTTCGGCGCGGATCGCTGCCGGGTTGGCATACAGCACGCTAGGGTCCATGTTGCCTTGCAGTGCCACCTTGTTGCCGACGCGGGCGCGGGCGCTGCCGATGTCGCAGGTCCAGTCCAAACCCAGTGCCTCAACGCCGGTTTCAGCCATGGACTCCAACCACAGACCGCCACCCTTGGTGAACAGAATGACCGGTACACGGCGGCCGTCGTGCTCACGAATCAGGCCATCGACGATTTTCTTCATGTAGGCCAGCGAAAACTCTTGGTAGGCCGCCGACGACAGTGAGCCACCCCAGGAGTCGAAGATCTGCACCGCTTGCGCACCCGCTCTGATCTGCCCGTTGAGGTAACTGGTCACTGACTGCGCCAGTTTATCGAGGAGTGCATGCATGGCCTGCGGGTTGTCGTAGAGCATGGCCTTGGATTTGCGGAAGTCTTTGCTTGAGCCGCCTTCGACCATATACGTGGCCAGCGTCCAAGGGCTGCCGGAGAAGCCGATCAGCGGCACACGGCCGTTTAGCTCGCGGCGAATGGTGCGTACGGCCTCCATCACATAACCCAGGTCCTGCTCGGGATCGGGAATGGGTAGCGCCTCGATATCGGCCATCGAACTGATCACTTTCTTGAAGCGCGGGCCTTCGCCGGTTTCAAAGTACAGGCCTTGGCCCATGGCATCAGGGATGGTCAGGATGTCGGAGAAGAGGATTGCCGCATCCAGTTGCGGGTAACGGTCCAGCGGCTGGATCGTGACTTCACAGGCCAGTTCCGGGTTCTTCATCAGCTTGACGAAATCACCGGCTTTAGCGCGGGTCGCGCGGTACTCCGGCAGGTAACGACCAGCCTGACGCATCATCCACACGGGGGTAACGTCCACCGGTTGCTTGAGCAGGGCACGAAGGAAGCGGTCGTTCTTCAAGACGGTCATGGCAGATCCCGATCTAAGTCAGCAGTAAAAAGTGCGGGCATTTTCGCAGAGCGCAAAACAAAAGGCACGGCGAGTGCCGTGCCTTTTGTCTATAGGGTCAATTTGTCGCGGCCGCCGTTGGGCTTCGCTGCGCTCAACCCAACCTACACGCCGAGGTAGTCGAGGATACCTTCGGCGGCATTACGGCCTTCGAAGATCGCCGTTACCACCAGGTCAGAACCGCGCACCATATCGCCACCCGCAAAGATTTTCGGGTTGCTGGTCTGGTGCTTGAATTGGCTCTGCTCAGGCGCAACGACGCGGCCCTGGTTGTCGGTTTCGATTTTGAAATCGGGGAACCAGGCAGCTGGGCTTGGACGGAAGCCGAAGGCGATCAGCACGGCTTCCGCCGGGATGATTTCCTCAGAACCCGGAATCGGCTCAGGGCTGCGACGGCCACGGGCATCCGGCTCACCGAGGCGAGTTTCGACCACTTTAACGCCCTCAACCTTGCCGTCACCGACGATGGCGATGGGTTGGCGGTTGAAGAGGAACTTCACCCCTTCTTCCTTGGCGTTTTTCACTTCCTTGCGCGAGCCCGGCATGTTCTCTTCGTCGCGGCGGTAAGCGCAGGTGACCGACTTAGCCCCCTGACGGATCGACGTACGGTTGCAGTCCATCGCCGTATCACCACCGCCGAGGACGACGATGCGCTTGCCTTTCATGTCGATAAAGTCTTCAGGCGACTTCTCGAAACCGAGGTTGCGGTTCACGTTGGCAACCAGGAAGTCCAGCGCATCGGTGACGCCCGGCAGGTCTTCACCAGGGAAGCCGCCCTTCATGTAGGTGTAGGTGCCCATGCCCATAAACACGGCGTCGTACTCATCCAGCAGTTGCTGCATGGTCACGTCTTTGCCGATTTCGGTGTTCAGACGGAACTCGACACCCATGCCGGTGAAAACTTCACGGCGGTGGCTCAACACGGTTTTTTCCAGCTTGAACTCAGGAATACCAAAGGTCAGCAGGCCGCCGATTTCCGGGTTCTTGTCGAACACCACCGGGGTCACACCGTTGCGCACCAGTACGTCGGCGCAGCCCAGGCCAGCAGGGCCCGAACCAATAATCGCCACGCGCTTGCCGGTCGGCACAACGCCCGACATATCCGGACGCCAGCCCATGGCGAAGGCCGTGTCGGTGATGTATTTCTCCACCGAACCGATGGTCACTGCACCAAAACCGTCGTTCAGGGTGCACGCACCCTCGCACAGACGGTCCTGCGGACACACGCGGCCGCAGACTTCCGGCAGGGTGTTGGTCTGGTGCGACAGTTCGGCGGCGGCGAGGATGTTGCCCTCGGACACCAGCTTGAGCCAGTTGGGAATGAAGTTGTGCACCGGGCACTTCCATTCGCAATAGGGGTTACCGCAGCCCAGGCAACGGTGCGCCTGGTCAGCCGCTTGGGCAGGCTTGAAGTTGTCGTAGATCTCGACGAACTCTTTCTTACGCTGACGCAACAGTTTCTTCTTCGGGTCTTTGCGCCCGACTTCGATGAACTGGAAGTCGTTATTCAGACGTTCAGTCATTGCATTACCTCTTAACCGCAGCTGCACGCTTCAAGCGTTGCGCCGCAAGACAATCACGTTGATCCGGTAAGCCCTGGTTGCTTCTGACTGCAGCCTAAGGCTTACCGCTTGCAACTGCTTTTATTGCGGGTTGGCACGTGTGCTGGAGAGCAACGACTTCAGGCTTGCCGCCTTCGGTTTGACCAGCCAGAACTTGCGCAGGTAGTCGTCGAGGTTTTCCAGCAGGGTAGCGCCCCACTCGCTCGATGTTTCTTGGACGTACTCAGTGAGCACGCGCTCCAGGTGGCTACGGTAAGCCTCCATCGACTCATTGTTAATGCGCTGAATTTCCACCAGCTCATGGTTAACACGGTCGTAGAAGCTGTTATCCAGATCAAGCACATAGGCGAAACCGCCGGTCATGCCAGAGCCGAAGTTGTAGCCTGTTTTACCCAGCACGCAGACAAAGCCGCCAGTCATGTATTCGCAGCAATGATCGCCCGTGCCTTCTACGACGGTATGCGCGCCGGAGTTCCGCACAGCAAAACGCTCGCCTGCAGTACCTGCAGCAAACAGCTTGCCGCCAGTGGCACCGTACAAGCAGGTGTTACCGATGATGGCGCTGTCCTGCGTCTTGAACGGGCTGCCTTTCGGCGGGGTGATCACTAGCTTGCCACCGGTCATGCCCTTGCCGACGTAATCGTTGGCATCGCCTTCCAAATACAGGTTCAGACCACCGGCGTTCCACACGCCGAAGCTCTGGCCAGCCGTGCCCTTGAAGCGGAACGTAATCGGCGCCTTGGCCATGCCCTGGTTGCCGTGCTTGCGGGCGATTTCGCCGGAGACACGAGCACCAATGGAGCGGTCGCAGTTGCAGATGTCCAACTCAAACTCGGCACCGCTGGCCGCATCAATAGCAGACCTGGCCAACTCGACCATCTTCTCGGCCAGCAGGCCTTCATCGAATGGCGGGTTCTTCTCGACCAAACAGAACTGCGGCTTGTCCGCTGGAATGTGGTCGCTGCCGAGCAGCGGCGTCAGGTCCAGATGACCCTGCTTGGCGGTCTCGCCCGGCAGCATTTCCAGCAGATCGGTACGGCCGATCAGCTCTTCCAGGCTGCGCACGCCCAACTTGGCCAGCCACTCACGGGTTTCTTCGGCGACATAGGTGAAGAAATTCATCACCATTTCGACGGTGCCGATGAAGTGGTCCTTGCGTAGCTTGTCGTTCTGCGTGGCCACACCGGTGGCGCAGTTGTTCAGGTGGCAAATACGCAGGTATTTGCAGCCCAGCGCGATCATCGGCGCGGTACCAAAGCCAAAGCTTTCGGCACCGAGGATCGCCGCTTTGATCACGTCGAGGCCGGTCTTCAGACCACCGTCAGTCTGTACCCGCACTTTGCCGCGCAGGTCGTTGCCGCGCAGGGTCTGGTGGGTTTCAGCGAGGCCGAGCTCCCACGGCGCGCCCGCATACTTGATCGAGGTCAGCGGCGATGCACCGGTACCACCGTCGTAACCGGAGATGGTGATCAGGTCGGCATAGGCCTTGGCCACGCCGGCGGCAATGGTGCCGACACCGGCTTCCGCCACCAGCTTGACCGAGACCAACGCCTGCGGATTGACCTGCTTAAGGTCAAAAATCAGCTGCGCCAAGTCTTCAATCGAATAGATGTCATGGTGCGGCGGTGGCGAAATCAGCGTCACGCCCGGCACGGCGTAGCGCAATTTAGCGATCAAACCGTTGACCTTACCGCCCGGCAGTTGGCCGCCCTCACCAGGCTTGGCACCTTGAGCCACCTTAATCTGCAGCACTTCGGCGTTGACCAGGTATTCCGGGGTTACACCGAAACGGCCGGTAGCGACTTGCTTGATTTTCGAGCTGCGCACGGTGCCGTAGCGGGCCGGGTCTTCGCCGCCCTCACCGGAGTTAGAGCGCGCGCCCAGACGGTTCATCGCCTCGGCGATGGCTTCGTGAGCTTCCGGCGACAACGCGCCGAGGGAAATCCCGGCAGAGTCAAAGCGCTTGAGAATTTCACCCAGCGGCTCAACCTGATCCAGTGCGATTGGCTGATCGGCCAACTTCAGTTTCAGCAGGTCGCGCAGCATCGAGACCGGACGGGTGTCGACCAGCGTGGTGTATTCCTTGAATTTTTCGTAGCTGCCTTGCTGCACCGCCGCCTGCAGGGTGTTGACCACATCCGGGTTGTAGGCGTGGTACTCGCCGCCGTAAACAAACTTGAGCAAGCCGCCTTGCTGGATCGACTTGCGCGCGTTCCAGGCTTCGGCCGCGAGCAGCTTCTGCTCGTTTTCGATATCGACGAAGCGCGCGCCCTTGATGCGGCTGGCCACACCCCGGAAGCACAGTTCGGTGACGTCATCGGCCAGGCCGACGGCTTCGAACAACTGCGCACCACGGTAGGACGCCACGGTGGAGATCCCCATCTTCGACAGGATCTTCAGCAGGCCTTTGGAGATGCCTTTGCGGTAGTGCTTGAACACTTCATACAAATCGCCCAGCACTTCGCCGGTGCGAATCAGGTCGCCCAGCACCTCATAAGCGAGGAACGGGTAAACCGCCGACGCGCCGAAGCCGAGCAGCACTGCATAGTGGTGCGGGTCGCGGGCAGTCGCCGTCTCGACCAAGATGTTGCAGTCGCAACGCAGGCCTTTTTCGGTCAGGCGGTGGTGAATCGCACCGGTAACCAGCGAGGCGTGAGCCGGCAGTTTGCCTGGCGCAATGTGGCGGTCAGACAGAACCAGCAGCACCTTACCGGCGCGCACGGCTTCTTCAGCCTGATCAGCCATATTGCGCACAGCGGCTTCCAGACCGAGCGACTCGTCGTAGTTCATGTCGATCAGTTGACGCTCGAAGCCTGGGCGATCCAGGTTCATCAAGGCGCGCCACTTAGCCGGCGAGATCACCGGGCTGCTGAGAATCACCCGAGCGGCGTGCTCCGGCGACTCTTCGAAGATATTGCGCTCGGCACCGAGGCAGATCTCCAGCGACATGACGATGGCTTCGCGCAGCGGGTCGATTGGCGGGTTGGTGACCTGCGCGAACTGCTGACGGAAGTAGTCATAAGGCGAACGCACGCGCTGGCTGAGCACAGCCATCGGCGTATCGTCACCCATGGAGCCGACCGCTTCCTGGCCTTGTTCGCCCAACGGACGCAGCACCTGATCACGCTCTTCGAAGGTGACCTGGTACATCTTCATGTACTGCTTGAGCTGGCCGACGTCATAGAACGCCGAGCCATGGTCGCGGTCTTCCAAGGTCGCCTGAATGCGCTGGGCACTCTTGCGCATCCACTGCTTGTAGGGGTGACGCGACTTCAGGCGGTTATCGATGTCATCGCTGCCGAGGATCTGCCCGGTTTCGGTGTCCACCGCGAGAATCTGCCCCGGGCCTACGCGGCCTTTGGCCAATACGTCTTCAGGGGCGTAGTTCCACACGCCGATTTCCGACGCCAGAGTGATATAGCCATTTTTGGTGGTGACCCAACGCGCCGGACGCAGACCGTTACGGTCGAGCAGGCACACAGCATGGCGGCCGTCGGTAAGCACCACACCGGCCGGACCATCCCAGGGCTCCATGTGCATGGAGTTGTATTCGTAGAACGCACGCAGGTCGGCGTCCATGGTTTCAACGTTCTGCCAGGCTGGCGGAATAATCATGCGCACGCCACGGAACAGGTCGATGCCGCCGGTGACCATCAACTCGAGCATGTTGTCCATGCTGGAAGAGTCGGAACCCACGCGGTTAACCAGCGGACCGAGTTCGTCCAAATCAAAGATCTGATCGTTGGCGAACTTCAGGCGACGTGCCTGGGCCCAGTTGCGGTTACCGGTGATGGTGTTGATTTCACCGTTGTGCGCCAGAAAGCGGAACGGCTGAGCCAGCGGCCACTTCGGCAAGGTGTTGGTGGAGAAACGCTGGTGGAAGACGCAAATGGCGGTCTGCAGGCGCTCATCACCCAAGTCTGGGTAGAACTGCTGAAGGTCGGCCGGCATCATCAGGCCTTTGTAGATGATGGTCTTGTGCGAAAAACTGCAGATGTAGTGATCGCTATCAGCGGCATTGGCCACCGACGAACGGCGCCGCGCACTGAACAGCTTGATCGCAAATTCCTGATCGGAAAGGCCTTCGCCCCCGATAAACACCTGCTCAATCTGCGGCAAACGCTCAAGCGCAAGACGACCCAGCACGCTGGTGTCGATCGGTACCTTGCGCCAGCCGACCAGTTGCAAACCGGCCGCCAGAATCTCGCGATTCATGTTTTCGCGCGCCGCTTCGGCTTTAACCGGGTCTTGGTTGAGGAACACCATGCCCACGGCGTACTGCTTAGGCAGTTCAACGGCAAAGTGCTGCTGGGCCATGGCCCGCAGGAAAGTATCAGGCTTCTGGATCAGCAGACCGCAACCGTCACCGGTTTTACCATCGGCGTTAATCCCGCCGCGGTGGGTCATGCATGTCAGGGCTTCAATCGCGGTCTGCAGCAGGTGATGGCTAGCCTCACCCTGCATATGGGCGATCAGGCCGAAGCCGCAGTTATCCTTGAACTCATCAGGACGGTACAAACCTGCTTTCATAGGGACTCTCACCAGACGGCCTTTCACAAGGCAATTACTTTCTAATTCAACCACTTACCAATCGCGCAGGGCTGTGCCCCAGCTTTGCGCAGGCGAAAGGGTGGTCATTGTACATACCCACCTAGGCGGTCACAAATCTTAGTGACGAAGCCTTGAAAACTTATGTCGCTAAAACGAAGGATAAGACTGGAAGGTCGTGGTAGCGACCAACCAGTCAGCGATGCACCAACGAGCCTGCTACCTGGCCTGAGCAATTTCTTGCTGAATGCCCGCAAAGTTTCGTGGCCAGGGCTTCCCAGCCTGCACCTTGGCAGGCAGCGAACGCAAGGCCGCTTGCGCCGCATCACGCGTCGCAAAGCTGCCATACGTCACCACGTACAATGGCTGCCCCTGGTGCAACTTCTTGAAGTAACGGTATTCCGAGCCGTGCGCCTTAACAAAAGCTTGCGCTCCGCTCTCCTGGCGCGCACCCAGAATTTGCAGAGTAAACCGCGAGCCCGCTTGGGTCGCATACCAACCACCGGCAGTTGCACTCTTCACCGGCGCAGCAGGCGTTTGCGGCTTGGCGATCTGCGACGGCGCAACGGCCGGCGCAACCGGTCTAGCAACAGGCACAGCAGGCTTAGGGACAGGGGCAACCGGCACCGCAGCAGGAGCAGGAGCAGGAGCAGGAGCAGGAGCAGGAGCAGGAGCAGGAGCAGCCTGCACAACTGGTGCGACAGGAACAACAGGAACCGCATCAGCAGTCATACCGCGCGCAACGGCTGCGCCTACGCCCTCCGACTCTTCGACTCCGCCCAACCCAGCCGCCTGTGCCAAGGGCTCGCGAATAACCGGTTGCGCCTCCCCCACCAAAGGAAGCGGCAGAGGCTGATTAGCCCCCTCGAATTGAATGGCAGGCGCGCCTGACGCTGGAGTCTCGGCCTGCACTTCAACAGGCGCAGCCTCACCGAGAGGCAGCTCTGCAATAACCGGCGCCTCAGCATCATCCGCCACCCGATCTTGCATAAACCAAGCGGCCATCACACCAACAATCACAACGCACAAAGCAAGCAGATGCTTGCGAGGTAAACTGAACGCAAAACCTCCACGCGCCCCTTTCGCACGCTGAGCCAGCATGCCGTCGACCAAAACATCGCGCGCCACTTCATTGATTAAGCCAGGCCAGCCACCTGAACGCTCTTGGATTTCTTCCAGCTGCTCCTCACTCAGAAGCTCAACACCCTGACCCGCCCCTTCAAGACGCTGCGAAAGATACTCGCGCGCCTCATCTTCGCTATAGGGCTGCAACTCAATGACATGAAATCGCTCATCACCAGCCGATACATGATCAAGTCTTGGCAACAACTGCGACTCAGCAAATAAGAACACGTGCGCTCGCCCTTCGGCATTTCCCGCCGCCAGACTCATGAGCATGGTCAACGCGGCATCACTCAAGTCTTCAGCGTCATCAATCAGGATATAGACATCTTGCCCGGTCAATGCCAGTTGCGCGATCTGGGCTAAAACTGCCGGTAAGTCCGGACGCTGCACCTGCAGACCTTGCGCCACCTGTCGCAAAATACTGGCAGGATCAGATGCACCTTTAGCCGAGACAACCACACTGAGCACTGATTGCTTGTTGGTGCTGGCCACCAAAGCCTGTCGCAACAGCGTCTTTCCGCTGCCGTCCGGCCCACTGACCACAAGCAATAATTGGCTATAGCGAGCCAAATGGTGCAGTTGGCCGAGCACCGGCTTTCGCTGTGCGGGAAAGAACTTAAAACCCGGAACGCGCGCTGCAAAAGGGTCATGAGTAAACTGGTAGTGATCGAGAAAAGACTCGTCAGCATGCAAACTGGTCATGGGGCACTCATTAGTTTTTAAGCAAAGCCAACTGCGCGGCGTAATCAGCGCTTAGCGTGGCATCCAAAATTTCACGCGGGAAGTCACCCGTAACAACGGCCTCACCCAAACCCTGCAACAGCACTAGGCGTAACTTTCCGTTCATCACCTTTTTATCGACCGCCATGTGCTCCATAAAGTCCTCAGCAGTCATATCCTGAGGCGGTACAACAGGTAAACCTGCGGAGATAAACAGGCGTACTACGCGCTCACGCTCTGCTGTGGTGATCCAACCAAGTCGCTCCGACATATCCAAAGCCATGACCGTACCCGCCGCAACAGCCTCGCCATGCAGCCAGTTGCCGTAGCCCTGATGGGTTTCAATCGCATGACCAAACGTATGACCCAGATTGAGCGTGGCACGCACACCTGACTCACGCTCATCGGTTGCAACCACACGCGCCTTGGCAGCGCAGGAGCGCTCAATAGCTTGAGCGAGAACAACCTGATCGAGCGCTCGCAATGCCGACATATGCTCTTCAAGCCAAGTCAAAAAAGGCTCATCGCATATCAAGCCATACTTGATAACCTCAGCCAAACCCGCGGAAAGCTCTCGGGCGGGCAAGGTCAAGAGCGTTGCTGTATCAATCAGCACCGCCTGGGGCTGATAAAACGCACCAATCATGTTCTTGCCCAGAGGGTGATTGATGCCTGTTTTGCCACCCACCGAGGAGTCAACCTGAGAGAGCAATGTGGTTGGCACCTGAATGAAATTCACCCCGCGCTGGTAGCAGGCAGCAGCAAATCCCGCCATGTCACCGATAACACCACCACCAAGCGCTATGACCGTTGTGCCGCGATCGTGACGAGCACCGAGGAGACCATCAAAAATGAGCTGCAGTGTTTCCCACGTCTTGAAACGTTCACCGTCAGGCAATATCACAGTGGTGACGCTTGAGCCTGCAAGAAGTCGCTCAAGGCCAGCTAAATAGAATGGCGCGACCGTTTCATTGGTAATGATTGCGACTTGCCGACCGGCAATATGCGCAGCCAGCAGGTCGGCGCGCGCCAACAAATCAGCACCTATGTAAATCGGATAGCTGCGCTCAGCAAGATCGACATGAATAGTCTGCATAAGGCCCCCAGAAAACAAAGGAGGCTAGGATAGCGCAGAACAGCCCGCGCTTTAACGAGGAGATAGTGCCGCAAGCCGATCGAGGATTTCCTGAACCACTAGACGCGGCGGACGCTCGTCGGTTTCAATCACTACATCGGCTATTTCTCTGTACAGCGGATCACGCAGAGCAAAGAGATCAGCCAAAACCTTACCTGGGTTGGCCGAGCGCAAAAGCGGACGGTTGCGATCACGTGACGTACGGTCTATCTGCTGCTCAACAGACGCATGCAAATAAACCACTCGACCACCTGCCCTAAGCGCAGTTCGATTCTCCGAACGCATTACCGCACCGCCGCCAGTGGCCAATACGACCCCATCGGAAGTACAAAGGTCTTCGATAACAGCCTGCTCACGCTCACGAAAACCCTGCTCACCCTCAACATCAAAGATCCAAGGGATATCTGCGCCGGTTCGCTGCTCGATTTCCTTATCGGAGTCTTTGAACGGCAAGCGCAGTTCTTTAGCCAGCAACCGCCCGATGGTGCTTTTACCAGCCCCCATCGGGCCAACCAAGATCAAATTTCGCACTGAATCAGCGACTCACCGAAACGGCTTTGTTGTCCATGATGCGAGGAGTAAGAAAAATAAGCAGCTCAGACTTGTTATCCCGCACAACATCGCTACGGAAAAGTCGCCCAGCAAAAGGCAAGTCTCCCAAGAAAGGCACCTTGTTAGTTTCCTTAATCTGGGTGTTGCTGAACACACCACCCAACACGATAGTTTCACCATCACTGACCAAAACTTTGGCATTCACCTCATTTTTATCAATGGACGGAACACCATCCCCCGCACCTATAGGTGCATCCTTTGTAACTTTAACCTCCATCAGTATACGATTATCAGGTGTAATCTGCGGCGTCACCTCTAGGGACAATGCCGCTTCCTTAAACGAGGTGCTCGTTGCGCCGCTAGAGCTAGCCTCCTGATAAGGAATTTCGGTACCCTTAATAATTTTAGCGGTTTCTTTATCTGACGTTACAACCTTTGGTTGAGAAACCACTTCACCATTATTCGATGCCTCCAAAGCAGAAAGTTCAAGATCAAGAATAGTGTTATTTGTAATAAAGCCGATACCTATACCTGTAGAGCCCGCAACTCCCATATCCACAAAGTTACCAAGTGACGGTTCCGGATTCTGTACGCCTAGATTCTGGCCATAACCGGGTGCACCGGGGCGATCCCCCCCCTGACCACCTACAACAAGATTCCCATCACCAACGCGCGCGCCGCGCCAATTGACACCCAAAGCCTTATCATAGCCGACATTGGCCTCAACGATTCGGGCCTCAATCATGACCTGACGCACAGGAATATCCAACTGAGTCACGATTCGACGGAGCTCATCCAAACGCACCTGAGTCTGGTAGGCGATAATACTATTAGTCCTATCGTCTACTGTAATTGATCCCCGATCATCGGCACTGCCTTCGGTACCGGTAACAGACTGGAACAACTTGGCCATATCTGATGCCTTGGCGTAATTAACCTGAATCAATTCACGACGCAAGGGCGCGAGTTCCGCGATCTGCTTTTGAGCTTCCAACTCCTGCCGCTCTCTTGCTGCAATTTCATCAGCGGGTGCCACAAGTAGAACATTGCCCACCTTACGCTTATCCAAACCCTTAGTCTTAAGCACCAAGTCAAGCGCCTGATCCCACGGAACATTTTGCAACCGAAGGGTTATATTGCCGCTAACAGTATCACTGGCCACAAGATTAAGGTCAGTAAAATCAGCAATAAGCTGCAACACAGAACGAACATCGATATCTTGGAAATTTAATGATAGCTTTTCACCCGTATAGGCAAACACATCATTTTTCCTCTTATCAACTTCGTCCTGCGTCAAAGGCTTAACACTCAGCGTAAGCTTATCATCTGCCTGGTAGGCCAAATAATCATAACTACCAACTGGCTCAATAACTATACTCGCCTGACCATTAATATCTGTCGCACTTACGAGCTGAACGGGCGTGGCAAAATCTTTAACATCAAGCTTCACGCGAAGCGATTCGGGCAGCAATGTTTTGGGGAAGTTGAGCCTGATTTTGCCACCTTGATCCTGAATATCAGGGCTCAAAGCAGCATCAGACAAGGTAATAACAACATTGCCCTCGCCTTGATCACCACGCTGAAAATCAATATTTCGAATCGCTCGCTCTTGAGGAGCAAAAGCCTGAATAGGCGATGGCTTTACAGAAGCAGGGCTAGCAAAGCCTGGGGCTACAGCTGCACCCTCACCTACAACAACATACAGAGCATTACCCTCTGTGCGGGTAGTGTAGGGGGACAAGTTAGTCAAATTAACAATTAAGCGAGTTCGATCCTTAGCCTCAACAACGGTAACACTTCGAGCATTTCCAACACCAAGCTCCTTGTTTTTAATCCCAAGCTTATTAGAAACACTAGGTAGATCTAGAGCGATTCGGGCTGGCTGGTCAATTGTGTACCCGCGAGGAGCTAGGACTGGCTCATCAAAAGTCAGCTTCAACTCAACCCTATCGCCTGGCAAAGCTGCAACATCCAAAGAGTTGAGGTTAGCAGCATAGATATCTGAACCGGCTATCACGCTGGCAAAACAAATAGTAAGACGTACAAGAAAGTGGTTCATTGAGCTATCCCGAAGTACTGGCCAATTATTTATTTTCATAATCTGATGAGCTCCGTTAAGAGCGCTCCTTGAGAGAGAGACTGCGCGGACGCTCCAACCAGCCACCTTCACCATCGGGAACAATCTCAAGCACATCAACTTTACCATCGTCAATGGACTGAATTTTTCCATGGTTACGACCGAGATAATCACCTACACGTACGCGGTGCACACCATTTGCGCCACTTATCAGAGCAAACACGCCACCACTGTTTGAGAGAGTACCAACCATCTGGAAGGTTTCAATATTGAAATCCTCCAGAAACTGCCTCACCCTCGACTCGTCTGGCTTAACATCAACTGAGCCCTTTTGACGGGCAGTCAATTCCAGTGTTATTGGTGGCTGAAAAGGATTACGCAGGGATGCTGCACCGTACGTAAAGCTTTCGTAAGGCTGAAATTTTGGTAAAGGTTCAATAGAACCCTTCGGCCTTGCGCGCACTTCGTCCATATAAGACTGAAGGTCGCTGAAGTTATTAGAAGCACCGCATCCGCTCGTGACAACCACGACAAGACTAAAACCTAGGATATTCTTTTTCACTTAGAAAGCCCCTTATCGTTATACCGATAGGTCTTAGCCAGAATACTCATCCGCAGAGAGCTAGCACCGTCAACATTCATTGGAACAAGATCAAAGTCGTGCAGGGTTACAATTCTCGGCAAACTTGCAACCCCACTTACAAAGCTTGCTAAGTCATGGTAAGAGCCGACAACCTTTATTTGAATTGGTAGCTCAATATAAAACTGCTGGATAGCCTCAGGCATCAGCTTAATTTCTTCAAATTCGAGACCACTGCCCAATCCGGTGCGAGTGATATCTTCCAACAAACCCGGAACTTCAGTATCACTTGGCAACTGTTTCAAAAGCGCACCAAATGAAACTTCCATCTCCTGCATTTGTTCTTTATAGGCCTCAAGATTAGCAGCTTGGAAAGCCTTACTTGAAAATTGCTCTTTAAGTGTTAGCTCTTGAGCTTGCTGGGACTCTAACTGCACCTGCAAGTCCTTTAGGTGAAAGTTATAACCCAGCGCAATAACAACAATAAACATGATAACGCCTGCTATGGCTTTGACAGCAGCAGGCCACGAGCCGATATTGTTAAGATCAAGATTATTAAAGTCTATCTTGCGCAACCCTTCCAAGGATTCATTGAGGTTCATTGCTTACCCTCCACAACGTCTACCTCAGGCTGGGTTTGCTGTACGGTCAACTGGAATACGTTGGCTTGATCGACCGCCCCCGCAGTAACAGATTTAACTTCTGTCAGGTTGGGCGCTGTCAGCCACTCCGAAGAGTCCAGATTACGCATCAGATTCGAAACGCGATTGTTCGACTCAGCAGCACCGACAATGGCGATGTTCTTAGCAGTCATCTTGACGCCGGTAAAATGCACACCGTCCGGCAGGGTTCTGACCAACTGATCGAAGACACGACCGATAATAGGCCGATTGCCTTGCAGATCCTGAATGATCTTCATACGTTCCAGAAGTTGCTGGCGGCGTGTCTTGAGTTCGCTGATCTCTTTGATCCGCGCATCCAGTACAGCAATCTCCTTGCTGATGAACTGATTGCGTGCGTTCTGCTGCTCAATTGCGCCGTTCAGGTATTGATCACCTAGTAAAATCGCGCCCGCTGCTACAACGAATACGCCAAAGAGTGTGACCAGAAAACGCTGCTTTCGCTCTTCACGTAACTGCTCGCGCCAGGGAAGAAGGTTGATACGTGCCATTAGTCGAAACTCCTCATCGCCAGACCGCACGCGATCATCAATGCAGGCGCATCACTGGCCAGCGCACCAGCATTGACTTTGCTGCTTAGCGCCATTTCTGCGAACGGGTTAGCAACCAACGTCTGCGTACCAATCTTCTGCTGAATCAGCCGGTCGAGATCCGCAATAGATGCGGTTCCGCCAGCCAGCAGAATATAGTCAACGTCGTTAAACTGACCGGCTGCAAAGAAGAATTGCAGAGAGCGCGCCACTTGCTGAACGACGGCTTCTTTAAAAGGCTGCAGCACTTCAGCATCGTAGTCATCAGGGAGGCCGCCCTGTTTTTTGGCCAAGCCTGCCTCTTCGGAAGACAAACCATATCGACGCTGAATTTCTTCGGTCAGTTGCTTACCACCGAATAGCTGCTCGCGGGTGTAAATAGTGCGGCCGTTGTGCAAGACGCTAAGAGTGGTCATGGTTGCGCCGATGTCGACGACTGCCACGGTCAGCTCATCGCGATCACCGCCAAGCTGATCAACCAGCAGGCTGTATGCCCGTTCAAGGGCGTACGCCTCCACATCAACCACTTTGGCGGTGAGCCCTGCTAAAGCAAGAGCGGCTTCGCGCACCTCGACGTTTTCTTTACGGCAGGCGGCAAGCAGAACCTCGACACGCTCTGAATTGCGGGGAGACACGCCCTGGACTTCAAAATCGATCGCCACTTCTTCAAGTGGGTAGGGAATGTACTGGTCGGCCTCGATCTTGAGCTGATTTTCCAGCTCATCATCTGAAAGGCCGGCCTCCATCTCAATTGTCTTGGTGATCACTGCTGAACCGGCCACCGCCACCGCAGCGACTTTGACGCCGCTCTTGGCCTTGGCCAGTACCCGCGACAGCGCCTGCCCAACCCCTTCGAGCTCGGCGATGTTCTTTTCGACAACTGCGTTTGGCGGGAGCGGCTCAACAGCGTAGGCCTCTACCTTGTAGCGGCTTCCTGAGCGACTCAATTCGAGGAGCTTGACGGAGGTCGAGCTGATATCGATCCCCAGTAGCGTATTCGCTTTCTTGTTGAAGAGCCCTAGCACGACCGATTTCCTATTGGCATCCGCGACTTACGGACTATTTATGTTTTTTCACATTAAATAACAGTCTTGACAGAAGCGCAAATGGCTACCTGGCAAAAAAAACGCTTATAATGTGATCAGTTTTTCTCTTTTAACCTTACGCCTTGCTTAACTCGTTCTTTTATCTGGAAATCCAAAAATCTTGATGCGTCTTTTGCGTTTTTTCTGCTGGTCTTGCCTAGCCGTTTTTTGTGGCGTGGTGCTCAGTTTCAGCGGGGCGTTCCTCTATCTTAGCCCCAGCCTTCCATCCGTCGAATCCTTACGCAGTGTTCAACTGCAGATACCGCTGCGCGTTTACAGCAGCGATGCCAAACTAATCGCTGAATTCGGCGAGATGAGGCGTTCGCCCATCGCGTTTGCCGACATCCCGGAAGACTTCATCAGCGCACTTTTGGCGGCAGAAGACGATAACTTTGCCAATCATTATGGCGTTGACGTCAAGAGCCTGATGCGTGCTGCAACGCAATTATTGAAGAGCGGTCAAATTCAAACCGGCGGCAGCACCATTACGATGCAGGTCGCAAAGAACTTCTTTTTGACCAGCGAGAGAAGTTTCTCACGCAAGATCAACGAGATACTTCTGGCACTACAAATTGAGCGCGAACTCAGCAAGAACGAAATTCTTGAACTTTATGTGAACAAGATTTACCTCGGTAACCGTGCCTATGGCATTGAGGCGGCGGCCCAAGTCTATTATGGCAAGTCAATCCGTGACGTAAGCTTGGCTGAAATGGCCATGATTGCCGGCCTGCCCAAAGCGCCCTCACGCTTTAACCCACTGGCCAACCCTAAACGCGCCCTTGAGCGCCGCGACTGGATTTTGGGACGCATGTATGGCCTCGGCCGCATTGATAAAAGTCGTTATGAACAGGCGTTGGCTGAACCGATTAATGTGAGTTTTCACGTTCCACCACCTGAGCTGATCGCCCCTTATGTTGCTGAAATGGCCCGGGCTGAAATGGTCGGTCGATTTGGCAGTGACGCATACACCGAAGGATTCAATGTCACCACCACTGCAATCAGCGACCTGCAGACCGCTGCAAACACTGCCGTGCGCGACGGGCTGATTACGTACGATCAGCGTCATGGCTATCGCGGCCCAGAGAACCGCTTCCCTGACATGAACAAAGACTCCTGGCTCGTTGAACTCAGCAAGCTGACGACCCGAGGGGGCCTGGAGCCAGCAGTTGTCACCGCCGTCGAAAAAAGCGCCATTCTGGTTTTACTCAAAAATGCTGAAGAGCTGGCCGTGGCGTGGGACAGCATGAAGTGGGCACGTCCGTTCCTCAACACCAACAGCCAAGGCGCGCGACCACAAAAACCTGCAGATGTAACCCAAGTCGGCGACCTGATTCGTGTGCAGCGCCTGGAAGATGGCAGCCTGCGATTTGTCCAGATACCAACCGCGCAAAGCGCGCTTGTTTCACTCGACCCGAACGATGGCGCTATCCGTGCACTGGTAGGTGGCTTCTCCTTTGAGCAGAGCAACTACAACCGTGCCATTCAGGCCAAGCGCCAGCCAGGCTCCAGCTTTAAACCCTTCATCTACAGTGCCGCATTGGATCAAGGCTACACCGCCGCAACACTGGTCAACGACGCCCCGATCGTATTTGCCGAAGACGACTTGTCTCAAGTTTGGCGACCCAAAAATGACAACAACACCTTTCTCGGGCCGATTCGCCTGCGCGAGGCCCTGTATCGCTCACGTAACCTAGTTTCGATCCGCTTGCTTCAAGATCTGGGCATTGAAAACACGCTTAGCTACATCCAGAAGTTCGGCTTTGAGCGCAAGGACTTGCCGCCCAACCTCTCGTTGGCACTGGGTACGGCCAGCCTGACGCCGATGGAAATCACCGAAGGCTGGAGTACATTTGCCAATGGCGGATACAAAATCGAACCCTACCTGATTGAGCGCATTCAAGACCGCAACGGCAATACGGTATTCAACGCCAACCCTGCCCAAACCCCGGCCGGCATTGAAAAGCGCGCACAAACCTTCGTCGAATCACCTGAGCCTTTGGCATTGACCGACGCACCGATTGCAGCCGAGCGCATTATTGACGAGCGCACCGCCTTCATCATGACCAGCATGCTGCAAGACGTTATCAAGCGAGGAACCGGCCGACGCGCATTGGCACTGGGACGTGACGACCTGGCGGGCAAGACCGGCACCACCAACGAGTCCAAAGACAGCTGGTTCTCCGGCTACAACGCTGATTACATCACCACGGTATGGGCTGGCTTTGATCAGCCGGAAAGTCTGGGCCGCAATGAATATGGCGGAACGGTGGCCCTGCCCATCTGGATGAGTTACATGGCTGTCGCACTCAAGGACAAGCCCAGCCATTTACTTGCCGAGCCTGACGGCCTGCTGACCTTGCGCATTGATCCACACAGCGGACGCGCAGCGACGGCCGACACACCAGATGCCTACTTTGAGTTATTCAAAAGCGAGGATTCGCCACCGCCAATGGGCGAATTTGACCCCGGCATGAACATACCCGGCAGCCCATTGCCGGCAGATGAAGCAGCACCCATCGATCTGTTCTGACGGATACATTCGTACCGCCGTTATTCCCAGAGTGACGCGGTAACAGGCAACAAAAGCATTAATTGAACGCCAAATAAAAAACCCGCCGAAGCGGGTTTTTTATTGCTGATCAGTTTAGCCGTTGAACACGTCGTTAACCGACTGCAACGGATAGTGCTTCGGATACGGCAGAGTGGCCACGCCGCTCTCGATGGCGGCCTTGGCAACAGCATCGCAAACCACGGTGATCAGACGCGGATCCATCGGCTTTGGAATGATGTATTCCGGGCCAAACGACAGACTGATGCCGCCGTAAGCGTCACAGACTTCCTGGGGCACTGGCAGCTTGGCCAAGTCACGCAGGGCCAGGGCTGCAGCGATTTTCATCTCTTCGTTGATGCGGGTAGCGCGAACGTCCAGCGCACCACGGAAGATGAACGGGAAACCCAACACGTTGTTAACCTGGTTCGGGTAATCCGAACGGCCAGTGGCCATGATCACGTCGCTGCGTACTTCGCGAGCCAACTCCGGCTTGATTTCCGGGTCAGGGTTGGAGCATGCGAACACGATTGGATTAGGCGCCATGCGCTTGAGGTCTTCAGGCGCCAGCAGGTTGGCACCCGACAGGCCGACGAACACATCAGCACCATCCAGAGCATCGGACAGGGTGCGTTTACTGGTCTCGCTGGCGAACACAGCCTTGTACTGGTTCAGGTCGTCGCGGCCGGCGTGGATGACGCCTTTGCGGTCGATCATAAAGATGTTCTCGACCTTAGCGCCCATGCTCACCAGCAACTTCATGCAGGAGATGGCAGCTGCGCCAGCACCCAAGCAAACGATCTTGGCTTCCGACAAGTTCTTGCCGGCAATTTCCAGGGCGTTAAGCATGCCGGCAGCAGTCACGATAGCGGTGCCGTGCTGGTCATCGTGGAACACCGGAATGTCGCACTGTTCGATCAGCGTGCGTTCAATTTCAAAGCATTCTGGTGCTTTGATGTCTTCCAGGTTGATGCCACCGAAGGTGATGGAGATACGACGCACAGTGTCGATAAAAGCCTGCGGGCTCTCAGACTCGACCTCAATGTCAAACACATCGATGCCAGCAAAGCGCTTGAACAACACGCCTTTACCTTCCATAACCGGCTTGGAGGCCAGCGGGCCGAGGTCGCCCAAGCCCAGAATGGCAGTGCCATCAGAAATAACGGCGACCAGGTTGCCTTTACCTGTGTAGCGGTACGCCAGCTCTGGATCACGCGCGATTTCGCGCACGGGCTCAGCCACACCTGGGCTGTAAGCCAAGGACAGGTCGCGTGCGGTTGCGGTAGGTTTTGTGAGCTCGACACTCAGTTTCCCTGGGCGGGGATAGGCGTGATAGTAGAGAGCGGCTGTTTTAAAATCAGACATAGTGGCATTTCCGCTTTGGGCTGTTGAACAGGCAGGCGGCCGAGGATACGCAAGTTGCCCACAGCTACACAAGACTGGTGAGTCCGTAGCGAAACGCCCGTGCTGGTTCTCGTCAATTGGACGAGTGGACAATTGCAAACCAAGTGCAGCCGCACTTGTGATCAACCTAAGGCCTGCCCACCGACGCAAATTAGCAAGGCTGCCGCTCACGCAGATGATCGCGTGGAGGACGCTTAAGGCATAACCTGCAACATAGCCGGAGCTGTGAGCGGAAGCATCCAACGGGCCTGTCCCTCGCGCAGTCCGCCGCGCCTCGCGCGATCAATCACCCAACCGCGCGCCTCAACCTGGCGACCTTCAAGTGCCTGCAGGGCTGACGCGTCAAATCGCGCTAACGTGCGTGCGGCAATATGCAGCACCACACCGTCCGCCATCTCAAGCCATACGCCCCCGCGGTTGCGCTCCACACGTTCAACGCGCCCCTGGAGCAAGGTGAAGCTACCGCTTTTAAGCTGCTTGGGCGTTTTGATGGCTGGCCGCTGCCACACGCCGGCACGTGCTTCGCGTGCTTGCCGCTCGGCGACTTGCTGGCACTGCACCAGCGCTAGGTTCGGCGCAACCGCGACGAAGTGAGCCAAGCCCTCGCTCAAAAGCTGCGCTTCAAGATTACGGCCGTCACGTCCATAAGCATGCGCAAGTGTACGGCCATAGTGATCTTTACCTTGCTCACCAACCTGCAACAGCACACGGCCATTGCCCTGATCCACTAAGGCCTGCAGACGAGCGCGCGCGGCCTCGGCAAATGGCTCGGCAGAGCGCCCCTGACGCCCCAGCTCAGGCGTATTCAAACCGATCAGCCGCACGCTGCGGCCGTCGTTCAGACGCAAGGTGTCGCCGTCGACCACCCGCTGCACCTTGACCTCTGGCAAGCCCTTTGGCACAGGGCAAAAAGCCCAGGCCAGGTTTGCCTCAAAGCCAAGAACGAAAAAGGCGCCCACTAGGGACGCCTTTTTCAGCAGTGCGATACAAGCCATTGGGGTCTGCGTCGCTGCGCGCAAGCTTACTGCTTGGCGCCGAACATGCCGAAACGCTGCTTGAAGCGATCAACACGGCCGCCGGTATCCAGCATTTTCTGCTTGCCGGTGTAGAACGGGTGACACTCGTTGCACACGTCCAGAGCCAGCGGCTTGCCCATTGTGGAGCGAGTTTCGATCACGTTGCCACAGCTGCAGGTGGCGGTGATGGCTACATAGTTCGGGTGGATATCGGCTTTCATGGTGATTCCTCAGGGCTATCGCGCCGCCACCAGACACTATTGTCAGGTACCGCACGGAATTAGGCCGGCGATGATACCAGAGCATCACGGCGAAGCAAGACCAGCCGTCGACCGGTCACATGCTAAGATCGCGCCTCGCTGAGCACGCAGCCGCTATCAGGAGCCACCCGCTTGCCCGACGTTATTCTGCGCCTCGCCCTGCCTTCACCACTGCGCCGCCTGTTCGATTACCGCGCGCCGCCCGGCATTCCCCGCAGCGCACTGCAACCGGGCGCACGCCTGCGTGTACCCTTTGGCCGCCGCGAGATGATCGGCATTTTGATTGAAGTGGCAGACCACAGCGAGGTGCCGGCGGATAAACTCAAACCGGCCTTGCAACTGCTCGACGCTCAGTCGCCGCTGCCCACATCACTGTTCAAGCTGTGCCTGTGGACCGCCCAGTATTACCAGCACAGCCTTGGCGACACCCTAAGTTGGGCGTTGCCGGTGCTGCTGCGCCAAGGCGAACCGGCTGAAGCGCGGCAGGAGCGCTTCTGGTCGGTGACGGACGGGGCCAAGCCGGATGACCCACGCCTATCCCGCGCGCCCCGTCAGCGCGACGCACTGAAGACCCTCGCTCAGCACCCGCATGGCGTCGCACATCAACTGCTAAGCAAACTGCTGCTGAATAAAGACAGCCTCGACCTGCTGCTGGAAAAAGGCCTGGTCCAGGTCGAGGTTCGTCGCCACGCACCGAGTAAACGCCACGCCAACTGGCTGGCTCAGCCGGAGTTGCCGCTGAATGCTGAGCAGCGCGCCGCCGCCGAAGCCATCCGCTCAGGCTTCGGCAGCTTCAATGCATTTCTACTTGCAGGGGTGACCGGCAGCGGCAAGACCGAGGTGTACCTGCAGCTGATCCGTGAAACCCTGGAAGCCGGCAAGCAGGCCCTGGTGCTGATCCCGGAGATCAACCTCGGCCCGCAAACCCTGGCGCGCTTCGAGCAACGCTTTAACGCGCGCATTGCCCTGCTGCATTCGGCAGTGAATGACCGCGAACGCCTGGATGCATGGCTGGCGGCGCGCGATGGCGAGGCCGACATTATCATTGGCACGCGCTCAGCACTGTTCACCCCGATGCAGAATCCGGGGCTGATCATCATCGACGAAGAGCACGACGCCTCTTATAAACAGCAGGAAGGCTTGCGTTATCACGCCCGCGACCTGGCTGTGGTACGCGCGCGGCAGGACAACATTCCGATTGTGCTCGGCTCGGCTACGCCGTCGCTGGAAAGCCTGCACAACGCCCACAATGGCCGCTACGCCCTGCTGCACCTGCGTGAGCGCGCCGGTGGTGCCAAACAGCCGCGTTTTCTGCGCTTGGACGTGAAAAGCCGACCGCTGGATTCCGGCATCTCCGGCCCTATGCAGCAGGCCATCGCCCAGACTTTGCAGGCCGGGCAGCAAGTGTTGGTGTTCCTCAACCGCCGCGGCTTCGCCCCGACCCTGCTCTGCCACGACTGCGGCTGGTTGTCCGAGTGCCCGCGCTGCGATGCACGCATGACCGTGCACCAGCGCTCACGCGAGCTGCGCTGCCACCACTGCGGCCACGTCGAGCGCCAGCCGAGCAACTGCCCGAAGTGCAACAACGTCGACCTGCGACCGGTCGGCGCCGGCACCGAGCGCGCTGAAGAACGCCTGGAAATTCTCTTCCCCGACGTACCGGTGCTGCGCGTCGACCGCGACAGCACCTCGCGCAAAGAAGCCATGACCACCCTGTTCAACACCGTGCAAAAAGGTGAACCGTGCATTCTGGTCGGCACACAGATGCTCGCCAAAGGCCACCATTTCCCGCGCGTGACGCTGGTGGCCATTCTCGATGCTGATGGCGGGCTGTTTTCTGCAGATTTCCGCGCCAGTGAGCGCATGGCCCAGTTGATTGTGCAGGTGGCCGGACGTGCCGGGCGCGCTGAAGAGCCAGGTAAGGTGATCATCCAAAGCCACCTCGCCGACCATCCTTTATTGGTGCAGCTCACAGAACAAGGCTATTTCGCCTTTGCCGAACAAGCCCTGAGCGAACGACGCAGCGCTGGCTTGCCGCCCTTCTGTCACCTCGCCCTGCTGCGCGCCGAAGCGCATAAACCGGGGCAGGCTGAAGGATTTCTGGACGATGCCTGCAGCGAAGCCGAGACGTTATTGGCTGAACTGAACCTCAACGGCATCGAATTGCTCGGCCCAGTACCCGCGCCGATGGAGCGCCGCGCTGGCCGCTATCGTGCGCAACTGCTGGTGCAAGCCAATGCACGCGCGCCGCTGCACCGCCTGCTGCACCGCTGGATGCAGAGCCTGGAGCAGATGCCCAGTGGGCGTGCGGTGCGTTGGTCGCTGGATGTTGACCCGATTGATCTGTTCTAAGCGGCCCTCGCGCCCTGACGGACAGTCAAGCTTTACAAACAAATCGCCACGTGCAGGCTGTTACACTGCGCGCCATTTCGTTTAGCAGGCCTGTACCGTGACTCAAACCGCTTTTTCTTCGCTGCCACTGTCTGCCGCCATGCTGGCTAACCTCGAATCCCTCGGTTACAGCGAGATGACGCCGATTCAGGCACAAAGCCTACCTGTCATGCTCAAGGGCATGGACCTGATCGCTCAAGCCAAAACCGGCAGCGGCAAGACAGCAGCCTTTGGCATTGGCCTGCTGAACCCGCTCAACCCGCGCTACTTTGGCTGCCAGGCATTGGTGATCTGCCCGACCCGCGAGCTGGCTGATCAGGTGGCCAAAGAACTGCGCCGCCTGGCGCGCTCGGCTGACAACATCAAAATTCTGACCCTGTGCGGCGGCGTGCCATTTGGCCCGCAGATCGGTTCGCTGGAGCACGGCGCGCAGATCATCGTCGGCACGCCGGGACGTATCCAGCAGCACCTGAGCAAGGGCACGCTGAAACTCGACGGCCTCAATACGCTGGTACTCGACGAAGCCGACCGCATGCTCGACATGGGTTTTTACGACAGCATCGCCGAGATCATTGAGCAGACGCCGAGCCGCCGGCAAACCCTGCTGTTCTCCGCCACCTACCCGAGCAGCATCAAACAGCTGTCCGCGAAGTTCATGCGCGATCCGCAGCAGGTCAAAGCCGAGGCTTTTCACGACGACACGCAGATCGAACAGCGCTTCTACGAAATCGCCCCGGAAGAGCGCATGGAGGCGGTGGTCAAGTTGCTCAACTGCTACCGCCCGCAGTCCTGCGTAGCTTTCTGCTTTACCAAGCAGCAATGCCAGGAAGTGGTCGACCACCTGACTGCCAAAGGCATCTCGGCCGCCGCCCTGCACGGCGATCTGGAACAGCGTGATCGCGATCAAGTGCTGGCCATGTTTGCCAACCGCAGCCTCTCGGTACTGGTCGCCACCGATGTGGCCGCTCGCGGTCTGGATATCGACGCGCTGGACATGGTGATCAACGTCGAACTGGCGCGCGACTCGGAAATTCACATTCACCGCGTCGGCCGTACCGGTCGTGCGGGCGAAAAAGGCCTGGCCATGAGCCTGGTCGCTCCGGCCGAAGCCCATCGCGCGCAAGCCATCGAAACCCTGCAAAGGGCACCGCTCAACTGGCATCCACTGAGCAGCCTGAAGCACCAAGGCGGCGCGCCGCTGCAACCGACGATGATCACGCTGTGCATCGGTGCGGGGCGCAAAGACAAATTGCGTCCCGGCGACATTCTCGGTGCGCTCACAGGTGCCGCTGGTATCCCGGGCGCACAGGTCGGTAAGATCGCCATCTTCGATTTTCAAGCGTATGTCGCCGTTGAGCGCGTCGTGGCCATGCAGGCGCTCAAATGCCTGAGTGAAGGCAAGATCAAGGGCCGTTCACTGCGCGTACGCACCCTTTAAACCCACAACCTGCTCAATAACATCAGCCGTTGCGACTGCGCGGCAAGCGGTAGAGGAGTGTTTCACTTGCGCAATATCCTGGTGATCGAAGACAGCCCACTGGTGCTGAAAATTCTCGACCATCTGTTTCGCAAGGAAAGCGGCTTTCAGCCCGTCTTCTGCGCCTCCTATGCTGAGGCGCAGGTGATGCTGGAAACCTCGGCCTCGCTGTTCTTTGCCGCCTTTGTCGACCTCAACCTGCCCGATGCCCCCGACGGTGAGATCGTCGATCTGGTGATGAGCTATTACCTGCCCTGCATCGTGCTCAGCGGCACCTACGACGAGCAACGCCGTGATCAGATGCTGCTCAAAGGCGTGGTGGACTACGTTCTCAAAGAAAGTCAGCACTCTTACGAATACGCCTTCCGTCTGTTACACCGATTGGAAAGTAATAGCGCGGTAAAAATCCTGATTGCCGATGATTCGGAAGCCACGCGCAATTACATCCGCCACGTACTGACGCCCCACCGCTACCAGATTCTCGAAGCCTGCGACGGGGACGACGCCCTGCGCCTGCTGCAAGAGCAGCACGACATTGACTTACTGGTGGTCGACCACAGCATGCCCGGCCTATCGGGTTTCGATCTGGTCAAGCTGTTACGGCAAAAAATGAAACGCCATGAGTTGATCATCCTGGGCTTGTCTGCCGACACCAAAGGCTCGCTCAGCGCCAAGTTCATCAAACACGGCGCCGATGACTTCCTGCGCAAGCCCTTCTACCCGGAAGAGCTTAACTGCCGGGTGATGTCCACTCTGGAGCGCCGCGATTTAATGCGCGCGCTGAAAAAAGCCGCGCAATACGACGCCCTGACTGGCCTGAACAACCGCCGCGCATTTTATGAACACGGCCAGCAGTTGTTTGTAAAAGCACGTTCCGGCGGTCACGAGTTGAGCGTGGCCATGCTCGACCTGGATTTCTTCAAGCGGATTAACGACGAACACGGCCATGCCAGCGGTGATGCCGCGCTGGTGGGGTTTGCCCGCGCTCTGGCCGCTGCTTTCCCGGACGCCTTACTGGGACGTTTGGGCGGCGAAGAATTTGCCATGGTCAGCCAGCAGGACGCCCACACCCTGAATGCGGCGCTCGACCAGTTGCGCACGCAATGCGCCAGCATTCGTTACGCCACCGGTGCAACGCCGCTGTCTTTCAGTGCGGGCATCTATTACGGCACCCCAGATGACCTGGAAAACCTTCTGCACCTGGCGGATAAGCGCTTGTATCAGGCCAAAACCCAAGGCCGTGGGCGCAACTACTGGCAGTAGTCAAAGGCCGTGGTGCCGCAATATCTGTTCATAGCTGCCATCGGCACGCATGGCGGCAATCTCTCGATTGAAGTCGTCAGCGATCTGCTTGTGCCGGGGATGGCGCAGGCTGATCAAAATGTGCAGCCCATTCTCACTGAGCGGCTGCGGGAGAAACTCCAACTGGTCGCGCACTCCGGCCAGGCTGCGGCTCAGGTGATGGCGCGCGACCAGTTCGTCCTCCAAGGTTAGCTGCACACGCTGCGCCGCCAACATGCGCGCAGCGCCTTCAAAACTCACCACACCAACCTTACTCAGGCGCGCGTCCTGATCAAACGCATCAGCGTAGGCATAGCCGCGCACCACAGCGATGCTGTAAGGGTACAAGTCAGGCAACTGCCGGAACGCAATGCCACTGCCCTTGCGCTGCAAGAAACGCACGCGGTTAATCAGATAGGACTGCGAGTAATAGCCAAATTCCTTGCGGTCCTCTTTGTACCAGGCGTTGATCAGCACATCGTAGGTGCCTTGCTGCAAACCCCGCACGGCCCGCTCCCATGGCACCTGAGCATAAACAGTGGTGTAACCCGCGCGCGCCAGTGCATTGACCACCAGATCGGAGGCCACGCCGTTGTTGAGCAGGCTTTTATCGGTGAACGGCGGCCACGGGTCAGCCACCAGACGCAGGGCCTGCTCGGCGGGGCTACTCAAGGGATGTAGCAGCACCCAGAGCAGCAGCAAGAAACGCAGCCTATTCATCGTTGAGTGTCCAAAAACCCAAGCCGTAAGCCTAGACGATCAGCGGACGAACCACAGCCGTATACCCATCAGTTAAGATGCGCGCACTTCGCGCCACCGCTGGCGCAGCCGTGTTGAGGATTGAACTGTGTTGACGCCCCATGTCGTGATTATTGGTGCCGGTGCGGCCGGGCTTATGTGCGCGCTGACGGCTGCTGGGCGCGGGCGTCAGGTGCTGCTGCTGGATCACGCCAACAAAGCTGGCAAGAAAATCCTTATGTCGGGCGGCGGGCGCTGCAATTTCACCAATATGTATTGCGAACCGAGCAACTTTCTCTCGGAAAACCCGCATTTCTGCAAATCGGCGCTGGCGCGCTACAGCCAGTGGGATTTTATCGGCTTGGTGACCAAACACGGCGTGCCGTACCACGAGAAGAAACTCGGCCAGTTGTTCTGCGATCACAAGGCCAGCGACATCCTCGACATGCTGCTCAACGAGTGCGCCGAGGCTGGCGTTGAGTTACGCCTGAATACGTCGGTGAGCGAGATCAGCAAAAGCGCCAACGGCTATCAATTGCAGACCAGTGCAGGCACGGTGCGCTGTGAATCGCTGGTGATCGCCACTGGCGGCCTGTCCATCCCGACACTGGGCGCTACAGGTTTTGGCTATCAAGTGGCCAAGCAGTTCGGCCATGAACTGCTGCCAACCCGCGCCGGTCTGGTGCCGTTCACCCTCACCGACCCGGCGCTCAAGGCGCTGTGCACGGAGTTGTCCGGCACCTCGGTGGAAGACTGCGTGGTGAGCTGCAATGGGCAGAGCTTCAAGGAAAACATTCTGTTCACCCACCGTGGACTGAGCGGACCGGCGATTTTGCAAATTTCTTCCTTCTGGCAACCGGGCGATGCCATCAGCATCAACCTGCTGCCGCACATCGACCTGCCCGAATGGCTGGCCGAGCAGCAGCGCGAGCGGCCCAACAGCGAGCTGAAAACCCTGCTGGCCGAGTTGTTCACCAAGAAGATGGCTGGCCTGCTGGCCGATAACTGGTTTGTCTCCAAACCGATGAAGCAGTACACCCATGCCGAGCTCAAGGCGATTGCCGAGCAGCTCGGTGATTGGCAACTGGTGCCAGCGGGCACAGAAGGCTACCGCACGGCGGAAGTGACCCTGGGCGGTGTGGACACCCGCGAGGTGTCGTCAAAAACCATGGAGTCGCTGAAATCGCCGGGGCTGTATTTTGTCGGTGAAGTGCTGGATGTGACGGGCCACCTGGGCGGTTTCAACTTCCAGTGGGCCTGGGCCTCGGGCTATGCGGCGGCGCAATTCGCCTGAGTCACTCTGCTCGCGCAGGCTCCAGTGGTGGCAAGGGCTCACCGGGCAACCAGGTGTTATGAATGGTGGCAAAGCTGCCATCGCCTTTCATGCGTTCCAACTCATGTTGCCAGCGATGCACCAAGGCATCGTCGGTCTGCAGGGAAAAAGCGATGTAGCTGTCGCTGTGCATGTAGTCGAACAGCAACTGCACCTCATCAGGCTGGATATCGCCCTGAGCCAGTAGCGCGTTCAGGCTGAGGTTATCCAGCACCATCAGCTTGACCCGTCCACGCTTGAGCATGCTGACCATTTGTGTCGGCCCGGTGACCGGCGTCAGGCTGGAAAACCCATCGGCCAACAGGCGTTGATGGCTGTACCAATCGCGCGGCACGGCGATCTCTCCATACTCGCGCGCGTCCTCAAGCCGACTGATCGAGAGATAAGAGCTGCGCAGGGCGTAGAAGCCGGTGACGTTGCGGGTAATCGGCCCCACCCATTTGAACAGCGGCTCACGCTCACGGGTGCGCATGGTCACAAACAGTCCGGTATTGGCCCGGCTTAGCGCCTGCTGATAGCCACGCGCCCAGGGCACCACGCTAATCGAGGCCTGCTGGCCGGTGCGCTGCATGATGGCCTCGACCACTTCGGTGGCCAAACCGGTGGGTTTGCCGTTCTGGCTAAAATTGATCGGCGGGTATTCTTCGGTAAAAAACCGCAACGGCTCGGCCTGCGGCGCAGCGCCCCATGCACTGACCA
>LNFM01003987.1_pt1 | contig 55269 bp, 51 predicted proteins | sample 596031 | NCBI WGS metagenome assembly LNFM01 (sample SAMN04254537, study PRJNA301005) | activated carbon metagenome | isolation source: dual media filters at the Ann Arbor, Michigan drinking water treatment plant | place: USA: Ann Arbor
GCTGGCCCCGGTTCCCGAGGCTTAGGAGAGACGACATGGCAACCGAGGCAACAGGCGAGGCCGAAGCCGCTGTGGGCATGCCCCAGCTGGATTTTTCTACCTGGCCGAACCAGATTTTCTGGCTCCTGGTCACGCTGGTCGTGATCTACTTCGTGCTGTCGCGCATCGCCCTGCCGCGCATTGGCGCGGTTCTGGCGGAACGCAAGGGCACGATCACCAATGACCTCGCTGCTGCCGAAGAGCTGAAGCTCAAGGCCGTCGCGGCGGAAAAGGCTTACAACGACGCGCTGGCCACGGCCCGCAACGAGGCCGCAAAGATCGTGGCCGCGGCGAAGGCCGACATCCAGAAAGACCTGGATGCCGCCACCGCAAGGGCAGATGCCGAAATCGCGGTGAAAGCCGCGGAATCGGAAAAGACCATTGCCGGCATCCGCGAAGGTGCTGTGGCCGCCGTCACCGAAGTGGCGCGTGACACGGCAAACGAACTTGTCGCGGCCCTTGGCGGGGCAGCGGACGCAAAGACGGTGGCTGCTGCGGTTGCTGCCCGGTTGAAAGGATAAGGCGATGAAACGGCTTTCCATTCTTCTGGCACTGACGGCATCGCCCGCGCTGGCGGCAACCGGCCCGTTCTTTTCCCTAGGCAACACCGACTTCGTGGTGCTGCTGGGCTTCCTCGCCTTCGTGGCGCTGCTCGTATACCTCAAGGTGCCGGGAAAGCTGACCGGCATGCTCGACGCGCGCGCAGCCCAGATCAAGGCCGAACTGGACGAAGCCCGCGCGCTTCGCGAAGAGGCCAAGACTATTCTTGCGACTTACGAACGTCGCCAGAAGGAAGTGCAGGAACAGGCTGACCGCATCGTCTCGTCGGCCCGGGAAGAGGCGCTTGCCGCCGCTGCCCAGGCCAAGGAGGATCTCAAGGTCTCCATCGCACGGCGGCTTGCCGCAGCGATCGACCAGATCGCCTCGGCGGAAACCGCTGCTGTCCGCCAGGTGCGTGAACAGGCCGTCAATCTGGCTGTCGCGGCCGCAGCCGATGTGCTGGCCAAACAGATGACCGCAGACGGCGCCAAGGCGTCGATTGACGCGGCCATCGCGCAGGTGGATGCCAAGCTGCACTGATCCGGCAGCAAGACAATCAGGAAACCCGGGTCCGCAAGGCGCCCGGGTTTTTTCTTGCTTGAGTGTCAGCGGGTCTTTTCGTGCTCGAACCGCTGCCTGGCGATCGCCTCGTGTTTGTCCGCCTTGATCTGGTCATTGAAGGACTGTTCGACATAGTCGAGATGCGCCGTGACCGCCGCGCGTGCCGCAACCGGGTCACGCGCCTGCACTGCCTTGTTGATTGCGCGGTGCTGGTCCAGCAACTGATCCCGCGTCATGCGGTTCTTGAACATCACCTGACGATTGTAGAACACGCCCTGTTTCAGCAGGTCGAACATCGACCGCAGCATGTGCAGCATGATGACGTTGTGGCTTGCCTCGATGATCGCCATGTGGAACTCGGCGTCCAGTTGCGCCTCGTCGGTCGGATCGCGCTTCTGGTGCGCCACTTCCATCTTGGCAAAGATCGTGTCGATCACCTTCAGGTCGGTTTCCGACCCAAGCCGCGCCGCCCGCTCGGCAGCAAGCCCCTCCATGTCGCGGCGGAACGAGATGTAGTCGAACACCGCTTCCTCATGTGCCGAAAAAAGCTCGATCAGCGCGTCCGAAAATGCCGACCCCAGCACATCGGCCACGAACACCCCAGCGCCTGGCCGCGTGACCAGCAGCCCGCGCTCGCACAGGTCGGCAATCGCGTCGCGCAGACTTGGTCGCGAAACGCCAAGCTTGTCGGCCATGTCCCGCTCCGAGGGCAACCGCTCGCCCGGACGCAGGATGCCGCGCAGGATCAGCTGTTCGATCTGGCGGATGACGGAGTGCGACAACTTCTCGATCTGAACCTTCAAGAATGGCATCCGCGCCCCCAATGATTGGTTTGAAATTATGACCAATCGGGCGAAACCTCAATGAAAAAGGGCCGGGTGTGAACCCGGCCCTGTTTCGATAGCTAAGTCAGGTCACGTCGTCGGGCGGATGATGATCTCGACCCGGCGGTTCTGGGCGCGGCCTTCGGGCGACAGGTTCGACGCGATGGGCGAATCCTCGCCCCGGCCAAAGGCAGTGATCCGGCCGTTCGGCACGCCGCTTTCGCGCAGGATGTTGGCAACCGAAACCGCGCGGCGCTGCGACAGATCCTGGTTGTAGGCGGCCGAGCCGGTGTTGTCGGTGTGGCCGATCACCTCGATCTGGCTGTTGGGGTAGCGCAGCAGGCTCGACGCGACGGTCTTGATGTCGCGCGTCAGGTCAGGGCGCAGCGTGGCGCTGTCGGTGGCGAACAGCACGTCCTGCGGCATGTTCACGATCAGATATTGCCCGGTATTGGTGACCGAGATGTTCGAGTTCAGCGAGCCGCGCAGTTCGGCGGCCTGCTGGTCCAGCGATGCACCGACCGCACCGCCCAATGCCGCGCCGACGATGCCGCCAACCGCGGCTTTCGCCAGACGGTCGTCGCCGCCTGATGTGCCACCCAGCACGGCGCCGGTCAGGCCGCCCAGGATCGCGCCCTGACGCGAGCGGGCGTTGGGATCGTCGGGATAGGCATTCGGGTCAACGCAGGCCGTAAGTGCCAGCAGTCCGGCGCTTGCCAGAAGAATTGGGGTTTTCAACATGTTCGCTCTCGCCTCGAGTGATGGGTCGGCCCGTGTGCCGGGCTCGTGATAATCATATACCAGTGGCGGAGGAAGACTTACAGCCCCCTGCCCATTCGGCAGGCTTCCGCCCATCACAGGTTCGTGCGCGCCGCCTCCCAAGCCAGCATCGCCCGCTTGCGTGGCAGGCCCCAGTGATAGCCACCAAGTCCACCGTCCCGGCGCAGCGCCCGATGGCACGGAATCAGGAACGAAATCGGGTTGCGGCCCACCGCCGTGCCGACCGCCCGATGCGCCGAGGGGTGGCCGATGGCACCCGCGATGTCGGCATAGGTCGTCACATGGCCCGACGGTATCGCCAGCAGTGCCTCCCAAACCTTGATCTGGAACGGCGCACCGATCAGGTGCAGCGCCGTGTCGCGCCCGCCAAAGGCCGCGTCAGCCAGCGGTGCTGTCGATGCCGGGGCCGCGACAAAGCTGGCTTTCGGCCAGCGGCTGACCATATCCGCCATCGCCGCCGCGGTGTCGGTCTCCTCGGCAAATCCGATGCCGCAGATGCCTTTGTCGGTCGCCATGACCAGCGCCGGGCCGAACGGGCTCTCGTGCAAGCCCCAGCGGATTTCCAGCCCGGCGCCGCCCCGTGCGTAATCGCCGGGCGCCATCGCCTCCCAGGTCAGGAACAGGTCATGCAGCCGCCCGGTTCCCGAAAGCCCCAGCTCCAGCGCCGCCGACAGCATGGTGTGCCGCTCGGCCAGCAACTGCCTTGCATGATTGATCGCAAGGTACTGCTGGTATTTCTTCGGGCTGACCCCGACCCAAGCCGAAAACACCCGCTGAAAATGCGACGGGCTCATTCCCATCTCCGCCGCCAGCTCCTCCAGCGTCAGGCCCGGCCCCGCCGCATCGATGATCTTCAGCGCGCGGGCTATGACGGCGTAATGGTAGGCGGGCGATTGGTCGGTCATTGCGGTCTCCTTGACCGCCACCTTACGAAACACCTCGCCGCCCTGCGACCCGGATGTTGTGCATCCTTGCCATGCTGCGGCCCGGCTGGCAAAAGACAGCATGGTCAGACAGCTTCCCTACGCCGCAATGCGGGCCGTTTTCACCCGCTTCCGCGAGGTCGAGCCAGAGCCGAAGGGCGAGCTTGAGCACGTCAACGATTTCACCCTCCTTGTGGCGGTCGCCCTGTCGGCCCAAGCCACCGACGTCGGCGTGAACAAGGCGACGCGTGCGCTGTTCCAGATCGCCGACAGCCCCGAAAAGATGCTCGCCCTGGGCGAAGAACGCCTGACCGAGATGATCAAGACCATCGGGCTGTTCCGCAACAAGGCGAAAAACGTCATCAAGCTGAGCCGCATCCTGATTGAGCAGTTCGACGGTCTGGTCCCCACCTCGCGCGCCGCACTGCAATCCCTGCCGGGGGTGGGGCGCAAGACCGCGAATGTGGTCCTTAACATGTGGCACGGCTATCCGGCGCAGGCCGTCGACACCCACATCTTCCGCGTCGGAAACCGCACCGGCATCTGCCCCGGTCGTGACGAACTGGCCGTCGAACGCGCCATCGAAGACAACGTGCCGGTCGAGTTTCAGCGCCACGCTCACCACTGGCTCATCCTGCACGGACGGTATATCTGCGTCGCGCGCACACCGAAATGCGGCATCTGCCCGATCCGGGAGTGGTGCCTATACGAGGACAAGACGGCATGAAGACGTATCAGGTCGTGGGTATCGGCAACGCCATCGTGGATGTGTTTTCCACCGCCGACGACAGTTTTCTGGACCTGATGGGGATCCAGAAGGGCATCATGCAACTGGTGGAACGCGAACGGGGCGAACTGCTTTACGGCGCGATGACCAACCGCCAGCAGGCGCCGGGCGGGTCGGTCGCCAATTCGCTTGCCGGTCTTGGCAATCTCGGCCTGACCACCGCCTTCATCGGCCGGGTGCATGATGACGCGCTCGGGCGCTTCTACGCCAGGACAATGGTCGACGAAGGCACCGATTTCGTCAATCCGCCGGTGCCGGGGGGCGAGTTGCCAACCTCGCGCTCGATGATCTTTGTCTCGCCCGATGGCGAGCGGTCGATGAACACCTACCTCGGCATCTCCTCCGAACTTGGCCCCGATGATGTGTCCGACAGTGTTGCCGGCAGCGCCGAGATCCTGTTCCTCGAAGGGTATCTCTATGACAAGCCCAAGGGGAAACAGGCTTTTGAGCGCGCGGTCGACCTTTGTCATGCCAAGGGTGGCAAAGCCGGCATCGCGCTTTCAGATCCGTTCTGCGTCGACCGGCACCGCGACGATTTTCGCCGTCTGGTGAAATCGCTCGACTACGTCATCGGCAACGAACACGAATGGTCCTCGCTCTACCAGACCGACCTTTCGACCGCGCTGGAACAGGCCGCCACTGACGCGGGCCTCGTGGTCTGCACCCGTTCTGGCCATGACGTGATCGTGGTGCGCGGCGAGGAACAGGTGGTCGTCCCGGTCCGCCGCGTTGTGCCGGTCGATGCCACCGGGGCGGGCGACCAGTTCGCCGCCGGGTTCCTCTACGGTCTGGCGACCGGGCAAAGCCTTGCCACCTCGGGCCGCATGGGGTGCGTCGCCGCAGCCGAGGTGATCAGCCACTTCGGCGCCCGACCCGAAGCCGACCTCAAGGCCCTGTTCCGCGCCGAAGGTCTGGTCTGACCGGCGTTACGCCCGGTCTTACCCCCGGTCGAACCGCCATTCCGAGACGGGCGCATAAACCTCGCCCGGCGCTAGGTCGATCGGTGGAAAGCCCGGATGCCCCGGCGCGTCGGGCCAAAGCTGCGGTTCGATCGCCACGGCCTGATAGTTGGGGTAGCCCGGCGCGCCTGCGTTCCGCCCGTCATACAGCTGCAGTCCCGGCTCGGTTGTGGCCAGACGCATCCGCAGGCCAGACTGCCCGGTCAGTTCCAAGACCTCGGTCAGCGCGCGGCGGCGGTCGGCAAGGCAGAAATTGGTATCCAAGGGCGGCACGTCGCGTTCCGCCACCCGCGGGCTGCGGAAATCGAAGGCGGTGCCTGCAACCGCTGCAATCTCGCCGGTCGGGGTGATCGCTTCGGTCGTCGGCAGGTAATGGTCGGCCGCGATCCGCAGCGTGTGGCCGAACCACGTCGCGCTGCCATCAAGGTTCCAGTAGCCGTGGCTGGCAAAGTTGATCAGCGTTGCGCGGTCCGTCGTCACCGCCATCTCCAGCCGCAAGGTCGCCGGGGCGCTGACGCGATAGGTCGCCCGTATCTGCCGGGTGCCGGGAAAGCCGCCCTCGCCATCGGGCAGGGTCAGGCCAAGTGTGACATGGCTCTCCGACCGGTCCACCACGGCCCAGACCTTGCGGTGCGTTCCGGCTGGCCCGGAATGCAGGATCAGGTCGCTGCCCGGATCAGGCTGAAAGCGGTGCGTCACTCCGGCAATCCGCGCCGCCGCGCCGGTGATCCGGTTCGCCACCGGGCCGATCAGTGTGCCGTGGTGCCGAAAGGCGGTTTCATAGAGCGCCACATCGTCCGACCCGACGGTCAGGTTATGCGGCACCCCCGCCAGCCATACCCCTCGCAGCGCCGCACCCAGCGTCAGCAGCGATACCGTCAGCTCGCCCGCCGCGATGGTGATCCGCTCCACGGGGACGCCGCTTGTGGTCGTGCCGATGGTCTCGATCCCGCTTTGCATGTTCTTTCCCCCACACCACTCCGCTGGCTTGGCGGGATGGGCGGCAATGGTCAAGCGCGATCAGGGCGCCTTGCAGGCCACCAGCGTCTCGGCGATCTCGGTCAAAAGCGCGGCATAGGCCCCGACGCCCGGCTCCAGCGATGACCCCACCGGGTCGAGCGCACCGCCGATCACCACGTCCGTGCCTTCGGCCACCTGCTCCACCAGCGCCGGATCGTGCTGCACTTCGGGGAAGATGCAGGCCACTGACCCTGCCTCCAGCGTCGCGCGGATCTCGGTCAGCCGTTTCGCGCCGGGATCGGCGGCATCGCCAAGCGCGATGCTGCCCGCGCTCGCCAGGCCGTAATGGGCGGTGAAATAGCCGTATGCGTCGTGAAACGTCACGAAGGCGCGGTCCTTCACCGGTGCCAACAGGGTGGTCAGGTCGGCGTCCAGCGCATCGACCCCCGCCGTTGCGGTCGCGGCATTGGCCGCATAGGTGGCCGCGTTCGCCGGATCCAGCCGTGACAGCTCTGCCGCGATCAACCCAAGCCAGACCTTCGCATTGCCGGGGTCAAGCCAGGCATGCGGGTCGAAATCGCCGTGATCATGCTCCTCTTCATGCTCCCCATCATGCGCCTCGTCATGCCCATGCTCGTCTGCATGTTCGTCGGCATGGCCCGCATGTTCCTCCGCCGTTTCGCCAGCGTGATCGTCATGGTCGTCATGCCCATCCGCCGCCTGTTCACCAAATCCGATGGTCACGGTGCCCGGCGCCGCCAACAGCGCCAGCGCCGCAGCACCCTCGGGCCGGTTGGCAAGCGCCGTATTCAGCCACGGCGTCAACTCCGGTCCGATCCACACCACCAGCGCCGCATCCGCGACATCGCCCGCCTGACTGGGGCGCAACTGGAAATCATGCTCGTCGGCCCCCTTCGCCAGCAAAAGCGTCGGGCTGCCAAGGTCGCCCATCACTTGCGCCACCAGCGAATGAACGGGCGGAATGTCGGTGACGACGCTCGGCACTTCGGCCAAGGCGGGCAGGGCGGTGCTGGCCAGCAGGGCCGTAATGATATAACGCATGGGACAGGCTTTCCTTCATCTGCTGGATCGTCTATTGAATGTAATATCATAACAAGTCAAGGCGCGAAAATGCCGACCCCCGAACCCAACGCCGATCTTGCCTTTGCCCGGCACGACCACGCCCATTGCGCCGCCGATGCGCTGGCGCGGGCCGAGGCGATCTGTGCCGATGCCGGTGCGCGGATGACCCCCGTGCGCCGCCGCGTGCTGGAGATCCTGCTTGAGGACCATCGCGCGCTTGGCGCTTATGACGTGCTGAACCGGCTGGCGGCGGAAGGTTTCGGCAATCAACCGCCCGTGGTCTATCGCGCGCTTGATTTCCTTGTTGATCAAGGGCTTGCCCACCGCATCCAGCGGCTCAACGCCTTCACCGCCTGCATGCATCCCGGCGAGGCGCATCAGCCGGTGTTCCTCATTTGCCGCAGCTGCTCGGTCGTGGCCGAAGCCGCAGCCGCCCCGGTGCGCAAGGCGCTGGACGCGGCGGCCAAGGATCTCGGCTTTGCCATCGAAGGCTCCACCATCGAGGCGCTTGGCCTCTGCCCGTCTTGCCGGGAGGCCGCATGAGCCTGATCAGCGCCGACCATATCTGCGTCCGCTACGGCTCGGATGAAGTCTTGCACGACGTGACCCTGTCGGTGGCACCGGGCGAGATCGTGACGATTCTCGGCCCCAACGGCTCGGGCAAATCCACGCTTTTGCGCGCGCTTCTGGGCATCGTTCCCGTCGCCGAAGGCCGGGTCACACGGGCGGCTGGGCTGCGGCTCGGTTATGTTCCGCAACGGCTGCACATCGACCGCTCGATGCCGCTGACGGTGCGGCGCTTTCTGTCGCTGCCGGTCCGGGTGTCAGATACCGCCGCCGAAGCGGCGCTGGCCCGGGTCGGCATGGCAGGCACCGGCAACCGGCAGATGACCGACCTCTCGGGTGGCCAGACCCAGCGCGTGCTCTTGTCGCGGGCGCTGTTGTCCGACCCGCAGCTTCTGGTCCTCGATGAACCGACGCAGGGCCTCGACCAGCCCGGCGAAGCGGGCTTCTACCGCCTGATCGAGACTGTCCGCAAGGAAACCGGCGCGGCGGTGCTGATGGTCAGCCACGATCTGCATGTGGTGATGGCGGCAAGCGACCGGGTGATCTGCCTGAACGGCCATATCTGCTGCGAAGGCACACCGCGCGTGGTGTCCAGCGCGCCGGAATACCGCGCGCTTTTCGGGCTTGGCACCCAGGGCGCGCTGGCACTCTACCAGCATGTGCATGACCATGACCACGCTGGGCACGACCACGCTGGGCACGATCACGCGGGCCACGGCCATCACGCGCCGCACCCGCACCCACACCCCGAGCATGACCATGCTTGACGATTTCCTCGTGCGCGCCGGCCTTGCCGGGGTTGGGCTGTCGCTGGCAACCGGGCCACTTGGTGCCTTCGTGGTCTGGCGCCGGATGGCCTATTTCGGTGACGCCACCGCCCATGCCGCGATCCTTGGCGTGGCGCTGGCCTTGGCCACCGACCTGCCGATCGTCGCGGGCACGCTCGTCGTGGCGCTGGCGATGGCGGTGACGGTCGCTACCCTCGCCGCGCGCGGCTGGGCGATGGACACCACGCTTGGCGTCCTTGCCCATTCCGCCCTCGCTTTCGGCCTTGTCGCCGTCAGCTTCTTTCCCGGCGTCCGCACCGACCTGTCGGCCTACCTCTTCGGTGACATCCTCGCCGTCAGCCGCACTGACCTCGTGCTCATCTGGGCCGGTGCGCTTGCCGTGGCGGGCCTCATTGCCTGGCGCTGGCAGCGGCTCCTCACCGCCACCCTCAGCGAAGACCTCGCCCACGCCGCCGGCATCCGCCCGGAACGTGAACGCATGGTGCTGGTCCTGGCCCTCGCCGTCGTGGTCGCCGTGTCGCTCAAGGTGGTCGGCGCGCTTCTGATCGCGGCGATGCTGATCATCCCGGCGGCAGCGGCGCGTGGCCTCGCCCGCAACCCCGAGTCGATGGCGCTGCAAGCGGTGGCAATCGGCGCGGTGTCCGCCCTTTGCGGGCTTGGCCTCTCGCTCTGGCAGGACACGCCGGCCGGGCCGTCGATCATCGTTGCCGCCGCCGGCTTCTTTGCCCTCAGCGCAACTTTGGGCCGGATGCGTGGCTGAGGCAAATTCGCATCAGTCTGAAAATGCCTGAACGCTGCCCGAAGCTTGCCCGAATCTTGCGCTAGGCCCGCTGCACCACATCCGAAAAAGGTGCTGATCAAGTGCTTCGTGCGTTAGTCTTCATCATCCCGGCGCTGGCGTCGCTTGGCCTCTTTCTGTTCGTCGACTTCACGATGGCAAAGCGGTGGGCCAACACCGAAGATGGCCAGGGTCTGACGGTTTCGGAATACATCAGCGGCTTTACCGGGCGGGTCACCGGCTTTGCGTCCAGTGCGTCGGCGGCCTCGGGCCTGCCGAGCGAGTTGGCGGCGATGATGCCACAGGCACCCGAAGGCTGGACGGTTCGCCCCGCTTTGCCCGAGGATACCGATCCGTTCATGGCGAAAGAGGAAACCTCCACGACGCGCGAGGCGGGCAAATACATCGGTGCGGTCGCCCGCGATCGCGGCAAATTCGAGCAGGTGGCGCTGACCTTCGAAAAGGGCGAGCGGCGCGTGGTGTTTCAGGTGATACGCTACCCGAACCTGATCTTCACAAGCTTCATGGCGATGCAGCAGCGCTTCGAACTGCAGATGCTGGGCGCGAAATACCAGCCCTCGCCGTTCATGACGGTGCGCGGGCTGGATGTGACCGAGGATATCCTGCCAAAGGGGATGCGGGGCCGCTATTTCCTCGCCAATGTCGGGGCGCAGATCCAGATCCGCGTGGTCGCCTCGTCCCGGATGAGCGATGCCGACCTCGTTCCCTTCTTTCAGACGCTGCACGTCAAGGCGATGAATGCCTCCGTCGTCGACAAGGTGGCTGGCCTCGGCGATGTGCCGGTGATCGTGCTGGCCTCCGAACTTGACAAGGCCACCCGCGAAGCCTTCGAGGCTGACCGGGCCGCCCGTGCCGAGGCTGCGGCGGCCGAGCGCGAGGCGAGGCGTCAGGCCGACGAGGCCGAGGCCCGCGCGGCGGCAGAAGCCGAAGAGAAGACCGACGGCATCCTGCAACCGACAGGCCGGCTGGAAATGAAGGGCACCAGCCTTGGTGCCGACTGCGCCGATCGCGCGGGCGGCAAGTCCTGCTCGGCACCGCTGCCCCCTGCCGAAGGCGAGTAACGGCCCGCGATCGGCTCCGCGCCGCGCAAAGACAAGGCCATGTCGTTTTCTGATGCCAAATGTCGGGTGGACTTGCCCGGTTTGCCGCGCGTCTGGCAGATAGGGGCAAAGCTTGTCCGGGAGTCCGTCAAATGAAAACGCATGTCAAAGCATTGGTCGTCGGTGGCGGCGCGGTGGGTACCGGGATCGCCTATCACCTCGCCAAGGCCGGATGGGACACCATGCTCGTCGAACGCGACGAGTTGACCGCTGGCTCCACCTGGCACGCGGCGGGGCTGCTGCCGTTGTTCAACATGTCTTACGCGACAACCCACATCCACAAGTACAGCGTCGATTTCTACAAGGGGCTCGAGGCTGAAACCGGCCTCAACCCCGGCTTCTACGTCGTTGGCAACCTGCGCATGGCCCAGCGGCAGGAACGCATGGACGAATACATGCTCTATTCCTCGGTGGCTGAGACCGCCGGGGTCTACCATGAGTTTCTGACGCCGAAGGAAATGAAGGACCGCTGGCCGCTGCTGCGCACCGATGACCTTGTCGGCGCGCTTTATCACCCGCAGGACGGCTACATCAATCCGGCCGACGTGACGCAAGCGATGGCCAAGGGCGCCCGCGCCTTCGGTTGCACCTTTGAACGCAAGGTGCAGGTCGATGCTTACCGCTGGACCGGCTCGGAATGGATCGTGTCCTGCACCCGCATGGTGGAAACCGGCGGCCGTCTCGTGCCCTCGGACGACAAATTCGAGATCACCGCCGAACACGTCGTGACCGCGACAGGTAACCACGCGCAGCGCACTGCCCGCCTTCTCGGCATCAAGATCCCCGCGATCCCGGTCGAGCATCAGTACATCGTCACCGAACCAGATCCGGCGCTGGTGGAATGGCGCAAGACCAACCCGCAGCATCCCGTGCTGCGCGACGCCGACGCCAAGTGGTATGTCCGCGAAGAACGCGGCGGCTGGATTCTTGGCCCCTACGAATACGGCGCCCCGGCCCGCTTCCCCTACGAGGTGCCGGAAAGCTTCCGTGCCGACCTCTTCCCGCTCGATCTTGAACGGATCGAGGCGGAATACATGTCGATGATCCACCGCCTGCCGTCCTCGGAAACCGTTGGCCTGAAAGACGATTTCAACGGCCCGATCTGCTACACCCCCGACGGCAACCCGCTGGTCGGCCCGGCCCCCGGCCTGCGCAACATGTGGCTGGCCGAGGGCTTTTCATTCGGCATCACCGCCGCAGGCGGCACCGGCTACTACCTTGCCCAGTTGATGACCCAAGGCGAGGCAGAAATCGACATGGCCTCGCTTGATCCCAAGCGCTACGGCTCGTGGATCACCACCGAATACGCCGCCCGCAAGAACGAGGAATGCTACAACCACGTCTTCATCCTGCACCACCCCGATGAGGAACGTGAAGCCTGCCGCCCGCTGCGTACCGCCCCGGTCTATGACCGCCAGAAGGCGCTCGGCGCGCAGTTCGGGCAAGTGAACGGCTGGGAACGCCCCACCTATTACGGCCCGAAAGATGCCCCCGAAACCTTCGACCACGACAGCCGCTCGTTCCGTCGCGGCGCGTGGTGGCCCTTCGCGGTCGACGAGGCGAAGGCGATCCGCGAAACCGCCGGCCTGATCGACGCCACCGCCTTCACCAAGCACATCGTGCGCGGCCCCGGTGCAACCGCCTTCCTCGACTGGTTCACTTGCAACGCGCTGCCGAAGGTCGGTCGCATCAACCTGACTTATGCGCTGACCCCGCATGGCACCACGCGCACCGAATACACCATCGTCCGCAACGGCGAGAACGACTACTACCTCGTCTCGGCAGGCGCATGGACCGCCTATGACGCCGATTACCTGCGCCAAAGTGCGGAAGACTTCATGGGTCGCGGCGGCGGCTACATCGACATCCACGATGTCACCACGCAGTGGGGCGTCTTTGCGCTGGCCGGCCCGAACGCCCGCAAGATTCTGCGCGAGATCGTCAAAGATGCCGACCCCGACACCGTCCTTTCCAACAAGCGCTTCCCCTGGCTTTCCGCCCGCAAGCTTGAACTTGGCATGTGCCCGGTCAACGCGATCCGCGTCGCCTACACCGGCGAGCTTGGCTGGGAACTGCACCACCCGATCGAGATGCAGCGCTACCTCTGGGATCTCCTTCTCGCCGCTGGCGAAAAGCACGGCATGAAACTGGTCGGCGCCCGCGCGCAGAACTGGCTCCGGCAGGAGAAATCCTACCGCGCTTTCGGCAACGAACTTGGCCGCGACGCGACGCCGCTCGAGGCCGCGCTTGACCGCTTCGTCGACCTTTCCAAGGACTTTCAGGGCAAGGACGCGATGCTGAAAACCGGCATCCGCTCCAAGTGCTGCACCCTCCTGATCGACGGTCCTGCGGACGCCGACCCATGGGGCAAGGAAGCCCTCCTCCTCAACGGGACAAAGATCGGCCGCCTCACTTCCGGAGGGTATTCCGTGGCCTTCGGTAAGCAGATCGGCATGGGCTACGTCCGCCCCGATCTGGCCGAGGTGGGAACGAAGCTGAAGGTCAAGATGTTGCTCAAGGAATGGGACGCCGTGGTTGTCGAAGACAGCCCCTTCGATCCCACCAACGCACGCATCCGTGTGGATGGCTGACTGGTTCGCGGCTTGAAGCCATCCCGGCCCGGCCTCACCTGATGGCCGGCAAGGAGATGGCGTGGGCAAGAAAGACCGGCGGTTTCACCGTCAGTTCGAGGCGATCTCGCGCCTCGTTCCCGCCCTGAGCGGGCCTATCAAGGCACTGCGCACGGACAAGCCGATCTACCCGCGCCTCCCGCTCGCTCTCCTGATGATCGCCGGCGGCTTCGTGTCTGGGCACGCCGCCGCAACAGCCTTCTCTGGCGCCGCTGGAAGCACCGAAACGACGCCTAAAGCGCCCGCGCGCCCACCCATTCGGCCCAGGCCGCCTTTGACCCGGCGAACACGTTGACATCCACCCGCCCGGCGATCCCGGGCACCAGCCCGGTCGAGGTGTATTGCCAGAAGCTCCAGCGTTGGCCCTCATACCGGTCATGCGGGTGCGCGGCGACAGACCGCAGCCAGAACTCCACTCCCGACAACCGCCACAACTCGGTATCCTCGTAGAAATCGACCGTGGTGTAGATCAACGGGCGCTGGCCATAGTGGCGGGTCAGGATGTCCACGAAGATGCCCGCCTCGGCCCGGATCGTCGCGCCGTCGCGGCGGATGGTGCAGGTCGGCGAGGTCGGCGTCCATTCCATGTCCAGCACCGGGGGCAGGGCGCCCGGCGTCTTCGGCACGTTGCGGATATACCAGCGCGCCTGCTCGGCCGCTGGTCGGCAATGGTAAAAGAAGTGATAGGCCCCCCGTTTCACCCCCGCGGCCCCCGCACCGCGCCAGTGATCCTTGAACATCGGGTCCACCAGATCACCGCCCTCGGTGGCCTTGATGAAGGCGAAATTCACCCCGTTCGCCCGCGCGGTCTGCCAATCGACCGAGGTCTGGAACCGCGACAGGTCGATGCCATGCACCGGATACCGCTCGGGCGCGCGGCCCGGCCAGTCGGTCGGGTCGGCATCGCTGAAGTTGGAAGAGGTGACAGTGATTTCGCCGCCCGCCGGGGCGGAACGGTCGGGTCCACCGCTGCCGCACCCGATCAGGGCAAGGCAAAAGCAAAGGGCAGGAACAGATTTCAACATGGCCGGCATGGTGTCTGAAACCGCGCCGCCTGTCAGCCCCCGTCAAAGCGCAGCGCGCGGCGCGTCAGCAGAACTCAGCCGAAGCGGGCGGGCGACAGCTGCGCCACCAGATCCGCATCGATCTCGGGGGCGCGCCCTCCGATCAGGTCGGCTGCCAGCTGGCTTGCGGCGGGGCAGGACTGGAACCCGTAGCCGCCTTGCCCGGCCAGCCAGAAGAACGATGGCTCCCTCGCGTCCGGCCCAATCACCAGCACCCGGTCAGGGCTGAAGGTCCGCAAGCCCGCCCAGTTGGAGATCAGCCGGGTGACAGGCTCCGTCACCATTTCCTCATAGCGCGCCAGCCCTTCGGCCAGCACCATGTCTTCAGCCCAGGCGTCATGCGGCTCCATCAGGTCTTCTTCGGCGGGGCTGACGATCAGCGCGCCCGCGTCGGGCTTGGCGTACCAATCCTCGCCGGGGCCGAACAGCATCGGCCAGCGGCTGACGTCATGCCCGCCCGGCGCGGGAATCCGCGCCATCGACCGCCGGTAAGGCGTAAAGCCAAGCGGTCGCACCCCGGCCATCGCCGCGATCTGGTCTACCCATGCCCCGGCCGCATTGATGATCATCCGGGCGGCAAAGCTGCCCTCGCTCGTCTCCACGCGCCAGCCGCCGCCGTCTTTCGCAATCGCGGCGACCCGCGCATTGGTGACGATCCGCGCCCCGTTCACCTTCGCCTCGCGTGCAAAGCCCTGGATCAGCAGGTCGGTGTCCACATCCTGCGCGTGCGTCGCGTGACCCGCCAGCGCCACCGTCTCGGGGTTCAGGATCGGGATGATCGCCCGCGCCTCCTCAACCGAGATCGGCGTGAACTCCATCGCCGCCACGTCCCGCTCGAAGGCGTCCCTCGCCTCGGCCTTGGCCACGATCATCAAGCCGCGCGGGCTCAGCACCCCCGGCGCGGCTTCGAAGTACGCGGTCGACGCCAGCGACAGCCCCACCACGGCGGGTGCGCCATAGCGCGGCTCGAACAACGCCGCCGACCGCCCCGAGGCGTGGTGCGCCAGTGCCGCCTCTGCCTCCAGCAGCACAACCGAACCAAGTTTTGACAGCCGCGCTGCCGCAGAAACGCCGGCAATGCCGCCGCCGATTATCAGGAAATCTTGCACCATGCGGCGCACATTGCCACGCCCGGATGCCAGTTGGAAGGGGCCTGTCGTCAGGCCAGCGCAAGCACCGCCATGTAGCGTGCGCCGATCCGGAAACTCCCGTCGGCCTGCCGGAACGGCGCCAGCGCCGCGGCATGGGCTGCCGCAACGGCCGCCTCTCCGACCAGGCCCGCCGCGCGGATCGCGACGCCACTGGAGTTCAGCCCGCGCAGGGCGGTTCCCTCATCGGGATAGGCCCAGAAGACGTCACCTTCGATCACCTCGCGGGGTGTGAGGCCCGCGTCGGCGACAAAGCCGGACAGACGGTCGGGGTCGGACAGGGCGAAGGGTCCGGGCGCGCCGGGCGGCGGGGCAGGCAGCAAAGGCCGTAACGCCGCCACAAGCGAGGCCGCTTCCATGCCTTCCGGGCGGCCCCAGGTCATCACGGCGACGGTGCCGCCGGGGCGGGTCACGCGCCGCGCCTCGGTCAGGGCAGCGACCGGGTTTGCGGCGAACTGAAAGGCGTTGAAGCCGGTCACCACGTCAAAGCTGTCATCGGCATGAGGCAGGTCTTCCAGATCGCCCGCGCGAAAGTCGCTGCCGGGGCAACGTTCCCGCGCGATTTCAAGCAGGAGCGGGGCCGCGTCGATCCCCGCGACGATGGCGCCAAGATCGGCGGCGCGCCGGGCAGCGAGGCCCGCCCCGCAGCCGGCATCCAGAAGCCGGGTGCCGGGCCCGACACCAGCGCTTGCCAACACATGGTCATAACCGCCGCCGAACTGGCCTTCCTGAACCTCGGCCCAATCGCGCGCGCGGGCGCCCCACAGGCGGCCATTCATTTCCGAGGTGCGCTGCAATGAAGGTGTGGTCATCTTTCGTCCTCCCCAAAGTCAAAGGGCCGATCACCGCCTCACCATGACAGGGCGCCCGAAATAAGATAGCCGCCGTGTCGCCACGGCGGCCATCCTGTCGCACCAAGGGGCGAGCTTACTTCGGGATCTCGCCGGTGATGCCCTCGACGTAGAAGGCCATCCCCAACAGATCGCCGTCCGGCGCGGTTGCGCCCTCGGCCAGCCAGGGCGAGCCGTCCTGCTTGTTGATCGGGCCGGTGAACGGATGGTACGTCCCCGCCGCGATCGCATCGCGCATCGCTTCGGCTTCGGCCTTCACGTCCGCCGGCACCGCTTCGGTGATCTCGCCGATCTCCACTTCGCCACCGGCAATGCCCTCCCAGGCGTCCGCCTGCGCGTAGCTGCCATCCATCAGGGCGCCGACGCGCTTGATGTAATAGGGCGCCCAGTTGTCGATGATCGACGACACGCGCGGGCTCGGCTTGTATTCCGACATGTCCGAAGCCTGACCGAACCCGATCACGCCCGGCGTCTTGGCCGCTTCGGCCAGAGGTGCTGTCGAATCGGTGTGGCTGGCAATCACGTCGACGCCTTGTTCGATCAGCGCCTTGGCAGCATCGGCCTCTTTCGCCGGATCGAACCAGGTGTAGGCCCAGATGACGGACAGTTCGACATTCGGGTTAACCTTCTTGGCGTGCAGGTAATAGGCGTTGATACCCATGATCACTTCGGGAATCGGGAACGAGGCGATGTAGCCGATCTTGTTCGACTTGGTCATCTTGCCCGCGATATGGCCCTGCACCGCACGCCCCTCGTAAAAGCGCGCGTTGAAGGTCGACACGTTGGCATGGTCGCGCTTGTAGCCGGTCGCATGCTCGAACTTCACGTCGGGGAACTTGGCCGCCACCGCATTCGTCGGGTCCATGTAGCCGAACGAGGTGGTGAAGATGATGTTGCAGCCCGACAGCGCCATCTGCGTCAGCACGCGCTCGGCGTCCGCACCTTCCGGCACGTTTTCCTGCCACGCGATCTCGACCTTGTCGCCGTATTCGGCCTGCACGGCCAGCGCGCCCTGATGATGCTGGTAGGTCCAGCCGCCATCGCCGATCGGCCCGACATAGATGAAGCAGGCCTTCGTCTTGTCCTGTGCCATCGCTGCGCCGCCAAAGGCCACGGACAGTCCGAGGGCTGCGGTGGCAAGCAGAGTTCTGCGTTTCATTTTAGTTCTCCCCATTGTGCGGCGGCATTGGTGCCCCCGAAGTGTAAGGCCTCAGCGCGAGGCGTGGAAATTCTGGCCAAGACTGGCCGGCGCGTTCAACGACGCCTTGCCCCGACCAGACGACATGATGACCAACACGAGGATGGTTATCAGATACGGCGCCATCGACAAGTATTCGACTGGTATCGCCGAACCTGCAGCCTGCAGGTTCAGTTGCAAGACCGTGATGCCGCCGAAAAGATAGGCGCCCAGCAACACGCGCCACGGCTTCCACGAGGCAAAGACCACGATTGCCAGCGCGATCCAGCCTGCCCCTGCGGTGATCCCGTCAGTCCATTGCGGCACGCGAACCAGGCTGAGATAGGCCCCGCCCAACCCCGCCATCGCGCCCCCGAACAGAATTGCCAGAACGCGAATGCGCGTCACCTTGTAGCCAAGCGCATGCGCCGCCTCGTGGCTCTCGCCCACCGCGCGCAGGATCAGCCCGGTCCGCGTCGACCGCAACACCCACCAGACCGCTGCCACCACAGCGACCGACAGGTAGACCACCCAGTCATGGCTGAACAGAACCCGGCCGAGGAACGGAATGTCCGCCAGCGGGCCGAACGCCACATCGCCCGTCACCGGCGGCTTGATCCCGACATAGCCCTGCCCGATCAGCGACGACAGGCCGAGGCCAAACAGCGTCAGCGCAAGCCCGGTCGCGACCTGATTGGTCAAAAGGTACTGCGTCAAAAGCGCAAAGATCAGGGCCAGCGCCGCCGCGCCCAGCGCGCCACCGACAAAGCCCATGAGGGGGCTTCCGGTTTCCACCGCGGCGACGAACCCGCAGATCGCGCCCATGATCATCATGCCCTCGACCCCAAGGTTCAGGACACCCGCCTTTTCCACCACCAACTCGCCAATGGCGGCCAGGATGATCGGCACCGAAGCCACGATGACCGATGCAAGCAGGAGTGCAGGATCAATGCTGCCGAACATCATGCCACCGCCTTCGTTGTCAGCCGGATACGAAAATTGGTCAGCACGTCGCTGGCCAACAGGAAGAACAGCAGCATCCCCTGGAACGCCTGGATCGCCGCCGACGGCAGGCCAAGATTGGTCGATGCCATCTCGCCGCCGATGTAGGTCAGCGCCATCAAGAGGCCCGCCAAGAGGATGCCGATCGGGTTCAGCCGGCCAAGGAAGGCGACGATGATCGCGGTGAACCCGTAGCCTACGTTGAAATCGATGCTGATCTGCCCGGCAGGCCCGGTCACCTCGAACAACCCCGCCAGCCCTGCCAGCGCGCCCGAAATGCCAAGACACAGCACCACCAGCTTTGCGGGCGCCACCCCGGCAAACCGCGCGGCGCGCGGCGCCTGTCCCGCCAGCTTGATCTGAAAGCCAAGGATATGGCGCTGCAACAGGATATAGGCCGCAATCACCGCCATGAAGGCCGCGACCACGCCCCAGTGCATCCCCGTCCCGGCGATAAGCTCAGGGTTCGACGCCGCCGGAAAACTGGAAAAGTTGCGGCTGCCGGGAAAGCCCATTCCCTCGGGGTTCTTCAGAAACCCGGTCGAGGCCTTGGCCAGAATGGTCTGTGCCACATAGACCAGCAGCAGCGACACAAGGATCTCGTTGGTGTTGAACCGGGTTTTCAGAATCGCCGGAATCATCGCCCAGGCCCAGCCGCCGAACGCCCCCGCCAGCACCATCACCGGATAGATCAGCCGGTTTTCGGTCGGAAACACCGCCAGCCCCACCGAGGCGCCGATGATCGCGCCCATGATGTACTGGCCTTCCGCGCCGATGTTCCAGATCCCCGCCCGGAACCCCAGCGACAGGCCCAGCGCCATCAGGATCAAAGGCCCCGCCTTCACCAGAAGCTGGCCCCGGAAATAGAAGGCAAACTCGCCGAACAGCGGGTCCCAGAAGATCGTCCGTATCGCCTCCACCGGGTTCTTGCCCAGAGCCGCGAACATGATCCCGCCCGCGACCATCGTCAGGATGACCGCGAGGAAGGGCGAGGCTTTCTGCCAGAAGGCCGAAGGTGACGGTCGCTTTTCCAGCCTCAGCATGCTGTTTCCCCTTCGCCAAAATATCCTCGGGGGGTGAGCCGCCCCGCGGCGAGGGGGGCAGACAGCCCCCCGGCAACGCCCGATGCCGGGCACAACGCCGCTGACCCGGGGCCGCCCGACATGCCTGCGTCAATGTCCATGATGCGCGACCTCCATGCCATGCGTGCCGCCCATCATCAGGCCGATCTCGTCCACCGTCAGGCCTTGCACCGGCCGTGTCGGCGTCAGCCGCCCGCCGTTCAGGGCGGCAAAGTCGTCGGCGATCTCCAGCAGTTCATCCAGATCCTGGCTGATCACCACCACCGCAGCACCATCCGCCGCCCGGTCCAGGATCGCCTGCCGGATCGCCGCCGCCGCCGCCGCATCGACGCCCCAGGTCGGCTGATTGATCACGATCACTGTCGGCGTCTGGCTCAACTCGCGCCCGACGACGAACTTCTGCAAGTTGCCCCCCGACAGGGCCCGCGCCGCAACATGGGTGCCCGGCGTGCGCACGTCGAATTCCTTGACGATTTCGGCGGCGAATGTCTCGGTCGCGGGCCAGTCGATGAAGCCGCGCTTGGTCAGCCCCTTGCGCACCGCGCCTGACAGGAGCGCGTTCTCGACAAGGCTCATGTCCGGCGCCGCTGCATGGCCCAACCGTTCCTCGGGTGCGGCCACCAATCCGGCCCGGCGCCGGTCGTTCGGCCCCTTGTCACCCATCGCCACGCCCTCGATCCGCACCGCCTCGGCTACCGCCTTCAACTCCCCCGACAGCGCCAGCAGCAATTCGTCCTGCCCATTGCCCGCCACCCCGGCGATCCCCAGCACCTCGCCCTTGCGGACCGCAAATCCGACGTTCTTCAGCGACGTGCCGAACGGAATGGGCGAGTTCACCGACAGCCCCGTCACCTCCAGCGCCACCGCGCCCTTGGCCTTGTCGCCCCGTGCGGGCGGCGTTAGCACCGCGCCGACCATCAGTTCCGCCATCTCCCGCGCCGTCCGCTCGCGCGGGGTGCAGGTTGCCACCACCTTGCCGCGCCTGAGGATCGTCGCCTCGTCGCACAAGCTGCGGATCTCCTCCAGCTTGTGGCTGATATAGAGGATCGCCGTCCCCTCCGCCGCCAGCTGCCGCAGCGTCTTGAACAGGATCTCCACCTCCTGCGGCGTCAGCACGCTCGTCGGCTCGTCCATGATGAGAAGCTTCGGGTCCTGCAGCAGACAGCGCACGATCTCCACCCGCTGCCGCTCGCCCGCCGAGAGATCCCCCACCATCCGCGAGGGGTCCAGCGGCAGGCCATATTCCTCGCTTACCGCCTTGATCCGGCTCGCCAGTTCCCGCATCGGCGGCGGGTTTTCCATGCCCAGCGCCACGTTCTCCGCCACGTTCAGCGCCTCGAACAGAGAAAAGTGCTGGAACACCATCGCCACGCCCAGGGCCCGCGCCTGACCGGGCTTTGCCGGGGCATAGGGCGCGCCCCGCAGCGTCATCCGCCCGGCATCCGGCTTCACCAGCCCGTAGATCATCTTGACCAGCGTCGATTTCCCCGCGCCGTTTTCACCGAGCAGCGCGTGAACCTCGCCCTCGCTGATCTGGAACGACACGTCACTGTTCGCCACCACGCCGGGATAGGCTTTCGTGACCCCCTCGACGCTCAAAAGAAGCTTGCCGCTCATGCTTTCATCTTTCGCCGAAGGGTTACACGCCTCGCCAATATTTCCGCCGCCACACCGACCGCAATCGCCTGCGGATGCTTCCCAAGCGCGGGGTTGCCGATCGGGCATTCAATTCGCCCGATCGCTTCCGCGCCATGCCCCAGCGCCGCCAGCCGCGACCGGAACCGCGCCCATTTCGTCGCCGACCCAATCAGCCCCAGCGCCCTAAACCCATGCCGCAACAGCGCGTCACAAAGCGCCAGATCCAGCGCGTGCGAATAGGTAAGCACCAGATGCTCCGCCTCCATCGGCGCGATCTTCACCGCGGCCTCCGGCGCAGCCACCGGCAACACGGTTACACCCTCCGGCACCACGTCCGGAAAACGCTCCGCCGCCACATCGACCCAGGTGATCGCAAGCCCCGGCAGGGGGGCCAGCACCGCCACCAGCGCGCGTCCCACATGCCCGGCACCCCAGATCCACAGCGCCCGCTTCGGCGCCACCGCAGGCTCCACGAACCACCCCTGCACCAGCCCTGGCCCCGGCATCACGCCTTCCCCCCGCGCCCGCGCCAAGATCCGTTTCACCGCCAGCGGCATCTCCCCCGGCCCGCGCGCCACAACCCCCGCCTCCGCCACCGGAGCGTCTCGATAAACCTCTGTCCAAAGTGTTACCGCGCCACCGCAGCACTGGCCCAGCGCCGGCCCCAGCGCCTGCCGGTCCACCCGCGCGCCACCCGAGGCGAGCATCGCCCGCGCCCGCCCCAGCGCCTCCCACTCCAGGGCTCCGCCGCCAATCGTCCCGGATTGCCCGTCCGCCCAGACCAGCATCGCCGCCCCCACCTCACGCGGGCTCGACCCGTCATGCGCGGCAATCACCACCCGCGCCACCGGCCCGTGCGCTTCGATTGCAGTCTGCAAGGCACCCAGATCAAACATGCTGCCTCCGCACCGCTGCCAGCACCCGCTCCGCCGTCGCCGGCGCGTCCAAGCTCGGGTAAACCGACCCGTCGCCACAGGCCGCCACCGCATCCGACAGCGCATAAAGCGCGGAAATCCCCAGCATGAATGGCGGCTCGCCCACCGCCTTCGACTTGCCCACCGCGTCCTCGCGGTTGGGCTTGCCCCACAAGGCCACGTTGAACACGCGCGGGCGGTCCGAGCAGGCCGGGATCTTGTAGGTCGACGGCGCATGCGTCGCCAACCGCCCCTTGCCGTCCCAGACCAGCTCCTCCGTCGTCAGCCACCCCGCGCCCTGCACATAGGCCCCCTCGACCTGACCGATGTCCAAGGCCGGGTTCAGGCTGGTCCCGGTGTCGTGCAGCACGTCGGCCCGCAGGATCCGGTTCTCCCCGGTCAGCCGGTCGATCACCACCTCGGTCACCGCAGCGCCGTAGGCAAAGTAGAAAAACGGCCGCCCGGTCCCGCGCACCCGGTCCCAGATGATCTTCGGCGTCGCATAGAACCCGGTCGACGACAGGCTGACCCGCGCCTGATAGGCCCAGGCCACCACGCGCGCCCAGTCGTAAACCTCGCCCGCGACGCGCACCTCGCCGTCCACGAAGCGCACCGTCTCAGGCTGCACCTGATGCTTCTCGGCAATGAACTCCGCCAGCCGCCCGCGAATGGTCTCCGCTGCCGCCTTCGCCGCCATGCCGTTCAGGTCCGCCCCGGAACTTGCCGCCGTGGCGCTGGTATTCGGCACCTTCGCGGTATCCGTCGCAGTGATCTTCACCAACGACGCATCCACCCCGAACACGCCCGCCGTCACCTGCGCCACCTTCTGGAACAGCCCCTGTCCCATCTCGGTCCCGCCGTGGTTCAGGTGGATCGACCCGTCCTGATAGACATGCACCAAGGCCCCCGCCTGATTGAGCCAGGTCAGCGTGAAGGAAATCCCGAACTTCACCGGCGTCAGCGCAATCCCGCGCTTCAGGATCGGGCTCTTCGCATTCCACGCCGCGATTTCCGCCTTCCGTGCGGCGAAATCGCTGGTCCGCTCCAGCTCCGCTACCAGCTCATGCCCGATGAAATCCTCCACCGGCATGTGATAGGGCGTCGTCTGCACCGGACCGTCCGGTGGCAAGTGATGCGACCCCACCTCCCGGCCCGCCCCGCGCGAGGTCAGGTCGGTCTCTCCCACACTCCCTGCCAGCTTCTTCTGTTCAAAAATATCCCCGCCGGAGGCTCCCGCCGCCGCCGCCGCGCGGTAGAAGTTTGCCTTGCGCACCGCCAACGCATCGCGCCCGACCGCATGCGCCACGTGGTCCATCACCCGCTCGATTCCGATCATGCCCTGTGGCCCGCCAAACCCGCGAAACGCGGTGGCGCTCTGGGTGTTGGTCTTCAGCCGGTGGCTCTCGATGCGAACATGCGGCAGGTGATAGCAGTTGTCGGCATGCAGCATCGCCCGGTCGGCGACCGGCAGGCTCAGGTCCTGCGACCAGCCGCAGCGGAACAGGTGCCGGAACTCCAGCCCCAGCACGCGCCCCTCGGCGTCCACCCCGGCGCGGTAATGGATTCGCAGGTCATGCCGCTTGCCGGTGATCACCATGTCGTCGTCGCGGTCATAGCGCATCCGCGCTGGCCGCCCGGTCAGACGCGCCGCCAGCGCACAGGCGATCGCCAGCGCATTGCCCTGGCTTTCCTTGCCGCCGAACCCACCGCCCATCCGCCGCACTTCCACGCGCACTGCGTTCATCGGCAGGTGCAGCGCATGGGCCACCTTGTGCTGCACTTCGGTCGGATGCTGGGTCGAGGAGTGGACGATCATGTCGCCCCCCTCCTGCGGCAGCGCGGCGGCAACCTGACCCTCCAGATAGAAATGTTCCTGCCCGCCCACCTCGAACGCGCCTTCGACCAGATGCGCCGCCCCGGCAATCGCCGCGGCCGCATCGCCCTTGGCCCAGACGACCGGCCCCTGCTCGAACCGGCTCCCCGCTGCCAGTGCGTCGTCCACCGTCAACAGCGCCGGCAGTTCGCGGTATGAGATCTTGCCCAGCCGCGCCGCCTTGCGCGCCGCCAGATGGCTGGTGGCGATCACGAGGAAGACCGGCTGGCCGACGTAATGCACGGTTCCTGCCGCCAACAACGGCTCGTCATGCGCCGAAGGCGAGCAGTCGGGCATGTCGGGCAGATCCTCGGCGCTCAGCACCGCGACGACGCCCTCAGCCGCCCGCACGGCGGAAAGGTCGATCCCGATGATCTCGCCATGCGCCACGCTCGAAAGTCCAAACGCCAGATGCAGCGCATTTCCCGGCATCGGAATGTCATCGACATACCGCGCCTGGCCCGTGACGTGCAGCGGTGCCGCGTCGTGCGGCAGGGGTTTGCCCATGCTCATGGCGCCACCCCCAGCACCGACACCGGCACGCCCGACAGATCGTGGAAATACCGGATCATCATGTTCTGCGCGGTTTCCATCCGGTAGCCCGCCGATGCCCGCATGTCGCTCAACGGGGTGAAATCCCCTGCCATCGCCGCCGCAGCCGCCTCAACAGTTGCCAGTGTCCAGGGCTGGCCCACCAGCGCCGCCTCCGCCGCCGCAGCGCGCTTCGGGGTGCCGGCCATGCCGCCAAACGCAATCCGCGCCCCGGTCACCACGCCCGCCTCGACCGTCACGTTGAAACAGCCGCAAACCGCCGAGATATCCTGATCGAACCGCTTCGACAGCTTGTAGCAGCGCAAGGCCGGCGCCGAACCCGGCACGGAAACCCCCGCCACAAATTCGCCCGGAAGCCGGTCCTGCTTGCGATACTCGATGAAGAACTGCTCCAGCGGCATCGACCGCATCGCATCGCCCCGCCGCAGATGCAGCGTCGCGCCAAGTGCGATCAGTGCCGGCGGCCCGTCCCCGATGGGCGAGCCGTTGGCGATGTTGCCGCCGATCGTCGCGGCGTTGCGGACCTGCACCGATGCATAACGCCGCAGCAACTCGCCAAGGGACGGCAACCGGTCCTTCACCGCCGCGTGCAGCGCCGCGACGGTGACGCCGGCGCCGATATGCAATTGCCCGCCCTGTTCCTCGATCTGTTGCAGGTCGCGCATTCCGTTCAGGAAGGCGACCGGCTGCAACTCGCGCAACTGCTTGGTCACCCAAAGCCCCACATCCGTTGCCCCGGCGATCAGCACGGCCTCGGGGTTGGCCAGATACCACTCCGCCAATTCGTCGCTGTCGCGCGGGAGGAAGGCGCCGGGGGCGCTGCCCCCCATGCCAGCGGTTTCTTGAGCCGATGGCGAAACCCCCGGCAAACCCGGGGATATTTCGAGAAGAGGAAGCCCTTCGGCGTCATTCATCCACTCCGGCACCGGTGCGGTTTCCACCGCTTCGGCGGCGCGGATGATCGGGGCGTAGCCTGTGCAGCGGCAAAGGTTGCCGGCCAGCACGTCATCATGATCGGTGCGCCCCTGCGCATGGCCCACCGCCATCGACACGATGAACCCCGGCGTGCAGAAACCGCACTGGCTGCCGTGATGGGTGACCATCGCCTGTTGCACCGGATGCAGCGTGCCGTCCGGCGCTGCGATGCCTTCCACCGTACGCACCGCCTTGCCGTGCAACTGGGGCAGGAACAGGATGCAGGCGTTCAGCGCCCGCGACCCGTCCGCATCGGTGACCATCACCGTGCAGGCGCCGCAGTCGCCTTCGTTGCAACCTTCCTTCGTGCCGGTCAGGCCACGCACCTCGCGCAGCCAATCAAGGAGCGTCCGTGTCGGCGGTTGATCCGCGACACGCTGAGGCGCACCGTTCAGGAGAAACGAAATCTCCGTCATGTCAAAATCCGCCGCGGTCTCCCCGGTCGAGGTTTTTCGTGTGCCCGCCCGATGCGGCGTAAGGCTGACACACACCCCCAGGGCTTTGTGCCCCTTCTTTTATAAAGACCATGAAGCGCGGAAGGTTGCCACATGGCAAGACATACCTTCCATGAAATCTTGGAAGCAGTTTCGCATTTAGCCGAAAGAACAGGCACACCTTTCGCCGGGCGTCGCGCTTCGTTAGCGTGGCGCCATGGCCCAAACCCGATTCATCCACCTTCGCGTCCATACCGAACATTCGCTTCTGGAAGGCGCGGTCCCGGTAAAAAAGCTGGTCGACCTCTGCCGCGCGCAAAACATGCCGGCGGTGGCGGTCACCGACACCAACAACATGTTCGCAGCGCTGGAATTTTCCGTCACCGCGATGGGGGCAGGGGTGCAGCCCATCGTCGGCTGCCAGGTCTCGGTCTGCCACGACCCCGCGCAACCCGGCGAACGCCCGCGCGCGCCTGCGCCGGTTGTGCTTCTGGCGCAGGATGAGGCTGGCTATCAGAACCTGATGCGGCTCAACACCCGGCTTTACATCAACGGCGAGCTTGCCGGCACCGGCGCGCTGCCGCAGGTCACGCTGGACGAGCTTGCCGCGCAGTCCGACGGCCTCATCTGCCTGACCGGCGGCCCGGATGGCCCCTTGGGCAGGTTTCTTTCCGCCGGGCAGATGCCGAAGGCCCGCACCCTGTTGCAACGTCTGGCCGCGATCTACCCGAACCGGCTTTACGTCGAACTGCAGCGCCACCCCGGCCCCGGCGGGCAACTGCCCGAGGCCGAGGCACTGGCCGAACGCGGCTCGGTCGAACTCGCTTACGAATTTGCCCTGCCGCTGGTCGCCACCAACGATGTCTACTTCATCAAGGCCGACATGTATCAGGCCCACGATGCGCTGATCTGTATCGCCGAAGGTGCTTACGTCGATCAGCAGCAGCCGCGCCGCCGCCTGACACCGCAGCACTATTTCAAGACCGAATCCGAAATGTGCGCGCTTTTCGCCGATCTGCCCGAGGCGCTGGAAAACACGGTGGAGATCGCCCGCCGCTGCGCCTTTGCCGCCAAGAAACGCGCGCCGATCCTGCCGAAGTTTGCCGATGACGAGGTCAACGAACTGCGCCGTCAGGCCAACGAAGGGCTCAATGCCCGGCTTGCCGTCATCACCCCTTCCGCCACGCGCGAGGAGTATCAGGCCCGGCTCGACTTCGAGCTGGGCATCATCGAAAAGATGGGCTTTCCCGGCTATTTCCTGATCGTGGCCGATTTCATCAAATGGGCCAAGGATCACGGCATCCCGGTCGGGCCGGGCCGGGGCTCGGGTGCGGGCAGCCTTGTCGCCTATGCCCTCACCATCACTGACCTTGACCCCCTGCGCTATGCGCTTCTCTTCGAACGCTTCCTGAACCCCGAACGCGTCTCGATGCCGGACTTCGACATCGACTTCTGCATGGACCGCCGCGAAGAGGTGATCCGCTACGTGCAAGACCGCTATGGCCGCGACAAGGTCGGCCAGATCATCACCTTCGGCGCGCTGCTGTCAAAAGCCGCCGTGCGCGACGTGGGCCGCGTCTTGCAGATGTCCTACGGGCAGGTGGACCGGCTGTCGAAGATGATCCCGGTCGAAGGGGTGAAGCCGGTGTCGATCACCAAGGCACTGGCCGATGAACCCCGCCTGCGCGAAGCCGCGAAGGAAGAGGTGGTCGGACGGCTTCTGGATTATGCCCAGCAGATCGAAGGCCTCTACCGCAACGCCTCCACCCACGCTGCGGGCGTGGTGATCGGCGACCGCCCGCTCGACCAGTTGGTGCCGCTTTATCAAGTTCAACATGAAATGGGTCGAAGCCGCGGGTCTGGTGAAGTTCGACTTCCTCGGCCTGAAAACCCTGACCGTGATCCAGAACGCGATGGACCTTCTGGCCCTGCGCGGGATCAGTTTCGACATCAACCTGATCCCGCTCGACGACAAGCCGAGTTACGAGCTTTACGCCGCCGCCAAGACCGTGGCCGTGTTTCAGGTGGAAAGCTCCGGCATGATGGATGCGCTGCGGCGCATGAAGCCCACCTGCATCGAGGATATCGTGGCCCTCGTGGCGCTTTACCGCCCCGGCCCGATGGAAAACATCCCCGCCTATTGCGAGGTCAAGAACGGCCTGCGTGATCTGGAATCGATCCACCCCACCATCGACCATATCCTTGCCGAAACCCAAGGCATCATCGTCTATCAGGAACAGGTGATGCAGATCGCGCAGGTCATGGCCGGGTATTCCCTTGGCGGTGCCGACCTGCTGCGCCGCGCGATGGGCAAGAAGATCGCCGAAGAGATGGCCAAGGAACGCCCGAAATTCATCGAAGGCGCCAAGGCCACCCACAACATCGACGCCAAGAAGGCAGGCGAGGTGTTCGACCTGCTGGAGAAATTCGCCAACTACGGCTTCAACAAATCCCACGCCGCCGCCTATGCCGTGGTCAGCTACCAGACCGCCTATCTCAAGGCGAACTACCCGGCCGAATTCATGGCCGCGGTGATGAATTGCGACCTCCACCTCACCGACAAGCTTGCCGTCTACAAGCGCGAGGTCGACAAGCTTGGCCTCGCCACCATCGCCCCTTGCGTCAACGCCTCGCTCGCCACCTTCACCGTCCGCGACGGCGCGCTCGTCTACGGCCTCGGCGCGCTGAAGAACGTCGGCGTCGATGCGATGCGCCTGATTGTCGAGGCGCGCGGCGACAAACCCTTCGCCACCCTCTTCGACGTCGCCCGCCGGGTGGACCTCAAGCGCGTCGGCAAGCGCCCGCTCGAAATGCTCGCCCGTGCAGGATGCTTCGATGCCCTCGACCCCAACCGCGCCCGCGTGTTCGAGGCGCTCGACCCCCTCGTCGCCTACTCCGCCGCGATCCACGAGGCGAAGTCCTCCACCCAGGTCTCCCTCTTTGGTGAGGCCGGCGCCGACATCCCCGAACCGCGCCTGCCGTTCCGCGACGACTGGCTCGCCATCGAACGCCTCGCGCAGGAACATCAGGCGATCGGCTTCTACCTCTCCGGCCACCCGCTCGACGACTACATGTCCGCCCTGAAACGCAAGGGCGTCGACACCCTCACCGAACTGACCGCCAAGGCCGAACGCGGCCCTTGCATCGCCAAACTCGCCGGCTCCGTCTCCGCCCGGCAGGAGCGCAAATCCGCCAAGGGCAACCGTTTCGCCTTCGTTTCCCTCTCCGACCCGACCGGGCTTTACGAGGTCACCGTTTTCTCCGACACGCTGGAGGCCTCCCGCGACCTTCTCGAACCCGGCCGCAACGTCGTCCTCAGCGTCAAGGCGGAACTGGAAGGCGACACCCTGAAACTCCTGGCCAACTCGGTTCAGGCCATCGACGCCGTCGCCGATCAGGCCGGCGCGCAGGATCTCAAGATCCACATCAACCAGCCCGCCGCGATCACCTCGCTCCTCACCCTCCTGCCGAAGCTTGAAGGCCGCACCCGCGCCCGCATCACCCTCACCGCCCATTTCGACGCCGGGCACGAGGCCGACATCCCCCTCCCGCAGACCTACCCCGTCACCCCCCAGATCCGCGCCGCCATCAAGGCGATCCAGGGCGTCGTGATGGTGGAGGAGGTGTAGCGCCCGCCCGCCTCACCCGCCCTTAACGCCCCCCGCGTCTCCTTGCCCGAAAGGAGCACGCCGATGGACCCCCTGATCCAGATCCCCCTCGCCGACATCGACCCCCACGCCCTCCTGCGCGACCGCACCACCCTCGACCCCGTGGCCCTGACCGAACTGCAAACCTCGATCCTCCTCGACGGCCTCCGCACGCCCGTAGAGGTCTGGCGCCTCGCCACCCCGCGCGCCCAAGCCGACGGCCCGCCCCACGTCTACGGCCTGATCTCCGGCCTCCGCCGCCTCACCGCCGCCCGCAACATCGGCCTCGCGACCATCCCCGCGTTCCTCCGCACCCCCGCCTCGCTCCCCGCCGCGATGGCCGCGATGGTGACCGAAAACGAGATCCGCGCCCCCGTCGCCCCGTGGGAAAAGGCCGCCCTTGTCCTCAACGCCATTGCCGAGGGCCACTTCGACACCCCCGACGCCGCTCTCGCCGCCCTTTACCCGAGCGTCTCGCGCACCACCCGCACCCGCATCCGCAACCATGTGTCCGTGGTCGAGGCGCTCGGCCCCTTCCTCACCACGCCAAGCCTCCTGACCATCCGCCAGCTCGACACCCTCGCCGCCGCCCTCCAGTCCGGCCACGAGGACATCCTTGTCGCCACCCTCCACCCCGTGATCGGGCAGGGGAGCGAGACCCAATGGTCCGCCCTCCGCCCTGTGCTTCTGGATGTGCAGCGAGAACCCACTAACCCCACGACCCAACGCCCCCGGAGGCTGTTGCGCCTGCGTCAGGGCCTTACGATCACCCGCGAGCCAACCCCCACCGGCTGGCTCCTGCGCTTCACCGGCCCGGAGGCGCGGTCAGGGCTGGTGGATGACGTGATGGAGAGGGTGGAGCAGTGGTTTGGGAGGGGGTAGATCAGAAAATTTAAACGTTGCCTGCCATCGTGCCATTATGACCCGAAACATTAAATCTTAGCACGTCCTCAAATACCTTGTTTCGCGCGCGAGCATCCTTGATCAAAGCCGAGGCTGGCATAACGTATAGGTGGAGCGGCACTTCGTTTATTGTGCCAATCTGGAAATCATTGTACACAACTTTATCCTGCAGAGAGAACACATCGCGAAATCCTGTTTGCTTCATATCTCTGTGGAATTCATCGCTAATCTCAACCACAGCAAATGCAAAAACTTCTCGCACTGAAGGAATGCGATCTGCTAACTCTCCTGCATAAAGGCGGCACTGAGTTAGCGCCTTGTTGTTCTCAAAAATATCTGCACCGGGTTTCTTGAACTCAATAATCACAAGCTTATTGGGTCGGCTTTCACTGTCTTTAGAGAAGAAGGCTGCGACATCGGGCTTGCGAAGCTGTCGAGACTCCATCAATTCCCCGACTTCCTCAACGATCTTTTTTAAGGTTTCATCGCTAAAGATAGACGAATAGGAGAGGAACTTGTCATCAACAAGCCAAACATTGTTCTCCCTGATTTCCTCGCCGCGGCTCTTCTTGGGAAGGATTGCTTTGTGAATCGCATCCTCTGCTGCATCCTCCGGCATGTTTGACAAGGAATCAATTACAAGGGCGCGATGGACGATGAACCGCGCTAGGTCTTCGCTTGCGAGATGGGACATATCGTCCAAAGAGACCTGCTTTCCATCTTCGAGCTTGTCCATGAGTTGGTCTTCCTGTCGCGCAAGTTGAGCGCGATAGGTCTTTACAATTTCATCGGCGTCGAGAAGGGCAGCTTCGTCGCCGAGGGAAGAGAGATTTATATATGGATAGTATCTCTTGAGCTTTTTCACATTCCCGGTCTTGAACTCCTGAATATCGCCGGCCGATTCGCTTTCGATCATTTCAAGACACACCTGCTGAAGCTTTGGAATTAGCTTTTCGCGGCTGATAGGAGAAACCAAGTCTGTCTCGCTATCAGTCTTTGGCATCTTTAATTCTTGTCGTCCTAAATCAGATCGCTTATTGAAATAGTCGGAGGTCACGAAAATGAGGTGGCGACAAATATCGAATTTCTTACTTATCTGCAACTCTTCAACGCATAATTCATCGGCACAAAGCATTGCGACGATGCCCTTCCGGGGAGGTTCATCGCGAAAGAGGTAGCAGGTGAACTCGACGTCCATAAGCTCGAATTGCCGCCTGGCCTTTGCTTGAATATCAGCGCCTGTAAGTTCATAGATTTCTTCAAAGGGCTGCTTTGAATTATGAGTGAATCGAAGCTTTATGCTATGCCCGGACTGGTGTTTGAGGAACAAAAATAGCCGGAGATCATCGCAGAGAGAGTTCACTAGTTTTGTAACTTGGGTGTTGATCTTCTCCTTTAGTCCAGAAAGCGTGATCCTTGTTTTTGTTGGACCTCCTTGTTCGGACCTGTATACATCGTCAAGTTTGAACTCAGGTGTATAGGGAAAGGTAACTAGATGCGTCGCCAGCTGACTATGGATTTGCACGTCGCTTGCGTACTTAAGGAAGGCTAGCCGGCCGACGCCTTTTCCTCCAATGCTATCTTTGTGATTTGTGAATACTTCATCAAAGTAATTCAGGTTAGCATCTGTGAAGCCCTCGCCGTCATCTTCGATCACTATCTTTTCGAGCACGCGTCGTTCGTCGCCTTCGAAAAGGTCCCGCTGTGCGGTGGAGAAGATAAGGTCGACGGTGATTTCTTTAGCGCCAGCCTGAATTGAATTGGTTAGCGCCTCGCGGATGACGTCTCGCGCAGAAATGCCTGCTCGATAGTGTTCGGAAATGAATTTCGGTAGATTGATCCTTGCCACTGCCTGACTCTTCTTATGTGATGCGCTACGCCAGTATTACCGTCGGCTTCTCATGTATCAATTACTATCCGACCACTTAACAAACCCTTAACGTCCACACCCAACCCATTGAAATCCCTCACTCCCTCAACACTGTCCAGCGTGGACAGAGTTCAGGCCAGCCACCTACTCCCCGCCTTGGCCAGGGCCACCGCCAGCACGATCCGGGCCACATGATGGGCGGTCACATAGATCACACTCATCTTCAGACTGAGGGCGATCAGACTCATCTCCGCCAGCCCCCCCGGCGCGAAGGCGAGGAAAACCGCCGCCACCGGCTCCCCCACCAAAGCATGCAGCCCCAGCGCGAACCCCAGGGCCAGCCCCAGCGCCGCCACCCCGTTGATCAGCGCCAGCCCCGCCGCCCGCCGCAGCATCCGCCCGTCCACCCCCGCGAACCGCGCCCCGAGGCCCGTCCCCAGCACGATCTGGGTGACCGAGACCAGCCACCCCGGCGGCACCCCCTCGACCCAGCCGAGGGCATGCACGGCCGCCGACACCAGGATCGGCCCGGTGATGATCCACCCCGGCAGCCGCAACAGCCGCCCCACCGCGACCCCCACCAGCCCGGCGGCGATCAGAAGCCCCACCTCGCGCAGCCCCAGCGGAACCGAGGCGCCCACCATCTCGACCCCCGACGCCGACCCGACCGCCGTCCCCGTCAGCCCCCAGAACAGCATCGGCACGGCAATGATCGTCCCGATCAGCCGCAGGAATTGCAGCACCGTCAGCAGCCGCACGTCCGCCCCCGCCTCCTCGCCCAGCTGCACGCTCTCGATCAACCCGCCCGGCACCGCCCCGAAGAACGCATCCAATGGACTGAGCCCCCCGCGCCGGAAGATCAGGAACCCGATCGCATGGGCCAGCGGCACGAACAGGCACAGCGCCAACAGCGACGGCCCCCAGCCCAGCGCCTGGCCGGCGACCTCGGGCGTGAAGGCCCCACCGATGGCGACCCCGATCACGGGCACGAAGGAGAACCGCAGCCGCGCGGGCAGGGTGATGGGACGGCCGAACGGCCTCCACCCGAGGACCGCAATCACTCCCGTCACGACCAGCGAGCCGAGCAGGAAGCCAAGCGGCAGCTGCAACAGGTGCGCCACCGTGCCACCCGCCGCGCCAAGTCCAAGCGTGGCTGCCAGCCCCGCCAGATCAACTCCGCGCCACGGCATCACCAATGTGGCGGCTTCACGTCTGCGGCAGGCGCATCACCCAACCCCGCCTCACGCTCCGCCTCGCGTTCAGCGAGCATATGGGCCACCCGGGTCAGGCGGTCGATCTCGCGCCCCTGACGGGTGACGACGTCCGAAAGGTCATCGACCGCACGGGTCAGGTGCGCGATGCGCTCTTCGAGTTCCTCGGTCCGGTCCATCGTGCCTCCGGTGCTTGCCGCCTCGTCGCCCATCCGATACACGGGCCGCGACCGAAAGCGAAGGGTCTGACCCCCATGGCAAACGACAAAACACCGCGCCGCCCCAAGGCCGAAGCCCCGAAGGGCTTTCGTGATTATTTCGGGGCCGAGGTGACAGAACGCAAGGCAATGCTGGACGCGATTGCCGAGGTCTATCATCGCTACGGTTTCGACCCGCTAGAGACGTCAGCCGTTGAAACGGTCGAAGCGCTGGGGAAGTTCCTGCCCGATGTCGACCGCCCGAACGAGGGTGTCTTTGCCTGGCAAGAGGACGACGCCGATTGGCTGGCGCTGCGCTATGACCTGACCGCGCCCCTCGCGCGGGTGGCGGCGCAGTATCGCAACGACCTGCCCTCGCCCTACCGCCGCTTTGCGATGGGGCCGGTCTGGCGCAATGAAAAGCCGGGGCCGGGGCGGTTCCGGCAGTTCTACCAATGCGATGCCGACACGGTCGGTTCTGCCTCGGTCGCCGCCGATGCCGAGATTTGCGCCATGCTGTCGGATGCGCTGGAGACGGTGGGCATTCCGCGCGGCGACTATGTGGTGAAGGTCAATAACCGCAAGGTTCTGAACGGGGTGATGGAAGTCGCGGGCCTTGCCGGTGACGACAAGGACGCCGAGCGTGGCATCGTGCTGCGCGCCATCGACAAGATCGACCGGCTGGGCGACGCCGGTGTCCGGGCGCTGCTGGGCGAAGGCCGCAAGGATGAGAGCGGCGATTTCACCAAGGGCGCGGGGCTTGGGCCGGATCAGGCCGAAGTGGTGATGGGCTTCATGGCCGCCAAGCGCGCGACGGGTGCCGAAACGGTAGACCGGCTGCGTGAGTTGGTTGCTTCATCGGTTATAGGCACAGAAGGCGTGGCAGAGTTGGAAGCGATTGCCGACCTCTTGGCCGCGCAAGGCTACGGCCCTGACCGTATCGTCATCGACCCCGGTGTCGTCCGTGGCCTCGGCTACTACACCGGCCCGGTCTATGAGGCGGAGCTGACCTTCCAGATCACCGACGAAAAGGGCCGTCCACGCAACTTCGGCTCGGTCGCGGGTGGCGGGCGCTATGATGGCCTCGTCAAGCGGTTCACTGGGCAGGACGTGCCGGCGACGGGGGTTTCCATCGGCGTGGACCGGCTGCTGGCCGCCCTGCGGGCCAAGGGCCGCGTTCAGGGCGAGGCAGCGGGGCCGGTCGTGGTGACGGTGATGGATCGGGACCGGATGGCCGATTACATGGCGATGGTGGGAGACCTGCGGGGTGCGGGTATCCGGGCGGAGGTCTACCTTGGCAATCCGAAGAACTTTGGCAACCAGTTGAAGTATGCCGACAAGCGGCAGTCGCCGGTAGCGGTGATCCAGGGTGGCAACGAAGCGGCGGCAGGGACGGTGATCCTGAAGGACCTGGTGCTGGGCGCCAAGATCGCTGAAAGCGCCACGCTGGAGGAATGGAAGGACCGCCCCGCGCAGGTTGAAGTGCCGCGCGCCGATCTGGTCGCCGCCGTCCGAAAGATGCTGGGGCAATGACCCCCAAGGCAGCGATCCGCGCTGAGGCCGAGCGGTTGCACGCTGCCTTTGTCGCTGCGGGCGCGGTGCCGGTGGAGGCCGACATCCTGTTGCCGGCCGAAACGCTTCTGGACCTTTACGGCGAGGATATCCGGGCGCGGGCTTATGTCACGCAAGACCCCGCGCGGGGCGAAATGATGCTGCGGCCGGATTTCACCGTCCCGGTCGTGCAGGCCCACATGGCGCACGGGGCGGACCCGGCGCGGTACTGCTATCTGGGCGAGGTGTTTCGCAAGCAGGACCGCGCGTCGGAGCGGGCGTCGGAATACCTGCAGGTCGGGTTCGAGGTGTTCGACCGGACCGCGCCGGAGGCGGCCGATGCCGAGGTGTTCGCGCTGTTCCAGTCGATGCTGGCCGACCTTACCTTGCTTCCGGCGACGGGGGATATTGGCATCCTGATGGCGGCGGTGCGGGGTCTGGAAACAACGCCGCAGCGGAGGGCGGCGCTGTTGCGGCACATCTGGCGACCAAAGCGGTTTCGCGCTTTGCTGGACCGCTTTGCCGGGAGGGCTCCGGTGCCTGCGGCGCGGGCGGCGCTGCTGGAGCGGTTGGCCAAGGGTTCGCCCGAGGCGTTGATCGCGGAGGCGGGGACCTTCGTCGGGCTTCGCGCGGCCGAGGAGATCGCGGCGCGGGCGGAGGCTTTGCTGGCGGATGCGGGGGCGAAGCCGATTTCGGCGCCTGAGGCGGCGATGCTCTATGACTTGCTGACACTTGAGGCGCCGGCGGGGGCGGCCTTGGCGCATCTGCGGGGCATCTTGCCGATGCTGCCCGCGATCGGCCCGGCGGTGGACCGGTTCGCGCTGCGGCTGGAGGCTTTGGCGGCGCGTGGGGTGGATGTGGACCGACTGCCGTTCGAGGCGAGCCATGGGCGGACCTCGCTGGAATACTACGACGGGTTCGTGTTCAGCTTTCATGCCGCCGACCCGGCGCTGCCGCCGGTCGCATCGGGGGGGCGCTATGATGCGTTGACCGCCGTCTTGGGGGCGGGCGCGTCGATCCCGGCAGTGGGTGGCGTGATCCGGCCGGGGTTGGTCGCGCGGCTTAGGGGGGCGGCATGATCAAGATCGGGGTGCCGTCGAAGGGCCGGCTGATGGAACAGACCTTCGCCTGGTTCGGGGCGCGCGGGCTGGCGATGCGGCGGACCGGGGCCGAACGGGAGTATTCCGGCGCCGTCGAGGGGATGGAGGGGGTGGAGCTGGTGCTGCTGGCCGCCTCGGAGGTGCCGCGCGAGCTGGAGGCGGGGCGGATTGATCTGGGCGTGACCGGGACGGACCTCGTGCGTGAGGAGCTGGCGGACTGGCCTGGGGTCGTGGCGGAGGTGGCCGCGCTGGGGTTCGGGCAGGCGGATCTGATCCTGGCGGTGCCGTCGGTCTGGGTCGACGTGGATACGCTGGATGATCTCGATGCGGCGGCGGCGGCGTTTCGGGCGGCGCATGGGTTTCGGCTGCGGATCGCGACGAAGTATCACCGGCTGGTCAGGGAGTTTTTGACCGAGAACGGGGTCGCGGATTATCAGCTGGTCGACAGTCTGGGGGCCACGGAGGGGACGGTGAAGAACCTGACTGCCGAGGCGATTGCCGACATTACCTCGTCGGGGGAGACCTTGAGGGCGAACCATCTGAAGGTGTTGTCGGATGGGCTGATCCTGCGGTCGGAGGCGGTGTTGTTCCGGGCCAAGGGGTCGGGGGCGGACCTGGGGCCGTTGATGCGGCGGCTGGGGGTTTGAGGCGTGTCCACGGTGGGACATCTTTTGAGCCCCATGAAATCAGATAGTTAGCTGTGGGCATTAACCGGGCGTTAGGGTTTTGAGCGGCTGACCAGCGCGACGCCAAGGCCGGCGATGGCCAGCCCGGCCCAGGCAAGGGGGGGCATCGCCTCGCCGAGAAGCGGCCAGGCGAACAGGGCGGAAAGCGCGGGAACGAGGTAAAAGAGCGCCGAGACGCGGGCCACCTGTCCGGCGCGGATCATCGCCAGCAGGAGCGTCATCGCCAGCAGTGAATTGCCGATCACGAGATAGGCGAGGACGCCGGCAAATTCGACGTTCCAGCTGACGGCCATGTTTTCGGTAGCCCAGGCCGCGGGCAGGGTGAAGGCGGCGCCGGTGGCATACTGGATCAGGTTCGAGGTGACAGGGTGATGCGTCACGCCGAAGCGTTTTTCCCACAGCGTGCCGGCGGTGATGCCGAGCAGGGCAAGGACCGTGCAGGCGACACCGAACAGGTTTTCGGCGGCAATGCCGGAGCGGCCGTAGATGACCAGCGCGGCACCGCCAAGGCCGAGGGCGAGGCCGAGCCAGCCGCGCGGCGAGGTTTTCTCGCCGACGAATTTCGGCGCGACGAGGGCGACGAGGATCGGTTGCAGGCAAACGATGATCGCGACGCCGCCGGCCGAGACGCCGGATTTGAAGGCGACGTAGCAGAGGCCGAAATAGACCACCTGGATGAGAAACCCGACGATGGCGATATCGGCCCAGGCGCGCGGCGTTTTCGGCATCGGCGGGCGGAGGATCAGCACCAGCGGGAGCATCAGCACGAGGACGCAGGAATAGCGCAGCGCGAGGAGGGTCAGCGGCTGGGCGTGTTCGAGGCCAAGCTTGGCGATGGCGAAGCCGGCAGACCAGAGGACGAGGAACAGGGCCGGAGCGGCAAGAAGCAAGGGGCGCGGCATGGCGGAGTGATGGCGGGTTTTTCGGGGGAAGGAAAGGGCGCGTCCGTGGTTGGCCGAGCCGGGGGTTTCACACCCCCGCGCCGGTTTGGCCCGAGAGCCAACCCGGCTTCCCCCGTGGGATATTTGGTGAAGGGGAAGCTAATTCTGGTCGAGTTCTAACGGCCCTTGTCAGCGCAGGCCGATTTCGGCGAGGGCCTGGGCAAGCGCGGGGGGAAGGGGGTCTTCGCGTTCGCGGCCCTTGACGAGGTCGCGCGGGCTCTCATTGGGGTCAAGGTAGCGCCAGCCCTGGAAGGGGCGGCGGGGGGCGGCTTCGGTGCGGATGATCTCGGCATCGAGGATCAGGGCGCAGCGGGTGATGCCGTCGCCTTCGGTGATCTGTTCGAGGCCGAGGATGCGTTGGCGGCAGAGGATGATGCCCTTGATCACCCAGTAGAGCGAGCCGCCGTCAAGAACCTCGGCCTCGCGCTTGGGGAACATGCGGGTGACGTGAATGGCGCGGCCTGCGGGCCAGCGGGAGCGCTGGCTGGTTTGCCAGTCGGCGAGGTCTTCGATGCTGTCGGCACCGACACAGAGCTTGAGGATGTTCACGGGCATAGGGCGAACATAGCGGGGCGGTGGGGGAGTGCAAGTTGACCGGAGGGGGCAGGAGGCGTATCTTGTGGTCTCTTCCGACTTATCCACAAGCTTAAGGACACATCGCCCCATGTCGCGATTCTCAGCGCCCATTGCCGAAGCCATCTGGGACATGAAGTATCGCTTCAAGGATGTCGATGGCACTGCGATCGACGGCACGGTGGAGGATACTTGGCGGCGGATCGCGCGGGCCTTGGCCGAGGTCGAGGCCGACCCGGTGAAGTGGGAGGCGGAATTCTACGCCGCGCTGGAGGATTTCAAGTATCTGCCGGCGGGGCGGATCACGGCGGGTGCGGGGACGGGGCGCAGTGTCACCCTGTTCAACTGCTTTGTCATGGGGACAATCCCGGACAGCATGGGCGGCATCTTCGACGGGTTGAAGGAGGCCGCGCTGACGATGCAGCAGGGTGGCGGGATCGGCTATGATTTCTCGACCATCCGGCCGCGCGGGGCCGAGGTGAAGGGGGTGGCGGCGGATGCGTCCGGCCCGTTGAGCTTCATGGATGTGTGGGATGCGATGTGCCGCACGATCATGTCGGCAGGGTCGCGCCGGGGTGCGATGATGGCGACGATGCGCTGCGACCACCCCGATATCGAGGCGTTCATCGAGGCGAAGAAAGACCCGGCGCGGCTGCGCATGTTCAACCTGTCGGTGCTGGTGACCGATGCGTTCATGGCGGCGGTGAAGGCGGACGGGCCGTGGGAACTGGTGTTCGGGGGCCGGGTCTACAAGACCGTCGAGGCGCGCGATCTGTGGAACCGGATCATGCGCAACACCTTTGATTTCGCCGAGCCGGGGGTGATCTTCATCGACCGGATCAATGCGGCGAACAACCTGAGCTATGTCGAGACGATTGCCGCGACGAACCCCTGCGGCGAGCAGCCGTTGCCGCCTTATGGCGCGTGTCTGTTGGGGTCGATCAACTTGGCGGCGCTTGTCTGGCATCCGTTCGAGGATCGGGCGCATGTCTGCAAGACCGACCTTGGCAAGCTGGTTCGCACGGCGGTCCGCATGATGGACAACGTCGTGGATGCCAGCCGCTTCCCGCTGCCAGAGCAGGCAGCTGAGGCGCATGCCAAGCGAAGGATTGGCTTGGGCGTCACCGGTCTGGCGGATGCGCTCTTGATGTGCGGCCTGCGCTATGGGTCGGACGAGGCCGTAGCTGCGACCGAGGACTGGATGCACGCCATCGCACGCGAGGCATATCTGGCCTCGGTCGATTTGGCGAAGGAGAAGGGAGCTTTCCCACTGTTCGACGCGGAGGGGTTCCTCGCCTCGGGTAACATGGCTCAGATGGACACCGACGTCCGCGATGCCATCGCCCAGCATGGCATCCGCAATGCGCTTCTGACCTCGGTTGCGCCGACTGGGACGATTTCCCTGTATGCGGGCAATGTCAGCTCGGGGATCGAGCCGGTGTTTGCCTATGCCTATACGCGGAAGGTATTGCAGAAGGACGGCAGCCGGACCGAGGAAGAGGTTGTCGATTACGCGGTGCGGCTGTGGCGCGAGAAGTTCGGCGATGCGGCCTTGCCAGCGCATTTCGTGAACGCGCAGACGTTGCCGCCCTTGGAGCATGTGCGGATGCAGGCAGCGGCGCAGAAGTGGGTCGACAGCAGCATCTCGAAGACGATCAATTGTCCGGCGGATATCAGCTTTGATGATTTCAAGGAGGTCTACATGGCCGCCTGGGACCAAGGCTGCAAGGGCTGCACGACGTACCGGCCGAACGAGGTGACGGGATCGGTGCTGACGGTGAGCGAGAAGGCCGAGGCGAAGCCGGTGCCGGTGACGCAGGGCGAAGTGGTGTATCTGAGCGATCCCCTGGACCGGCCGGGCGCTTTGGAGGGGCAGACCTACAAGGTGAAGTGGCCGGGGTCGGAGCATGCGCTTTACATCACGATCAATGACATCGTGATCGCCGGGCATCGGCGGCCGTTCGAGGTGTTCATCAACTCCAAGAACATGGAGCATTTTGCCTGGACCGTGGCACTGACGCGGATGATCTCGGCGGTGTTCCGGCGCGGGGGGGATATCTCGTTCGTGGTGGAGGAGCTGAAAGCCGTGTTCGATCCGCGCGGCGGGGCGTGGATGGAGGGGAAATACATCCCCTCGATCCTGGCCGCGATCGGCGGGGTGATCGAGCGGCATCTGATCGACATCGGTTTCATCGAGGGCGAGGGGCTGGGGCTGAAGACCGACCCGAAGGCGGAGTTGCTGCGGGTGGGCGAGGCGCCGCGTGGCAAGGCCTGCCCGGCCTGCGGAAGTTATGACCTGCGGATGATCGAGGGGTGTTTGACCTGCGGGTCGTGCGGGCATTCGAAGTGCGGGTGAGGGGTGATATTGGTCGGATGTCCTAGAGATGCTTGATAACAAATGGTTTGCGGGACTTGCGTTCGGTCTGGTGGCCGGGCTATTCCTTTCCGCCCTAATCTACGCATCGCTGTCAAATGGTGTGCCCGCATGGTGGCACCATGAGGGTGTGCTGGTCACCTCCAAAGATACGCTCGCAAATTGGATGACGGCTATTATTGGATTTGTGGCGATGGTCCTTAGCGGTTGGGCCGTTTGGCTGCTCAGTGCGACCCTCGCTGAAACTAGAAGAGCCAATGAGAATGCTGCCGCTGGCGTGCAAGCAGCCAATCTTGCAGCTACGGCTGCCATGGACGAACGCCGCCCGTGGCTGGACTATAAGGTGAATAGCTTCGGCGAGTTTCAGTTCGTGTTTTCTGGGCACGAGGTCAGTAGTGTTCTCTTTTTCCCGAATATCGACGTGACCAATTATGGCAGAGGCCCAGCTCTTGACGTCTCATATGTTGCTGTCCCTTTTATCGGCAAGAGCTTCGACGATGAAGTTGGGTTTGAAGTTGCAGTCAAGGCCTTGAGCAAATCTCGGTTTAAGGGCAGGACGGTTTTTCCTGATAGAACTGAAACGTACGACAAATTCGGGGCTGGACATGGAATAACGAAGACGGATGATACTGCGGCTAACCCGAACTCTATTATGAACCTCTGGATCACTTTTGCCGTGGCATACAGCACGAGTTACGGAGAGACTTTCCATATTGCAGACGTATATACGTGTGGCCTTGATGCCGCAATTTCTGACCGTGCCAATGCTGGAAGCCTCTTTCATCGGCTACCTTGGGGTCGTCGCCTAGCATAATGCATCGCAGCGGAAAGGACCTAGCGTCGCCGTAAGGTTCTCGCCATGACTGCACTTGAGGTGTGTCCTACCTCACCCCATTCGCCCGCGCCACGAAATCCGTCAGGTGGGGCACATAGTCCTCTGGCCCCGCGCCTCCCTGCGCCACCGCCCCCGCAAAGCTGTTCTTCGCGGCACTTGCCATTGTGGTGGTGACGGTGGCGGCATTGACCATGCTCTCCAGACGGCGCAGGTCCTTGCAGGCGTTGGGCAGGGTGAAGCGGTGCGCCTCGCGGTTGCCCTCCAGCGCGTAGCCCATGAAGGTCTGGTAAAAGCCGCAGTCCATTCGGCCGCCGCGGATCACGCTGTCGGAGGTGGCGACGGCGATGTTTACCTTGGCGGTTAGCGCCGGCGCATCAGCGTAGATCGCGGCTGATCGCTAAGGTCTCGGGCGGCGTTCGCTTCGCTGTCGCATTTCCACAACGCTCGCTTCGGGGCCGTATCGCGGGGCGTAGGCAGCCGCGGCAGAGCCTGCTAGGCTGGCGACAAGAAGAACAAAAAACGGGCAGGCAGACAGGCAATGAGGACCGACGCACAGGCGACGTTCGTAATTTCATGGCGGCAGACGGAGATCGGCGGAATGCCCGCCGGTCCGGTGCATGGGTTGGTGCCGGGGGCGACCTGGCGCTGGTCGGGTCCGGCGGCGCGGCTGGATGGGCCTGACGGGCCACTCTTGCTGGGGGGCGAGGCGATTGCCGCGCTGCGAAAGCGCGCGGCGCGGGCGGTGCGGCGGATGCTGGGTCAGGACCCGGACGAAGCCACCTTGGCCGTCGTCGAGCCGGAACAGGAGAGCGGGCCGGCCGAGGGGTTCGTGGTCAGCGATGGCGCGCGGCGCTATGACGTTCATATCCTGCATTCGGACGAGACCGGCGCCCGCATGGTGATGTTCCGCGGCGAGGTTCCGCCACGCAACCGGACGCTGCGGATCACGCGGGTCAACGTCGACCCCAAGGCCGGACTGGCGGAGGGGCGCGGCGTGATCTGCTTTACGCCCGGAACGCGGCTGATGACGCCGTCAGGCGCGCGGCTGATCGAGGAGCTGCATCCCGGCGACCGGGTGCAGACAGCGGATGACGGCGCCCTGCCGGTGTTGTGGGTGGGCCAGCGGCATCTGACGGATGCGGAGTTGCGGGCGGCGCCGCGGATGCGGCCTGTCCGGTTTCAGGCGGGGGCTTTCGGCATTGGCCAGCCCGACAGCGCGCTGACGGTGTCGCCGCAGCACCGGATGGTGGTGCGCGGCGCGCCGCTGCAATCATTGTTCAACGCCGAGGAAGCGCTGGTCGAAGCGGGTGATCTGGTCGATGGTCGTTCGGTCCGGGTGGATCTGACTCCAGGCGGTGTCAGCTATGTGCATATCCTGCTGGATCGGCACAGCATCGTGTTCGCCAATGGGCTGGCGACGGAGAGCTTTCATCCTGCCGGCATGGACCTGGCGATGCTTGGCGTCGCTGACCGGGACCGGCTGGCCGCGATCATGCCGGGGCTGGAGACCGACCCGGAAGGCTATGGCCCCTACGCGCGACGCAGCCTTTCGGCGGCCGAGGCGGCGATCTTGCAGCACGACCAGGCGGCGTGACGGCGGCTGGAACGGGGGCGGGAACGGCGGCGGGAACTGGGGCGGGCGGGGTCTGTTGACACTGCCGGACGCGCCTGTATAAGCCCGCTCAGTCCCGGAAGCGATTCCGGGGTTTTTCATTGGTGTTGGTGGCTTCCGCAAGGAATGACCTGTCGGACCTTCGGGTCAGAGGACAACGCCCTTCGTAACACATGAAGGAGATCAGCGGTGACCAAACGCACCTCTGCCAAATACAAACTTGACCGCCGGATGGGCGAAAACATCTGGGGCCGTCCGAAATCGCCGGTCAACAAGCGTGAATACGGCCCCGGCCAGCACGGCCAGCGCCGCAAGAACAAGCTTTCCGACTTCGGCACGCAGCTGCGCGCCAAGCAGAAGCTGAAGGGCCACTACGGCGACCTGACCGAAAAGCAGTTCCGCAAGATCTATGGCGAAGCGGAGCGTGTGAAGGGTGATACCGGCGAGATGCTGATCGGCCTTCTGGAGCGCCGTCTGGACGCGGTGGTCTACCGCGCCAAGCTGGTGCCGACGATCTTCGCCGCGCGCCAGTTCGTGAACCACGGCCACGTCATGGTGAACGGCAAGCGCGTGAACATCGCGTCCTACCGTGTGGCGGAAGGCGACATCATCGAGGTTCGCCAGAAGTCGAAGCAGATGGGCCTGATCCTGGAAGCGATCGCGCTGACCGAGCGTGACGTGCCGGATTACCTGGAAGTCGACCACAACAAGATGATCGTGAAGTTCGTGCGCACTCCGGCGCTGGGCGATGTGCCTTACGCCGTGAAGATGGAACCGAACCTGGTCGTCGAATACTACGCGAAGAACTAAGCCTTCGCGGATAACGAGCTTGAAGGGCCGTGCCGCAAGGTGCGGCCTTTCGCAGTTGAAAAGCGCGGTGTTTGGGGACTGATCGGTCCGCTTTCCTGCGCTATGTGGTCGGCGGGGCGCGCGGGCGACCTCTTGTGTTGAGGATCAAAGAAATGACGGAAAAGCCGAACCTCGAGACACGCTTCGAACAGGGGCTGTTTGCCAGCCGCTGGCTGATGGCGCCGATGTATCTGGGGCTGGTCGTGGCGCTGGCGATGATGTCGTTCATCTTCGTGCGCGAGTTGTTCTATTACGTCCCGAAACTGATGGAGATGACGGCCGAGGACACGATCCTTGCCGCGCTGACGCTGATCGACCTGACGCTGGCGGCCAACCTGCTGTTGATCGTGCTGTTTTCCGGTTACGAGAACTTCGTGTCGAAGTTCGATTTCGATGCGGGGACGGATCGGCCGGACTGGATGGGCAAGGTCGATTTCAGCGGGCTGAAGATGAAGCTGATCGCCTCGATCGTGGCGATTTCGGGGATTCACCTGCTGAAGAAGTTCATGGAGATCCGCGACATCGATTCTGCGGTGGTGTTCGGGCAATCCGAGATGATGTGGCTGGTTGTCATCCATCTTACGTTCGTGGTGTCGGGTGTGCTGATGGCCTTGATGGATTATCTTCAGGCCAAATCCTACAAGGGCTGAAAGGTTTATTTTCATGACGCACGAGGTTCACGCCCGCATTTCCGGGCCATTGGTGATGATTGGCTTTGGGTCAATCGGGCGGGGTGTGCTGCCGCTGATCGAGCGGCATATCGGCTTTGACCGCGCTGAGTTCACGGTGATCGAGCCGTCGGGGGAGTTTGCCGGTCTGCTGGCGGAGCGTGGCCTGCGGCATCTGCAACTGGCCCTGGTGCCGGAGAATTTTGCCGAAGTTCTGTCCGGGCTGTTCCCGGATGGCAAGGGTATGCTGGTGAACCTGTCGGTTGACGTGGATTCGATCGAGTTGATGCTTTTGTGCCAGAAGCTTGGGGTGCAATACATCGATACGGTGGTGGAGCCGTGGCCTGGGTTCTACTTTGGCTCGGCCCTGCCGAATGCCGAGCGGACGAATTATCCCTTGCGCGAAAAGGTGCGGGCGCTGGGCAAGCAGTTTCCGGGCGGGCCGACAGCGGTGTCGTGCTGCGGCGCGAACCCCGGCATGGTGTCGTGGCTGCTGAAAGAGGCGCTGCTCAGGCTCGCGGCTGATACCGGCGTCGCGGCCAACCCGGCCAGCCGGGAAGACTGGGCGCAGTTGGCGATGGAGCTGGGCGTGAAGGGCGTGCATGTCGCCGAGCGGGACACTCAGGTGTCGTCGCGACCGCGGCCGCCGGGGGTGTTCGTCAACACCTGGTCGGTGGACGGATTGTTGTCGGAAGGCTACCAGCCGGCGGAGCTGGGCTGGGGCACGCATGAAAAGCGGTTGCCGAAGGATGGCCACGCCTTCGATTTCGGTGCGGGCTATGCGATCTGGATCGACCGGCCCGGCGCGGATACGCGCGTACGGTCATGGTGCCCGGATGTGGGGCCGCAGTTCGGCTTTGTCGTGACGCATAACGAGGCGCTGTCGATCCCCGACTATTACACGGTCTGGGACGGGGAGCAGGCGGTCTACCGGCCGACCTGCCACTACGCCTACCACCCTTGCGCCGACGCGATCCTGTCGCTGCATGAGATCAACGGCGCTGGATTGTTGCCTGAAAAGAAACATATCCTGACCGTGGACGAGATTGTTGCCGGTGGCGATGATCTGGGCGTGCTGCTTTATGGTCATGCCAAGGGCGTTATGTGGTATGGCTCGCGGCTGTCCTGCGCCGAGGCGCGCGAACTGGCGCCGTATCAGAACGCGACGGGGATGCAGGTCACGAGTGCCGTGCTGGCCGCGATGGTCTGGGCTGCGGAAAACCCGCGCGCGGGGTTCGTTGAGGCCGACGAGATGGATCACGCGCGCTGCCTTGCGGTGCAGCGTCCCTACCTTGGCAGCATCGAGTGCCACTATACCGACTGGACGCCGCTGGATCACCGGATCAACCGCTTTGCCGAGGACAGCGACGAGAGCGACCCCTGGCAGTTCGTGAATTTCCTCGCCGTGTAGCACTGGGGAGCGCGCCCGGCGCGCAATTTGGTCACGGGGGGGCGTGGTGGAAGGCTCTGGCCTTGTGAGCGGCGGGCGGCTAAGAACGCCTCGAGTTTCGGGGGAGACCATGAGCGACCAGATCAGACCGCAGCCGGGCATCCTTGAGATTGCGCTCTACGAGGGCGGCAAGTCGCATGTCGCTGGCGTGGCGAATGCGCTGAAGCTCAGTTCCAACGAAAACCCGTTCGGGACATCAAGCCGGGCGAAGGAAGTGTTTCTGAAGACCGTGCACACGTTGCACCGCTATCCCACCACCGATCACGCCTCGTTGCGCACGGCGATTGCCGACGTGCATGGGCTGGATGCAAGCCGCATCATCTGCGGCGCGGGGTCGGATGAGGTGATCAACTTCCTTTGTCAGGCCTATGCCGGGCAGAAGGACGAGGTGGTCTACACCGAACACGGATTTCTGATGTACCGCATCTATGCGATGGCCGCCGGGGCAACCCCGGTCGAAGTGCCGGAACGCGAGCGGACGGCGGATGTGGATGCGATTCTGGCGGCCTGCAGCCGACGGACGAAACTGGTGTTTCTGGCCAATCCGAACAATCCGACCGGCACGATGGTGTCGGCGGCCGAGGTGGCACGGTTGGCGGCGGGCTTGCCAGCACAGGCGATTCTGGTGCTGGACGGCGCTTATGCGGAATACGTCGAAGGCTACGATGGCGGCGCGGCGCTGGTCGATGCGCGCGACAACGTGGTTATGACGCGGACGTTTTCGAAGATCTACGGGCTTGGCGGGCTGCGGATCGGCTGGGGATACGGGCCAAAGCACATCATCGACGTGCTGAACCGGGTGCGCGGGCCGTTCAACCTTTCGACCACGCAGCTTGAGGTGGCCGAAGCTGCCGTGCGCGATCAGGACTTCGTGGCGCGCTGCCGGGCCGATAACGCGCGGATGCGGTCATGGCTGGCCGGCGCGCTGGCCGAACTGGGTGTACCGTCCGATACCTCGATGGCCAATTTCGTGCTGGCGCGGTTTGCCAGCCAGGAGGAGGCGGAGGCCTGTGACGCCTTCCTGCAAGGCGAGGGGCTGATCGTGCGGCGGGTGGCAGGATACAAGTTGCCGCATTGTCTGCGTATCACGATCGGCGACGAGGCGTCGTGCCGGCGGGTCGCGCATGCGGTGGCGCAGTTCAAGGGTGTCCGATGATCTATCAGCGCGTCGCCCTGATCGGACTGGGGCTGATCGCCTCGTCGATGGCGCATGCGATGCGGGCCGGGGGTCTGGCCGGTGAGATCGTGGGGTATGCGCGGTCGGCCGAGACGCGGGCCGTGGCGCGCGAGTTGTTCTGCGACCGGGTGACCGAGACGGCGGCAGAAGCGGTGGCCGGGGCCGATCTGGTGGTGCTGGCGGTGCCCGTGGGCGCGATGGAGGCGATTGCCGCCGAGATCGGGCCGCACCTGAAACCGGGGGCGACGGTAACGGATGTGGGGTCGGTCAAGCAGGCGGTGATCGCGGCGGTGGCACCGCATATTCCCGAAGGCGTGCATTTCATTCCCGGTCATCCGATGGCGGGGACCGAGTATTCCGGGCCGAGGTCGGGGTTTGCGACGCTGTTTCAGAACCGCTGGTGGCTCTTGACGCCGCTGCCGGAGACGGATGCCGCGGCGCTGGAGCGGTTTACCCGGCTGTTGGCCACGATTGGCGCCAACGTGGATGTGATGGACGCGCCGCACCATGACCTTGTGCTGGCGGTGGTCAGCCATACGCCGCACCTGATTGCCTATACGATGGTTGGCGTGGCGGATGATCTGCGGCGGGTGTCGAACAGCGAAGTGATCAAATACTCGGCCACCGGGTTTCGGGATTTCACCCGGATCGCGGCGTCGGACCCGACGATGTGGCGCGACGTGTTCCTGACCAACAAGGAAGCGACGCTGGATATCCTTGGGCGGTTCACCGAGGAGTTGTTCGCCTTGCAGCGCGCGATCCGGCTGGGCGACGGTGATCATCTGCACGCCTATTTCACCCGGACGAGGGCGATCCGGCGGGGGATCATCGAGGCGGGGCAGGATACGGCCGCGCCTGACTTTGGCCGTTCGTCCGATGCGACGAGGACCTGAGCCGGTGCGGGCGTTTTTCGCCGCGCTGATGCTGTTTGGCGCGACTGCCGCGCTGGCGCAGCCGATCGACCGATCACCCCGCCCCGTGCCGAACCCGACCTATCCGGGCGTTGCTGCCGTTGATGCGGGGGTGACGGATGCCGTGGCGGTTGTGGCGGTGACGGAGGCGGATGAGGGTCTGCTGCGGTCGTTGCGGCCGGTTGCGCGGCCGAAGTCTCTGGTGGCGAAGGTGGCTGCGGCGCAAGGGGCGGGCAGCGCCGAGGGGCTGGACCTTGCGACCGGTGCCAATGAGCCGGTGGAACTGGCCGCAGCGCCGCCGCAGTCAAAGCGCGAGGAGCGCCGCAAGAAGCGCGAGGCGGCAAGCACGGCCGGTTCGGTCTGCGGCGTGGCGGCGATCAAGGGTGAGAAGATCGCTTCGGTGAAATCGAAGGTAAAGGGCTGCGGGGTGCCGGATGCGGTGCGCGTCAGCCAGGTGTCGGGCGTGCGGTTGAGCCAGGCCGCGACGATTGACTGCGACACCGCGCGGGCGCTGAATACATGGGTGTCCGAGGTGGTGCAGCCTGCCTACAAGGACCGGGTGGTCGAGTTGCGTATCGCGGCGCATTATATCTGCCGCAGCCGCAACAACATTCGCGGTGCCAAGGTCAGCGAGCATGGCAAGGGAAAAGCGGTCGACATCTCGGCCTTCGTGCTGTCGAACGGCCGGACGCTGCCGGTCGAAGGCGGCTTTGACCGGACGATGCGGCGGGTCCACAAGGGCGCTTGCGGGATATTCAAGACCACACTCGGCCCCGGATCGGACGGGTTTCACGAGGACCACCTGCACTTCGACACCTCGGACCGCAGGGGCGGGGCCTACTGTCGTTAGAGACGGGCGGCGTCAGTTGGTTGGCGGCACCATGAGCGGGGCCGGACCGAGCGGCAATGGCCCAAGCGCCATGCGTCCGGAGGCAAGCGTCAGCGGCAGTTCCAGCACGAAGGGTGAGCCGTTCTGTTCGGCCATCGCCTTCAGCATGTTGTCGACGGTGGGCGCAACCTCGGGCGTGACGACCCCGGCCGCGACCAGCACCGGAACGAGGCGCTGCCAGTTGGTCACCGCGATTTCGACGGTTCCTGACGCATAACCCGCAGCGTCGGGTTCGATCCTGCCCTTGGCAAAGAACGACAGCTCGCCCCATGCCACTGCCACCTCGGTGACGTCGAGAGCGGCAAGGCGCGGTCTGGTCTCGGTCAAGTTGCGATCAAGGGGGGCGGTCAGGGTGGCCTTCAGATCGGCCCGCAAGCTGGTTATGCGCTGCGGCAGGCTTGCCCCGGCGGTGGCGAGTGCGGTCTGGAAGGCACGGTCGGGTTCGATATCGGAGGCGGTCAGGGCTAGGTCATAAGCGTTGGGGGTGCCCTGATCGGCACGGATCGCGGCCAGCAGCGTGGCGAGGCCGACGCTCCAGCCCTCGGACGAGGTGATCTTGATCTGGGCGCCTTCGACAATCGCCTCGTCCAGCGGCAGGATCAGTTCCGGACGGGCGCGGGCACTGGCGCGCAAACCTGTTGCGGTGATGCCGATATCCTGGCCCGGCGTGCGGATCGTCTGCTGCGGCGGCAGGGCGGCGATGACGTGCCACGGCTTCCAGCCCATCGTGAAGGTCTGCAGGAACGCGCCTTCCCAGCCGAAGCCGGTGGCCGGGTCTGCAAATTTCGGGCTGTCGATGGTGATGTCGATCCGGTTGGGAAAGCCGAGAACCGAGAAGCCCGCGTTTTCGGCAATATAGCCCTGCGCGGTCTGATCGGCGAACCACTGATCGATGGCGCCGCGCACCTGGGACGAACCCCAGAACCAGCCGCCGGACCACAGCACGGTGAGCGTGATCAGAAGCCAGGTGAGTTTGCGCATGCGACACCTTTTCATTGAGCGTTGCGCCATGTTTATAGGGCGGATGCGTCACTGGCCAGCGGGGAGCGGGATGGACACGCAACTGTGGGTGTTTGGCTACGGCTCGTTGATCTGGGACCCCGGCTTTCCGGTGGCCGAGCGTCGTATTGCGCGGGTGCAGGGCTGGCATCGCAGCTTTTGCATGCGGTCGATCCACCACCGTGGCACGGTGGCCGACCCCGGCCTTGTTCTGGCGCTGGACCGGGCCGAGGGCGCCTTTTGCGACGGTGTGGCGTTCCGGGTGACGCCGGGGGCAGAGGCTGCGACAGTCGCGGTGCTGCGCGAGCGGGAACTTATTTCCTCGGCCTATCTTGAGACGGTGCTGCCGCTTACCACGGCGGCGGGGCCGGTCGAGGCGCTGGTCTATGTGATCGACCCGGACCACGTGCAGTATTGCGGCGGGCTGGCGTTGGAAGAACAGGCGGGGATCATTGCCAATGCAGTTGGCGGGCGCGGGCCGAACCGGGACTATCTGTGGGCCACGACGGCGCATCTGGCCGAGCTGGGCATCGCCGACGCCGACCTTGACTGGCTGTCGGACCGGGTGCGCAAGCTGGTCTGACGCGGCTTTTGCTTGGCAGGGCCGGGGTTCCTGTTAGAATCAACCGAGCGCAGAAAAGAAAGCAGGCACGTTGCTGATGGACAGACGAGACGCCGAGGCGACGACGACCTTCAGCCAGCCTATCCGCGCGATCACCACGATGCTTGTGGTCTTGGTCGCGGTCGGGGTCGGGGGCTGGCTCATTCTGGCGCAGGTGACCGAAATCCTTGCGACCAACCCATTGCTGAACGGGCTGATCGCGGCGGTGTTCCTGATCGGGGTGACGACCTGTTTCTGGCAGGTCTGGATCCTTGCGCAGTCGGTTTACTGGATCGAGAATTTCGTCCGCGGCACGCCGGGAACCGAGGATGACAGGCCGCCCCGGCTGTTGGCACCGCTGGCCGCGTTGCTGCGCACTCGGGGCGCGCGGATTTCGATTTCTACCTCGTCGTCGCGGTCGATTCAGGATTCGGTCGAGCAGCGGATCGACGAGGCGCGCGATATCACGCGCTATCTGATCAACCTTCTGGTGTTCCTTGGCCTGCTTGGCACCTTCTGGGGGCTGGCGACAACGGTTCCCGCAGTGGTGGAGACGATCCGGTCGCTGGCACCGCAAGACGGCGAAAGCGGGCTGGATGTGTTCTCCAAGCTGATGGGCGGGCTGGAAAGCCAGCTTGGCGGCATGGGCACGGCGTTTTCATCGTCGCTGCTGGGGCTTGCCGGGTCATTGGTGCTGGGCTTGCTGGAACTGTTCGCCGGGCATGGGCAGAGCCGCTTTTCGCGCGAGCTGGAGGAGTGGTTGTCGTCGATCACCCGGCTTGGATTTGCAAGCGAGGGCGAGGCGACCGACCAGAACGCGCTGGCGCTGGTGATGGACCACATGGCCGGGCAGATGGAGCAGTTGCAGATCCTTTACGCGCAATCGGACGTGAGCCGAGCCATGGCGGATGCGCGGATGGCCGAACTGGCCGAGGCGGTGCAGGGGTTGAGCCGGCGGATGGAGGCGGAATCCGGTCAGGCCGAGACACTGCGGCGCATCGCCGAGGGGCAGGAACGCCTGATCGCGGCGCTGGCGGGGGCGGAGGGTGGCGCACATTCCGACGCGGAAAGCCGGATGCGGCTGCGGTCGATCGACGTGCAGTTGTTGCGGATCCTTGAGGAGATGTCGGCGGGGCGGCAGGAAACGGTGGCTGATCTGAAGGGCGATATCTCGGCGCTGACATCGGCAATCCGTCAGCTGGGTCGCACCACCTCGGCAAGGACCTGAGGCATGGCTTCGTCGCGCCGCAGGGATTCGTCGATCATCTGGCCGGGGTTCGTGGACGCGGTCACGACGCTGTTGATGGTGCTGATGTTCGTGCTGACGATCTTCACCGTGATGCAATCGGTGCTGCGCGACCAGATCACCACGCAAGGCACCGAACTGGACGAATTGAACGCGCAGGTGGCACAACTGGCGGATGCGCTGGGGCTTGAGCGGAGCCGCGCGACGGCGCTTGAGGGCGAGGTCGGGCGGTTGCAGGCCGGGTTGGCGGCGGCGGCGGAAGAGGGCGAGCGGCAGTCGTCGCTGATCGCGTCCTTGACCGGGCAGTTGGAGGCGCGATCGGCGGAACTGACGGCGGCCGAGGGCAGGATCACCAGTTTCGAGCGCCAGGTGGCATCGCTTCTGGCTGAAAGGGATGCCGCGCGGGGCGAGGCGTCAGCGCTGACCGCTTCAGTAGCGGATCTGGAGGCGGCGCAGGCGAAGTTGATCTCTGAGAGCGAGGCACTGAACCTGGCGCTGGCGAAGGCGCGCGAGGAGGTGGATGCGACCGCCGAGGCGGCGCGGCTGGCGGCAGCCCGGCGCGAGGCGCTGGAAGCGCTGGTGGCGGATCTGCGCGCCAAGGATGCCGGGCGCGCGGCGGAAGCGGCGGCGGCGCAGGAGGCGTTGAGCGAGGCCGAAGCGACGCGGCTGGCCGACGCGGCGGCGCTGGCGGCGCTGCGCGAAAGGCTGGCCGGGGCCGATACCGAACTGACCGCGATGACGCTGGCGCTGGAGGCGGAGCGCAAGCGGGCGGAGGATACGCTGACCCTTTTGGCCGCGGCGCGGACCGAGGCGGCGAAGGCGGCGTCGGGGGAAAGCGCGGCCTTGTCGGCCGCCAAGACGGCGCTGCTGGAGGAGCAGGAAAAGACGCTGGAAGCGGCGCGGCAGGTGGAGTTGTTGAACCAGCAGGTTGCCGCGTTGCGCGGGCAGCTTGGCGCGTTGCAGGCGGTGCTTGACGAGGCGGCGGCCAAGGACGCGGCGGCCCAGGTGCAACTGGACAATCTGGGGGCGCAACTGAACTCGGCGCTGGCGCAGGTCGCGTCGGAACAAAGGCAGCGCGCCGAACTGGAAGCGGCCGAGGCCGCGCGGCTCGCGGCGGAAAACAAGGACCTGGCCCGGTTCCGGTCGGAGTTCTTTGGCCAGCTGTCGTCGCTGCTTGCGGGGCGCGAGGGAGTGCGGGTCGTGGGTGACCGCTTCGTCTTTTCAAGCGAGGTGCTGTTCAACCCCGGCTCGGCCGACCTTGCGCTGGAAGGGCGGTTGCAGATCGCCAGCGTGGTCGAGATTCTGGACGAAATCCGGGACCAGATTCCGGACGGGATCGACTGGATCATCCGGGTCGACGGCCACACCGACAACGTACCGGTGGCGGGCACGCGGGGATTCCGCGACAACTGGGAACTCAGCCAGGCGCGGGCGCTGTCGGTGGTGCGGTTCATGCAGGACGAATTGGGCTTTCCGCCAGAACGCATGGCGGCCACGGGCTTTGGCGAATACCGCCCGGTGACGCTGGATGATGACGAGGCTGGCCTCGCGCAAAATCGGCGGATCGAGCTGAAGCTGACGGAACGCTAGTCTTCGCCTGCCAGCCGGTGAAATACGCCGAGGATGTCGTCCTGCGACGCGTGGGTCAGGGCGCCGGCATCCACTTCGGCCTTTGACCACAGCCAACTGCGCGCCGGGTCGTCGCGCATCGCCCAGCGTGGAAACAGACGGTGGGCGACCGTTTGGCGCGACAGCAGCACAAGGTCGGTGTGCCGGTCATCAGCGGCGATGCGACGGTAGGCGGCTTCGACCGCCGCCTCGGGGCCTTCGAGAAGTTGCAGGTAAAGATCTGCCCGGCAGATCAGGAGGCCGGTGATCCCGTCGCGCGCGTTGCAGCGCCGCGCGTCGAGAAGGATGCCGGCGAGCATCGCGGTGTCGAAGCCGAAGGGATGCGAAGCGTAGACTAGCTGAATCATTTGGCGCCCTTGCGAAGGCCTTAAACGACGGCCACGTCTGACCCTAGCTGCCCGGCCAGCCCGACGCCACCGGAACATTAATGGCGGTGACGGGTTGGCAGCGATCATCTGCGCCGAGGAGGGGCTTGATCTGGTGATCGTTGCGGATGATCCCGACATTCATCGGGTTCCAGCCAACCTGCGTTGCATGGGCGGCACGGTGGAGGCGCTGGGCCGATCCTTTCAGACTGCACTCGTCGGGCCAGCGCGTGGTGGGGCAAGGCAGAGTGTTGATCAGCGGGTCGATTGCGGGGCTGAGCCGCGATCGGGCACCTGACGAAAAACCCCCGCCGAAGCGGGGGTTTTCAGGGTTCATTCCGCCGTCAGCAACGGGGGTTTCTGGCGGGTAAGCCTGGGTTTGGCGGGCTCCTCGATCTCAAGCACGATGGCGTCGTCCTTGACGGCCACCTTGACCACACCGCCCTTGACCAGGCGACCGAACAGCAGTTCTTCGGCCAGCGGCTTCTTGATGTATTCCTGGATCACGCGGCCCAGCGGGCGCGCGCCCATCTTGTCATCGTAGCCCTTGTCACCCAGCCAAAGTGCGGCTTCCGGCGTCAGTTCGATGTGGACGTTGCGGTCCATCAGCTGCGCTTCGAGTTGCAGCACGAACTTTTCGACGACCTGCAGGATAACTTCCTTGCCCAGGGGGGCGAAGTTGATCACCGCGTCAAGACGGTTGCGGAATTCCGGCGTGAACGTGCGTTCGATCGCGGCGGTATCTTCGCCCGTGCGGCGTTCGCGGCCAAAGCCGATGGCGGCCTGGGACTGTTCGCGCGCGCCGGCGTTCGAGGTCATGATCAGGATCACGTTGCGGAAATCCACCGTCCGGCCGTTGTGGTCGGTCAGCTTGCCGTGGTCCATCACCTGCAGAAGGATGTTGTAGACATCCGGGTGCGCCTTTTCCATTTCGT